>VOFG01003636.1_pt1 | contig 18402 bp, 31 predicted proteins | sample 5384171 | NCBI WGS metagenome assembly VOFG01 (sample SAMN12384726, study PRJNA508395) | human gut metagenome | isolation source: healthy gut F | host: Homo sapiens
ACCGGACGGAAAGACGGGTACAGCTATTGCACCAGATGAAGCTGATAAAAATACAGAAATTGATAATGATACGAAATATGGACGTGGTATCGGTACGTGCCGTCTGACGAACTATTATCAGTATGAAATCTGGGGGAAAAAGAGAAAACGATTTGCGCGGTCCTTTCAACCACGATAGCTGGAGACGGATGGAAGATTTGCGTTACAACGACCCTGGATTGAAAAAAAACAAACAATCCCTATTACGGTCAAAATTTGATTCGTCCTGTCGATTTGTCTGTTGCCGATTCGATCCGTTGCTGGTATATGGGCCGCATTATTAAAGTGTTTGTCCTGGATCCTACGAAGACGCAGGATCTTCAGGGAGGTGAAACACCGTGGTATGTCTATCGTTCTGCCGAAGTCTATCTGATGATGGCGAATGTTATTATTGGAAAGGTGATGCGACTAACGAAGCTGCTATGTTAAACGAACTTGGTTCGTGCACGGTGCTGCAGATCACGCTTTCGCCCGAAATTCTGCAAAAGGCTGACTGGTCGCCGCGGCAAATGATCGACTGCTATCTGTCCCGTAGCACACTGAAGGATTCGGTCGCGCAGGACATTCGCAGACGGTGTGCGACACTGTTCCGGCTGTATTTTCAGCAGACCAATCAGGCGGAGCTGCAGCGGCAGGCGGTATCGCTGGCATCTGCTGTGGAGCCGGTTTTCCACAGCGGACTCGGTTCAGCCGGAAGAGAGCATCAACACACTGAAACTGCTGGAATCTGCACTGAAAATGATCCATACGCAGTGGAATCAGTCGATTTCACTGTCCGAGACGGCAGCACGGCTGTATGTGTCGGAAAGCTATATCTCGCGTGTTCAAAAAGTATGTGGGGACCACATTTATCAAGTATCTGGTTGATCTGCGGCTGTCCCATGCGGTCAACGACCTCAAAGGCACAGACTCGGTGACCGAGATTGCCTACCGCAACGGCTTCAAGAGCGACAACTCGTTCATCGACTTTTTCAAGAAAAGCCTACGGCTGCACACCGGGCAAAGTACCGCCAGCAGCTGAAACAGCCTGCAAATACGATAGAGCCTCCCAAAGCGGATATTTCGGACTGGCTGCAGGAGCTTCTGCAGTATGCAGACGGCGCAAGCCTGCGTTCGGACAGCCGCCGACCGTCATCCGAAAACGATTCGGCTGCCTGAGGCACAGGACGGAGAACCGATTCGGCAAAGCTGGCGGCAGCTGGTGAACATCGGCTACGCGCATGACGGTCTGATCGGCTCGGTGCAAGAGCAGCTGCGCCGTGCGCAGAAGGAGATTGGCTTTACCTATCTTCGGTTTCACGGCATTTTCGATGATGATATGCATATTTATCAGGAAAACGAGGATGGTTCGCCGTGGTTTAACTTTTGCCTATGCGGATCTGCTGTTTGACTTTATTCAGGAGATTGGGCTGATTCCGTATGTGGAACTCGGTTATATGCCGTCCAAGCTGGCAAAAACGCAGTATACCATGTTCGACAATCCGGCAATCTGTATCAGCATGTATAATGATTCGGAAAAGTGGCAGGCGTTGGTGCAGGCGTGCTTGTCGCACTGGATTGACAAATACGGTTTGGCGAATGTGCGCAAATGGCGATTCACCGTGTTTTCGATGAATTACAGCAGACTGCAGTATACATCGCCGGTCATGTCACACGAGGACTATTGCAAGATGTTTGAAGCAGCCTATCAAACGATCAAAATGATCGATCCCGAACTAAAGCTGGGAGGTGCCGGTTGTTTTCCGGGTATTTCGCTTGCACCGGATGGTCTGCGCCGGTTTCTTCTCGATGTAAAGGAGCACGGCTGTCCGCCGGATTTCATCACGGTGCAATGCTACCCGCACGAAGACTTTGCACAAGATAGTGATTTCTTCTATTTTACCTCTAAACAGACCTCGATGCCGTCGGTGCTGAGTAAGGACAGTAGTTTTACCCTGCACTTTCTGCAGCGGCTGGACTGTATTCGGCAGGAAATTGGCTTTGCAGACTGTCCGGTTGTAGTTGAGGAGGGAATTCTACCCTGTGGCAGCGTGATCTGTCAGGCGATACCTGTTACAAAGCGGCATGGCTCATCAAAAATGTTCTGCAGAATTATGATCAGGCGGAATATCTCGGCTACTGGCTGCTGACCGACTTTCTTGACGAATGGCTGGTACCGGGCGGCGTATTTCATGGCGGATACGGTCTGTTTACTATCAACGGAATACCCAAGGCCGGCTATCAGGCCTTGCGGATGCTGGGTCGAATCGGTGAGCGCAAAATCGCTTCTGGTGAGGGCTGGTTTGTCTCCCAATCGGAAAATACAATTCAGGTCTATCTGTATCATTACTGCCATTATGATGCGCTGTATCGCTACCGCTATCAGAAGCTGACCGATCCGCACGATGCCTACAAGGTGTTCGAGAGCGACGGACGGCTTAAAATCGAATTGGAGCTGTGTGGTTTGGATCCAGGTATATATCGGCAGGAAATCTGGACGATCAACCGTTCGGCCGGGTCGACCTTCGACCGTTGGATCGAGATGGGAGCTCCCGGAGTTATGACACCGGAGGATTTGGAGTACCTGAACGACATGGCGCAGCCGCTCTGTAAAAATCCGGGATACGGATACCGTGGGTACGTTGCGCCTGCAGGCGGAGCTGGAGCCTCATGAGGTTCGTCTGATCGTGTTAAAAAAGAGAGATGGATAAAACTATCATTTGTGAAAATCCATGATTTTTGCAAAAAGCTATACCAAAAAACTGAACTATACCGCATAAAAATCCCCAGTCATACAAAGAAACCGCCGGAATATCGGGAGCGATATTCCGGCTTTTCTGTATTCCTTCTCCGCATTTGCGAGTAAACTGTAAGCATGAAAACGAGCAGACCTGCAGGAAAACGCTCACATAAGAAAGAAAAGGGGAGAAAAACATGGCAGCAACAAGACAGACTGTGCAGAGCAATGCAAGCACAAATGTAAAAACCAGCATCTTTGAAAAGATCTCCTACGGTATGGGCGATGTTGCATGCAACGTAGTATTCGCACTCACCAGCGGTCTGATCACGTACTTCTACACCAACGTCATGAGCGTATCGGCGGCTATGGTCGGTATGATAATGCTCATTTCGCGTATTTTTGACGGTATTTCCGATGTGGCGATCGGCCTCATCATGGACAAGGTGCATTCCAAGCACGGACGAGGCCGAGCGTGGGTGCTCTGGATGGCGCTTCCGTATGGCATTTCCGCCGTTGCGCTGTTCTGCCTGCCCGCAAATGCAACCGCGGCTGTGCAGGCCATCTACATTTTCATCACCTATAACCTGTGTACAACGGTTGTCTACACTGCACTGAATCTGCCCTACGGCGCAATGGCTCCGCTGATGACCAGCAACGAGCAGGATCTGGCTAAGATCAACCTGTTCCGCATGGCGATGTCGCCGATTGGCAACATGATCGTTTCTGCGGCCTCCCTGCCCATCATCAACCGCATGGGCGGCGATCAGGCAGCGTGGATTAAGGTAACGCTCATCTACTCGGTAGTCGCTATCGGCCTGCTTCTCTGGTGCTTCTTCGGCACCAAGGAACGCGTCAACACCCAGGCCGCACAGGAAGCAGAAAAGCTGCCGGCAAGCGTTCGCTTTGGCGCACTCATTCACAACAAGTACTTTATCATGCTCCTGCTGACCGCGCTGTTCCTTGCTGTTTATCAGACGGTCAACGGCACCTGTGCGACTTGGTATTCGCAGTATATCCTTGGCAACGAAGAATACTATGGCATGCTCAACTTGGCGGAGGGTATCCCGGGAACCATCGTTATTATGTTTCTTGCGCCGTTCATCAAGAAGTTCGGCAAGCGCAATCTGGTTCTCGCCGGTGCAGTTTTGACCATGGTCGCTCAGCTTACACTGCTGGCAGTTCCGGCCAACCCGACCTTTGTAGCTGTGATCGCAGCGGTGCGCGGCATTGGCAAGGCGCCCCTGTTCGGCTGCGTGTTTACCATGATGGCGGACGTTGTCAACTACGGCCACTGGAAGACCGGTGTGCGCGTACAAGCCCTTATCTTTAGCGCAGCTACGGTCGGTCAGAAGTTTGGCGGCGGTATTGCAGGCGCGATTGTCGGTCAGCTGATGGATATGTCCGGTTTTACCGGCCTGGCACAGGAAATCCCGTCCGCAGTAGCAATGGTTGAGAATCTGTATATCTGGGGCACGGTATTCGCCTGGGCGATTATTATCGGGCTGATGCTGGCGTACAAGCTGGAGAAAAACTATGACGGCATGATTCGTGACATGGAGAACAAGGGTATGCTCAAGCAGGCAGACTGACAAGGAGAATCGCAATGTATCAGAACTATCAATATGAAGTAGATCCCTGCGATCCCTTCAAGCCCCTGTATCAGGGCACATTTCGAGGAAACCGTTGAGGTCGGCGGCAAAACGCGCCGGTATCTGCTGTATATCCCGGAGGCCAACATGGCGGCGATGTACAATCCCGCCGTGTGGGCAGGCGTGGTCAGTGTGGGTGGCTCGGAGGTGCCGGAGGACTACCGCAAGGCGGCGGCAGCGGATTTCTGCACCAATCTGGACGGCTTTATCGACGAAACCCATCGTCTGGGGCTGAAAAAGGGCGAGATCCCGATGCCGGCATGGGTGATCGACGATCCGGAAGTCCCGACCGGGACGGACAATGGCACCGCGGACTACTGGAAGCATTCCTGCGGCATCACCGAAGATGGCAAACAGACTTCGCCGGATACGGTAACATATATTCGTTCGGTTGAGCCACCGTATGCACCTAACCAGGAGAGGGAAGCGTTCCGTGTCTGCACGAGCACGATTTCCGGCAGCTCGGCAAATTTCGCGAATACGCTGCTGCGTCGGATTTGGAAGGACTTCCTGTACCGGCAGCGCCGCTGGATGAGCGGCCCGGGCGGCGACCTGCGCGTCACAAAGGACCCGGTGGCCGACCTCGGTATGGAATACCATTACGAGGGGATCGGCGGCTGGATGCGCGAATGGTATGTTTACGTACCGGAGCAGGTCAAGGCGCAGCCGGAAAAGCCGGTTCCGTTGGTATTCGCGATGCACGGCTATACCTGCGCAGGCGAAATCTACGCGGGCAATTCCGAGTGGTACAAGGTTGCGGATAAGCATGGCTTTATTGTGGTGCATCCTTCGGCAACGCCGGGACAGATGCTGATGAGCAATCAGGCGTGCGACCCGGATAATGTGCCGCTGCCGGCATGGAACTTCATGCACAATGCGCCGGACGGACCGGATGAACTGGAGTTCTTCCGCGCGATGCTGAAAAAACCTGCGCGGAGCATGCGATTGACCGCAGCCGCGTTTATGCGACCGGCCATTCGCATGGCTCGGTCATGACGCAGGTTCTGGCGATGGCGATGAGCGAGGTATTCGCGGCGGTCGCGCCCTGTTCGGGTATTGTTTTCAAATGCCGGATATGAATATCCGTGCCCTGCCTGAGATCGTAAGCCGTAAAGATGTTCCGGTACCGATCTGGATGTTCGGCGGCGAACAGGAGGCTTGGCTGCTGCCGAACAAACCAACGGCGGACAACGAGACCGGCGACAGCCTGCGCATCTGGCGTAGCATCAACCATATAATGCCCGAGATGCCGGACGATTTCTCGACCGGCTGGACGGTGCATGGCCGCTGGAACGATCTGACCTACCGCCGCGGCGACGGCGCGCCGATGGTGAATTTCACTTGGGTGGACTATATGCCGCATGCGACCATGACTGAGATGAGTTTCCGTATCTGGGAGGAGTTCTTCAGCAAATTCTCTCGTGTGACGGCGAGATCAAGTATAACCCAGGGTATAGATGAGCAAAACTTGTTTTGCGCTGCCGAGCGCAGCCGGGCAGAACCCAGCTGTATTTTTCTTGAGATTCAAGATAAAGTGCCGTATAATATCCAATCTTGCGTTCGAGCGTTTTCACAACTACAGCAAAATTTTGGCAAATGGATTGCACATCTATCAGATCAAGGGAGAACAGGTCTTTGTTGAATATATTGACAGACGCAGGATTATCGATGGCTGAAGTAAAATCCCCATACATCATCTGACGAGCGCAGGCAGAAATGTCTGCGCTCGTTTTATAAAATCACTCGCATTTAGATATGTTGAGATGCAGAAGAAACCTTGGAGCATCTTCGGTAAAAGGTATTCTTGAGCCCTGTCTGCCGCATGGCTTCCGCAGCGGTGATTTCTCCTGCCCGCCAGCGAGCAACCACTCGCTCGAAGTTATCCGGCAGAGGCATCGGTTTGCGGCCGGTGTACTTGCCTTGCTTTTTGGCAATCGCGATGCCCTCACGCTGACGCTGCAAGATATACTCGCGTTCAAGCTCCGCGACTGCTGCAAAGACAGTGAGCATAAACTTGCCGGTAGGTGTGGTTGTGTCAATAGCCTCTTTGCGGCTGACGAATTCTACTTGTTTCTCGGTCAGCTGTTTCACGAGATCGAGCAGGTCGCGCGTGTTTCTCGCGAACCGGCTGATGGATTCTACGATAACCGTGTCACCGCGCCGGACGTATTCCATCATGCGGGTAAGCTCTGGGCGGTCGGCGTTTTTGCCGCTTGCCTTTTCGCTCAAAAAATACCGGCTCTTGATGAGTCGGTATTTTTGTGTTCAATCATCGTCGATAAGGTCGGCGAGCAGACCGATGATGGTCAGCGCACCGAGAATGACTTTTCCTGCGTTCATCTGTTCACCTCACTTTAGCTATCCGAAAAGTTTTCGACGTCTTCGATGATAAGATCAACCACCGCGCCTACAGCCTGGAAAATTGGGCCTAATGGAATCATAAGCAGCATCTCCTTTCCTTAATACGCGTAAAGTAATTCGCCGGTCATCTCATGGAGCAAGGTCGGGTCGTACAGCATTTCCTCGACTTCTTCCTCGGAACAGCCATAGTCGAGAAGTGCTTGCACTTCGTCAGCGGTTACGCCGAATGCTTTCGCCACGCTGAATAAATCATCGTAGCTTACAGGCGTGTCCTCGTAGTAGTTGCGGTAATAAGGATAGTGTCGCCACCAATGTTCGTAGCTGGTTTTCGGTGTAAATGCGCCAGTGGTGATACGGCCTGCTCGGTCGATTCTCAAAATCTCGCCCTCCTTTGGCTCCAGAATATCGGTGGGCGCTTTTAGTCTCAGCTTCTTGATGGTTTTGCAGAGTATTTCCTGAGTGGAAGCGTAAATCAGAAAGCCATCATAGAACATCACGCACAGTGGATTGTCCCCGACGACGAACCAGATGGAGTTATCCTTATCCAGAACCGTAAACACAAAAGAACCCTCGACTTTTCAGCCATAGATTTCAGGCTGCCGAAGTCGAGGGTCTTGTTTTTTCTAAAAGCTGCACCGCAACGTAGCTGTCCGTCTCAACGCTCGTCATCGGGAGATTTTCTTCCATGCGGAGCTCCTTGTCATTCCAGAGCACGCCATTATGCGCGAGAGCGAAGCTGCTTCCGTCAACTTTGACCGAGAAACGGATGATTATTCTGGTTGAACTGCGCATTGCCCTGTGTGGTCATACGCGTATGACCCATGACCGCGTTCACACCGTGTGGAATGTGAATCTTCATTTTTCGAGCGGGAAGGGGGCGCTTATAAATGCGCAGACGGCCGTTGAAGTTGTAGGCAATGCCGGTCGCATCCGTGCCGCGCACCTGGCATTCACGCGCTAACGTGTTCAAAATTTTGTTCTTCGTATGGGTGCTCAGGCACTCCTTAAAGTCGATTAAGCCGAATAAACTGCACATATTACTCCTCCTCCGAAGTGTTTACAGGTTCGTTAACATAAAGCCGACGCTCCTTCAAATACTGAATAAGCTCCGGCTCGTTGATATCGTCCAGAAAATCAAACCAGCTAAGCTCCTGTACAGCGGTGTCGGACATAGAAACAGCCACCTCGACGAGATGGTTGACCATCTGCAAGGTGGCTTTGAGAGTATTCAGTTTGAGCGTGCCGCGGAACATGCGGATTTCGACCGTATCCGCGTTCGTGAGATTGACCGCCGTGTAACGTCCGGCACAGGAGTTTTTAGCGTGGCTCATTTGTTCGGACGGCGTAAGGCGAATGCCGTACCGAGCGGCCCAACGGTTCATCTGAGACTGCGTGCGGCGGCTGAACCGCAACAGCTCCGCCCAGAATTTTTCGACGAAGTACAGCAGGCGAGCAATCGCGGCCTCCTGCTGCTCATAAAGTGCAGCCAAACGCCAGACGTGAAATATGAACGTGCAGTCCGCAGGTTCCTGCCGCATGGCTGAGGTACCCCATGCTCTGCGCTTTACGCAACACCTCCGCCCACGGCATTTCAGTCAAATGGTACTCAAGCGTCATCGGATGAGTGACAAGTTCCAAGCCTTCATCCAGACTGCCGTCCGTCTTGATGTAGAGATTTTCAGCGTCCTTGTTCGCGATGTCGAGCAGCTTCTGCGCATTGCTGTTGACCGTACCGCCGTCGTCGATTTCAAGCTCAACGCCGAAATGGCGAAGGCCTTTGCCGTGGAAATACAAGATCCGGTGTGTAATTGTACTCGTGAATAATGTTACAATGCTCATCCCAGCAGGATGCGCAGTAGGCGTTGTCGTCATTATCCCAATACGCGCGGTCACGATGAATAATACGGTTGCAGTCATCGCAGCGGACGTAGTACTCGTCAAAGCAGTGATCGCAAAGCGTGTGCGTATCGTCCTCGACGGCATTTTCCTCGTAGACCCGATCAGCGCAGTGGTCGCAGATTACGGTCAGGCGATTTGCGCAGTCCTCGCAGAGCAAGCAGCATAGTAGAATGCGTCAAATCGTCGATGACAAACACTTTCGCGTTTACTGCATCGTCACACGGCACATCAAGCTCGTAACGGTACGGCGGTTGCTCCTGCTCGTGGACGATATGCTGACCGGTCGGCGTTTTCGTCAGCGTGAATACTTGCAGGTAGTCCTTGGACTCAACCTCCATGGTCAAGACCATGTGCCACATCAGGTTGGTCAGCCATGATGGAATCTCGCTTTCTATCCCTCGCGTCAGGAATTTTTGATTTTCAAATATCTTAACCTTCTCCTTTCTGCAGAAATAAAGCTCCCGGAATATTTCCGGGAGCTTCTACATCTATAATATATAGTTAAAAATGAAGGAAAAACAGAAAAGCGCAGCCGAAGCTGCGCTTTTTCTCACACATAAAGTGTATTTACTTGCTTGAGTGCCGGGAAGCGTTTACTTCTCCAGCTCAGTCCAGTCGCGGTTCTCGCGGAGCTTGGTCCACTTTTTCGTGCTGGTTTGCCTTGAGCTCGTAGTAGTGGCTGTTGGTAGCCTCCTGTACGGCCAGGTAATACCACTTGGAAGTGTCCGCATTGTCGCTCCACTGGATCATGCCGTCCAGCAGATCAGCCTTGCTCTCCGGCAGACGCTGGAGAACGCGGTTGATCATGGCCATAGCCTCGGCGCGGGTGATGCGGCTGTCCGGATGGAACGTGCCATCGGTGTAGCTGCTGATCCAGCCGTTGTTGGCTGCCACGCTGATTTCAGGCTTTGCCCAGTGCATAGCTACGTCACCGAACGATGCCGCAGCGACGTCCTCCGTCTTGTCGAAGCGAGCCGCAATCGCAGCAAATTCTGCACGGGTGATCGGCGCATTCGGGTTGAAGTTGCCGCGGCTGTCGCCCTTGATGATACCCATAGCGCTCAGCGTAGAAACCGCCTGATTGTACCACTTGTCACGCGATACGTCCGCATACTTGTTGGTCTTGGTTGCGTTTGCCGTTCTGGTCTCCTCGGTCAGCAGACGGGAAGAAGATGGTTGCCACCTCAGCACGGGTAATGCCGTTCTGCGGACGAACGGTGCTGTCCGGATAGCCTACGATGTAAGCATAGTGGTCATCGCCGTTCAGACCGGTCGGTACATCATCCGGAATGGTAACGGTGGGCTTTGGCTGCCGCCGCCACCGCCGCCGGAGGATTTTTTCGTAAAGGTGTAGGTGTAGGTCACACTCTCGGTAACCTTGGTATCCTTCGTGATGTCCTTATCCCAGGACTGGCTTGCCGTTCTGGAATAGCTGCTGATCATGCCGGTGGGAATGGTATTGCCCAGAGTAGGAGCGGAGTAACATCCTCCCAGACACCGGTTTCCTTATTCTTGGTTTTCAGCGTGAATACCTGAACCTGATCGTCCGTCTTTCCATCCTTCCAAGTACCACCAACAACCTTGTAGGTTACAACGGCCTGATACTTGTCGGGGATGTTGTCCGGCTTATTCTCGGAGCCAATCTTATCAGCCGCAAATGTGCCGTATACGTAACCTTGTCGCCGCCATTCAGCGTCTGTGCGACAAAAGGATTCACGCCGGTCTCGCCGTTATCCTTCGTCCAGATATCGAATACGAAATTCTCCTTGGGGATCGGGGTCACGTTGGGGGTAACAGAGTCGGAATACTTTGCCATCGTCACCTTTTTTCAGCGTAAAGACCTGAGTGGTCTTTTTCGCCTTTCTTGCCAACCGAGCCATTCGGGTCAGCGAGAATTTACTACCGCCTGCTGGCAGTCGGGGGATGTTATCACCGGGGGTCTCATCGTCCTTACCACCCCACTCATCCAAGTAGTAGTAGAGGTCGATAGCCTTTCCATCGGTGTCGAGCGTCATGGTTTCTGCATTATATGCATCATCATTTACAGTCGTCTTAGTGCGATCATAGAAATAGTTCTGACCGTAATAGGTCTGATTGTTTTCCAGATGCTTAATCAGATCAGAAATCTTCGTACCCTTCTCTGCCGACTGCACCATGATGTTCACTGCTAACTCCTCAACACCCTTTTCATTGATGTAATGCTGACGAGTGGTGTACGTGCACTGACCGGCAGGGGCTGCACCGGTCCAATCAGCGTAGATTACGCCGCCGTGCTGATGAATGAGCTGTGCCTTTATAAAAGAAGTCCATACTACAGGTTCCTTTTTACCAGAAACCATAATATACCAGCCGTTAAAGGTCTTACCAGCCTGTACAGGATCGGTAGGAATCTTAGTTACCACATCAGAAGGCTTATATGTCTTCGATGCCTTAGTCTTGTCGGCATTCATCGTGTAGCCAGCAACATCTGCTGCCCATGCGCCGCCGTTGGCATCAAAGGTGATGGTTACATCATTAGCCGTCCACTGTGCGGTAAAGGTTACATTCTTTTTCCGGCATGGTGAAGGTCTTATCATCCTTCACCTCAACATCGGTAGTTGTCCAACGGCTGAAGGTATAGCCCTCACGAGTGGGCTTTTCAGAAGAAACCGTCTGCTCCTGTGCCAGCGAGAACATTATCAACCTTAGCAGGAATACCGCTTACAGTAGTGTCCTCGGTGCCCGCTGCATACGTGATCGTGTACTTGGTTTCCTTGTAGTCCGGCGTTCCATTGCCGTTTTCGTCCTTTGCATAGTGAACTTTCAGGACGTTCTTGGTCGCATCTTCGACAATGGTTGTATTCAGAACATTAGCAGCGCCTTCATCGAATGCATAATTCTCCGTGCCTACCGTAGTCTGCTTGGGGAAATGCGTTGCATCCGCACTATCGCCTGCGATGATAGTTACAGTGTCGCTAACATTTGCAGTACTGCCCGTGGGCGCACCTGCCGGAGCATCACCCTTCACATCATCATAATAATACTCAACCGTGTAAGCGCGTGCAGGATTTGCGATTTCGATATACGGATTGCCGATTTTAGGCTCTGTGGTCATATCTTTAGTGTCCTGAATCTGCTGATTCTGACCTTCACAATCCGTATAGCTTAACGTAACACTATTGTTCGTATACAGCGTTCCGTATTTGCCGTTCTTAGGCTTTACCTTGAACTGGATGCTCTGCGGTTCTTCCGTAATCTCACCAATGTCCCAGGTTATAGTGCCAGTAGCGGTATCATTGGTAACCTTAGGCGTATTCTCCATTTTATATTCAAATTCGCCTGTGTTAACAACATCCGTAATCGTAGCATCTCTGCCCGCCGGGATAGAATTGATCTTAGTAGCCCAAGTCTGAAGGATTTCGCTCATGTCATCTTTATATTTTTAGTCGAAACATTGATGAAATGTTCCTCCTGATTCTCAGAAGCCATGCTCTTCAGATAATTTGCAGCCTCGGGTTCCAATGCAATACCAACGGTATACACGGTAATGCCGGCAGTTTTAAGCTGCTCAATCTGCGTAGAGCCATTCCACTTCGAATTATTCAAAAAGATTCTCCGGTACGACCGGGTGCACCGTCAGAAATGAAAATTACATAGCCCGGACGGTTCGCCTTATCACTCTCGCTACGACCATTCAGATATTCCTGTGCTTCGTCGAGCGCTGCCGTATAGTTGGTGCCGCCATCAGCCTTCATCTGATTAATCTTCGTATCGATAAGACTCTTATTGTCTGTCAAATCCTGAGAAACCGTAAGGGCCTCTTTATCTACGCCGCCGTTATCCTTGTTATGTGCAAAACCAATAACCGCTAATTTATTACCGGTTCCTTCTGCAAGAATGCTGTTTGCAAATTCCTTTGCTGACAGCCTTTGCTGCATTAATGCGAGTGATTTTGCCTGTTTGTCCTGTGCACCGCTCCGGTCTTTCATCCCAAAGAAAAACCGGCTAAAGAGCTTGTATATTTTGCACCACAAGTCGGGCAGGTATAGCTGTACCACAATACTGCATAGTGTTCTTCAAACTGCTCTTTTGGAGTATTGCAAGGCTCACCTACGCTGCTGTCCATAGAACCGGAGTTATCCACTACCAGTACTACGTCTGCATTTGATCCATTCTCTGCCTGCTTAGGCTTACCTTTTGCACGGTGATTTGAACCGTATAATAACCGTCTGCGTCTTTCACAGGCTGGTTTTTATTGTCCAGCACCAGTGCTTTCGTGGCACGAACCTGACCTTCTTGCAGACCTGTGTCACCGCCTGCCGCCAATGCGCTTGTCGGCAGCAGCGTCATTACCATGACGATTGCCATCATCATAGCCAGCAATCTTTTTTTTCATGTTGATTCTCCCTTTCATTGTAGAATTCCCTTTCGGGGGACAGTTGCGAGTGTTTTGCGTATCGCGCCACCTCCATCTGATTGCAGCAGAAGAGATTCTATATACTTCGCTAATATATCAATTTTATTGTACACTCCTCCCTCTGAATTAGCAATAGAGTTTTCTATATTTTTGTTATTTTGGCCAAAATAAAGCGCCGCATTTCTCCACATTTCCCGCGCACAAGAATAAAAAACAGGCAGATGCACGCATCCGCCTGTTTTTACTGTATTTATGGCAACAATATCGCTGCTCTACTTGATCACGGCGAGCAGTTCGCCGGCCTTTACAGCGGTGTTCTCGGCTGCAAGCAGCTTGTCTACGCGGCCTGCCATGCGCGCTACCACCGAGGTCTCCATCTTCATCGCCTCGATGATCAGCAGCACCTGATTCTGCTCGACCACGTCGTCCTCCTTGACCAGTACGCGCGATACCATGCCCGGCATCGGTGCACCGACCTGCGCCTTGTCCTGCGGATCGGCTAGACGCACCTGCTCCGCCGAGGTTTCTGCCTGCGGATCGGGCACCGCGATCTCACGGCGCATACCGTTCAGCTCGAACAGCACCGTGCGCGTGCCGTCCTCGTTCCGGTCGCCCAGACCGAGGTACTTAACGACCAGCGTCTTGCCTTCTTCAATGTTGATCTGATTGGTCTCGCCGAGTGCCATGCCGTTGAAGAATACATGGCTGCCCATGCGGGACATATAGCCGTACTCCTTGCGGTGGCGGCAGTATTCCTCCACGACCTTGGGGTACAGGCACCACGACAGCACGGTGCGGTCCTTCGCACCCGGCTGGAACTGCTCGACCGTCTTTCGCGCTTCGTCGAAGTTTACCGGCTCCAGCAGCGCACCCGGACGGCAGGTGATCGGCCTCGCCCTTGAGCACCAGCTTCTGCAGCTCAGGCGGAAACCGCCCTCCGGCTGACACATCATGCCCTTGAAGTACGATACCACCGAATCCGGGAAGGTCAGTGCCTCGCCCTTTTCGAGAATATTCTCGGGCGTCAGACGGTTCTGCACCATGAAGATCGCAAGGTCGCCCACCATCTTGGACGAAGGCGTAACCTTGACGATATCGCCCAGCATGATGTTTACCTTTTTATACATCGCGCACGTCCTCAAACTGGCTGCCGAGACCGATCGCCTCTACCTGCGACTGCAGGTTGGTGTACTGACCGCCGGGCATCTCGTAGCGGTAAATATCGGTCGAAGGCGCCTTGAGACCGCCGTCAAACGACCGTAGCGCAGGCGAACGTCTGCCCAGTAATCGCTGAGCTTCTGCAGACCTGTCGGGTCCAGACCGGTGTCGCGCTCCTGACCGTGCAGCGCTGCAACCACCGCATTCATGGACGGCAAGCTCGGCAGCGACGAACTGGGCATCACCGCCACCGGCGCCTTTGAGGATGCCAACGCGGGCGAGAGCAAGATCGTCGAGATCACTGGCCTGACCCTGACCGGCGCCGCCGTGGGGAACTATATCCTTCTCAACAGCGGACAGCAGACGAGCACCACCGTGACCATCCAAAAGGCTACCGTTACGATCACAGCCAGGGACAAGACCGCCTATGTGGGCGGTACAGTTCCCGTCCTGCCTGTCAAAGCCTGTCAAGGATACAGACTATACTATTTCTGAGATGTACGGCACGGACACGCTGGAGGGTAACGTCACGCTGACCTATGACGGTACACCCGACATGAGCAAGGCGGGCAGCGCAGTCATCAAGATCAGCGGTACGTTGGCAAACGACAATTATACGATCACTTATGTAGATGGTAAATTAACGGTTAATCGCCGTTCCTTTGGCGGCGGTTCGTCCTCCAGCAACTCGTCTGGGAATACGATTTCTACATCCGGCAAGTCGGATAATGGTTCAATTTCGACCGACAAAACCCACTGCAAAGAAGGGTGACACGGTAACGGTAACCGTTACTCCGCAGGATGGCTACAAGCTGGATAAGCTGATCGTCACCGACAGTAAGGGAAACACTCTGACTGTCACCGACAAGGGCGATAACAAGTACACGTTTACTATGCCGTCGAGCAAGGTAACGGTTACGCCGACATTCAGCAGAATCGAGGAAACCAAGCCGGAGACCTCTCCGTTCGATGATGTGACCGCAAACGATTACTTCTATGATGCAGTCAATTGGGCGGCTGACAAGGGCATTACCGGCGGCATGAGCGACACGCTGTTCGCTCCGAACGCTGCCTGCACCAGAGCGCAGATCGTAACCTTCCTGTGGCGCGCGGCGGGTTCGCCTGAGCCCAAGGCGCTGAGCAGCTTCGCGGATGTTACGGCAGATGCATACTACGCCAAGGCAGTCGCGTGGGCAGTTGAGAACGGCATCACCAACGGTACGACCGATACCACCTTCGGCCCGGATGAGACCTGCACGCGCGCACATGGCGTAACGATCCTGTCTCGCGCAGCCGGGACAAATACCGCTTCGGGCAACAGCAATTTCGCTGACGTAGACGTGAACGCATATTACGCAAGTGCGGTCAAGTGGGCAACTGATAACAGCATTACGAATGGTATGAGCGATGATCGCTTTGGCCCGGGTGAGACCTGCACACGAGCACAGATCGTAACCTTCCTGTGACGTTTGTATCAGGATAAGTAAGCAGATTATATGCTGGCAGGAAGATAGAGTACTTCGCAAATGTTGTATGAGATAGGGTGCTTTAGCAAAATCAACGGATTAGATTGCGAAAATTTTATTGTTTGAACGAAACACACCCTATCCCCATCTCCTCAAACTTCCCCAACAATTTAATAAAGTCAGATTTCTTAATCCTGCAATCTTTCTGGACGGCTGCGAGCGAAACGCAGCCGTTCGCCTTTTTTTTCGTGATACGACGCAGCTTTCTCTTCGTCTTGTCGCGGTACTTGGAGGCATTGATACGGTCCAGCAGCTCGGGAAGCGAAACCGGGTCAAAGTGCATCATATGCAGCCGGTGGAGAAACTTATGCTGCTGATTTGCAACCTGAGAGCCAAGTTCGACAAGCTGACTTTCCCAGTCTTTAGCCTTAGTCAACTTGGTGATTTTCGAACGTCCAAACCGCAATTCCAGCCGAAGAATATGCTCGTCAATCTTGATATCATGCCGTTTCTCAAGCTCATACGATTTATCATAAACTGAGAAAGCACAGCTTTTAGACTTATTCTCGATTGTCCACGAATGCTTATTGGCGCCCTTAAACTTCTCATCGGAATTTGAATATTGTCCGAATTTAATCACACTATAGTGAGGGATAGGAAAGGATTTCTTGAAAATATCCAAACGATCTTGAACATCCGCCTTGCGTTCATAATACAGATTGCAGGTCAAATCACACCGTGACAGCTTAAACCCCTTGAGCCGTCGGTCAACGCCGATTTTATCAAGGATATTCCGCAGGCGGTGCTTTATCTGCTGTACAGACTCTTTGTCAGCCTGAAATAATGCGGTCGGTTTATATGTACTGGCAAGCAACGAAGACGGGTTAACAATCAGTATCAGCCAGCACGGATGCGAAACAGACTGACCAAGCTGTATCTCAATACCAATGTCCTTGAACTGTGGCATCTGGTAATACGATGAAAGACCTAATTTCCCTTTGCCGGTGCGAATACACTCGTTTTGTTCGATAATATTCTGAATTTCGGAATATTTGCATTGTAATTTCAGTGAAAATGTATGAATGCCGTACTTATTCGTAATCATTTGCTGTTCCTCCGTTTCTGAGCACAGACTGTGCAGCGCTTGCAGGTTTTTGTCTCATGCTGGCCTTGGTACTCAAGGATATCGCATACCATGCAGCTGTCGCTATGGATAAAATCGTGTACCTGGTTCAGCTTTGCCTTTATTATTTTTCGCGGCTTTGGCTGACTGCTTTTTCGCCTTCTTGATAAAGCTATTTGAGATAGTGTCATCATCGCCATTCTGATCGTAGAAAAGAACGCAGTGTGCCTTGCGTTCATCGCGTCCCGCTCGGCCAATCTGCTGAATGTAATCCGTCATGCTGATCGGTGCATTGAAGTGCACGACAAGTTCAATATCGGCAACATCAATACCCATACTGAATGCTGAAGTTGCAATCATAATCTTTCTTTTGCCTTGCAGGAAGTCGAATAGCAGTTGTTTCTTGCGGCGTTCCGGCTTAACTCGTGAATGATAGCGTGTCACGTCATCGGGATATTTTTCTTCTAAAATATTATATAGCGCATCGACATAAGTCGTAGTCTGAGCAAAGATAAGCACCGAGCCATCTTTGTGATATTTATCAATCAGCTTGCAGAACTTCTTGATACGGAATTCAAGTCGTTCCTCCAGTGTTTTCTTGTTGCAGGTAACGTCCTTCTTGAGCAGGATAAGATTATCACGCCGCAAATCACTGCGGAGAACCGCAGGCTTGTCCATATGCAGACTATCACGAATGGTATTCAAAGAGTCAGCAGATATTGTCGCAGAGCAGGCACAAATAACAGGCTTACGTTTCAGCTTGCCGATAAAATCGCCAATGTGCAGATAAGCATCACGGAACGTATAACCCCATTCCGTAATGCAGTGACACTCGTCCGCCACGATCATAAAAATATCCGAATGCTGTATAGTTTCAATAAACGCATAGTTTTGCAGCCGTTCGGGAGTGACATAGAGAAAGTTCAATTTCTCCTTACGAACCTTGTGCAATATCTTATCTATCTCCTCTTTTAGAGCGAGTCATATCGATATAATCGGCAGAAACGCCATGATTGTATATCAGCGCAAGCAAAGGCTCGATGACGATAGTTAGTCTGTCCGAATGAGCCAGACCAACCGTTTCATAGATGACCTGTTTGCCGGAACCCGTGGCAGCAATTACAATTGCATCCTGTTCAGCATCCAGCGTATTCATCGGAATAATCTGTGCCTTGCGAGGCTTGTCGAAACCGAGTTGTTTCAGTGCAGATTTCAAGATGTCTTTTCATATCCATAGAGATAACCTCCAACGTACTAAGATTATCAATATGTTATAGAATGTAAAAAAAGATAATGCCGAATAGTGAATATTTTCCCAAAATAAATTACATTTTTCAATATGACTGATTTTTCACAAATGCCTTTTAACAGGATAGTTTTTTTAGACCTGAATATGGCATTGTAAATGATAGAAAGTGTAAAAAGGTTAGAATAGATAAGCGCAGTTCATGCGTAAACGGCAGGCCCTGCCGCTCGAAAAGTATCCGAATGACAGGACCTGCGTTGTTATGAGATATTATCGAAAACATCAAACAAATCATCAAAATTTAGATTTATATTTTGATGATTTGGCGTATAATATAAATAAATGT
>VOFG01002489.1_pt1 | contig 18388 bp, 23 predicted proteins | sample 5384171 | NCBI WGS metagenome assembly VOFG01 (sample SAMN12384726, study PRJNA508395) | human gut metagenome | isolation source: healthy gut F | host: Homo sapiens
TCTGCTTGGCAATCTCGATAAAGGACTGCACCTCCAGCCGGGGCGCGTGGCGCATGGCGGCGATCTCCACCGTCACCGGGGAAAATCCAGCAGCGGCACCTTGACGATGCCCGGGATCACCGCCGTGGACAGGCAGGGCACGATGGACATGGCAGTGCCCAGCTGGATCATGATCAGCGCACCCTCAAAGCTGGGAGAGATCTTGCTGCAATCCACCCCCACCTGCGCCAGCTGCTCCAGCGACGGCCCCTGACAGGCGGACAGAAAGCTGTCGAACGCGCCGGAGGATACCACGCTCTGTCCTTTCAGGTCGGCCAGATGCAGCGCCCGCCGGTCGGCAAAGGGAGAGTTGGGGTTCATCAGCACATGATAGCCCAGCGAGAACAGGGGCGTAAAGGAGATATCCCGGTCGCGGGAGTGCTCGGTGGCGTAGAAAAAGCCGATGTCCAGCTGCCCGGAGCGCAGCTGTTCCAGCGGGCGGCGGTTGTCCTGCGGCACAACGTCCACGCAGGCGTTGGGGAACTGGTGCTGGAACTCGGCAAGAATGCTGGAAAAAGTGCCGTAGTCGAACAGCTGCCGCAGACCCACCGTCAGGTGGGAGCGGTCGGCTTCCTGAATATCCTGCGCCTTTTTCAGCGCCTGCCTGCCAAAACTGGTCATCTGCACCATGTCCAGATAAAAGGACTGCCCGGCGGCGGTCAGCTTGGTGCGGCGGGTGGTGCGCTCGAACAGGTGCAGCCCGGTCTCCTTTTCCAGCGCGTTGATCTGGTAGGTGATGGCGGGCTGGGTGGTGAACAGCCGCTCGGCGGCGGCGCTGAAATTCAGCTCCTCCGCTACGGCAATAAAGCACTCCAACTGGTAAATCGTCATAGAACGCGCCCCTCCTTGGGTAAAAAAGATGGTCATCTTTATTATACAGGATTGCTGACAGACCGTAAAGAGAAAGTAATTTATAAAGAGATTTGATAAATGAGGATGCAAATTTGTATTTCACACTGGAACGAAACTTTGCTATAATCGTATCAATGTTCAAAATGCACGAAGGAACAGAAAAAACGAAAAAGAAGAAGAAAAAGAAAAAGAAAGGCGAACCTTATGGCTAAGATCTCTCGTCGCAACTTTATGCGCGGTGCCGCTGTGGGCACCATGGGCGCAGCTGCTGCCGGTCTGCTGACCGCCTGCGGCAACTCCGCTTCCAGCACCACCAGTGCTCCCGCTTCCTCCGCAGGCTTCCTCTGCTGCTTCCTCCGCTGTTACCAAGCCCTCCAGCCCCTGTGGACGGCAAGTACGTCACCAAGGCTATGGGCCACGAGAGCTGGGTGCCCATGTGGCCACCACCTTCTTTGAGGGCAAGATCACCGCTTGTGAGGTGCTGTCCCACGAGGAGACCATCGGCATCGGCAACTACGCCTGCTCCCGCATCCCTGCCGCTATCGTAGAGCACCAGAGCGTCAACGTGCCCTAACCTGCGCGGCTCCTCCATCACCTCCATGGCCGTGAAGGCTGCCGTGAAGGAGGCCATTGAGCTGGCTGGCTACAACGTGGACGACTTCTCCAAGGAAGTCACCCTGGAGACCTCCAACGAGGTCATCGAGGAAGAGGCCGATGTGGTCATCATGGGTGCCGGCACCTCCGGCCTGACCTGCGCCTGCCGCCTGCTGGAGGCTGGCTACAGCGTCATCCTGGTGGAGAAGCGGGACATCCCCGGCGGCTCCATGTCCATGACCTACGGCGGCGTTGCCACCGCAGGCTCCAAGCTGCAGTACAACTACGATGTGGACGGCAGCTTCCGCAGCTCTGCCATGGGCACGCTGGAGGGCATGATGAACTTCTGGCAGACCATGGAGAAGTACCACCGCACCGAGTTCTTCAACGGTGAAATGCCCTACATGACCAAGCAGTACACTGTCGCCGGCGATCTGGTGGACTGGATGGCAGGCATCGGCATCGGCTTCAACACCATGGGCAACTACGAAAGCGCTACCCAGTACGGCGCTTCCACCCCGTATCTGGCACCCGGCTGCTACGAGGGCGGCGCAGGCTACGCCATGATGTTCATGGCACAGCGCGTGGAAAAGTACGAGAAGGGCAAGATCATCTACTCCACCAGCGTCACCGACCTGATCAAGGACGAAAGCGGCCGTGTTGTGGGCTTCCACGCCAAGGGCGAAAACGGCGCAAGCTACACCCTGCGCGGCAAGGCAGTCTGCCTTGCTTCCGGCGGCTTTGCCAAGAACCCCGAAATGCTGAAGAAGTACAGCCCCGACTACGCCGACTTCTTCTTCAACTGCGCCTCCAGCATGACCGGCGAGGGCATCCAGATGGGTATCGACGCCGGCGGCTATGTGGAGTGCGAGAACCGCGCTCTGCCCGCCTTCCTGTCCAGCTACAAGAGCAAGTTCGAGCTGGCCTTCATCCACCAGTCTGCCCCCGGCATCATGGTCAACATCAAGGGCGACAACATCGGCAACATCGTCTCCGATAACCACTACACCATGGCCAAGGCAAAGCTGAACAAGGACAACGGCGATACCTTCTACTATGTGTTCGACGAGTCCTCTGCCGTCAAGCTGCGCGACAGCGAGTCCTACGGCTTCAACGGCTACGTTGCCATGTTCGAGAAGGGCGAGGCTGTGCACTACGACAGCGTGGAGAAGGCCTCTGAGGAGCTGAACCTGCCCAATCTGGCAGACGCCATCGAGGCAAACAACGCCGCCGCTCTGGCTGGCGAGCCCGATGAGTTCGGCCGCCGCAACTGCCCCTACATCGAGACCCGCGACGGTCTGTGGGCCATCCGTGTTGACCCCACCTTCTACCTGACCACCGCAGGTCTGGCCATCGACACCGATTGCCACGTCCTGACCGAGGACAAGAAGGCCATCCCCGGCCTGTACGCTGCCGGCGACGTCTGCGGCTCCATCGAGGAGAAGGACGCCAAGCAGTACGGCATGGGCTTCGACGCCGCTCTGACCTACGGCTACATCATGGGCGAGACCCTGAAAAAGGAGATCTGAGCTGCGCTCTGACCCCTGACAAAAGCATAAACAAAGGGCTGCTGCACAAACCGTGCAGCAGCCCTTTTTATATCATATTTCCTTTTACGCCGCCGCGGGCTTGCGGAAGATAGCCATTGCACGCTTGTAACAGCTGGCGAAATAGGCAATCTCCGCCAGCGCGGTCAGTGTCCAGCTGCACGGGTACAGCAGGTACAGCGCCGGGATGGTGTGGAAGTGGGCAAAGATGGTGTACACCCAGATCACCCGGAATACGCAGGAGCCCAGCACCACGATGATGGTGGGCACCACCGTCTTGCCCAGCCCGCGGGAGGCGGCGATGGTGCAGTCCATAAAGGCGGAGACGCAGTAGGCAAAGGCCATCACGGCTACGCGCTTCATGCCGGCGTCAATGACCGCCGCTTCGGTGGTGAACAGCGCAAGGAAGGCCGGCCCGCAGAAGAACAGCGCCGCGCCCAGCACAAGCCCCACGCCGAAGGAGTAGCCCAGACTGATGAAGTAGCTCTTCTTCACCCGGTCAGGCCGTCCCGCGCCGTAGTTCTGGCTCATAAAGCTGGCGCAGGCCATGTAGAAGGCCGCCATGCAGTCGTAGATCAGGCCGTCCGCGTTGGCGGCGGCGCTGTTGCCCTTGACCATCAAAGAGTCAAAGGAGTTGACGCCCGCCTGAATGAACAGGTTGGCAATGGCAAAAATGGCGTTCTGCAGCCCGGCGGGCACGCCCAGCGCAAGGATGCTCTTGGCCTGCACAGGGTCCAGCTGCAATTTGTGCGGGTCCAGCGCGTAGCAGTCCTGCACCCGGGTCAGCGCCCGCAGGATCAGAAATGCGGAAACACATTGGCTGATGGCACTGGCCAGCGCCACGCCCACCACGCTCAGATCGCACACGATGACAAAGAACAGGTTCAGCGCAATGTTCAGCGCACCGGCAATGGACAGATACATCAGCGGCTTTTTTTTGGTGTCGCCGATGGAGCTGAACACCGCGTTGCCGAAGTTGTACAGCGCCAGCGCCGGCATACCCAGAAAATACACCCGTAGATACAAAATCGCCCCAGGGAGCAGATCTTCCTTGGTGTTCAAAAGCCGCAGCATGGCGGGGGAGCCCAGCAGACCGATGAGCAGCAACGCCACACCGGCAACGGCGCTGATGATGGCCGCCGAGTGGACGGTCTTTTCCACGTCCTTGGGATGGCGCGCGCCGTAAAAACGCGCCACCAGCACGTTGATGCCGTTGCTCAGGCCGATGAGAAAGCCGGTGAACAGGGTCACCAGCGTGCTGCTGGAGCCAACAGCACCCAGCGCCGTAGATCCGGCAAAGCGCCCCACCACCGCCACGTCCGACATATTGAACAGCACCCGGGGCACAGCCTCTATTATAAGGCACTGCGCTGCTTTTGCAAGATGCGGCTTGGGCCGCTTCCTCAAACGTGATGGTCTGTGTACTGTGTACGTTATAGTTAAAGGTTATCAAAACCTTATCATCGTACAGATAAATCGAATTGATGAACGTATCCACCAACGCTTGCCTCTGGTCTTTCAGGCTCATGTCCAGTTTACGGAAGCGCATCAGCCAGAAACGGATAAATTCCTCTTTGATTTTTGGCTTTGCCAGCTTTTCTTCCGCAATGCGGGCTTCAAGCTCACGCTTGGTTTCTTCGAGCTGTTCCAACCGTTCCTTGGTGGAACTGGTGAGGATTCCGGCTTGAATTGCGTTCAGCATATTCTGGATACCCGATTCTGCATCCCGGAGCTGTTTCTCATAGAGAGGAAGGTTGGTGTTCTCTCGGTCTTGCAGCTCCATGACCTTGGCGATAATGGATTCCATGGCGGCATCGTCCCGGACAAGCTGCATGGTCTGGTTCACCACCAGATCTTCCAGCCACTGTTTGCGGACAGTTTTCTTCTTGCAGCCCTTCTTCTTTTTGGCCGTGGCACATTTATAGTAGCGGTGGACTTCTCCCGTCCGGCTTGTGCCGCTTTCGCCAAACATCAGCGCACCGCAGCAACCACAGTGCAGCTTGGTTGTCAGCAGGTAATCGTCCTCTGCCTTTCTTCGGGCAGGGGCTTTCTTATTTTTGGCAATCTTTTCCTGCACATCATCGAACAGTTCCAGCGGCACGATGGGCGGAATCGCATCCGGCACGACCACATCCCGGAATTTCAGTTCTCCGATATAACGCCGGTTTTTGAGCATGTGCTCCACGCTGTTGTAAGTAAATTCGCCTCCGACCGGGTTCTTGATGCCGTTTTCATTCAACCAGTCCCGAATCTCTTTCATCGTGAGGCCATCCCGATACTTCGTGAACGATTCCAGCACGAAAGGGGAGGCAAGCGGGTCGATGTGAAATTTCCGCTCGGAATCCAGCGTATATCCAAACGTTCCACGACCACCGTTGCAGCGGCCTTTCAGGATGTTCTCTGTCTGTCCACGGACAACCTTTTCGGCAAGGTCGGCAGAGTAGTATTCTGCATAGCCCTCCAGAACCGATTCCAGAATGATACCCTCTGGCCCCTCGGAGATGATCTCCGTAGCCGACATGAGCTTGACACCGTTCTTCTTCAGCTGGGTCTTATACCGGGCACTGTCGTAGCGATTCCGGGCAAAGCGGTCAAGTTTCCAGACCAGAACAATATCAAACAGCTTCTTGTCGCTGTCCTTTATCATCTGTTGGAATTGAGGGCGATTATCCGTCTTGGCAGAGATGGCGCGGTCAATGTAGTGCTTGACGATAGTGATGTCATTCTTTTCGGCATAGGCCGTGCATTCACGAATCTGGCCTTCGATGGATTCTTCGCGCTGGTTATCACTGGAATAGCGGGCGTAGATCACAGCGGTCATGGCAAGCACCTCTCTTTACACGTCATTGAACGGTGGAGCGTTCTTTCAAAGCACTGTTTCGTATAATGTATATACCATGTTTTGATGGAGAAATCAAGACTTTTTATTATCTTCAGTTTTTCTTTTTTGAACAATTGACCCAACAGCCACCCCTCTCGTTGAAATGAGGTGACTGTTGGGCCGACTTGCTCGGATTCCTTTATTCTTCGTTTAGCTGGACGATGGTATTATAAAAGATTTTGTTTGGAATAACGACTTGAAGAACACCCTTTTTCAAAAGTGCTTCTATGCGTTTCATGACATACCAGTCACTTACCGGAGCAGAAATCGCTTTTAATGCGTCTGCGGTAAGTTCACCAACCGAAATAGGAATTCTCGATACTAAACTAATAATTCTCTGGTCGAAATAATCTATGTTAACGCTTTTAACATCGTTCGCATGCCAAATACGCATGGAGGTGTTTTCGTTTAATAACTTTCCCCATCTTTTGGCATACTCGGTAATAGTTTCTTCCGTCAAATACTTTTGTGAGATCTTATCGGTTTTCCCTTCCATAAATTCTTTCAGACCTTCTCTGGATGCAAGCAAAATTCTATTTGTACCATACTTTGCTGCATAGTAACAAATATAATAAATGCCGCACCAACAATCGGCAGAACTCCTGACCCAAACACGCAGTGGCTTATGATTTATCATATCACATTGAACCGCATTCGCTGTACCATGATATTTCGACCACAGTTGTCTAGCTTCAATTTGGCTGTCAGGATAATATTCTGAAAGGCAATTCACGAATTGTTTGCAACGATATTCTGAATCGCAAGCATATTGAAGTTCTCCCATTGATAACATAAACGGAAACAACTTTACACTTTCGACGATGCCTAAAGCTGCTAACATATTGACATCACTGGGTTCAAAAACAATTTCATCCATAGCTGGTCAAAATCATAATTTCGGGATGGTAACTTGTGTAGTTGCACTCCAATAGATTGGTTTGCTTGAGCCAACCACTCCAAAATAACACCCAACGCTGCAATCAAGATAAGTTCCAACATCATAGAAGTCATATGTATAGGTTGTATTATATATACTTTGTTCTGGAACTAGTGCTGTCGTTGAAAATGGGCAGCTTCGTTCGATGTTATCGGAATAGCTCGTGTAGTAATCCGTTCCTGAAACATTTTTTATTAAATCCGGGCCAATACCGACGGTAGTTCCACTCATATAAAAGCCCAATCCATTGGCCTTTGTATAAAGAACTCTCCATGTTACCTTACACTGCTTTGGGTGATTACTTTGCTTTCCTTCATTGAATAGCTAGAACAACAGCTACTATCAAGAACAAAGTTGAAAGCCCAAGCTGAACCCATGCAATTTTTTCGTTTTCGGCATTGTTACAGCCTTTGGAGGATACTGCCACTTGGATATAATGCACTGCTACGATTCCATATGAGAAAAACAAAGAAGCCCAAGCATAAGGTACTGCGCTTTTATCTGTCAATCGGACAAGATTACTAGTCCATACTGAAATGCAGCCCCAAAGGGCAAAAAGGAGCAATAAGAAAAAGTTGCTTTTGCCTTTTTTCATTCTTAGCCTCCCACAGCTTGATGACGATTTTGTAGTATCCATAAGGTGTCCACCGGAATCATACGAATACAAAATATCATGATAGCAATGGGTATAGTAGCTATTACTCATGATCACATTTTCCTTTCCTTATTTTGATTTGATTGCTTTTTACGACTAAATAAATGACCAGTATGCCGATGCAGAGCGAAATAATTGTCAATGCCTCTGCCGTTGCATTAAGGCAAGCACCAATAAAATAAACCAATACCAAAAATGCAACAAAAGCGATAAGAAGCAGCACCCATTTGTTTTTTTTTCATGTTATCACCTCCCTATCTACAAAAGTTGGCATTAAATTTTTGTTGAACCAAAGGAATTGTTGAGAATACAATCAATACCCATTTGGAGAGATAGTAGCAAACTACATGACGTGTATACGGAAGCACATTAAAAATGGCAAGCAGGAAATCTATTGACGAAAGAACAGATGCGACCATCTTGTAACTTGACCGCTTCTTTTCACTTAAAGGCTTATTCTTTGCTTCGATAGGGAGAGAGAAAGATAGAGATGCCCAAAAGAGCTACTGTTGTCAGGATACGGAAAAGGTGATTTGCTGCGATTGCCTTACTTAGCAAAATGCAGATAAGTGCCAGTCCGGAGAATGCCAAATAGCATCTGGTGTGCGATGTTGCATGGTATCCGCCAATGTAGATTCGCTGTGGGATAAACCCAATCAAAAATGAAAGTGCGTACCGCACATCACCACACACAACAGCGATTAAAACAACAAGCAGAACGCTCACAACAGATGATATGAGCAACTCGTACCCATAGACATACGCATCCGCCTTTGCTTCATCTATCACTTTTTGCTCGCAGAAAAGACGGACTGATTTTTGAGACAGCGTGCGTTCCCACATTGCAGTTGCGCCACCTTATCTTCTGATTTTTGCTTCACTGTATCATAAATTTCAGCAAAATCAAGAGGTTTGGCAAAACTGGTCGTTCTGGTGACAAAAGTGGTAGGTCAGGCTACTTGTAAGGAGCCTTTGCACAGTCTATAATAGTAGCAGGACATTATTTTGTGGAGGTTGTCGAAATGCTGAAGTACCACGTTGCAGTCTGCGATGATGAGAAATCAGACCTTGATGGCATTGTTCAAAGCGTCCAGCAGTACGATGTGCAAGGCTGCTTTGACATTGAAACTTACATGGATGGAAACGAACTTCTGAGCGAATTGCAAATGCAGAAGAAATCCTTTGATCTGCTTCTTCTCGATATCGAGATGCCATCCAACGGTTTTCAGCTGGCGCAGTCTTTGATTCAGATGGAGAAGCATCCTTTGGTGGTATTTGTCACGAAGCGGCATGAGTACGCTGTGCAGGGATATGGCATTGCATTCCGCTACCTTGTCAAACCTTTGGATCAGACGCTGTTCGCTGCGGCAATGGATGCCGTCCTTCAGGAACTGAACTCCAAACATTTCACGATCGAATACGATGGTGTTACCATGTCCTTGGAAACATCGGACATTTACTTTCGGAAAGCCACGGACATAAAGTTCTGATTCACTGCAAGGAGCAAGACCTTACATTGCGAATGAGCATTCCTGAAGCCTTGGAGCAGCTTCCCAAACGGTGCTTTGTGTCACCACACAAAAGTTATCTCGTCAACATGGAACACATTGTTTACGCTACGGGAACCGCTGTTTTTCTTTCCAGCGGACATCAGCTGCCGATCAGCAGGAGGAAGCGTCAGGAGTTCAATCAGATCTTCAACGCTTATTTGGGAAGATGATGCTTTATTATTTCGTTGAGTTTGCAGGGAGCTTTGCCAACATTGCCCTGTTGCTGCTTTTTATCGGTCGGCTGTTTCCCAAAAAAGGAGCCCGTCTCAAGGTGGTTCTATGCCTATGTTGCACTCTTGATTGCTGGGCAGTGTGCTTTGAGTTTATTCCCGGATTGGGTGACGCAGCGCACGATCTATCTTTTAGTTGGCGGATTTTTCCTTGCATTGCTGTTCTATGAGGTTCGACCGTGGCAGGCGGTTTTTGCAAGCGGAGCTTTCTTCACACTGATTGCTTTGGTGGAAGTGTTTGCAATGCTTCTGATTGGGCTGCGTATCCCGGATACCGACATTCTAATGCAGGCTGGGGCAGCACGGTTGGTCTATGTTGTTTTTTCAAACCTGATTCAAATTCCACTCGTAGTCCTGATCTCACATTTTTTCAGCCGAAAAGGAAATGCTCTGCGTATCCTATGGCTGCTGCCGATCATTGCGATTCAAATCGCAAGTATTGCTGTCTGTTATGTGGCACAGTATCATGCTGCGGATGATTATTTCCCGGATTATATGGTCGGTCTTATGGCGGTGCTTCTCCTTATAAACATCCTGATCGTGTTCTATGTGGAAGCTCTCCGGGAAAATGAACTGGAAAAATTCAAAGTTAAGTTCAACGAACAGCAGTACAATCTTCAAATGGAATACTACCAGCAGCTCAAAGAACGTCAGGAAGAAGTCCGTTCTCTACGGCATGATGTGAAGAAATACATTCTGGCGATGCAGGCAGTTGCAGAACACGGCGATACCGAAGAACTTCACAAGATTGCACAGGCCGCCACGAATGTTTTCGAGCGTTCCACAAATATTTCTGCTGTCGGAAATCCTGTTGTTGATGCTCTTTTGAATTATTACTTACGAATTGCGGAAAGGAATAACATCAAGGTCAAACTGGATGTGACGATTCCTGAAGTTCTGACGATCTCATCGCTGTCTTTGAGCATCATCCTCGGAAATACATTTGACAATGCCATTGAAGCCTGTTGCGACTTGCCAGCGGAACAGAGAATCATTCATCTACAGCTGCGCAAGCAGTATCGAAGCCTCTTTATCGGCTTGAAAATCCATACAGTGATACTTCGTTCGCGGAATCCGCATCGGAGAGTATCACGGTTACGGACTAAAGAACATAAATCGTATCGTTCAAGAGAACCATGGCGACTTCTACACGAAAAGAAGAAGGACGGTGTGTTTACCGTCCAGTCCGTCTGAACTGCGAAAATTAAAACATTCTTCTAAAACGTAGCCTTGCTTTCGCTTGTACTTTGTGTGTTTCGTTCATCTGATGTATTCATTATCCTGAAGTGTTGACACGCATTCGTACTTATGTTATCATTCCCAACAAATCCACAGAGATTTCTGTAAAGAAACGATTCTGTGTGGTTTTATTTCCTGCGAAGATTTACCGCCCCGCAACACACCCGATCATTTTGCCGTCTGTTTCACCCGACAAAATCCTTCGCCTGTACTGCGTGGGCGGTATTTTTTTTTTGGGGAAGCCGCACCTTGAAAATTTCATGAGCCGACCGAACGTGATGCCGGCTCTCTAGTCAACGCCGCTGCAAAACAGGGGCAGGAACTTCGTTCGGGGCAAACGGCGATTCACATATATGAGCAGTGGAACGCTCTACTTATTTTTGCGTCTTAACAATTCGGAAACAACTCCCGGAAATACGTTTTGAGCGCAGCGGTAGAGGGCAAGAACCGTCCCGTGGCCACAAATTTTCAATTCTTGAAAATGTTGTGTCCATCCGGGACTTCACTTCTGCAATGCGTCTGCATTTCCGAAGTGATCTTGTTGGGGCGTGCCTGCCCCAAACCCTGCTCATCATTCGTGCCTTACGGCACGAATGGAACGGCGTGTCGTGCTTACATAACTTCACCGAGGAGTTATCGAACAGACAGGAGGTACAATGACCAAAACGAATGTTCAACCGATTCCTAGCAATTCCCAGCACCACGACACGCCGAACAACAAAACGCACGTCATCAAGTTCCGTGTGACAGCGGAGGAAAAAGCGTCACTGGAACTCACTTGCAAACTCCTGAATCTCTCCTCTCCACTTTCATCCGCCGTGCCATCCACAACGTCAAGATCGAGAAAACGGTCATCGTTGCCGGCGGCGGCGAAGAAACCCTGACCGCTGTTTCCACTTTGCTTGCCCAGTGCAGCAAGGTGGGCAGCAATCTCAACCAGCTTGCAAGGCACTTCAATTCCGGCGGTGCAGACACCGAGCAGATCCGGGCGAAACTCCTTGACGAACTTGCAGACCTGACCGCATTCCGGCTCAGCGCCGAGAAAGTTCTGGGTGAACTGTATGGCAACGCTCAAGCATATCGCCTCTAAGAATTCGGACTACACCGCCATCGAAGCGTACCTCGTTTACCAGCACGACGCGTTCACCGGAAAGCAACTTCTGGATGAGCACGGCAAGCCGAAGCTGCGGGATTCGTACCTGCTCGACACCCTTGAGTGCGGCGATTTCTCGTTCGCAACGGCCTGTCTGCTGGCAAACCGCAAGTATGGCAAGAACACCCAACGCGATGATATTAAGAGCCATCAGTATATCATCAGCTTCGACCCCAGAGATGCAGCCGACAACGGCTTGACCATGGAAAAAGCACAGGCACTTGGCCTGAAATTCTGCGAAGAAAACTTCTCCGGTCACCCCGCCATCGTCTGCACTCACCCGGATGGGCATAACCATTCGGGAAACATCCACGTCCACATTGTGATCGGCAGTATCCGCACACGAGAGGTGGAACGTAAGCCCTATATGCAAAAGCCCCGTGACTGGCGTGAGGGTATGAAGCACTCCAGCACAGCCCAGACCATGCGGCACTTGCGTGTTGAGGTCATGGAACTGTGCGAGGGTGCCGGACTGTACCAGATCGACCTGCTCAACGGCTCGAAAGAGCGCGTGAGCGAAGCTGAGTATTGGGCGCGTAGGCGTGGTCAGTTGAAACTTGACCGTGAGAACGCAGCCCTCACCGCAGCTGGACAGCCGCCCCAGCAGAAGAAGTTTGAAACCGTGAAGGACACTTTGCGGAAACAGATTTCTTCGGTGTTGTACCGCACAACGAGTTTTGAAGATTTTTCTGACAGGCTCATGCAGCAGTATGGTATTGCCGTCAAGGAAAGCCGTGGTCGGCTCAGCTATCTGCCTGCTGGCAGAACAAAGTTCATCCGCGCACATCTCGGTGACAAGTTCGATAAGGCGGCAGTGCTTGCCACGTTGCAGGCAAACGCCGAACGCAAACCCAAGGCGCAGTTCAAGCAGGATACCATCGGGAAACTGATCGACATCCAGTCGAGGATGACCGAGGGCAAAGGGCATCGGCTATAAGCGTTGGCTCACGAAACACAATCTCAAAGTTATGGCACAGACCGTGAAGCTTCTGCAGGAAAAGGGCTTGACCGACGAGGACGCCCTGAACCAGCGCATCACCGAACTGGAAACCAAGTATCACGACTCGCTGGCGGTGGTGAAAGACCTCGAAGGTCGCATGAAAACCAACAATGAGCTGCGCTATCACATCGCAGCCTACACCAGCACCAAGAATGTCGCACAGCAGCTAAAGACCGCCAAGCGACCCGCAGCCTTTGAGGAGCAGCACCGTGCAGAGCTGACAGCGTACCGGGCGGCAGCAGCCTATTTCAAGGCAAACAGCATCACAAAGCTGCCCAGCCCGAAAAAGCTGGAAGCCGAGTATGCGCAGCTGGCATCCGAAAAGGCAAAGTTCTATGAGCAGTACAAAGAAGCCAAGGAAGAACTGCTCAAACTGAAAACCGCAAAGCAGAATGTTGCGTCCTTTTTCCGGGAGGAAGAACAGACGCAGCAGGAGAGATAAAGGAGTGTGCGTATGATCAATCTGAAAATTGATCCGGAGTTCCAGTCCCAGATTCCGCCGCTGACGGACGATGAGTACAAGCAGCTTGAAGAAAATATCCTCAAAGAGGGCAAGCTGATTCTCTCCTTTGATCGTGTGGAACAATACCCTTGTTGATGGTCACAACCGTTATGCAATTCTCCAGAAGCACCCGGAGATTTGCTTTTCCACCATGCCGCTCCGATTTGAAACCGCAGAGAAGAAGCCCATTGCTTGGATTTGCCGGAATCAGTTGGGGCGGCGAAACCTGAGTCCCGAACAGAAACGCTATCTGCTTGGGAAGCAGTACGAAGCCGAGAAGAAGGCTGCAAAAATCTTTCGGGGCAATCAGTACACTTTAGCAAAAAGAAAAGTGGTGGTGCTCACGATGATAACCACCACTCCGGGAAGAAAACCTGCGACCGAATCGCAGAAGAAAACGGTGTCAGCCGTGCCTCTGTTCTCCGTGCCAGCCACTATACACGAGGCATCGACATTGCGGACAACCTCTCTCCCGGCATCAAGCAGAAAGTCTTTTCCGGTGAAGTGAAGTTCACCAACGAAGAAATGTCCAAGCTTGTGCAGGCAAGTGTCGAGCATCGTTCAGATGTCCTTGCTCAAATCCTGCATCCAGAGGCATTGGAAGTGTTGGAATCTGCCAGCGCTGAATTTGAGCCTGAAAAAGCGGAACCCGTTCCCATGCCCACGCCACAAACAGAAGAATTCCGGTGCTATCATGTGCCGGACGAGTTTATGAAGGTTTACAAATCCTTGAGCCGTGCGACCGAAATGATGAAAAACTCATGGAAGAAAACGCTCAAAAACAATCCCAGCTATTTCACTGACCCGGAAAAAAAGCAGAAGGTTCTCCGCTTCGCAATGCAGCGACCTGCTAACTACCTGACTGAAATCGAAACCTATCTGGAAAAGGAACTTTTTTCTTGCAGAAGCCCTTGAAGAAGAAAAAGACCGCATAACAACAGACACCTGTAAGCCATCAACGAGCCCCCAGCCGCAAGTGCAGGGCGGAAAGCATCCGCGCCCTTGCGCCTGATAAAAATTGGAACTTTGATTTTCTCGCCCGGCTTTGCCACGGTGGGACGATCAAAGGCTGCCCCTGCCGGAGGGTGTGACATCCTCTTATATCCAGTGTCTGGATGTTATTCAGAAATTGCAGACCCGTGGCATCTGGCCGAAGATCTCTGATCTCAGCGATACACTGAACCTGCCCCGCCCCGGTGTGACCCGTACCGTAAAAGAGATGGAGCACAAAGGGTATCTGAGAAAACAGGTGTCCGCTGAAGATGGCCGCGTGACCTATCTGTTCCTCACCGAGAGCGGGCAAGCGCTTTCCCAGAAGTACAATACGGACTACTTCTCGCAACTGCTCCCGTATCTGGACAGCATTTCCGAGGAGGATGCAGCGTGCACCATCCAAACGCTGGAAAAATTCTATGCTATTATGCGCGAAAGGAAAGATTCTCTTGAAAAACGATAAGACCGATTTTACCCAAGGCCGCATTTTGCCAAAGCTCGCTTTTTCATGCTGCCCATTCTGGGTGCGCTGGTGCTGCAGGCCGCTTACGGCGCAGTAGACCTTCTGGTAGTGGGGCGCTTTGGCTCCACTTCAGGCTTGTCTGCGGTTTCCACCGGTAGCCAGGTACTCAACCTCGTCACCTTTGTTGTCACCCAGCTTGCCATGGGTGTCACAGTGCTCATTGCCCGCTATCTGGGCGAAAAACGACCGCAGTACATCGGGCAAGTCATTGGCGGGGCAGCTATTGTGTTCACCCTTCTGGCAGCTGCACTGTTCGTGGTGCTGGTGTTTTTGCACGGCTTATTTCCAGTCTGATGCAGGCTCCTGCCGAAGCCCTAGACCTGACCGCCAGCTATGTGCGCATTTGCGGCAGCGGCATCTTCTTTATTGTAGCCTATAATATGCTCTCGGCTCTTTTCCGCGGTCTGGGCGACAGCCGCTCTCCGCTGATCTTTGTGCTGGTGGCGTGCATTGTGCATATTATTGGCGATCTGGTGCTGGTGGCTGATTTTCATCTGGATGCTGCCGGTGCCGCCATTGCTACGGTAGCAGCACAAGCCGTCAGCGTAATCTGTGCAATCGCAATGCTGCTGAAGAAGGAGCTGCCCTTCAAAATCCATCGCTCTGATTTCAAGCTGAACCCCAGTGCAAAAAAAATTTCTGGGCATCGGTCTGCCGCTGGCTTTGCAGGAGTTTTTGACCCAGCTTTCCTTTCTGGCGCTCTGCGCTTTCGTCAACCGGTTGGGGCTGGAGGCATCTTCCGGCTACGGTGTGGCGTGCAAGATCGTTAATTTTGCCATGCTGATCCCCAGTGCGCTGATGCAGTCGATGGCCTCCTTTGTGGCGCAGAACGTGGGTGCTGGCAAAAAAAACGCGCCGAGCAGTCCATGTTCACCGGCATTGGCATCGGTCTAGTGTTCGGTTGCGCCGTATTTGCACTGGTGTGGTGCAAGGGTGACGTTCTCTCCGGTCTGTTTACGGCAGATGCCGCTGTTATTGCCAACGGCTACGCCTACCTCAAGGGCTTTGCGCCCGAGACCATCGCCACTGCCATCCTGTTCAGCATGGTGGGTTACTTCAATGGCAACGACAAAACGCTCTGGGTCATGGTACAGGGACTGGTGCAGACACTGCTGGTCCGCCTGCCCATGGCGTATATTATGAGTATCCAGCCCAACGCCAGCCTGACGATGATTGGTCTGTCCGCACCCACCTCCACCGCAGTGGGCATCTTATTAAACATCAGCTTTTTTCCTCTGGCTTAAACGATACGAAAATCAAACGTCTGCATAAGTTTTGAAGGCTGGAGGCCTGCCGATGCTTGTTGCCACCTACAAACATGATACGGTCGTGCTTAAAATTTCAAATTCAATCATGAGTCGATAATAGCAAACAAGCCCACAGGATAGACCGCATAAAAATACGGCAGACCTGTGGGCTTGTTCCTTATATCGAGTTAATCTCTAAACGATAAATCCTCTGATCCATGACCTCCGACCACATTCTTCAAATATTCCTCCGGGTTACCATTCAGAATCAAATCCGCGTAGCTCAGCGGATCATTGTAGATGAGGTAATCCAGTTCCGACCTCTGCGCCATGGTCACATCCAAGTCGCATCCTCGACCCCGGTGCATGTTGAATTTGCAGGATGGAAATTTTTCTTCCATCCCGGAGCAGCAGCCGTCAGGGAAGAGCCACGCAGCCGGTGTCCTATCGAGAAAAGGTTCGGATTTTCATGGTTTGGTGCGAGGGAGGGACTCGAACCCCCAAGGATAAACCACACGCACCTCAAACGTGCGCGTCTGCCAGTTCCGCCACCCTCGCATACCGTATTGTTTTCGCAGCCCTGAAATCTCTGAGGTGAAAGACCGTGATGCGGACTGCTTGAATATATTACCACGTTCCAGGCAGATAGTCAAGCGCTTTTTTCTCTTTTTAAATGAAATTTTCGGGCCGTCATTTCTTAAGAATATGTTGGTTGAAATGCATGGATGGGTGTGATATTATAAAACTAACTATCTCTGCTCAGTTGTTTTGGCAGCAGGGAAGAAGATGATAAGGATACGGCGGAAATGCATTTCTGCGCAGGGTGCAGACCGACCGGTTTTTTGAAAGGAATTTGAGTGGACGCAGGAATGAACGAGAAAAAAGAAAATGTTATTGTAAACGGTTTTTTCTGGCGCTTTGCAGAGCGGTGCGGTGTGCAGCTGATCTCAGCGGTGGTGTCCATCCTTCTGGCGCGCATCCTTACACCCGATGATTACGGCAAGGTGGCACTGGTGACGGTGTTCAACAATATCATGTATGTCCTGCTGGACTGCGGCATTGGCACCGCGCTGGTGCAGAAGAAGGAAGTGGACGAGCTGGATTACTCGTCGGCGTTCTTTTTCAGCATTGTGATCAGCTTTGTGCTGTATGGGGGAATGTTCGTGGCGGCGCCGTATCTGGCTGCTTTCTACAATGACCCCAGCATGACCCCGATCTTTCGCGGCATCAGCCTGACAGTGGCGGTCTGCGGCATCAAAACGATCCAGCAGGCGCATGTGACCCGGAACATGAAGTTCCAGTATTTTTTCTATTCCGCCTTTGCGGGCGCGATCGTATCCACGGTCCTGGGCCTGGGCCTTGCCTATATGGGCTTTGGAGTCTGGGCGCTGGTGGTGCAGCAGGTATCCAATATCACGGTGGACACGCTGGTGCTGTGGAAGCTGTCCTCCTGGCGGCCTAAGATGGAGTTTTCGTGGCAGCACCTGAAAGGGCTGCTCTCTTATGGCTGGAAGCTGCTGGCCTCGTCGCTGAGCAGCGTCATCTACAACAACCTGCGCAGCCTGATCATCGGCAAGATGTACACCTCGGCGGATCTGGCGTATTACAATCAGGGCGATAACCTGACTTATAATATCGCGTCAAGCGTGGATACTTCCATTGAGAGCGTTTTTATTCCCGGTCATGTCCTCACTGCAGGATGACCGTGCGCAGGTCAAGAACATGACCCGCCGTTCCATCAAGACCTGTACCTATATTATTGCGCCGGTGATGATGAGCACTGCGTTCTGTGCCGAACCGCTGGTGCGCCTGATCCTCACCGAGAAGTGGCTGCCCTGTGTGCTGTTCCTCAGGGTGTTCTGTCTGGGGTATGTGTGCTGGCCGATCATCACGGCAAACCTGAATGCAGCCAAGGCGGTGGGCCGCAGCGATCTTTACCTGAAATGTCAGCTTTTGAACGAAGGGGTGTGCATCCTTCTTCTGCTGGCAACATTCCGTGTCAGCGTCGAGGCCATTGCATATGGTATGCTGATCACGAATATTGTGACCCAGATCCTGGATGCACAGCTCAACAAAAAGCTGATCGGCTATGGCTATCTGGAACAGATGCGTGATATCCTGCCGACCCTGCTGCTGGCAGCGGGCGCGGGCCTGTGCATGTATCTGGTCATTTTCCTGCACCTGCCGGATCTGCTGACGGTGATCATTCAGGTGGTGGTTGGTCTGGGCATTTATCTGACAGGCTCTGCCATTCTGGAATTGGACACCTTTGAATATTTCAAGGATGTGCTGGCTCCGTCCATCCGGCAGAAGCTGAAACGCTGAAACCGGCATTTTGAATCGTGTGAAAATCCGTCGGACGGGTGATGTCCGACGGATTTTTGTTCTTTTTTGTCTAAAGTATACAAGAACAAACATTAAAAACCGGCAAAGCGACCATTGAAAA
>VOFG01004579.1_pt1 | contig 18369 bp, 36 predicted proteins | sample 5384171 | NCBI WGS metagenome assembly VOFG01 (sample SAMN12384726, study PRJNA508395) | human gut metagenome | isolation source: healthy gut F | host: Homo sapiens
TCAACACCATTGGTCAGACTGTTTCCTCCCCCATACATATGGGTTTCCGACAAACTGCTGCGCATAAGCCACAATATCCGCACCGCCCACATTTGTTGTCTGTGAAGGATTGCAATCGGATCTTTCAGATAGGAATCGCTTGCAATTCCACCACTGGCACCGGTACCTCCACCGTCATAGGTGTTGGCATTGGCACGCGCTGCCGCTGCCTCCTGCGCACGGATAATTGCCTCCTGTTTGGAAATTGTCTTTTTATAGTCTTGCGCCTGCTTCTGTGCTTCTGCCAGCTGCTGCGCATAGGCATCTTTTTGTTTTTCAAGCTTCGCCATGAGGGTTTTCAGTTCCCCCTGCTGGGTCTGATACTTATCCTGCAAAAGCAAGCAGACTGTCCATCTCATCTGCCAGCTGCATAGTCCAGTCCTCAACCTTCTTTACCGCATTCTGATAAGAAGTCATAAGTTCCCTGTCAGATTTGTACAGATCGGTCGCATATTCAATACGGTTTAACATATCGGAGAGCCCATTGGACTCCAGAATGGCCGACCAGATGGAATTATCGGTACTGTTCTCATACAGATACTGAATCCTGAGCTTCATGGCATCATACTGCTTCTGCTCTTCTTCCTTTGCTTCTTCCAGCTTTTTGTTTGCCTGCTCCACTTCATTCTGCTTGTCCTTAATATCCGACTTCAGCTGTTCCTGCTTGGAAAGAAGTGTTTTCATCTTGGCTGCAGCAGCAGAGATGCTGTCTTTTACATCCGACTGACTGTCTTTGATATTTGCAATATCGCTGTTTTTTTCTTTCAGTTTTTTCTTGTACGCATCACGTTTCTTTTCGGCCTCGGTCTTTGCATACACATTCGGCACCGCACACGCACCTGCGGTAAGTGACCCTGCCAGAACAAACACCAATAATGCCGCACAAATCTTATCCTTCGTTTTTACATGTATTTTCTTATGCATATTATGCCTCCAGACTTATCTTCCATGGGAGCACTCCCATACCTCCCTTTATTGTGGCACAAAATACATATTTTTTCTACTGGTTTTTCTTACTAATTAAGGAAAAATTCATAAATTTTTCAAAAACAGCCATTATTTCCGCAAATCAGCATTATTCATTAACCATACAGTACTCAGTTTTCCATCTTCCCCATATTGTGCCTGCAGGCTGGTATAATATCCTGGTCTTCAAAAAAATACCACTCATAGGACGTATAATTGCTCATTCTCACATAATTTGTCAGTTGATATCCCAAAACCTGTCCAAAATCATCCGGCTGACTCTCAAGCCCCAGATCCCCTGCCAGTTTCAGATCGTTTTTCCCCACTGGTGAACCCGGATTTAATGTAAGTCCTCCCACGATTCCTTTTCCGGCACAATATCCTTATCTGATGTATTAAAAATAAAGATCGTCCGCGGTAAGTTCCATCCTCCTCATAGTATGCATAACCATCAGATTCTCCCGGCTTAATCTTTTTCTCTTCATCGTTACGGATGGTAAATCCGGCTTTTTCAAACTCCGAAAATTTACACGGAATCGAAAACTCGTTTCCGGCAAGGGCGAATGTATTAAATCCATGCACATAAGACACATTCTCCCCATTCAGATTCTTAAATTTTCCATCCGGCGTCTTACTTTTTGAATCTGCCTCAGCATCTTTGTGGGAATTTTCAGAGGTATGGGAACTGTCATCGTCCCGAATCGTCTGAATTGCCTCACGAATCAGATCCACAGCCCCGTTGTCGGACTTTAAATACATTCCCACGATTCCGAAGATTGCAACCACACCCAGAACAATCACAACAATTGCGATGGCCTTTTTGACTCCCGAATTGTCCTTGACCGGATTTCCCTGCGCATCAACCTCACTTTCTCCCTGCTCCCGTTTCGCCCGGCAGTGTATTTTTTCGCGCTCCGCGCGCTCGTATTCCCGCTGGCTCCAGCTCTTCTTTGGCTGATCATCCAGCCGCTGTCCGTCACGCGAATAATACACCCCGTTTAAGTTATATCCCCCCGATGGTTTCTGCTCCGGTGGTGCATAGTCCTGAAATTTCTTTTTCTTTCGTTTTCCATAACTTTCTCCTTTTGACGCTTTCTATCATCAATTCTAACATTCACTCACTTTCTTTACAATGAGTAACTTATCGCCCTGCTGCATCTGCCGATTTGAGTCCGTTTGTCTCCATAATTTCTGCCTCGGTAGTATGAAAATGTCTTGCAATGTCCCATAATTGTTCTTCTTTTTTAACAATATAGCCAACAATTCCCGGATGCTTCATCAGTTCCACCGCGTCTAGCGGTTCCTTATGGATATCCACAATTTTTTCCATGCACACTTCCTGCTGTACAATTGTCTGCAGGAAATAACCGCCTTGACCTCAAATCGTTCGTTATCCAGCAGATTCACCGCAAGCTGATCAATCGCCGGCTCGATTTCATAAGAAATATCTTCCGTGTGCCCTTTCATGCCGGGAACATCAACAATCTGTGTAAACGGAATCTGTTCCTGCGTATGTGCAATCGGAAAACTGTCATCCGTCGTTGCATACAAAATATCAACCGTCAGGATTCCTTCTACCTGTAACCCGTTTTCCACCGGTTCCACATGATCCATCTCTGCATGCCCCTCAAAGAACACAGCTGTAAGATCCGTTCCTGTTCTTCCGCCAGCTTCATCTGTTCAGAGATCCGCAGTTTTGCTTCATTTTTAATCAGCAGTTTTTTTTGCACAGACCATTTCTTTCTGTGGCACAAGATTTGTTTCAGCGAATAGACATCTGCCAGAAGTTCCACATTCCTTTCTTCCCACAGCTTCATTTCCACATCCATGGAAAGATTCAAGCTCAGCGCCCTCATTTCGCCATCATAATCTTCTGCCGGTTCCACCTCATATTCTTTCGTCTGGCAATGTACCCAGCAGACCGGCTGTGTTCCGGTCATTCCCCCTTCTATTGATTCGGAAAACGGAACCATCGTTTCATACCACTCCATTTTTCCTTCGGACTGCTGTACAATACATTCACATACGCTTCTCCCTGAATCTGCATCTGCTCCCCGGTGCAGATCACCTGCCGGTTACGCACTTCCACATAATCATAAAGCAGATGTCCGATATTCGGACTGGACTGTGGCAGTGCAATATCACTGTGCACACGCAGGATATCCTTTTTCGCGGATGTCAGTGCCAAAAGCTGCATCGTCCGGCTTTTTCTGCTGAATATCCGGATCATTTTCAACACCACTTACAATTTCTTCTTCCACCGGCACCTCACACACGGCATGAATGCCAAGCAGAGCACGCACGGCAAGCTTTCTGGAATTGATGGCACTGATATTCAGATCCTCCAGATCTCCGCTCAGATTGACGGTATCGCGTTCTTCCACCTCATCCATAAAAATTTTTCTCCGAAATTTATACTGTCCGTAAAAGATTCCAGCCGGTTATCTTCACTGCGGTATAACACGACAAAACGCAACTGTCCGGTAACCCACACCGTCTGGCTGCTCACCTTGACATCCTCAAAAATAACAGAACCCCTGGTATGTATAATGTTCAACAGATCCGGTTTGTTGTCTTTTACAATACAGTCATCATCCAGCGTAATCTGGGTAAACGCCTTGCTCCTTAGTAAATTCTGTCTGAACAGCTGTCTCTTCAATTCCAAAACAAAAAATCCCCTCTCTTTGAAGTAAGTATACTAATACTTATTCAAAGAAAGGGAATTTTATTCATTCCTAACAAAGTTTCATTCGAATGTCCTTTGTAATAATATCAGTGTAACTGAATGACAATAACTGTGGAGGATTTTCCTCTCGCTCGTCATCTACAAGTACTGTAAAACGCTTGGATATGCGCCCTGGATAACGCCTTCCTGAATATCTACCTTGTTACGTCCACGGTCTAACTGAATTTTCACTCTGTTACCGCGCTGCCGATGAACGGATGCCCGAACCTTGCTAATCTGTGCCTGTTCCATTGTTGCCTCCTCCATTTGAGTTGAATATTCTAGAAAATACTATATCTAGTAGCTTTAGTATAGCAGAGTGTTAAACTTTTTACAATAGTTCTTAAGTACCCTATTGAAACAGTACCTCTTCCTCCCGCAGTTCCAGCTTCAATACAATAAACGGATAACTAGGTGCTTTTGTCACCTCTTCTCCGTTTTTGGGTCCCTTGCAGTCTCGTCTTTACACAGATGGCGGTATCACTCAGATAACAGTCTTCCACGGAGATGCTGTATCCTCCGGTCTCCTGTATTCCATAACCTCTGGCAACGTATAAATATTCATTATCGCTGTATGTAAAACGGAAATCCCCCTCCTTTTTTTCTTCAATCTGTTGTCTTAAGGCTTCCGGAAGTTCTTCCTCCTTTGTCACGGTAAACTCCAGATCCTTTACCTTCTCCTCACATTCTTTTCGCACACACCCGCTCAGCAGCATAAGCACCCCCAGCAAAATGATCATCAGGATATACTTTCTTTTTTATCTTTCATGGTTGACCACTCTATTTTCGTTCTTATGCTATCCTATGCAGCGGTCGTGCGATCTATTCTTTTGTATTTTTGTGTTCCTGCAGCATTTCATGAATCACATTCTGACAGTATACACCGATATGTTTCTGATCTTCCTTGGAAAGCTCCGAAAGAATAATCGGTTCTCCATACGTCAGTTTTACCTCTGTACTGTGCAGCCACGGAAAATGATTTTCAAAAATATCTGCCGTCCCGGTAAGTGCCATCGGAATAATCGGGCATCCCGTCTTCTGTGCTATTTTAAAAGAACCGTCCTTAAACGGCAAAAGCGTCGTTGCATCCTCCCGGTCACGATTTCTCGTTCCTCCGGGAAAATACAGATAGAAATGCCGGACTTCACCTGATCGATAGCGGTCAGAATGGTCTTAAGTCCCTGCTTTAAATCCTTGCGGTCAAGAAACAGACAATACAGACGCCGCATCCATATTCCCAGCAGCGGAACCTTATTGACACCATCTTTGGAAATATACCCGGTCAGATTCGGACACTGTGCATAAGTAATGACAATATCAAAAATGCTGCGGTGATTTCCAATATAAAGTACAGCCTGATCCGTTGGTACATGTTCTTTTCCCTCAACAGTCAGATGAACCCCCGCCAAAAGATACACAGCGCAGTCCCCACTGCACAATCCGAAGCTGGCTGATATCGGCTGCATGTTTATCAAATTTTGCGATAATCCATTCGATTCCGAGAACCGGCAGTCCAAGAATCAAAAATAAAAAAACATAAATGACTACGATAATTGTCCGCATTTTCTTCCTCCATAAAAAAAGCCTGAAGCATTTCATCTTCAGGCTTTTTCATTTTTGCTTAAACCTGGAACGTTGACAGTGCATCCAGCAGGCTCTGGGCGGCTTGGTCGTAAGACTCTGGGATGCTTCATCCAGATTCTTGATTGCATCCAGCTGCGTACCTGCTGCCGAATGTACCGATGAAGAACATTCTGCCGTCTGGGTGGACGCATCGGAAATACTCTCAATTGCACTGAGTGTCTCGTTTCGTGCACCATTCATTTCCTGCACATTATTCGAAATCGTCTGCAGTGCCTGAATCAGCTGCGCTACAAGCTGGTCAATCTGTTTAAAGGAATTTGTGGTATCCTCTACAACGGAAGACTGGGAAGAAACTGCATCTTCCGCCTGTCTTGCGATATTTACCACTTCTCCCGTCTTGAAACGATTTCATCTACAATGGAAGAAATCTGGGAAGAAGAAGCAAGACACTGATCGGCAAGCTTTCGGTTTCTTCTGCGACCACAGAAAATCCTCTGCCGGCATCTCCGCACGCGCTGCCTCAATGGACGCATTCAGGGAAAGTAAATTCGTCTGTTCCGCAATATCATTGATCGCAGAAACAATGTTGCTGATGGATTTTGATTTTTCTTCCAGTTCCTGTATTGACTGAATGACATTTCTTGTAATGTTTGCAGTGGTCTCGGATGTCTGCGTAAGTGTCTGTACAGAAGATATACCGGTGGTAATGGTTTCTCCAGTTGCAGAAGTAAGTTTTCCCAATTCATCTGCATTGGAGCTTACATTATTAATCTTTCCCGATAAGGAATCCATCTGACTCATACAGTTATCGGAACCGGTATCCAGTTTGTTCACACCACTCTCAATCTCTTCAACTGCACTCTGAATATTCTTAGAGGTTTCAAGGAATGTTCCGGATGCCTCTGCCACATGAATTGCCGCTTCTCCAACCTGCTGACTCACATCATTGACATCCAGAATCAGCGATTTCATATGCTCTACGGTATCATTGACACCATCACACAGTAAACCAAACTCATCTTTGTGCTTTGCGGAAAGATGAACCGTAAGGTTTCCATTGGAAACTTTGCGCAGCTGACGCAGAATATATTTGATGGTTCCTGTCATCTGACTCGAAAGGAATAATCCAAGTGCAAGTGCGATGATCATACAGACAATCACAAGTACGGTTGTCAGCTGTTTGATTCGGATGACTGCTCAAGCAGACGGTCAGAAGGAATCAGTGCCGTAACCATAAGATCTCCGGCTGAAAGTTTACTGTATACAAACATGTATGACTTTCCATTAAATGTAATCATCTGGTTTCCGGAATCTTTTTCCCGTTCAATGCTTTCTGATAAAAACTTGTACCGTAAATCAGTGCTTTTCCGTCTTGACGGATTCATCGGAATAAAACTCTTTTCCATCCGTATCCGTAATTAATGCTACATAGCCTCCCTTTCCAGGGTCCAGTGACTGCATGGCGGAACGGATAAAGGAATCACTGATGTTTATGATCATCATGGCCGGCTGATTGTTCATTTTTTGGCAATTCGCAGACAGTAGGAATCAATTCCCAGATCCAGTACTTTATCCGAACTTTCATCTGCCCCGAAGAAAACCAGTTTGTTGCACTTTCGCTGACCAGTTTTCCCTGATCGCATCCGACATAGTCCGTATAAACATTTCGGTCACGAACAATTCCCTGACAGTCAATCGTACGCTTGTTGTCCGCGATAATATAGGCTCCCTGAATCTTGCTGTCGAGTGCCATCTTATTGCGCAGTCTGCTCTGATAGTCTTTGCGCACGGAGCTCTCATCATACACCTCCATCAGTCCTGCAAAATACTTACGCAGATCCGACTCGGTCAGATAGGTCTTAAATTCGTCCTTCTCACTCGTGATAACCAGATTGATATACTGCTGCATCGTATCAGCAGTCTGCTGTACAGATTCTTTGTATGTATCCACAATGGCATTGGAAGCGTTATTGTAAGAGGTAATACCAAGAACCAGCACACCTATCACCGGGATTAAAAAAGCCCCAACCAGCCGCATCGCAATGCTGCGATAGAATGGGATTTCCGATTTTTCCCTTTTCTGCCCACCGGGTGACGCTTTGATGTTTATCTTTTTTCCTTCCGGGAAGCATTGTCCGTTTCGGTATTTTCTTTGTTTTCTCTTTTTTGACCTTTTCTTTCTTTAGTTTATTTACTTTCTGCTCATCGTTTTTTCATATTGCATACGCCTCCGTTAATTCAGACGATTCCTCCCCGCCTATAATATAGATAATATACTACAATCTGACAAAAAAACTCAACTTGAAACTACTATAATTTGTTATACTTTACTATTTTAACACAGCAATACTGCATGCCGGCATCTCCAGTTTCCCATCTTTCAGCTGTACCGTCTCTTCTTTCAGTGTCAGGCTTCCCTCCAGGTTCATATTTTCAAGTGCTGTTTTCTTCAGGTCAACCGTACCGTTTCCTTCCCCAAGAGTATACAAAATTCCGATGGTACTGTCCTGATACGTTTTCGTGATTGCCGCCTGTGAATCTTTACACAGACTTTCTACTTTTTCTATGGTTCCCCTTGCAATTTCCGGATTCTGATTCCGCAGACGAAGCGCATTTTTATAGTAACTTAAGATAGAATCCTTATCCTTTTCCTGTTCATCTTCTGCCGGAAACGGAGATTCAATTCCAGCATCCATATCTGCCGTTTGTCCCTTTGTCATTCCTGTGGTGTCAGTTTTTGACCACACCATCGGAATACGCTTATTTTCATCCTTTGTTCCGGAACTGTTCATGCCAATTTCTTCCCCATAATAAACAAACGGACTGCCGTTCATTGTCATCAGGAGACCTGCTGCTGTCTTAATCTTATCCGGATCATTCACCAGCGTATTGGCAATCCTTGCCATATCGTGATTGGACAAAAACGGTGCATCAATATAATCCGGATTTTTTGGGAGAAATCATTCTGATATTTCAGCATGGAATTCACAAGGCTTACCGGATCGCCCTTTCTTACCGCATTGACCAGTGCCCCTTTTGCCGTTCCGCATCAAAATTGAACATGCTTGGTGTTCCACTCGCATAATAATCCGCAATGACATTCTCACTCGCCCACACTTCGGATACCATATAAAACTGTGGATTTTTTCTTTACAGTATGTGTACAGTTTATTTAAAAAATATCACAATTCGCATTGGTTGCATTTTCTTCATAATGCATGGCCGCATCCATCCGGAAACCATCCACACCGAGATCTATCCAGTAATCCGCAACTTCTTCAAATTCCTTCTGTACTGCCGGGCTTTTCAGGTTCAGATCCGGCATTTCCGACCAGAAGGATCCCTCATACCACCAGCTGCTGCTTCCCGGCACTGCATAGTAGGTTGTTCCCTCCTGCTTGTCAGAAAAATGATAGTAATCCACATACGGACACACTGTATCGTCCGGTTTTTCTCCTGCCTTCAGACCGGCAAGATACTCACATGCCTGTGTAAACCATGGATGCTGGGAAGAACTGTGGTTCATTGCCACATCAATGATCAGCCGGATACCTTTTTTCATGACACGCACTTGCCAGCTCTTTAAAATCATCCGCCGTACCATATGCCTCGTCCACCGCTTCGTAATCCGTTGTATCATATTTATGATAGGTTGGGAAGGCATGATCACTGTATATACTGCTTACTGAGTGGCAGGATTACCTTGTGAAATACCTGAAACTGTGTACATCCGTCAAGGATGGCAGCCTCTGTAAGAGACTTAGGCACAGTATCAAAGAATCCCTTTGCGATATAGAAGCCTACTCCCGATCCTGCTGAGTATATGAGGATCAGTGAAAGACGAAGTACGCTACCCTCTGTAAGTCCGATAGCCTTTAAAATAAAGTATACTGCAACCATGGACATGAATGCCGGAAACAATCCAAGGATCATTGCCAGATTCATGAAAGGCTTACGCATCTTAAATCTCAGTCGTGACATACAATACGCAACAGAAAGTACAAATACTGTTGAAATGATACATGAGAACACTGAAATAAACAGTGTATTAAAAATGCTCTCGGGAAGTTCAACAGTGTAGTCTCTGTGAACAGTCTCGTATAGTTGCTAAATGTAAGGCCATGTGGGAAGAAGTACTTTGTATAAGCACCACTCTCAGCTCTAAAGCTTGTCATAATAATCCAGAAAATCGGGAACAGCCATACTACAGCAAGTATTCCAAGAATGATATGAACAAGGGAATTCTTTGCTACTTTCTTAGCACGTCCGGCAGACATAGGTCTTTTTGCTTTTGCTACACTACTCATTACATGAATCCCTCCTCATCCTTGTATGATTTTGTATTTCTGTATGTAACAAGCGCTACGATAGAAAGTACAATGAATGTGAGGATACCGATAACGGCACCGATATTGTACTCCTGATTATCAATAGTCAGCTTGTACAACCACGTAACCAGAAGGTCCGTCTTTCCTGCACTGTCTCCGACAGGTGTAGGCTTTCCTGCTGATAACAGGTAGATAACGTTGAAGTTGTTGATATTTCCGGTAAACTGTGTGATGATATATGGTCCCATGATAAACATGATATATGGGAGTGTGATCTTAAAGAAGATCTGTGCTGCGTTTGCACCATCAATCTTTGCAGCCTCATAAAACTCTGCCGGTACATTCTGCAATACACCGGTAACCTGAAGCATGGTGTACGGAATACCAACCCAGCAGTTAATTAAAATAACCGATACACGCGCCCACATCGTATTGGTCCAGAACGGAAGCGGGTTATCTATCCAGCCCCACTCCAAAAGCAGGTTATTAACAGCACCCTGTGGCTGGAACATCTGTCTCATTACAAGGAGTGATACGAACTGCGGTACCGCAATTGAGATAACAAAGCATGTACGCCAAAAAGCCTTGCAATGTGTCTCTTTACGATTGATAACGATAGCAAGAATGAGTCCAAGGAAGTTACAAAGGAAGGTTGCAAATACAGCCCAGCAGATTGTCCATCCAAGTACTCTCCAGAATATCTTACCAAGCTTACCACCAAGTCCAAGCACCTGTCCGAATGAGGCGAAGCCTGTCCAGTCGAACAATACCAGATGATCACCCTTTACCGAATAATTTGTAAAGGCCATTGGAATCATGAACAGCAATGGTAAAACGGTAAAAAACAAATATTCCCATAAGTGGGAGAAACATAAGTGTCTTATGTAGGTTTTTATCAAATAAACTTTTGACATCCTTGCCAAAAGAATTGATTTCTTTTCCAGCTTTTGAAAGGCATTCTGCCTTATATCCGCTCTTTAAATTCTCGCACCACATGTAAATAAATAATACTGTGATGGCAATTGTTATGACGCCATATAACAGTAATAATACTGACTGGTCGCCCGCAACATACTCATATATCTGTTTCTGTTCATTAAATACCTCTTCCTGTTTTCTCCATCCTAATGAAGGAAGCATGGAAATGTAATAAGCACCAGCGTTAACCATATATGCTATATATGCAATCTCTATAGCAAGAAAAAATCAGACCTTTTACGATCTGCTTATGAGCTATATTGGCAAGACCCATTACAAGTGCCGATAGCTTAACTGTAGCTCCGCCTTTTGTTAGGGCATTGCCAACAGTATACGGAGTAGCAAATTCCGAAACTTTTTTCTTTTGTTTGCTCCTATCATACTTTTCCTCCTGGCATGCATTATATATGCCAATCCTTTAAACTAATTTATTCCAAGATCCCGGCTACCCGGAACCTTGGAATCATAATCTGATCTACTTAATTATTTAAGAGAATCATTAAGCTGAGTATTGAAGTCCTCTGTCTTCTGAGCTGCATTGTCCTTTGTAATCTGGCCTTCTGCACCGTTCTGGAAAGCATCACCGAATGGTGTAGCTGCATCCCAGTAACCTGACATATCAATGATAGGCTGTGCTACTGAACAATCAGTTGAAACCTTAGCCATAGCTGCTGCTACAGGATCTGCTGCGATTTCCTCGTTTGTTGCAAGATTTTTGTTTACAGGAGCCTGTGCTCTTAACTTGAAGTGAGCAAGCTGTGCATCCTCACTTCCAAGGAATGCTGCAAGCTTAACAGCAACTTCCTGATTCTTGCAGTTCGGGTTAACACCAATAGCCTTAGAACCAAGGAATGCCTTCAGCTGGCAGTCTTTTCCGTCAACGTTGATTGTAGGAAGGGCTGCAACACCAACGTTCTCCTCACCAAGTGCCTCTTTAACTTTGTCATAGTTCCAGTTACCATTGAAGTAAGCGTTGATAGAACCATCTTTAAGTCCAGCAAGACCAAGTGATCCCTCATTGTTATCCATTACAAAGTTTGGATTTGCAAATAAATCTACGATGTAGTTTGTAACTGCTGTACCCTTATCTCCACCGAAGTCATATCCGGCAGCCTTGTCTGTACCATCTCCGAAGATTGTACATCCGTTTGCTGCATAGAAGGAAGCAAGATACCAGCCGTTGTCAAATGGGAATGAAACTTTTCCTTTCTCAAGCATTGTATCAAGGCTCTTTACATCATCTTCTGAGAAGACTCTCTTATCATAATACATAAACCATGTATTTGATTCATTGGACGGATCTCCGTCAAATGCAAACATCAGAACTTTTGTGTCCAGCCACCCTGTCTTTGCAAGGAGTTTTTCACTCCCGGTATCAATGCCTTGCCGCCGTAATCATCGGCGATCACTGTTGTTCCATTCAAAACGGAATTCAAAGCGTCGGTCAGTTTGAGCCCCGGTCCCTTCATGCAGCGTCCGCCTGAAGCATCCGTGGCATCTTTCGGAACCATATAATTTTTGACGAACCCGATGAAATGATCCATCCGGATTACATCAAAGAGCTTTGTACTGATCTGCATTCTTCGTTTCCACCAGGAAAACCCATCCTCCTGCATGAGAGGCCAGTTATACAGTGGATTTCCCCATACCTGACCTGTTTCGGAAAACTTATCCGGAATTGCAGCTGCCACATAAGCAGCTTCGCCATTCTCATCCAGTAAAAACTGTTCCGGATACATCCAGGTATCCACGCTGTCCTTTCCCCACATAAAATGGTACATCTCCGATCAGCTGGATTCCTTTGCTGTTGGCATATTCCCTAAGTTTTCCCCACTGCTGGAAGAACTTGTATTGGCAAAACACCCAAAACATGATGTTATTATACATCTCTTTTCGGCACTTTGCAAGCGCAACCGGTTGTTTTTTTTGAATATTTTCCGGCCAGCTCTGCCAGTTCTGGTTTCCATTGGATACTTTCAGTGCCATATACAGTCCATAATCTTCGACCCAGTCCCTGTTTTCTTCTACAAACTGCTGAAATTCCGGTTCGTGTTCGTCAAACCGACCAAATGCTTTTGCAGAACCAGCGTCCTGTTTTCAAAGAGTGCTGCATAATCAATGGCAGATTTCTGTGTTCCCCAGTAATGGCTCCGGATTTCCTCCGGCGTCAGAAGCTTTTCTCTGGCAAGCTGATCCAAATCAATCAGATAAGGATTTCCGGCAAATGCCGACAAGCTCTGATATGGGCTGTCCCCAAAACTTGTAGGTCCGACAGGAAGCACCTGCCAGTACTTTTGTTTCAGATCCACCAGCAGATCCACAAAATGGAACGCTGCATCACCCAGAGTGCCAATACCATACTCTGACGGTAGGGGTTTGATACTGCAAGAAGGATTCCGGAACCTCTTGCTACTTCCTGTCCTTCCAAGATTCTTCACCCCGTCTTTTAAATCACGAATTCTCCTTCGGATTATTGGAAAATCCATCTAAAAATCTTTTCGGATTGTTTCGTGTTTTTCGTATCTGTCTTAATTTTAGTTTCTCTACGTCATTTTGTCAATGATTTTGCGTTTTCGGACACCATTTTCCCCACTTTTCACGTATTTTATATCGTGTTTTTGTATATATTCACAACATTATTGCTCTGTTTTTTCGAAACTTTTTTGAGAAAGAATTGCACAGTTTCCCAAACTGATTTATAATCATTTAAACATAAGAAATCACAGGAGAAAATATATGGCTACAATCAAAGATATTGCCAATCGGCTTGGAGTTTCTGTAAGCACAGTCTCCAAAGGTTTAAACGGCGCAAGTGACATAAGTGATGAGCTGCGGCAGATGGTTCTCGATACCGCTGTGGAGATGGGATACAGCACCAAGCGTTCAAGAAAGTGGAAAACCGCAAGCTTTGCATTTTCATAGAAAACATGAATTACGAAACAATTGATGAATTCGGATATGACATAGTTCTCGGTTTCAAACAGAATGCGTTCCGCCGCAAATGGGATGTTGATATTCTCCCCATCACCCCGGCATTTCAGGAAGAGGAAAAATACGATACCTTTCTGTTGAAAAACGGCTATTGCGGAGCCTTTCTGATGGGTCTTGCATTGCATGATTCCTGGATCAAGCAGCTGGAAAACACTACCATGCCAACTGTGCTTTTTGACAATTTCATCTCTGAAATCCAAATGTCTGCTATCTTGGAACCGACAGCTACGAAGGCATCACCATGGCAGTAAATCATCTGGTTAATCTCGGGCATAAAAACATTGCATTCTTAAACGGTTCCTTATACTCACTGGTTTCTGACCAGCGGCAGGAGGCCTTTGAAAGTGCTATGGCTGCTGCCTCACTTCCTGTACAGAAGGATCTGACAGCTTACGGCTACTATGTATCCGACAGTGCCAAATATCATGTTCCCGGATTTCTTTCCGCCGGTGCCACTGCCGTGGTCTGCGGCAATGACCTGATTGCCAAAGGTGTCATTGACGAATGTACGAAGCGCGGATTCCGCGTGCCGGAAGACGTCAGTGTTGTTGGTTTTGACGACATATCCATTGCTGCCACTTTTGACCCGCCGCTTACCACAATCCGTCAGGAACGCAACGAGCTCGGCCGTTGTGCTTACGATATTTTAAATTCCCTGATCCCTCACATTCCGATCAGCAAAACGCTGCTGCGTCCTAAGCTGATCGAGCGTGAATCTACTGCGCGCTGTGCGCACCGCGACTGACAATATTTTATTATATTATCCGCATAATTGCTTATGCTTTATGCGCATTCTTTTAAGATTTTCCAACAATACCTTATTTCATTTTTTAATAATCTGCAGAAAAAAAGACCGACACAATGTCGGTCTTAAAAGAATGGGCAGAGATGGATTCGAACCATCGAAGCAAGTTGCAGCAGATTTACAGTCTGTCCCCTTTGGCCACTCGGGAATCTGCCCATTTCCATCAGAATGCGAAGCACTCTGACAATTTGGAATTATAGCATAATTTTTATTCTGTGACAAGTCTTTTTTCTTTTTATTATTTATCCAGTGCCACCGGATCCCAGCCGTAATCTTTGTAATATTGATGTCTAGATGATTCTGCTTTACATAATCACGAAGCATTTTTATACGAATTTTTTATGTGCCTCCGCGGTATCCATCAGTTTCTGCGGATCTACCTGATATCCTTCGCAGAATTCACGAATACTTGTGCCATAGTAAGATCCGTCCCCTGCCACTTCTTTATCCTTAAAAATATAACTGCCATTTCCATACGAAACAAAATGTAACCGTGCAGGCATTTCACTTCCACTGTCACTCATCAGCGTATTTCCGTTCCGGTAGTATGTTTCCCACCAGAAATTCCCAAAAATAAACAGATCATTTCCGGTTCTGACTGTTTTCACAATGACCGGCTCCGGCACATAAATATAAATTCCACCGTTTTCCAGATATTCATACTCGTTTCTGCTTTTTAATCATGTAATCACAGACAAGTTTCATAATTTCATCGTCTCCCTGATAAGCAAATTCCGGCAGTCCTGTATGCTGCGTATTCTCTTCCGTCGCAGTTTCCGTCTGTATCTCATCAGAATACGTCTGTACCAAAAGCTTTTCCTTCGAAATTTTCTCCGTGTCATCCGCCGGGCAGGAATACAGTTCATAATCATCTCCACCGATAATAACTAAAGCACTGCGGTACTGTCTGCCAGCCCTATCCGTCCATACAATACACTGCTGACTGTAAACGCCCGTTTCTTTCCCATCTTTACCGGAATTTATCAGACTGTTCCAGTAGTCCCCCGTCTGCCATACCAGAAAATGTGTCCAGGGAATTTTCTGCGGAAAACGTTTTCCACTCCCGGTAAACCAGTTCCAGTTTTCGAACATCCTCCGTCACGGAAAGCGCGGATGATACATCAGTCTTTTTAAGATCATACACATACATCTGCGTTGGCTGCTGTTCCTTTTTTCTCATTAAAAATATATATCGTGTCTTTCTGCAGCAGCACACGGGTATGGATACTGTCAGTATTAAAATAATTGCAGTCCATTGCCGCAGATCCAGTGCCGCCAGAAGCGCTTTTTTCCTGCCGTCCATATACCATCAGTGCGCGTTCATTGGCAAATACCACATATTTTTCAGAACATCCTGCCAGTTCCGGTGCATACACTTCATTTTTCAGCTTCAATCCTTCGTCTGCCGCTTTCTTCTGTTGTACCGGAAGTCCGCAAAATTCCCGGATAGAATCAATAACACCATCCGTTGTGGCATTGACACCTACGCCGGTCAACAGGCAGACTGCAATCACACAGGTTCCGGCCAATGCCGCTGCAAATGTTTTTCCGGTAACCATGCGGCTGCCACCTGGATCGTATGGCCTGCTTCCGCTTCTGTCCTCTTCCTGAAATTGTACTCTGAAGCCGGTTCCACATCTGCTCTTTCCGTTCCTGATCCAGTGACGTCTGATCAATCGTATATTTGAAAATTTCTTCCCATTTTTCAGGATCACTCATCATTTTATTTTCCCTCCCTTTCCCAATTTTGCGGAATCTCCCCTGCTTTTTGAGCTCTTCTTTCAATTTCCTGCGTCCTGCAGACAAGCTGCGTCTGCAATGTACTTTCTTTTCGTTTCAGAATCCCAGTCAGTTCCCGTATGGAATAGCCTTCATAATAATACAGATACAGCAGAATCCGGTATTGGGGTTCCAGCGACTCCAGTGCCAGCCACACAACATTTTCCATATGGTTTTCCGATGCAATACCCGGTTCCGGCATCTCTTCGAGTGTACCGCAATGTTTCCGCTCTAACTTTTCAGTACATCTTTGCACTGATTTTTTCGTTGCGGTCAGAATCCATGCCGTTTCATGATCTGTGTCCCGGAAACTTATTTTTTTCTCCCAGACTTTCAGAAATACCATCTGTACCATGTCTTCCGCATCACTTGGGCTGCCCAGCATAACCAGCGCCAGTCTATAAACACGATTCACCTGTCGGTTTATATAATGTCTGAAAATCTTCCATTGGAGTGTCATTTGTTTTTTCATGCCTGCCCTCCTGTTTCCAACTATTATATACACGATTCATCATGGGAAAATATCTTTCAGAATAAAATTTTTGAATAATTTCAGATAATAAAAAAAGACAGCTTCGAACGCTGCCTTTTAGGAGAAGGTATTTTTACTATGGGGTATAGCAAAAACTATATATAATGTATTGGGGGTTTTTACGGTTATTAAAGTATGACTCGTTTTTGGTTATTTTGTATAAGTGAAAACAAAATAAAAAAAGACAGCATTGAACGCTGTCTTTTTAGGGAGAAGGTATTTTACTATGGGGTATAGCAAAACTATATAATGTATTGGGGGTTTTTACAGTTATTATAATACCATGGACGGCCGGATATGTGCACAAAGTCGAAAAAAAAAAGTTCCTGCGTTTTTCTGGTCAGTTCTACGGTACTATATTCCCAGTTTTAAGAAAAAATACGAAAAATTGCACAAACGCGCAAACCGTTTATTCCTTTTTTTGCACATGTGTTTCCTGTGGGTTATTTTCATACCCAATTTGCATCCTTTCCCGAATGTGGTCGTACACGATGCACTTTATAAAATAAAAAGACAGCTTCGAACGCTGCCTTTTTAGTAGAAGGTATTTTACTATGGGGTATAGCAAAAACTATATAATGTATTGGGGGTTTTTACAGTTATTATAATACCATGGACGGCCGGATAAGTGTGCACAAAGTCGAAAAAAGTTCCTGCGTTTTTCTGGTCAGTTCTACGGTACTATATTCCTAGTTTTTAGAAAAATACGAAAAAATTGCACAAACGCGCAACCGTTTATTCTCATTTTTTGCACATCTACTTTTTATTGGAAATATACAATTAGCAAACACCCTGAGCAAACATATCATCTATTTTATTCATTCCCTCACAAAACATCCTAATTCATTATCTGTAGGTTCTTTTTCGTAAAACAAGCTTTAATTCTCCGTTTCTCCAACTCTTTTTTAATTTTGTATAATTGTAGTCTTTCCTGCCCCATTAGGACCATCAACAGCTATCAATTTTCCACTATAAAGATTTTTGTTCATAAAATCCCCTCTTCACATCAAAGAAATATCTTCGTAATATCCTGATATCGATTTACCACTCGGTAAATCTCCACATATTCTTCCCCAATCTTATATAGCACGACATAATTCCCGCAAATCACATATTTATAATCCGTTCGAAGCTGACCCTTTTAGCAAGATCAGCTCCCATGTACGGAAATTGCTGTATATTTTCAATTCGAGCATATATCTCCTGGATGCTCTTTACCGCCATTTCTTCATTATCTTCAGCAATATACTCTTTAATGTTCTTCAAGTCCTCTGCCACAATAGGGTTAATCCGCAATTTCATCATAGGCTATACCCCCGACAGATTTCTTCAGTTCATCCAAACTCATCCAGGCACTTTCATCCCTAACTGCTTCTTCTGCTTCCTGCAGTTTCATGAGTAGCTTCTTTTTCGGCTTTTTTTTTCACGCTCGTAGTCCTCAATATCCATAACCACAAACTTACCTCTACCGTTTTTGGTCAAAAACACGGGTTCTCCAATCTGGCAATTTTTCAACACTTCATTATAATTTCTTAAATCTGATACCGGTAATATATTTGGCATAAAATCAACTTCCTTTCCTACTACAATATAGTTTCTTCACTTTATATATTATACGCAGGAAAGCTGTAAAATTCAACTT
>VOFG01002813.1_pt1 | contig 18311 bp, 30 predicted proteins | sample 5384171 | NCBI WGS metagenome assembly VOFG01 (sample SAMN12384726, study PRJNA508395) | human gut metagenome | isolation source: healthy gut F | host: Homo sapiens
ATTGCTAGATGACGGCGAGCGCGCCGTCCGCCGTTTCGCCGACGATACCGTATCCGGTGAATACGGGAGATATTCGGAGATGAAAGATATCCGAATACCGAGACGAAACGCGGAAAGAATGAGCGCCGTCATAAGCACGGCGTACATTTTCCTTTGAAAACGGTCTTCCCGATTCGCGCAAGCGGAGCGGTGTCATTTTCCGCGGGAATTTCGTCGTTTTTTTCTTTTTTCGTCGGATTGCCCGGAGCCGATCTGCTCAAGCTCCGCGCGGCACGACGCGCAGCCTTCGAGATGATCCCGCACAAATTCCGCCGTTTCGCCGCACACCATTTTTTCGGCATAAAGCGGAAGCAGCTCACGTACTATCGCATTCGTTTTTGATACTCATTTTCCCTCTTTCCGCGGTCCGCGACCGCATAAAATCCGCACGGCTTAATTCTTTCGTCAACGCTCGCGCCGGGTGTTTTCCATCTTTTCGCGGAGCATTTTTTCTCGCACGGTGATAGGTTACGCATGCCCAATTTTCGCTTTTCCCGAACCGCCTGCCGATCTCGCGGAAACTCATGTCACCGATTGCGCGCAGAGTGAAACCTTCCTGTACACTTCCGGCAGCGAAGCGGTGAGCTTTTTTGCTTTTTTCGGCCTCCTGCATTTTGTATGACGATTTTTCGGGGTCTTCGTCCGAAAGAGGCTTTCAAGTCGAGTACGTCGTCGTCCGCTGCAAATTCCTGGCTTGATTTTTTTTGCAATATGAGAAAAGACAGTTTTTGCGATCCGGCAAAGCCAGGCGCGCACGCTGCATTCGCCCCGGAACGATCCGGCTGCGCGGAGTGCGCGGAAGAAGGTCTCGCTCGTGATATCCTCGGCGAGCGCGTCTCCGCCCGATAGATGTTTTGCGTAAAGGTAGACGTCGCGGAAATATTCCTTGTATACCTTTTCAAAATCACTGTCCATCGTATCCTCCGTGTCTTTTTCATTGCCGTGCTGTATAATAAGACCGCGAAGTCTTGAAAATCTTACAGACTTTTTTGGATTTTTTCGAAAAATGAACAAAATCGCCCGTCCGCAGACCGATCGGGTATACCGGCTTGCGGAGGGCGATATGTCAATATCTGTTGTCGAATATTCTCGTGGACTTTTTCTCGCTTCGCAGAAGTCGCCTATGGCGACGCTTTTTTTCGGCATGATTTTCAGCCCGACCTTGCTTTGAATTCCTCACCGACCGCCGCCTCGACCTCCTTCGAGAGTATCCTTCGTCGGTCTCGAAAAGAGCGTCATTATATCCTTTCCGTCGAGATGATCTATCATCACCTGATACTCGCTTGAAACTCCGCCGATCGCCTTGAGCACGTCCTCGACCTGTCCGATAGATGTTTACCCCTTTGACCTTTACCATGTCGTCGCTGCGTCCGATTATGCGGTCGATTCTCGGGAAACGGGAGCCGCAGGAACATTTTTCGGGTACGATGCGGGAAAGATCGTGAGTCCTGTATCGTATGAGCGGCGCGCCTTCCTTTTTCAGCGTGGTTATGACTATCTCGCCGATCTGCCCGTCGGGAACGTTTTCTCCGGTCTTCGGATCGATTATCTCAAGATAGATGAAATCGTCCCAATAGTGCATCGGACCCCGGCGCAGCAGTTTATGCCGATGCCGGGACCGTATATCTCGGTAAGCCCGTAGATGTCGTAAAGCTCAACGCCGAGCTCCGAGGCAATGCGCGCACGCATTTTGTCGCCCCATCTTTCGGAGCCGATCACACCCTTCTTCAGGCGTATCTTATCCCCGACACTTCTTTTTGGCGATCTCCTCCGCAAGAAGGAGCGCGTAAGAAGAAGTGGAACAAAGCACGGTCGATTTCATATCGATCATCATTCTGATCTGCTTGTCGGTGTTGCCGGGACCCATCGGGATCGCCATTGCGCCGAGCTTTCGCATCCGAGCTGGAATCCGATCCCCGCCGTCCACAGACCGTATCCGGGGGTTATGTGTATTCGGTCGAGCTTCGTTATTCCCGCCATTTCGTAGCATCGCGCAAACATCAGCGTCCAATCGTTTACATCCTTCTTGGTGTAGGGATTATTATCGGTGTACCCGTTGTTCCCGAGGATGAATGTATACGGACTATCTCCTCGTCGGGCACTGCCTGTATTCCGAGAGGGTATCCTTCGCGCAGCTCGTTCTTTTCGGTGAAGGGAAGGGCGCGAAATGCCTCGGCGGACGTGACGGTGCTTTCGTTGATGTCGGCATATTTCTTTTGAGTAAAGCTTCCTTCGCGGCTTTTGCCGCGGAGATGCGGTCTCTTATCAGTTCAAGCTGCTTTTTCGGTCGGATTCATTTGCTTTCCTCTTTTCCGCGGCGAAATCTCGCCGCCTGTGATGTAGGAAGAATAAAAACGGCTTTTGTCTCTAAAGGACAAAAGCCGTGCTTGTGCGCCACCTTTATTGAACAGGACGTACTTCATACGTCTGCCGATGTTACGGTCGGCTCCCGTCGCTCTACTTATGCCGAAGCTATTTTCGGTTAGCCCTCACGGGTCCATTCGCCGAAGATATTCTGCCGCTTCACACCGACCGCGGCTCTCTTTTGAGAATATTTATCCGGGTACTTCTCCGCTCACAGGTTTTATTTCTTTATATCGATTGTATCACTCATTTTCGCCGTTGTCAATACATTTTCGAAAAACTCGGATAAAGTCTTCGCAAGCGAGCGGAGAATACTCGACGGGAATGCGGATTTTTAAAAACGGACGGCGCGAAGCTGCGGAAAGGGATTTTCGGCTGAAAGGAGAAAGCGGAGAATCCGGATAAGAAATCGGGGAGGCAAAAGCCTCCCCGACGGGATTATTTCATTGCGCTTTCGAGAAGTTTTTGCCATTTCGCGGCGTACCGTAAAGCGTTTCGAATCGGTGACGTAGGTCTCCACATTTGTCGATGCGTGACGCAAATTCTTTAGCCTTGTCCGCGCCGATGTATTTCTCGATGAGTGAAAGATACTCAAAGTCCTCGATGCCGTCGCGTGCGATCTCGATCTTGATGCATGAGATCGGTCCGTCGATCTTGTACCCTTGCCGGGGTATAGGTATCCGCCGCGCTTCGATCTGATGACGGCGGTTGAGACTGCCCCTATTCGTTTATTGAGTAGTAGAGCATACCGTCCATGTCGTAGCGCTGTACTGCTGCCAGAAGAGCACACGGTTTTCCATTCCGGTGTTTGCGGAATTTATGTTGCACATCGGAGACGGAGGATTGCCCGCGGTATACCACCAGGTTTCCTTGCCCGCGGAGCGCTGCTTCTGCGTGCGCTCTACAAGCTCACCGTATTTTGTCGATCGATTCCTGCGTATACATATGGGATCCTGAACAGTTCGCTCGACGTGGGCAGGAAGAGCATTTGTGCGGCAGAGGACGGTTGTGTTGTCCATTACCACGCTCATGATATCTTCGCCGTTGAAAAGTAGTTTACATGCTCCGGAACGACTATGCGCGCATTCGGATAAAGTCTGTCGAGGCGCGCTTTGCTTGCCTTTACGTTTTTCAAGCTGCGCCCGAAGTAGGCTCATCGTCCATGTAGAATATAGCCTTTTTTCGCCCAATCTTCGTTTTTGGAGATTTTCTCGTGGCAGCCACGATGTTCCGTCGGTCTTGTCACGACCGTAGATCTCCGTTATACCCTCCTGCAACGAGGAAGGTGTTGACGCGGGATCGACATGAATGCGTCGGCCTCATCGGTCAGCGGATCAAAAGGAAGTCCCATATGTTGATGCGGTTCTTGAGGAAGTATTCGTAGTATTTGGTAGAGCTCACGGTTTTCGTCCGAAGTCACACCCGTGGGTTGTGTAGATGGTGTATGCGCTCATGCCGAACGCGGTCTTGCATGAGGTCTCAACGGGGAGTGAGAACCCAGACTTTCGCGTAGACATACGCATTCTTGACGGTCTTGCCGTCCGCGCGGTCACGCTGAGAAGCGCGCGGTAAAGCCCCGGGCTTCTTGATTCTCCGCCGAGGTCACGCGGATAAAAAATCCCTGCTGCCTGTCCGCGGAAATCTTAAAGTTCTTTGCCACCGGAGGCAGAGACCGGGAACCACGCCGTAATCGATAACGGTGTAGTATTCTTCGCGGAGCATCTCGGATTCGAGAATGTTGCCGTCCGCATCCGCAAAGGCGGAAATCGAAATATTGAGTCCTCGCGATCCGCTTTTGCCGCGAGATAAACTGCAGAATTCCGCTTCGTTCCCGGCAAGCTCCATGACGTAGGAGTATCTGCCGTTCGCGGTATCGGCTTCGGCGTTGAGTTTTCGGTATTGCCTCCGAAGGTGAGAAGCAGAGACTCATCCTCGTTCGGCGCGTCGATCTTTGAGGTGTCTGCGCGGAACGGAGAATATCCGAGCTCGAGATTCCATCCGACGAGCTTGCGGATAACGGTGATTATGTCTTTGGAGTTTTGCGTTCTATCGCGGTTTACGTCGAACGCGGTCATGTTTGCGTCGATGTCCCAGCCGATCGACTTGCGGATCATGAAGATAACGTCTTTGGTGTCAACCTTTCCGTCACGGTTTACATCGCCGTACACAAGGGTCTTGAACCCGCACCGTCGGCGGTTACGGTGAAATCGGTGCCGACCGAGCATCGTCGGATGCGGCATTGCCGGAGGCATCCTTCACGGTGATGTCGGAGATAAAGTTTGACTTGAAAGCCTTTACCGCGGTGTCGGGGAAGATTCCCTTGAGATATCCTGGAGGTCCTCGTCATAAACGACAAGCGAATCTTCCTGAGAAGCGATCGGACATTCGCCGTGCCGAATGACGCGAGTGATGACGATACACTTGCGGCGGTCAGCGCGGCAAGCGTGAACGACAGCAGCTTTTTATCATATGCGTTTTTCCTTTTCGGGCAGTTTGTTTACATAAACATTATACTCTTTTCATTCGCATTTTGTCAAGAGTGCGCAATAATAAGAGAACCGCCCTGAAAACGGGGCGATTCATATATTTTGGGAAATTATTTCATTGCGCTTTCGAGAAGTTTTGCCATTTCGCGGCGTACCTCGTAAAGCGTTTCGGGTTCGGTGACGAAGGTCTCGACATTTGTTACAAGGCGTGCGGTGAATTCGTCGGCTTTGTCCTTGCCGATGTATTTCTCGATGAGTGAAAAGATACCGAAATCCTCGATGCCGTCGCGCGCGATCTCGGTACGGATGCACGACACCGGTCCGTCGATCTTGTACTCCTTGCCGGGATATACGAGAAGTCCGATATAGGGATTGATCTGGTGGCGGCGGTTCAGATTTGTCCACTCGTTTGTGGCCCAGAAAAGCATGCCGTCCATGTCGTATTTGTACTGCTCCCAGAAGAGCATGCGGCTTTCCATTCGGAGCTGATCGCAAGGGAGATTTTCCGAGAGTATCGCGCGGAGTGTCCGACGTGTACCACCATGTTTCCTTGCCTTCGGCACGGTAGTTGTTCATGCGGTCGGTTAGCTTCCCGTAGGTATCGACAGCACGCTGAGTATACAGATGCTCTTTCGCCAGCGCGCTCGCCGGATCGATGAACATGGTTTCATGAGGGCAGAGCAGAGTGCTGTTTGCCGTCACCACGCTCATAATGTCGGCATCGTCAAAGAAGTAGTTTACATGCTGCGGAACGACGATGCGGGCATTCGGGTAGAATTTGTTTATCATGTTGTAGTTCGATATGACGGAAGCAAAGCTGATCCTGATCCATCGGCTCGTCGTTCATGTAGAATATAGCCTTTTTCGCCCAATCTTCGTTCGCCGAGATCTTTTCGTACAGTTCCTTTAATTCGGAGCTGTTCCTGTTTCCGCCGTACATGTGACCGTTATATCCTCCTGCAACGAGGAAGGTGTTGACGCGGGGATCGGACATGTACGCATCGGCCTCATCGGTCAGCGGATCAAACGGCATGCACCATATGTTGATGCGGTTCTTGAGGAAGTATTCGTAATATTTGGTGTAGAGCTCACGGTTTTTCGTCCGAAGTCACACCGTGGGTCGTATGATGGTGTATGCGCTCATGCCGAACGCGGTCTTGCATGAGGTCTCAACAGGGGAGTGAGAAATCCCAGACTTTCGCGTAGACATACGCATTCTTGACGGTCTTGCTGTCCGCGTCGGTCACGCTGAGAAGCGCACGTAAAGCCCCGGCTTCTGATTCTCCGCCGAGGTCACGCGGATGAAAAATCCCTGCTGCCTGTCCGGCGGAAATCTTAAAAGTTCTTTTGCCACCGGAGGCAGAGACTCAGGGAACCACGCCGTAATCGATAACGGTGTAGTATTCTTCGCGGAGCATCTCGGATTCGAGAATGTTGCCGTCCGCATCCGCAAAGGCGGAAATCGAAAATTGAGTCCCTCGCGATCCGCTTTGCCGCGAGATAAGCCTGGCAGAATTCCGCTTCGTTCCCGGCAAGCTCCATGACGTAGGAGTATCTGCCGTTCGCGGTATCGGCTTCGGCGTTGAGTTTCTCGGTATTGCCTCCGAAGGTGAGAAGCAGAGACTCATCCTCGTTCGGCGCGTCGATCTTTGAGGTGTCTGCGCGGAACGGAGAATATCCGAACTCGAGATTCCATCCGACGAGCTTGCGGATAACGGTGATTATGTCTTTGAGTTTGCGTTCTATCGCGGTTTACGTCGAACGCGGTCATGTTTGCGTCGTGTCCCAGCCGATCGACTTGCGGATCATGAAGATAACGTCTTTGGTGTCAACCTTTCCGTCACGGTTTACATCGCCGTACACAAGGGTCTTGAACTCCCGCACCGTCGGCGGTTGCAGTGAAATCGGTGCCGACCGAGCATCGTCGGATGCGGCATTGCCGGAGGCATCTTTCACGGTGATGTCGGATAAAGTTTGACTTGAAAGCCTTTACCCGCCGGTGTCGGGGAAGATTCTTGAGATATCGAGGTCCTCGTCATAAAACGACAAGCGAATCTTCCTTGAGAAGCGATCGGACATTCGCCGTGCCGAATGACGCGAGTGATGACGATACGCTCGCGGCGGTCAGCGCGGCAAGCGTGAACGACAGCAGCTTTTTATCATTTGCGTTTTTCCTTTCCGGGCAGTTTGTTTTACATAAACATTATACTCTTTCATTCGCTTTTTGTCAAGAGTGCGCAATAATAAAGAGAACCGCCCCGAAAAACGGGGCGATTCATATATTTTCGGGAAATTATTTCATTGCGCTTTCGAGAAGCTTTGCCATTTCGCGGCGAACTTCGCAGAGAGTTTCAGGTTTGGTGACGAATGTCTCGACATTTGTTACAAGGCGTGCGGTGAATTCGTCGGCTTTGTCCTTGCCGATGTATTTCTCGATGAGTGAAAGATACTCGAAATCCTCGATGCCGTCGCGCGCGATCTCGGTACGGATGCACGACACCGGTCCGTCGATCTTGTATTCATTGCCGGGGAATACGAGCAGTCCGCCCTGTTTTTCGATCCGATGGCGGCGGTTAAGGTTGTTCCATTCCGTTGAAGTGTAATAGAGATATCCGTCGATGTCGTATTTGTACTGCTGCCAGAAGAGTATGCGGTTTTCCATTCCGGTATTTATTGAATTTATGTTGCAGAGCGGAGACGGGGATATGTCGCCGTGTACCACCAAAAAGCTCCTTTGCGTCCCGATCGCGGTATGCATAGAATCGGTCTGCAAAATTACCGTATTTTTCCGCGGTGTCGGAGGCGTATCTGTGTCCCGTATCAAGCTCGCTCGAAGGATCGAGGAAGAACGAAGATCTCGGGCAGGGAACGGTGCTGTGCGCCGCGACGATGCTCATTATATCATCGTCGCCGAGGAAGAAGTTCGCGTGCTGAGGGATTATCGTCCTCGCATTCGGATAAAGCTTTGAAAGGCGCTCGTGATTTGCCTTCACGGACTCGATCCTTTCTTCAAAGTAGGGCTCGTCGTCGTCCATGTAGAAGATAGCCTTTTTCGCCCAATCTTCATTTTTTGGAGATTTTTTCGTAAGCTGCGGCGATCTCCTCGTCGGTCTTGTCACAGCCGTAGAGCTCTCCGCTGTACCCTCCTGCAACGAGGAAGGTGTTGACGCGGGGATCGGACATGAATGCGTCGGCCTCATCGGTCAGCGGATCAAACGGCATGCACCATATGTTGATGCGGTTCTTGAGGAAGTATTCGTAATATTTGGTGTAAGAGCTCACGGTTTTCGTCCGAAGTCACACCGTGGGTCGTATAGATGGTGTATGCGCTCATGCCGAACGCGGTCTTGCATGAGGTCTCAACGGGGAGTGAGAAATCCCAGACTTTCGCGTAGACATACGCATTCTTGACGGTCTTGCCGTCCGCGTCGGTCACGCTGAGAAGCGCACGGTAAAGCCCCGGCTTCTGATTCTCCGCCGAGGTCACGCGGATGAAAAATCCCTGCTGCCTGTCCGCGGAAATCTTAAAGTTCTTTGCCACCGGAGGCAGAGACTCGGGAACCACGCCGTAATCGATAACGGTGTAGTATTCTTCGCGGAGCATCTCGGATTCGAGAATGTTGCCGTCCGCATCCGCAAAGGCGGAAATCGAAATATTGAGTCCCTCGCGATCCGCTTTTGCCGCGAGATAAGCCTGGCAGAATTCCGCTTCGTTCCCGGCAAGCTCCATGACGTAGGAGTATCTGCCGTTCGCGGTGTCGGCTTCGGCGTTGAGTTTCTCGGTATTGCCTCCGAAGGTGAGAAGAAGAGACTCATCCTCGTTCGGCGCGTCGATCTTTGAGGTGTCTGCGCGGAACGGAGAATATCCGAGCTCGAGATTCCATCCGACGAGCTTGCGGATAACGGTGATTATGTCTTTGGAGTTTTGCGTTCCGTCGCGGTTTACGTCGAACGCGGTCATGTTTGCGTCGATGTCCCAGCCGATCGACTTGCGGATCATGAAGATAACGTCTTTGGTGTCAACCTTTCCGTCACGGTTTACATCGCCGTACACAAGGGTCTTGAACTCCGCACCGTCGGCGGTTACGGTGAAATCGGTGCCGACCGGAGCATCGTCGGATGCGGCATTGCCGGAGGCATCTTTCACGGTGATGTCGGAGATAAAGTTTGACTTGAAAGCCTTTACCGCGGTGTCGGGGAAGATTCCCTTGAGATATCCGAGGTCCTCGTCATAAACGACAAGCGAATCTTCCTTGAGAAGCGATCGGACATTCGCCGTGCCGAATGACGCGAGTGATGACGATACGCTCGCGGCGGTCAGCGCGGCAAGCGTGAACGACAGCAGCTTTTTTATCATTTGCGTTTTTCCTTTCCGAAAAATTTCGTACATCTTGATTATACAGCTTGATTGTAACTTATTTGCACGGCTTTGTCAAGCACTGCCGCCGGACCGACGTTTATTTTCGCAAAATACACCGGAATATTTTTTCGTATCGTTGACAATATATTTTTGTGTGGTAGAATATATTGGTTGGTAAACACTGCTTTATATTATTTCCCGGATTTGCCGTAAGGCGGCGAAGATTAAGAGGCTTTGCGCCGGTTTCGCGGCAAGATTTCGGCACGGATTTCGAAAGGAAGGCAGCCCGTATTCGGGCAAGGTGATTAAAATGACGTATTCAGAAGCAAAAGCAAAGCTTGAAAAGTACGGACAGGAACAGCTTCTTCGCTATTACGACGAGCTTTCCGACAGCGAAAAACAGGCTCTTCTCGATCAGATAGATTCTGCGGACATGTCGGTTGTGTCGTATTATGACAAGCGCGGCGAGGCTCCCGCCGGTCATATCGAGCCTCTTGCCGCAATGGAGCTTGACGAGATCAGAAAGCGCAGCGACGAATTCCGCCGCATCGGTCTCGACGCGATACGCGCGGGCAAAAGGTCGGCGCAGTTCTTCTTGCGGGAGGATGGGCACACGTCTCGGCTCCGATAATCCCAAGGAATGTACAATATAGGTATCACGAAGGAAGTCTACATCTTCCAGAGAATAATCGAAAATCTTCTCGACGTGGTCAACGAGGCTGAGTCGTGGATTCACCTTTTCATCATGACAAGCGAGAAGAACAACGAGGCGACCGTAAACTTTCTCCGCGAGAAGAAATTCTTCGGATACAATGAAGAATATGTGACCTTCTTCACGCAGGAGATGGCTCCGGCAGTCGATTACAACGGCAAGATATTCCTTGAGACAAAGAGCAGAATGGCTACCTCCCGAACGGAAACGGCGGCTGGTTTTCGTCCATGCTCCGCTGCGACGTGGTTAAGATCGCCAAGGAAGCGGGCATAGAGTGGCTCAACACCTTCGCGGTTGACAACGTGCTTCAGCGTATCGCCGATCCCGTTTTCGTCGGCGCAACGATCAATTCCGGATGCACCGTCGGTGCAAAGGTCGTTAAAAAGAATGCTCCCTGATGAGAGAGTCGGAGTTATTCGCCTCAAGGACAAGCATCCTTCCATCGTTGAGTATTACGAGCTTACCGACGAGCTTATGAATGCGAAGAACGAGAAGGGAGAGCCGGCGTATTACTTCGGCGTTATTCTCAACTATCTCTTCCGTCTTGACGAGCTTTATCAGCATCGCAAAGGACAAAATGCCGCTTCACATCGTCGAGAAGAAGATCAGCTATTACGACGACGCGCTCGGCAAGACCGTAAAGCCGGAGAAGCCGAACGGATACAAGTTTGAGACTCTTGTTCTCGATATGATCCAGCTTTCCGAAAGCTGCCTGCCGTTCGAGGTCGTCCGCGAGAAGGAATTCGCGCCGATCAAGAACCCGACCGGAATCGACTCCGTCGAGAGTGCGCGCGAGCTCTGCAAGGCTTTGCGGAATCGAGCTTTAAAACAGAACCGAAAGGGCTGACGCATTTTGCGTCAGCCCTTTGCGTATTGAGGCGCGGTTCCGCCGATCTACCGATAAAACCGGATAAAGCGCCGCTTTGCGCGGGCTTGGAAACTTTTTTTCAAAGCTCGGTCTTCTCGATCTCTCCTCACGCGCGGAAAAACATTTTCCGCTTACCATCGCGTCTTTTCCGCCGCCCGATATTTTCAGAGCGGTCTTCATCTTTTGAAGAATTTTCACGGCTTCGCCCGCCGCCGACGCGAGTACGAAGGTGTATCCGTCTTTGTCATTTCCCGAAAAAAGCCGCGGCGTTCGGAAATCGGCGGAGCGCTTCGTTGACCGCGATCCTCAGATCCTCCGCCGAAAACGAGTCAAAGAACATGATTCCGCTTTCCGAGTGCTCGGCGGTCTTTGCGGCGAGCGTGCGCTTCAGCCCAGCGCATTCGACTTTCACTGCTCCGAGCCGTTCCTCGAGCCTTTTCAACCGCCTCCGGGATCTCGACGGGCTTGACCGACAGGGAACGCGCCGCGTCGTCAAGCGCATCACACTTTGCAAGAACATCGTCAAGCGCATCGCCGCCGCACAGCATATGGATGCGCATCCCGCCCTTAGTAGCGTATCATTCCGATGAATTTTATGATTCCGATCTCACCCGCACTTTTTACATGGGTAGCCGCGCAGGCGCAGCGGTCATAACCGCAGATCTCGACTATCCGCACGGTTTCGTCCTCGGCAAAATCCTTCTTTGAGCGAAATTCGAGATCGGCGAGTATCGCGCTCCGGATAAAATATGTTGACGGGGATATTCTCATAGATCGCACGGTTTGCAAGAAGCTCGATATTTCTCAGATCGTCTTTGGTTATCTCCACATTGATGTCGAGCGTGACATCCTCGCTTCCCATGTGGAATCCCCACATTGTCCGCGCCGAAGGTGCTGCACAGAAGCCCGGATACTATGTGCTCTCCGGTGTGATTCTGCATCCTGCGGAAGCGTATGTCAAAATCGATCTCGCACCGGACATTTCCGCTCACCGGAGCATCTGCAATATGCACGATGTCATCGCCGCGGACAAAGGCTTTTTCGCTTACGCGCACACCGCCGATGTATCCCGTATCGCACGGCTGTCCGCCGCCTCCGGGATAGAACGCACTCCGATTGAGCACGACCTCAAATCCGCGATCCGTTTCGGTGCAGGATACCGTCTGCGCGTCAAATTCCGATATATAGCTGTCGTCGTAGTAAAGGCGATGTGTCATGTGTTTTTCTCCGTTCTGACGATTTTTGAGAAGCCGCTGCGCGCCGAGCGCGTGCGGCACATGCCGCAAAGTTTTATGAGATGCGGAAAACGCGGTGAAAAGCGGAGCGATGCCCCGTTTTCGGGAACATGATAAGTGAACGTACAAGTTGGGTCAGATGGTATACCATGTTCTCTAAACTCGCGGACACGGTAAGTGAACGTGCAACTACAGACTAATTTTATACCGTGCGTCAGCCGCGGGTTTTGCATCGGAGTTTGACGCGCGGCGTCAAACTCGCGGACACGGTAAGTGAACGTGCAACTACAGACTAATTTTATACCGTGCTTCTGCCTCCGGGTTAACATTGGAGTTTGACGCGCGGCGTCAAACTCGCGGACACGGTAAGTGAACGTGCAACTACAGACTGATATTATACCGTGTCCTATTATACCACCATGCAAAAATGCTTGCTTGCAAGGGCATTTTGCGAAACCGTCAATACTGCAGCCGCGCATAGCGCGGAGCGGCATTAGCCGCAAAGGCTTACGAAGTAAGACTAAGACCCGGTTTCACGTTGGAGAATGGCGCTTTGCGTCATTCTCGCGCGGACACGGTAAGTGAACGTGCGGTTACAGATTAACGTTATACCGTGTCCTATTATACCCGCTTTTTTTGCGAAAGTAAAGCAATTTCGCGTATACCGGAGCGTTATTTTGCAGATACTCTTTGAAAAGGGAAAGGAGCGCGCGTTTTGCGCGGTTCGGTATGGGTAATAAAAAAGCGCAGGCTTGATCTTTCCGGCGGATCGTATATGGATCAATGCATCGGCGAGTGCGGTCGGATGCGAGGAGGCATCAGGGGCCTCTCGGCGCATACTTTGATATCAAAGGGATAAGGACGCGCTTTTCGGAACAGAAACCTTTGAAAAAGCCGAGGCAAAGATGCAGTATCTCGCACTTTCGTGCGCTATGCAGAAAGCGGGTGTCGGGGAAGAATCCCTCGGGATGATATTTTCCGGCGATCTTCTCAATCAGTGCGTAAGTTCGGCATACGGACTTCTCGATTACAATGTGCCGTTTATCGGGCTGTTCGGCGCGCGTGCTCGACCTGCGCGGAGGGACTTCTCGAGGCGGCAGCTTTCTGCCCGTCTCAGGTGAAGTGCTGCGCCTGCGTGACATCATCACATAACTGTACATCGGAAAGACAGTTTCGCTTCCCGCTCGAATACGGCGGGCAAAGACCGCCGAGCGCTCAGTGGACTGTCACCGGGGCCGGTGCGTTTATCGTTTCATCGGAAAAGGGGAGCGCGTCCGGCGGCGCCGATGTCGAAATTGCCGATGCCATGGCGGGGATATCCGTGGATTACGGAATAAACGACGCGAACGATATGGGGCGGCTATGGCTCCTGCAGCGTACAGCACGCTTGACCGCTATTTCAGGGCGACGGGAAGCCGCGGAGCGGACTACGATCTGATCGTGACGGGAGACCTCGGACGGCGCGGATCCGAGCTGTTTTCGGCGCTGTGCAGTGGGGCGGGTACGATATTTTCGCGGTGCCGCGCAGACTGCGGAGAGCTTATCTACGATATCGAAGCGCAGGACAAGCACTCAGGCGGCTCCGGCTGCGGCTGCAGCGCGGCGGTTATGGCATCGTATATTGTTCCGGGGATGCGCGCGCGCCGTTATTCCAACGTGCTTTTTTATAGGAACGGGTGCGCTCATGAATCCCGCAGGCGCTTATGCAGGGCGAAAACATAGTCGGTATCGCTCACCTCGTTCACCTCAAAAATTTCCGATTAACAAAGCGAAAAAAAAAGCGATCAGGCGCACGGACTGCGGCGGTAACACGAAAACCGTACCGTCATGGAAGCTGTCCGCCGTGCGGCAGAGATTTTACGGAATGCGGACGTGCCGTGGACGCGGTTGTTCGAAAGAAAGGCAGAGAATCTATGTTTGCTGAATATCTGAAGGCTTTTGTCATAGGCGGACTTCTGCTGCGCGATCGCGCAGATACTGATAGACAAAACAAAGCTCACACCCGCGCGCATACTTGTGGCGTACGTTTGCTCGGGAGTACTGCTCGGCGCAATCGGCGTATACGGTCCGCTTGCCGATTTTGCGGGCGCGGGCGCGACGGTCCCGCTTACCGGATTCGGTTATCTTATATCGACCGGAGTCCGTGAGGCGGTCGATGAGCACGGCTTGCTCGGCGCACTTTCGGTCCGATCACGGCGGCTGCCGTCGGAATCACGGCATCTCTTGTATTTTCACTGATCGCCGCTTTCATTTTCAAAGCCGCCCGAAAAGTGAGCGCGCGTGATAGTTCGACACCGGAGCCTGCTGCGGATACGGTCGGCATAATAGAATCAGGGGCTGCCTTTTGCGGCAGCCCTGTGTCGGTTGCGTTCATTCGCCTGTTACCGTTATGATACGGCATCCGCCTTCAAAAGGCAGCATCAGTGACATACTGCGGAATTTTCCCTCCCACGAGATCTTCGTGGTTGAAATGGAGATGTCCCGTGAATATAGCAACCACATTGGACTCGTCTGATATGACATATTCGTACATATTGCGGGTGGCTGCAGAGTAGTTGATGTCGCTTTTTCTTCTCCGAGAGTGATGTCGCGCCCGCCCCAATCTGCTTTTTGTATCCTCGACAAGAGTCGGGGAATGGAAGGAATATGAGCCATGAGCAGTATCGGTTTTCCGAGATCCGATACTTTTTGAGCTCTTCAAGCTGACTGTCGTAATAGGTATTCTCGTCGTTCTTTTCATCGAAACTATGGAAGTAGTCTCCCATGTCAACGGGATTCAAAGTAAATGTCTCCGCCCATGAATTCGGGGAATTTCTTGAGCGCGTACGCCTTCTGCGCGAACGACGACTGATAGTTGTCGAAGAACGACCAGTCATGGTTTCCGAAGCAGTATGTGAAATCGATTCCGGATTTTGAGAGGTACTCTTTGAACATACGGTCGATGTTCGCCTCGGACGAGAAGTCGATCATGTCTCCGGTTGCGAGAATGTGCGCTTCGCTTCGAACTGACGGGCGTATTCAAGAAAATACGGGAAGCGGTCGGCGGAGTTGATGCCTCCGCCGAGAGAGGTGAAGAGCGCGGTTCTGTCGATCGCGTTCTGCGTCCGCTTTGCGCCGGTTGCACCCGTTCCGAATTCGTCGTCGTACATGAGTGTAAAATGCGAATCGGTAAGCTGCACGAGAGTATCAGTCCCTTTCATTCCGGGAATCTTCACCGTGCAGAACACGGGATCAATGAGGCTCGATGCGTTTATGTTCTCCGCAACGTCGAAGGCTTTGTCGTAGGAGACGGTTACTTCCGCTCTCATGCCGCACTTTGCGTCGAGAGCTTCCTTGTTTAGTATACCGCAAAACCGTCGTCGCTTTTTGTACCCGGTGATCTCCGCGACGATACCGGAGGTGCTTCCCGCCGATATTACCGCAAGGTATGTTCCGTTTTCAAGAAGCCGTGAGCGTCTCCGTCAGCCGATTTCGTGCTGACGGTCACGATCTGCTCGTCGGACGACGAAGCGTCGAGCGTTCCGCTCTTCTCGGCGCGAGGCTCGGAAGCAACGGTGGAAGCGTAGTCTCCGTTCCAACGGTAGACATGAAGATTATAGGACGCATCGCTGCCGACTGCAGCATCGAATTTCAGCGGAACGGTGATCCCATCGCACCACGAGAGCGGCGCAACGTAAAATCTGAGCGCAAGCTCGCCCGCGCGGAGCTGAACTGTGCTTTGGGTATCCTTGCTCGTGCAGAAACGCTCGGTAAACGTTCCGGCGATCTCGATTTCGTCGGAAGCCGTGGGCTGCGCAAACGAGACATCCCATCCCGAGCAGTAGCGGATAATGACGATGATGTCACTTGCGGAGGATTTTCCGTCGCCGCTGACGTCGGCGTATTCCTCAAAAGAATCCGTCCACGTCCCAACCGACATTTTTGCGTATGAAAAGCACGATATCCTTTGTATTTATGTCGCCGTCGCGGTTCACGTCGCCCATTACATAAATCTTCGCGCGGTCGGTGACGATCCCTACCTCGGTGAGCTGCAGAGTGCTTCCCGCGGGAACAAAGCTGTCGTCCGCAAGAACGCTTTCACCGTCGGGTGCGATTACGTCAACACCACGGCTGCACAAGCTGTGACTTCATTTCCGCAGCCGTCATTTTTGCGGGCACGTTGACTGCGATCCGATCCGAACCGACGAGAGAGTAGACAGCCGACTCGGAGGTCACAAGTCCGTCGGAATACAAAGTTTCGGACGACCCCGGCTCTGCCGTTGCCGGAACTGCACATAAAATAAGAGTCATTGCGGCGATCACAATGGATACGATCCGTCGTTTCATTTTTAAATATCCTTTCTGCTTTCTTTGCTTAATTGTATCATAAGTACAGCGCGATGTCAATCGCAAAGCATGGATTGTGCACCGTGCGGGGAACATCCCGAAAAAACGATATCCCTCCGCAAAACGGAGGGATATGCGGGCGGGGCATTATTCGTCCTCCGCCTCTTCTTTTTTTTCTTTTCGGTTGCGCTTACCCATTCGAGACGCCGCTCATGAAGCCCGTCGGAATGGAGAAGCAGATGCTCGGTCTCGACGTCGATCGGAACACCGTCGTCGGGAATCTTCGTGAGTCGGGAGAAGACAAGCGAACCGATCGTGTCTATTCCTTCCTTATCTTCAAGCGAGATCCCGGTCTCATCCTCGAATTCGTCGAGAGGGCACGATGCGTGAACGAGCCATGTGGAATCTCCGGTGCGGCTTATCTCGGGATCGCGGTCGTCGGGGGTGTCTGATTCGTCGTAAATGTCGCCGACGATCTCTTCGAGAAAGGTCCTCCATGGTCACGACTCCGCATGCTTCGCCGTATTCGTTTACGACGATCGCCATGTGCTGCCCCTTCTGCTTCATTTCGCGGAGCACGCTGTCCGTCTGCATGGATTCCGGCACGAACAGCGGCGCGCGCACAAGCTCGGTGAACGGGCGCGGAGAGCCGGAGAGACGGTCTGTAAGATACTCTTTGGCGATAAGTATTCCCGTTACCGATCCGATATCGTTTTTGTAGACCGGATAACGCGAATATCCCGTATCGGAAATGGTTTTCAGTATTTCATCGTCGGGAGTGCCCTCGCATATCGCGGTGACATCCATGTAGTGGGTCATTATCTCGCGAACGGAATGCTCCGAAAAATCGAAGATGTTTTCGATCATTTCACGCTCTTCGGAATTGAGCGCACCCGAGGTCTCGCCTTCGTCAACAAGTTTCAGAATCTCTTTTTCGGTGACATCCGTCCGTGCGGCGTCCGGCTCGACGGAGAAAAGCTTCAGTATGAGTCTTGAGATCAGCGCGGGAATTCCCGCAAAAATCAGAGAGAATTTACACGCCGTCGGCGGCTTGCTGAGCCGGAACAAACGATGCGGCATTACCGGCAGCGGCGGCGGGTATGTATACTCCGAAGCAGAGTATCACGAGCGCCGACACGCAGATCACGATCGGCAGTGCGAGAAAGCTTACGGTGTCCGGAAGTGCTCGTTCGAGTTTTTCGGCAAATGCATAAGAAACGCAGACCGAGGCGGCAAGCGCACAGAAAAACCGCGGAACAAAGCAAGACGATAGCGGCAGGCATAACGTTTTCTGTAAAGCTTCAGTGAAAGAGGCTCTTCGTCCTCCTCTTCGGATTCGTCCGGAATACGGATCGCCGAGAGTACGGATGCGCTGAATGAAAAAAAGGGAGAGAAAACGGTAAAGATAATGCAGATCGTAAGACATCGCCCGAGAGGGTCCATTGAATTATATCTCCTGTGTTTGGATTAGATTCAGAGAATCTCAATTGGTTATCAGTATAGCATGATATTACGCATTTGTCAATAACAAAACGATAGTGTGCGTCGATCGTTCGGCAGAGTGATCTTTCGAAGGCTATGGTAATAAACTGCATCGGATGTGCGTCGGACGATCTGTTCCGCGATGTCATCGATCGGGGATATGCGCCGCCGCCGTCTTGCGGGAAAGGCAGAAAAAGCTTTCTCCCGAGGAACAGAGCGGAATTTTTGCGGCTGCGGATACATCGGTCGGGAGCATGGAAAACAAGCGAAAAATAACATGCCGACGGTTGCGCCGATGCTGCGGCGGACCGTCGGCTTTACCGTATGCACGGACCTTGCCGGAAGAGAGTCCTTTATTCGACGTTCGAAATTCGCTAAAACATTCCGGCTACAGCGTATATTATGCCGTACAGGAATCCGGCAGAAGGTACCGTACAGT
>VOFG01003068.1_pt1 | contig 18310 bp, 31 predicted proteins | sample 5384171 | NCBI WGS metagenome assembly VOFG01 (sample SAMN12384726, study PRJNA508395) | human gut metagenome | isolation source: healthy gut F | host: Homo sapiens
GATTCGTGATGGCGACGCAGGTTTTTCCGACGAGTTCTTCCGGCTCGTAGTATTCGTGGATCCCGGAAAGAATCACTCTGTCGGCTCCAGAACCGTCGTCCAGCACGAATTTCAGGAGCTTCTTGGACTTTTTGACCGCTTCGCAGGATTTGACCTTCACGGCGCGGAAATCGGACTTGCTAAACGTTTCGAAGTCGACGAAAGTCCTTAAAGAGCGGCTCGATCTCGACCTTGGAGAAGTCGATGACTTCCTCCTTGGCGGGCGCTGTGGGAGCGGCTTCGCTCTTCGCAGCGTCCTTCTTCGGCATATCGAGCGGCTTCATTGTGGGGAAGAGAATAACGTCGCGGATGGAGTCTGCGCCGGTGAAGAGCATGACCGCGCGGTCGATGCCCATGCCCATGCCGCCCGTGGGGGGCATGCCGTATTCCAGCGGTCAGGAAATCCTCGTCGAGCATTTCGGTCTCGTCGTCGCCGCGCTCACGCTGCTCGACCTGCTTCATGAACCGCTCTCTCTGGTCGATCGGATCGTTGAGCTCGGAGTAGGCGTTGCCCATCTCTGCGCGGCAGATGAAGAACTCAAAGCGCTCGGTGAGCCTCGGGTCAACCGGGCTGCGCTTCGTGAGCGGCGAGACCTCGACCGGATACATGGTGATGAACGTCGGCTGGAACCAGCTGCTCTTCGACCTTCTGATCGAAGCAGGCGTAAAGCGCGTTGCCCCACGTCTTTTCGGCAGCGTCCGCAAGCTCGACACCGACTGCCTTTGCCGCTGCGACAGCCTCTGCGTCGTCGGAGATGGCGCCAAAGTCAATGCCGACGTACTTCTTGACGGCTTCGACCATCGTCAGCCGCGGCCAGCCGGGCGTCAAGTCGACCTTTTCGCCCATCCACTCGAGCTCATAGGTGCCAAGATATTTCTGCGCAAAGGTGGTGTAGACACCCTCGGCGATGTCCATCATGTCGTGGAAATCGGCATACGCCTGATACAGCTCGACCGTCGTAAACTCGGGGTTGTGCTTCGGGTCCATGCCCTCGTTGCGGAAGATACGACCGACCTCGTAGACGCGGTCCATGCCGCCGACGATCAGCCGCTTCAACGGAAGCTCCGTCGCAATGCGCATGTACATGTCGATGTCGAGCGTATTGTGGTGTGTAATAAACGGACGTGCCGCTGCGCCGCCCGCGATGGTGTTGAGAACTGGGGTCTCGACCTCAATGTAACCCATGTTGTCGAGATAATCGCGCAGATGCTTGATAAACTGCGAGCGGATGATGAAGTTCCGCTTGACCTCGGGGTTGACGATCAGGTCGACATAGCGCTGACGGTAGCGCGTCTCCTTGTCGGTCAGGCCGTGGAACTTCTCGGGCAGCGGCAGCAAGGACTTCCTCAGCAGCGTGATCTCTTTGCGCGGACGCTCATCTCGCCGCGCTGGGTGCGGAAGACCTCGCCCTCGATGCCGACGATGTCGCCGATGTCATATTTCTTGAAGCGGTTATAGTCCTCCTCATCCATCTCGTCCTTGCGGGCGTAGAGCTGGATTCTGCCCGTCTTGTCCTGAAGATCGCAGAACGAGACCTTGCCCATGCCGCGCTTGGACATCATGCGCCCCGCGATCGAGACGGGTTTGCCCTCCATGGCGTCAAAGTATTCCTCTGATTTCGCGGCTGTTGGTGGTCTGGACAAATTTCGTGATCTCAAACGGGTTGTGTCCCTCGGCCTGCAAATTCGCGAGCTTCTCCCGGCGGACCTTGATCTGATCGCCGACGGAAAGCTCCTGCGCGCCGTTCTGATTCTTCTTTTCCTGCTCCATCTGAACTCCCTCTATTCTCTCGTAAATTCTGATTCTTATCGTTCCACGCTCAAAATCTTATAGCGCAGCGTGCCGATCGGAGCCTCGACTTCGACGATCTCACCGACTGAGTGACCAAGCAGCGCCTTGCCGAACGGAGAGTCGTCCGAGATGCGGCACTCCATGGGGTTTGCCTCCTGCGAACCGACAATGGCGTAGACCTCTTCCTCTTCGGTCTCCATGTCGAGCACCTTGATCGTGCAGCCCAGACCGATCTTGCCCTCTGCGTCTTCATTTTCGTCGATAATCACCGCGTGGGCGAGAATGTTCTCGACCTCTGCAATGCGTCCGTAGAGCTTGGCCTGCTCGTTTTTGGCCTCGTCGTATTCGCTGTTTTCGGACAGATCACCGAACGAGCGCGCTTCCTTGATCTGCTCGGCAACCTCTTTCTCGCGGGTCGTCTTGAGATAAAACAGCTCCTGCTCGAGCTCCTTGAGCCGCAGTGTGCTGATTTTGAATTCCTTTGCCATTTTTATATCGACCTCCATGGTAAAAATCCGCTTTTTTCGCGGTTTCAAGCCTAAAATGATAGCGAATAGATTATATAGTTCCGGCTCCGGTCTGTCAAGAGATTTTGTCTGTCAAAATGCGCAATAGCTGCCTGCAATTGCGAATCGTCCGCATCTTCGAGCTGGCTATAGTAAAGCTTCGCGTAGGTTTCGTCGTCATATTCGATTTCCACGTCCGGCGTCACGCCGAGATCGGTGAGACTGCGCCCCTGCGGCGTGTAGTATTTGCCGATGGAAATGTTCAGAAGCGAGCCGTCCGAGAGCTGGAAGCCCGTCTGGAAATTGCCCTTGCCGCAGGTCTTCTCGCCCACGACCTTCGCCCAGTCGTATTCCTGAAGCGCCGCAGCAAAAAACTCTGCCGCCGAATAAGAGTCCAGGTTCACGAGCACGACCATCGGAAGCTCTATGCAGCGCTTCATCCGATGTGTCGGTCTCTTTCCTGCCCGCGTAGTCCTCGCTCTGGAACAGAACGCCCTCGGGAAGGAGCTTATCAAGGATTTTAACCATCTCGTCTTTATAGCCGCCGCCGTTGAAGCGCACGTCGAACAAAAGTGCCTTTGCGCCCTGCGCGAGCATCTCGTCGATGCAGGTGCTCGTCTCGTCGAAGCATCTGGCGTCAAAATTGTTGATTTTGATATAGCCGACATTGCCGCCCAACATCCGGCAGGAAGCGACCTGCGTCTGGATGCTGGCGCGCAGAACGTCGAGCTCAAATATTTCGTCTCCGCGCTGCATTTTGAGGTGGACCGTCGTCCCTTCCTCGCCGCGGACCAGATCGCGCGTACCGGAGGTTCCGATTTCGATGGTCTTCTGCCCTTCTGCTTCCAGCATGATATCGCCGACCTCGATGCCGGCGTGAAACGCAGGGCTGTCTGCTTCGACCGACTCGATGCGAAGCCCGCCTGCTTCCTGATCTTCCGTGATCGTCACGCCGATGCCGACGTAGGCGTTGTTCATACTCTCTTCGTAGCTCTGGTAGTCCGCCGCGCTCAAATAATAGCTCCAGCGGTCGCCGGTTGCTGTGACCATTGCAGAGGCGGCTGCATCGGCAAGCGCCTGCTCGTCGTAGTCGTCGATGAAATAGCGGTCCAGATAGGCGGAAATTTCGCTCGTTTTGTTTGTGACGGGCAGTTCCTCCAACGCCGCGTAAATCTGCGCCGATGTCACGCGGGCGGAGAGCATCCACACACCGCCCAATATGGCGATGGTAAGCAGCACGCACAACATGATTTTCCACGTCTTTTTCATAGGACCTCCCAAATTCGCACAGTAAAAATCTGCCCCACAGCCCGGAATGGGCTGTGGGGTGAAAAAAAGCGTTGGTGTTACGGCATGGACACGTAGTTCAGCGGGTTGACGTCTGAACCGTTATAGTAGATGGTAAAGTGCAGGTGCGGTCCGGTCGACCAGCCGGTGGAGCCGACATAGCCAATGGTCTGTCCCTGCGTCACATAGTCGCCCACGGAGACGGTGTAGTTCGTCATGTGGCCGTACAGGCTCGAGTAGCCGTTGGCATGGTTGATCGTGACCATGTTGCCGTAGGCTTCATTGTAGGTCGCGGAAGTCACGGTGCCCGCCTTGGTGGCGTAGATGGCTGTGCCGGCACCCGCCGCCAAGTCCACGCCGTTGTGCCACTTTTATGTGCCTCTCAGCGGGTGGATGCGGTAGCCGTATGCGTCGGTGATCGGAACGGCGTAGGGGAGCGGGTACAAAAAGCCTCCCGTGGAAGAAGATGAACCGGAATTGGAGCTGCCGTTCGACGGAACCTTATTGTTGTTCTGCCGGTTCAGCTCTGCCTGCCGCGCAGCCTCTTCCTTCGAAAGGGCGTTAAAGTAGTCCGTCTCGGTCTTCTTGATCTGCGCGGACATCTCGTCCTCGAGTTTTTCGTAGTTCTGATACTCTTCCGAAAGAGAATCATACTCGGCAGACATCTGCAGAATCAGCTGATCGGACTCGGCGCGCTGCGTCTCCAGCGCGGTCTGCTGCTCTGCCAGATCGCTCTTTGCCTGCTCCAGCTCGTCCATCTGGGTTTCCAGATCGGCGCGCTCGGAGGCAATCTGCGCTGCAACCTCTGCCATCTTCTGCAGCATCAGCTTGTCGGACTCGGCAATTTCGTTGATCATGTTGACCTTGTCGAGCAAATCCGAGAAGCTGCTTGCACCGAAGAGAATGGACCAGTAGGAAATCTTGCCGGTCTCCTCCATCGAGCGCAGGCGGGTCTTGTACTGCTCGTTGAGCCGCGCCTCCTCGGCCTCGGTTTGCTCGAGCTCGTCCTGCTTCTGCGCGATGAGAAGGCTGTACTGCTGGATCTGCTCGTTGAGGTTTTCAATCGACTGGCGGGACATCTCCATCTGCTGGTCGATATCCGCCTTCTTTTCCACGAGCGTCTGCGTTTTCGCCTGATTGTCCTTGATGGACGATTGGAGCGCGTCACTCTGCTTTTTGAGCTCTGCCTGCTCTTCACGCAGCGCAATAAGCTCCTTTTCAATTTCCTTTGAGCTCGCGGCACCAACTGTCATAATGAGTGCGCCCGATACCAGCGAGCCAAGGATCAGGACTGCCAGCACCAGGCACAAAACCTTGCGTGCGGTGTTCCGTTTTCCAGTATTCATAGTGTTCCTCCAATTGATCTGTCACACCCGCAGGAACTTGCGGATGGAAAGCATACTGCCGAAGACGCCGACGACAAAGCCCGTCACGGCGTAGGCAATCGCGACGATCTCAATGCACTCGGCAAAGGGCACAACCGTAATGAGCTGCAGGGTGTCGATCTGCGCGATCTTGGACGCGAGGAAGTCATAGAGCCCCCACTCGAGAAAGAACGCGACAAGCGAGCTGATAAAGCCCAGAATCAGGCCCTCGACCACGAAGGGAAGCCGGATAAAGCTGTTCGTCGCGCCGACCATCTTCATGATCGCGATTTCCTGGCTGCGCGAGTACATGGCGAGCTTGATCGTGTTCGAGATGATGAACATCGACACGACAAAAAGCACCACGATGATGACCATTGCCGCGATGTTCAGAACCTTCTGCACGGTCTGAAAGCCGTTGGCAATTTCATCGTGCGCGCTGACCTCGTCGACGCCGTCGATCTGCTCGAGCATCTGCTTGGTCTGCGTGATGAGGCTGTTGTCTTCCAATGTCACGACGAACCGGTCGCGCAGGGTGTCGGCCTCGATGCCGTCAAAAAGCGCGGCGTCGTTCTGCGTGTCGATGAATTCATCGAGCGCCTGCTGGCGGGAGACGAACTTCGCCTCGTGAACGTTTGAAATGAGATTGATCTGCGAGCCGACGGACTTTTGCCTTTGCCTCGGAATAATTCTCGTCGATGTAGACCAGAATTTCGTTTTCCTGCTCGAGGTCGAGAATCATCACATGCAGGTTATAGAGGATCAGGCTGAACGTACCCATGATAATGAGGCACGCCACCGTCACGCAGATGGCCGCGAAGGACATGAAGCCGTGCAGGAACACGCCCTTGAATCCCTCTCGCAGCAGATAACCAATATTATTCTTCTTCATTGAGATAATACCCATCCATTCCGTCGCTGATGATTTTGCCCTCGTTAATGGCGACAACGCGCTTTGTAAAGCGGTTGACAAGCTCTTTTTCGTGGGTAACCACCATGACTGTCGTGCCGAGGGCGTTGATCTGCTCCAGCAGCATCATAATTTCCAGCGAGCGCGCGGGGTCGAGGTTTCCGGTCGGCTCGTCGGCGATGATCATGCTCGGATTGTTGACCAGCGCGCGCGCGATGGCAACTCTCTGCTGCTCGCCGCCGGACAGTTCGTTGGGAAGACGCCTGCCCTTGTTTTCCAGCCCCACCAACTCCAGCACATACGGTACGCGCTTTTTGATCTCGCGCTCGGGCGCGCCGATGACGCGCATGGCAAAGGCCACGTTATCGTAGACGGATTTGTTTTCAATCAGCCGGAAATCCTGGAAGATGACGCCGAGCGTTCTTCTCAGATAGGGAATGGCACGGCTGCGGATTTTTTCGAGCGCAAAGCCGTTGACGTGGACACTGCCCTCGGTCGGCTGAAGCTCGGCGGTGAGAATCTTGATGATCGTGGACTTTCCGGAGCCAGACGGGCCGACCAGAAAGACGAACTCCCCGTCTTCAATTTTCAAAGACACGCCGTTCAGGGCTCTTGTGCCCGTGTCGTATGTCTTTACCACATTCGTTAACTCGATCATATTCTTCTCCAGATTTCTGTCTGCGGGCGGGTATCAGATGATACGGTTTTCCCGCGAGACCAGATACTTCTTGACCATCAGCGCGACCTTGAAGATGATTGCGTCGTCAAATTCGCGCAGATCGAGCCCGGTGAGCTTCTTGATCTTCTCGAGACGGTAGACCAGCGTGTTTCTGTGAACGAACAGCTTTCTGGACGTTTCGGAGACGTTGAGGTTATTCTCGAAGAACTTGTTGATCGTAAAGAGCGTCTCCTGATCAAGCGTGTCGATGGAGTTCTTCTTGAAGACCTCAGAAAGGAAAATCTCACACAGGGTCGTCGGCAGCTGGTAGATCAGCCGGCCGATGCCAAGGTTCTCATAATTGATGATGGTTTTTTCGGTGTCGAAGACCTTGCCGACCTCGATGGCGACCTGTGCCTCCTTGAACGAGTCTGCAAGCTCTCTGAGATGGCTTGCTACGGTGCCGATGCCGATGACGGTCTTGATGAAAAGCTCGGTGTGCAGCGTCTGCTCGATCGTCTGGGCGATCTTGATGAGCTCTTCGCGCTCGGTGTTCGGCTGGATCTGCTTGACGACCGCAATGTCCGTCTCATTGATGGACAAAACGAAATCCTGCTGCCGGTCCGGGAACATGCCCGCCACCACGTCCACAGACGCAACGTCGGCTCTTCCGACCTGCCGGATGAGGAACACCGCGCGCGGCACATCTGTTACGAAATGCAGCTCCTTGGCGCGGATGTAGACATCGCCGGGCAGAATATTGTCGGTGATGATATTTTTGACAAACGTTCCCTTGTCATGCTTCTCCTCATAATAGGTCTTCGCGCCGTTGAGCGCCACGTAGGCCATGACGCACAGGCTTCTTGCGATTTCATCGTCGCCCTCGGCGAAGACGTCATAGTCAAAATATGCGCTCCAGCTGACCAGCGGCTTGAAGGTCTTCTTGTCGACGACAACAATCGAATCCGGCGCGCTGTTGAGCCGGATGACCGCCTCCGGCCATTTTTCGCCGATCAGGGACGTATCACTGCAGGAAATGACGTTACTGTCGGCGTCGATCACGCCGATCATACGGTCGGTAGCTTCCTTCATCTGTACGATGACACTCTGAAAAATGCGACTGGACATGGTGAGCCCCTCCTAATTGTTACCTTTTACACAAACAACCATTGACATAATACTACGTTTTTAGCATTTGCGCAAGAGGGTCTTGACATTTTATTTCAAAATAGCCGCGCTTTTTTGTATCTTTTTCATAGTTTTTCGTCATTCCCGCCAAAGCGCTGGGAATTTCTTACGCAATTCGCAAGCAGCTTTTTTTCGTCAAAATCACAAGAGCTTGTGATCAGCTGCTCGGTCCGCCCCATATCCAGTTCTGTCACCGCACCCGGCGCGAGGTCCCCCAACCAAAGCCCGCCTTCGCAGACGCGCTTGAGATAGCACAGCGGCAGACCGCGAAATGCCATCATCCGGCGCACCTGATGGAACTTTCCCTCCTGCACGCGCACGGCGCTTCTGCCGAAGCCGAGCGGGAGGAGGACCGCCGGAAGACACGACAGCCCGTCCGGAAGCAAAAGACCCTTTGCGAACGCTTCGACATCCGCAGCTGTCGCTTCGCCGTCATGTTCGCAGTAATACGTCTTCCAGACGCCGTGTTTCGGGCTGATAATCCGGTGAGCCAATTGGCCGTCGTTCGTCAGAAGCAGCAGTCCCTCCGTGTCCTTGTCGAGCCGCCCGACCGGCATGACGCCGAATTTCCGGTAGCGCTCCGGAATGAGCTCCATGACGGTTTTCTGTCTGGGGATCGTCTGCTGCCGTCAAAAAGCCTGCGGGCTTGTTGAGCAGAATCAGCGCCGGGCGAAGCAGCTCGACCGGTTCGCCGTCGAGCAGAATCTGCGCGTTCGTGCTCGTCAAATTTCGCGCTCTCGTCGCAGCAAACGCGCCGTCGACCCGCACACGTCCCGCCCGGATAGCGGCGCGCAGGTCCTTTCTCGAGCCCGCTCCGGCGCTCGATAGAATTTTATCCAGTCTCTGCATGTTTGTCCCCTTCTCCCGGAATATTTCTGTCCCTCCGGCAATAGGTTGTACCAGACTGAACCTGACAAACTGGAGGAACCGTATGGTAATCATGACCGCCAAAGTCTCCAAACGAAAGATGCTGCTGGTATTGACTGCTGCTCGTCCTTGCCGTGCCGTGCTGATTACGTGCCTCAAACGGGCGGATACGCCGGACACTTCGCAGGACACCGCCGAGGAAATTGCCGAGGTTGCCACCAACGAAGCGCGCGTCGCGTTTCTGGAGCAGTTCGGCTGGACGGTAGCGGAGGAGCCCGTGCAGACCCAGAAGGTGCGCGTGCCCGAAGACCCGTCGGAGGTATTCCTTCGCTACAACGATCTGCAGCAGTCGCAGGGCTACGATCTTCTTTCCTACAGCGGCAAAACCCTTACGCGCTACGTCTATCAGATCACAAACTATCCCGGCAGCGACGGCGTGTATTTTGCGACGCTTCTTATCTACAACGACAGCGTCGTCGGAGGAGATGTGGCCTCCAGCCGCCAGAACGGCGTGATGCACGGCTTTTCCATGCCCGCCGCCCAGCTCGTCCGGCGCGTTTCTCCCCGAAAGCCCCGAAAGCGAAGAAATTTCTGAAAATTTATCTTAACAGAAAAAATTCCTCTTTACAACACGCCATATCGGAAGTATAATACGATCAAAGAAAATTTAACATGTCTTCAGGGCAGGGTGCAATTCCCGACCGGCGGTAAAGTCCGCGAGCGAAAGCTGAACCGGTGTGATTCCGGTACCGACAGTACAGTCTGGATGAAAGAAGATCGCGGTGCAGATTCCGGAAAGATGAATTTCCTGGTTCTGCCTGCTGTGTTCAGCGCCCGGAGATGCGTTTCCGGACGCTCATTTTTTTTATAGTCAGGTGATACAAATGAAACCATCAACCCTCCAGCTTCTCCAGGAAAACCTCTCGTTTGTCGGTGTCAGCATTCTGCTGGTCGCTGTGATTCTGCTCGCAGCGCTCGGCTCGGAATACCTCGTCATGAAAAAGCGTCACCGGTTAAGAAGGACGCGCGCCATCACGTTCATTGCCATGTTTTCGGCAATCGCGGCGGTGCTGCACATCGTGGATTTGCCGCTGTTCTTTGCGCCGTCTTTTTACAAGCTCGACTTCAGCGAGCTTCCCGTCATGGTCTGCGCGTTCTACATGGGCCCCGTCGCAGGCGTCACGTGCGAGTTTTGAAGATTGTGCTGAAGCTTCTCATCAAGGGCACGTCCACCGCCTTTGTCGGCGACCTTGCAAACTTCCTCGTCGGATGCTCGTTTGTGCTGCCTGCGGCAATCTGCTATCAGGCGACGCTTTCCAAAAAGGGCGCGGTGTGGTCGCTCGCGCTCGGTACGGCGGTCATGAGCGTCTTCGGAAGCCTCTTTAACGCCTGGTATCTGATTCCGAAGTTCTCGGAACTGTTCGGCATGCCGCTCGATGCGATCATTGCCATGGGTACCGCCGTCAATGCCTCCATCACGAACCTTTCAACGCTGGTCCTCTTTGCGGTCGTTCCTTTTAATATTTTAAAGGGCGTGCTCGTCTCGATCCTCACGATGCTTCTTTATAAGCGCGTGGAGAAGGTCTTCTTCCGCCGCAGAAACACCTGAGAACGCGCCGGAGATGCTTCTTGCAGGGCGTATGGTGTTTTTTCAACTCCCAACGCACCGGACAGCGGGCCTTTTTTGCGCCGCACCATTTTTCCTTGAAATACGTCAGTATTCCTGCGAAAAATGTCTTCTCAGCGCAAAAATCTTCGCTGCCGGTCACATTGGGCGTTGGAAGAATACACCCTTGGCATTTTGTATGGATTTGTGTTGTTTTGGGCAACCTTTTTTTTGGTTTGCATTTTCCGGTATGATCAGCTATAATTTGAAGACCGATCAAATGAAAGGAAACCGCTGGTTCTGTTCATGCTTCCGTTTTTCGTCCAGAAAAACTTCGGCATCCGCCTTCCGGGCGTGCTGGAGATCATCATCCTGCTTTTCATCTTTGCGTCCGAAATTCTCGGCGAGCTGCAAAGCTATTTTATCCAGTATCCGAACTGGGACACGATGCTGCACACGACAAACGGCTTTCTGTGTGCGGCGGTCGGCTTTTCGCTGATCGACATCCTCAACCGCAATGCGAAGATCAAGTTCAGCTGTCTCCTGTTTATGTGGCGTTCGTTGCGTTCTGCTTCTCAATGACGATCGGCGTTCTGTGGGAGTTCTTTGAATTCGGGATGGATAGACTGTTCCACATGGATATGCAGAAAGACACCATCACCATCTCGTCCGTCATGCTGGACCCCACGAACAGGAACATTCCTATCACGATCGACAATATTACCTCCGTTGCGGTCAACGGACAGGATCTGGGCTTTTCCGGCTATCTCGACATCGGCCTGTATGATACGATGGAGGACCTGTTCGTCAACTTCATCGTGCGCGACGTTCAGTGTAATCGGCTACTTCTATATCAAGCGCCGCGGCGATGGCAGCATTGCAAAAGGCATTTATCCCCACTATTGACGAAAAATAAGAAGGAGTCAGACCATGCACAGTCGTCCGAACAGGCAGTGGAAGATCGGGACAGTTGAAAATTGCCGCCACCACTGGTATCTTCTGATCTGGATCGTCTATTTCGTTCTGTTTTATATTGCCGAGCACGTTGTAACCGACCACTACTGGGTGTCCTATCTGCCGCTCGACGACAAGATCCCATTCTGCCGGTATTTTATCATTCCCTACTGCATGTGGCACCCGCTGCTGTTTGCCATGACGCGTACCTCATGTGGTTAACGACCTGCCCGCGTTCAAGCGTTTCGTGCTGTATATTGGACTTGGCTTCGGCGGCTCGATCATCTTCTGCCTGATCTTTCCGAACGGACAGGATCTGCGTCCGACGGAATTCGCGCAGCACGATTTCTTCATCTGGCTCGTCAGGATGGTTTATACCGCTGACACCAACACCAACGTGCTGCCGAGTATGCACGTCATCGGCTGCGCGGCCTTGACGCTCGCGTGCTTCGATGCACCGCGGCTGCGGGCAAAAAACTTCACCTTGTGATGCTGCCGCTCGGCCTTCTTATCTGCGCGTCCACGGTGCTCGTCAAGCAGCACTCGCGCCCGTTTCCCGATCGGGGAGACGGGCGCTTTTTGTTACCGGAATGTTGTTTTTCGGGAAAGCTGTGATATAATCGGCTCTGCAAGCTAAACACCAGATTTTCAGGCTTTGGAGGCACTTTTATGTCCGACTTTTCCAAATTCCGCTCGGCGTTCAACGGCTTTTCCCGCACAGACGTTGTCAATTATATTGAAGAAACTTCCGCTGCGCACCAGAAGGCAATCGAGCAGCTCGAAGGCGAAAAGCAGCAGCTGATGCAGGAAAACGACCATCTGCTTGCCGAAAACGCCCGGCTGACGACGGAGCTTGCCGATCTCAAGGCGGCGCAGGAGAAGCTGAAGGAAGAAGACAGCGCACTTTCTCAGCAGATTGTGACGCTCTCACAGGAGGCGTCTGAGCTTGCCGAGCGGGCGCAAAGGGCGCAGAAGGAGCTTGAAGATCTGAAAGCCGCGCAGGCAGAACCGGCACAGGAGACGCAGGAGTCTGCGCCTGCCGAGCCGGAAATGTCGGACGGGGAGCCGGAAGCGGATGCGGAGAATCTGCAGACGCAGGAGCTTGCCGCCTATCGCCGCGCCGAGCAGGCCGAGCGCAACGCCATGGCGCGGGCGCGGAAGCTTCGCGAGCAGCTGAGTCTTCTGTGCGAGCAGTCCAAGGACCGCTACACCGACGCGGGCGAGGAAATTTCCGCGCTTACATCCGATCTTTCCGCGGGGCTTACGCGTCTTTCCGAGACGCTGGCGGATATTCAGGTGATCTTCGACGATGCAGAAAATGCATTCGACGAGCTGCAGCTCCCGGAAGAGGAATAAGCGTTTTCGATACGGAACAAATTTTTCAGGCTCACGCTCTGCGTGAGCCTGTGTTATGCATCAGATAGGAGTAAACGATGGAGGAAAAACGGGCGCTGCTCAAGCGGTATTTCGGTCACGCGGCGTTCCGCGGCGGGCAGGAGGCGCTCATCGACGCGATTTTGTCCGGCCGGGACGTTCTGGGTGTGATGCCGACGGGCGGGGAAAATCGGTCTGCTATCAGATTCCGGCGCTGCTGCTGCCGGGGCTGACGGTTGTGGTCTCGCCGCTCATTTCCCTGATGAAAGACCAGGTAGCAGCGCTGACGGAGGCAGGAATACCGGCGGCGTTTCTCAACAGCTCGCTGTCGTTCGAGCAGCTGCGAAGCACCTATGCAAAAGCGTCCGCCGGACAGTATAAGCTTTTGTATGTCGCGCCTGAGCGGCTGGAGACGGAGAGCTTCCTTTCCCTGACTGCAAGGGTGCCGGTGTCGCTGCTCGCGGTCGACGAGGCGCACTGCATCTCCCAGTGGGGGCAGGATTTCCGCCCAAGCTATCTGAAAATCGCGGCGTTCTTGTCCGCGCTGCCGCACAGACCCGTCGTCGCCGCCTTCACGGCGACCGCCACCGCGCAGGTCCGCGCCGATATCATCGGGCACCTGGGGCTTGCGAACCCGCTTTGCAACATCACGGGCTTCGACCGCCCGAACCTCTATTTTGAGGTGCTGCATCCGAACAACAAGCTGGCAAAAACGCTGGAGCTGGTGCAGGCGCGCGCGGGAAAAGCCGGTATCGTCTACTGCGCCACGCGCGCAGGCGTCGAGCGGTGTGCGAGTTTCTGTGCGACCGCGGCATTGCCGCCACGCGCTACCATGCAGGGCTTTCCGAGGAAGAACGGCGCAAAAATCAGGACGATTTTCGCTTTGACCGCAAAACCGTCATGGTCGCGACGAACGCCTTCGGCATGGGCATCGACAAATCGAACGTCAGCTTCGTCATCCACTACAACATGCCAAAATCGTTGGAGGCGTATTATCAGGAAGCGGGGCGCGCCGGGCGCGACGGGAGCCCCGGCGAGTGTATCCTGCTGTACGCGCCCGGCGATGTGCAGACGGCAAAATTCCTGATCGAAAACGGCGGCAATGAGGATCTGCCCGCGGATGTGCTCTCGCAGGTGCGGCAGGCAGATGAAAAGCGGCTGCGCGACATGACGGGCTACTGCAAAACGACCGACTGCCTGCGCGGCTACATCCTCTCCTACTTCGGCCAGAGCCACCCCGAGACCTGCGGCTGCTGCGGCAACTGCAAAACGGTCTTCCGCATGCGGGACGTGACGGTTCCGGCGCAGATGGTGCTTTCCTGCGTGTACCGCGTGCATGAAAAGCTCGGCTATTTTGTCGGGCGGACGCTCATTGTGCGCGTGCTGCGGGGCAGCCGGGACGCGCGCGTGCTGGAGCTGGGACTGGACAAGCTGTCTACCTACAACCTCATGCAGGATAAGGCGCGGGAGCTCAACGCGCTGTGCGATTTTCTGGAGGAAAACGGGTATCTCTTTACAGACCCCGAGCATCACACGCTCGAACCGGGCGTGCATGCCGCAGATGTTTTATTCCGGGGCAAGCAGCTGCTTATGCCCGTGCGGGAAGAGAACGAGCCGAAACTGGCTGCAAAAGAGCGGGAAGAAGGTATCTGCGCAGATGATCATGCGTAGAGGGCGATGCCTACATCGCCCCATTGGGGAAGATTACGAATTCGCCAAAGATTTTCGCGTTTTGGAACTACATTTTGCCAGGCGGAAACCGCGTCTGCCCCTACGAAGCCCTCGGAAAGCGGGCCCCGGATGACCGGGAGTCCGCTCGTTTATTCTTCGCCGTCCCACTGACAAGCCTTCAGGTCGACCCGGCCGTCCGGCAGAAACGGCACGCCCTCGGCCTCTAGCAGCGCTCTGCGAAGCTCCGCATAGCTGCCGCCTGCGATGGAGCCGTCTGATTTTACAACACGCTGCCAGGGAAGCTCCTCCGGACATTTGCGCATGGCCCAGCCGACCTGACGTGCTGCTCTCGGCGTGCCCAGCATCCAGGCAATCTGGCCGTAGGCTACGCATTTTCCGCTTGAATTTTCCGGACAACGTCATACACGCGCGCAAAAAGCTGTCTGCTTCCTGCATAAAAAGCCTCCCACCGTTCAGGAATCCTTTTCGGCCTTATGATGGTGGCGCTCGCCGTAGAGGTAGCGGTAGTCCTGCCGGAGAATGTTCTTGACGAACGGAATGCTGAGCGCGATATCCGCCACCAGCCACGCCGCCGGGTCCGCCGCGCACAGGCCGTAGAACGCAAGCGGGCTTGCCGACGCGCTCACCGCGCCGCCCACGATGGCTGCAGGAAGGTATGTGCTGACGACGATTCTTGCCACAAGCTCTGCCGCGCCCGCAATCAGCGCGTAGGAAGCTCTGCCGATGCCCTGGTCGCAGTTTCGCATCAGGAAAATGCCGCCGAGCATCAGATAGGTCGCATAGTCGACGTACAGGAACGTATTGCCGTAGCGGATGGTCTCCGGCGTAATTTTGTCGGCGCTGAGAAAATGTGGAAATATGCGTTGTCGATGGTCATAAGAAGCCCAATGGCCATGCTCAGCGCGCAGAGAATCGCCATGATCAACGCTGCCTGCAAAGAGCCCCTCCTGATCCGGTCAAATTTACTCGCGCCGAGGTTCTGCGCCGTGAAGCTGGTCATAGCCGTACCGAACGCGTTGAGCGGCGTCATTGTCAGCATGTGGAGCCGGTTTGCCGCGCCGAAGCCCGTCTGCGCCGCACTCGAGACAATGCGCCCTGCCTCCATGTCAAACTGGACAATGACGCTCTGCATCGTGATGATGCCGATCGAGAGCACAGAAAACTGGAGTCCCAGCGGCACGCCCTGTACGATGTGCTGTGTCACGTCATTTTTCGTGATGGCAAAATCCGGCCTGTGCAGCCGCAGCTCAGGGTATTTGAAAAACGCGTAGAGGAAGCAGCCGACCGTGCTGATGAGCTGCGCAAGCACCGTCGCGATGGCTGCGCCCGCTACGCCCCAGTGGAAGCTGAGGATAAAAAGAAGGTCGAGGCCGACGTTTAAAATCGTTGAGAACAGCAAAAACACCAGCGGCGTGACCGAGTCTCCCATTGCACGCAAAAAACGAACAGATGAAGTTATAAAACAGCTGCGCGCCGATGCCGGCAAAGATGATCGCGCAGTAGGTAAAGGCCGCCGTGTAGACCGCGCCGCTGTCTTTTGCAACGTTGATCCACGCGAGCATCGGATTTAACAGCAGCAGCGCAAGGCCCGTCAAGCACCGTCAGGACGCTCGAGAGCACAATCTGCGTCGCAAGGGACCGGCGCACGCCCGGCTGGTTGTGAGAGCCGACGTTGCACGAGGTGATGACGCAGAAGCCTGCTGACACGCCGAAGGCAAATTGCAGAAAGATATTTACGATCGGCGCAATGTCGTTCACGCCCGCGACCTCTTCTCGCAGAGAGCGTCTGGCCGACGATGGCCGCGTCGCTGATGGAATAGACCTGCCGAAGAAGATAGGACAGGATGATTGGGAACGAAAAGCGCAGAATGGTCTTCCAGCACGTGCCCTCGGTCAGGTCGATCGGCTGGAACAGCGCGGAAAAAGCCCACGCGGGGCTGTCGAATTTTTCATAAAACAGCTTCCTTTATTGCATCGTAATAATCGTCTCATTTCAAGTTCCGAGCAATTATACGCTTGGATGCGGAAGATTGTCAAGAGAAAAGCCTTGCGGCGTTTGGTAAAAATAGATAACAGAAAACATGCAAATCTGTGCAAAACGACGGCTTCCAATTCACATTCCAAACTGCGCGGCACTTTTTTGGGCATTCGCGGCAAAATGACCGGAACATTTTGGAAATTCCGGTTGAAAAACGAAGGCCCGTTCGGTATAATAAAATCCCAATAAAGGGAGTAGTCGGCACCTTGTGCGGCGCGGTCAACAAGCTGAGCATCCGCTCTGGTCGCGCCTGAAATGACGAGACTTATCTGCAAAGAGGGGCAGATAGGTCTATTTTTTGTCCTGCCGGCAAAATCAAACAGAAGGGTTGCAAAGGAAAATGAATTTTGCAGAATTGCTGGTTCTGGCAATCGGCCTTTCGATGGACGCGTTCGCGATCTCCATCTGTAAGGGCTTATCGGTCGAAAAGCTGGAGAAAAAGCACATGGTCATCACGGGCCTCTGGTTCGGCGGCTCGCAGATGGCAATGCCCATCATCGGCTACTTCGTGGGCGGAAGCTTCTACGAAGCCATCAGAGCGTCGACCACTGGCTGTCGTTTGCGCTGCTTTTGCTCATCGGCGTCAACATGATCCGCGAGTCCATGGGCAAGATTGAAAAAGTTAGATGCGTCGTTCTCGCCGAAGGTCATGTTCCCGCTCGCGATTGCAGACTCAATTGACGCGCTCGCTGTTGGCGTGACGTTTGCCTTCCGGCAGGTGCCGCTGGTTCCCTCGGTTCCGGTCATCGGCCTGACAACGTTTTTGTTCTCGGCTGCGGGCGTGTGGATCGGCAACCGCTTCGGCGCGAAATATAAGTCCAAAGCGGAGCTCGCGGGTGGCATTGTGTTAATTGGCATCGGCTTTGTGATTTTTGCTGCAGGACCTCGGCATTCTGGCCGGATAAAGAAAAAGAAGCCTCCCGGAGAATTTGTCCGTTCTCCGGGGGGCGCTTTGTATTTCAAAAATTATCTTGCGCCGAGCTTGCTGCATGCTTCGATGATGCAGTCGATGCCGAGCAGCAGCAGATAGAAGCCGATGACGAGGTTCATCGACAGGAACGTCACCTGCGGCGTCAGGAGCATCAGCACACCGAGGATGATGCCGAGGAATGTTGATGATCATGTCAAAGACATAGAACGTCGTGCCCGCGATCAGTCGTACAACAGACAGGTGTGTGAGCCTTGGAGATGCAGTGCGCGATGAACCAGAGCGGGAAGAACAGTCCGATTGCCCAGCGCCCGGCGCCCGGATGGACCATGAGAACCAGACCTGCCATCACACCGAGAACACCGGTAGCCAGCGAGATCGTCGGCGCAAAGCCGATATGCCGCCCCATCTTGCAAGTAGAATACGATGTCGGCGCGATACCGGTCACAAGCGCGGCAATGCCGTAGATCACGATCAGTGTCGTGAGATAGTCGACGGGTCTGGAAAAAGCTAAATTCCAAGCACGGATAACAAAATGCCGATGACAAGCTCCAGCCAGCCATAAGAAGAACGCTGCCTCATTGTTTTTCTGCCTCCGTTTCCTTCTTCAAAACCTCCATGAATTCTTCGCCGGTGATGGTTTCCTTTTCGTAGAGGTACTTTGCCAGCGCGTCGAGCGCCTTGCGGTTCGATCTCAAGATGCCGATAGCCTTTTCGTGCTGCGTCTTTGACAAGCTGGACGACCATCTTGTCGATCTCCTGCTGCGTCTGCGCCGAGCAAGCCAAGGACGTATCGCCGCCGAGGTACTGGTTGTTGACGGTTTCCAATGCGACCATGTCAAACTCGTCGCTCATGCCGTAGCGGGTGATCATGGCGCGCGCCAGCTTCGTGGCCTGCTCAATATCATTCGAAGCGCCCGTTGTGATCTCGTTGAAGACGACCTCCTCGGCAGCTCTGCCGCCTGTGTGGCGTGCAAATTTTGTTGGCAAGCTCGTCCTTCGTCATGAGGTACTTGTCCCCGGTCTCGACCTGCATCGTGTAGCTGGAGCGCGCCGGAGAGGTCCTGGGAATGATCGAGCAATACGTAACTGAAACAAAGCACATTG
>VOFG01002486.1_pt1 | contig 18300 bp, 29 predicted proteins | sample 5384171 | NCBI WGS metagenome assembly VOFG01 (sample SAMN12384726, study PRJNA508395) | human gut metagenome | isolation source: healthy gut F | host: Homo sapiens
TCAGTATTGCTTCGTTCGGTTACACGTATTGCTGCCGATGACCTGCACCCACCTCGCACCGGGCGGCCACCTTCAGTTCTCCGCTGCTTCCCGGGCGGTGAGCATAGGTTTCCAGCACCTGGCCCTTGAGCTCCGTGCCTCCAGGGCGTCATTGACCCGTTTGGTTCTCGCCCGATGCCGTCCTTTGCCCATTACGGACGATGGTATCCAAGGTTGGACGCCATCCCCGCAGCTGGGCTCGCTGCTTGCTTGTCAGTTCCATATGCTCCTCAGTTCTTTTCCAGATAGGTTTTCAGCTCCCCGCGAAGGCCCGCAGGGCCACGCTCCCGGTGGCTGATGGCGTTCTTTCCTCCGGCGTCCAGCTGGGCAAAGGTCTTTCGCAGCTCCGCACGAAGAACACCGGGTCATAGCCGTGCCGTTGTCCCTGCGGGCATAGGCGATGGTGCCGTGGCAGTCGCCCTCGGCCTGCGTCAGCACGGTCCCCGTTGTAAAGCAGCACGAGATCCACCTGCGCCCGGCTGTCCTCGCTGTATTGGAGGTCCAGCAATGCCTGCTCGTCCACGATGCCGGCAGACACGCCGGTGACAAAGTGGCGGATGGGCGTGGAGCCCAGATAGCCCTCCTCCACCAGCTTCCGGCAGGCCAGGGCCAGGGCCACAAAGCCGCCGGTAACGGAGGCGGTGCGGGTACCGCCGTCCCCCTGAAGCACGTCGCAGTCGATGTTGATGGTCCGCTCGCCCAGTGCCTTCATATCCACCGCTGCCGCAGGCTGCGGCCTACCAGCCGCTGGATCTCGGCGCTGCGGGGGCTGAGCTTCAGCTTGGAGATGTCCCGCTTGCTCCGCTCCCGGTTGGCCCGGGGCAGCATGGAATACTCCGCCGTGACCCAGCCCTCGCCCTCTGCCACATGGGGCGGGGTCTTTTCTTCAATGCTGGCGCAGCAAAGCACCTTGGTGTCGCCGCACTCGATCAGGCAGCTCCCCTCCGGGAACTTCACAAAATCCGTGGTGATTTTAATGGGGCGCAGCTCATCATACGCCCGTCCATCCTGTCTGGTCATAGTCATTCCTCATTTCAAAATTCCCGTGAAGTAGATCAAAACCCCTTCACGCTGTCAGATAATTGCCTCCACATAGGAGCGTGCATCGAAAGGTTTCAGATCGTCGATCCCCTCGCCGACTCCCGCAAACTTCACAGGTACGCCCAGCTCCCGGGCGATGGCGATGACGATGCCGCCCTTGGCGGTGCCGTCCAGCTTCGTCAGGACGATGCCCGTCAGTCCCGCCGTCTCCTTGAAGGTCCGGGCCTGGATCAGGCCGTTCTGGCCAGTGGTGGCGTCCAGCACCAGCAGCGTCTCCCGGTCGCATCCGGGACACTCCCGGTCGATGATCTTGGACAGCTTTGCCAGCTCCGCCATCAGATTTGCCTTGTTGTGGAGCCGTCCGGCGGTGTCGCACAGCACCACATCCACGTTCCGGGCCTTAGCAGCCTGAAGTGCGTCGAACAGTACGGCGCCGGGGTCCGCGCCCTCGTACTGCCGGACGATCTCGCATCCGGCCCGCTCCGCCCAGATCTCCAGCTGATCGGCGGCGGCGGCACGGAAGGTATCTCCGGCGCAGCAGCACCTTCTTGCCCTCATTCTTCAGCCGGTGGGCCAGCTTGCCGATGGACGTGGTCTTACCCACACCGTTGACTCCGATGATGAGGGCCACGCTGGGCCGGGTAGAGGTCCAGCGCGGGATCGCCCACCGACAGCTTTTCCGTCAGAATGTCCCGCAGGGCGTTTTTCACGTCCTCCTCGTGGGTCAGCAGCTTGGCATAGGCCCGCTTTTTCAGCTGGGCCACGGCGTCCACCGCCGTATCCATGCCCACGTCCGCCAGGATGAGAGCCTCCTCCAGATCGTCGTAGAATCCCTCGTTGAGGGAGTCGAAGGACATGGGCTTGAGCCACGCCTCCTTGAATTTTGCAAACAGTCCCATGGCTGCTTCCTCTGCATCGGGCTGCCGCCCGGTTATTTGATCTTCAGCTCCTTGGCCATATCATTGAGGTTGATGGTGAGGATGCGGCTGACGCCACGCTCCTGCATGGTGACGCCGTACAGCACGTCGGCCTCCTCCATAGTGCCACGGCGGTGTGTGATGACGATGAACTGGGTCTTACCGGCAATGCGGCGCATATACCGGGCGTAGCGCACCACGTTGGCCTCGTCCAGTGCCGCCTCGATCTCGTCCATGACACAGAAGGGCGTGGGATGCACCTTCATGATGGCGAAGTACAGAGCAATGGCCACGAAGGCCTTTTTTCGCCGCCGGACAGCAGCGTGATGGTCTTCAGCTGCTTGCCGGGGGGCTGCACCTTGATCTCGATGCCGCAGTTGAGTATGTCGTTCTCGTCCTCCAGCTCCAGCCGGGCCTTGCCGCCGCCAAACAGCTCCAGAAACGTCTCCTGGAAGCTCTCGTTCAGCAGCTGGAACTGCCGGCGGGTGGCCTTGGGGATACTCTCCAGCTCCATGCGTTGGCTCTGGGCTTCGGTCGAATGGCTCAGCTCATACCGCTCCCCACAGCTTATCCAGAATATTCTTCTTCCTCCATGGCAGCGGCGTTTTTCTGCTGCTCCAGCCGGGCCACCTCACGCTCCGTGTGGAGGACCTCCTCGTTGCAGCGCTGCATCTCCTGATTCTGCTGGGTGCGGCGGCGCCCAGCTCCAGCTTCTCCGCCGCCAGCGATGCCAGCTGCTCCTTCAGCTGGCGGCACTGGGTCCGCAGCTCTTCCGCCTTCTGCCGGTGGATATCCATCTCCCGGCCGGCTTCCTCATTGGACCGGCGGAAACCGCTCCAGCAGCGCCTCCCGTCCGGCCCGGTCGGTATGCATCTGGACCTGCAAACGCTCCAACTCCCGGCGGCTGTGGAGTGAGGTCCCCCGCCCGCCGCCAGCGCCGCCAGCGCCGTTTTATGCTCGGTGATCTGGCCTCCGGGTCTGTAGGTCGCTCTGCCCGGCCCGGCTCTCCTCCGCCTGACGGGACAGACGCTCCGCCTCGCCCCTCGTGGGCGGCGATCTCCTGACGCACCGCCTGCATCTGCGTCTCCTGCTCCTGTAGGCGCCGGGTCAAAAGTCTCCCGCTCAGGCCGTCCTGAGACAGGCGCAGATTCTCCAGCAGGATCTCATGGTGCTCCTGCCGGCCCTCCAGTGTCAGCACCTGTTGGCTGCCGCCCGCTGCTGCTCCTTGGCCACATCCAGCTCGTACTGGGCCTTTTGCGCTCACGACCCGTCTCCTGCGCCCGGCGGTCGGCATCCGCCAGCTGCCCACGCAGCTGCTCCAGCTGACCGGGTGCCAGCCGCTGCAGCTCGTTGGCACGGGAGGACAGTACACCGGCGCTGCGGCTGACGCTGCCGCCGGTCATCGAGCCGCCCTGTGGATGACTCTGCCCGTCCAGCGTCACGATGCGGAAGCGGTTCCCTGGTACCGCCGGGCGATGGCGCCGCAGTCCAGATCCTCCACCACCACCGTGCGCCCAGCAGGTTCTGGAACACGCCGTGTAGCGCTTTTCATACTGCACCAGCCCGAGGCAACGCCCACGAAGCCGTACTCCTCCTCGATGCGGCTCTCCTCGCAGCTTCTCCCGGACAGCGTCCAGGGCAGGAAGGTGGCTCGTCCGCCGTCCCGCTGCTTCAGGTAGCCGATGGCGGACTTGCACGTTCTGCGTATCCACCACGATATTTGCAGGGCGCCGCCCGCGACCCTCGATGGCCACGGTGTATTGCTCCTGCGGTCATGAGGCTGGCCACCGCATGTACGCCCCGCAGGCCGCCCCTTCTTGTCCGCCGCCTGCATCACCAGCTTCACCGCACGGAAAAGCTCCTCGTACTCCTTCTCCATCTCCGTCAGCAGGCGGATGCGATCCTCCATGGCCGCCGCCTGACGGCTCAGTCCCGCTGCTGGGCGCTTTCCTGCGCCCGGCGCCTGTCGCCCGCCCATTTTCAGGCCGTGGCCCTGAATGACGTTCTCCGCCGCTGGGCGGCCTCCTCACGGGCCTCCTCCGCCTTACGGTTCTCCGCTGCTGCGCTCTCCTCGGTTTTGGCGGCGCTCCTGCAGCTGCTCCAGCCACGGCCCACCCTCCAGGTCGGGTGCGGGCCGCCTGAGACTGGGCCTCCAGTCCTGACAGCTGCGCCCTTCCATCGGCGGCAGCCGCCGTGGCCAGCGCCTTCCTCTGGCCCGCAGGGCCTCCGCTCACGGACGGCGCTGCCGGCACGCTGAGTCATGGACTGGCTGCTGCATCCAGCCCTCCAGCTCGCCGGTCAGCCCTGTGTCCGGCGGTCGATCCTCCGTGCGCCGGGGTGAGGGCATCCATCTGCCCCTGCAGATCCTCCGTGCGGCTGCTGCTGTCGGCCATCTCCCGCTCCAGCCGGGTCATGGACTCCTGATTATGATCCACTCCCGTCTGCAGCACGGCGATGGCGGCGTCCTCCTCCCCGGCAGCCGTCCCCAGTCCGGACATCCGGCCCCTGGAGGGCCTCGGCCTGCATATACCGTTCTGCTGCACCTGCTCCACGCAGGTCTCTGCCCGGCGGCATACACCTCATCCAGCGCCGCCTGCGCCCGCTGCTTATCCTGACAGGCGGACTGGTGATCCGCCTCCAGCTTCCGGGCCTTGGACCTTCAGGGGCCTGAAGATTTCCAGCCACACGCTGATCTCAGCACCCGCAGCTCGTCCCGCAGCACCAGATACTTCTTCGCCGTCTCCGCCTGCCTTCCGCAGGCTCCACCTTGCACTCCAGCTCAGCGATCTTGTCGTTGATGTGGACCAGATTCTCCTCCGTCCGCTGGAGCTTGCGCCCGACCTCCTTGCGGTGGCGGTACTTGCTGATGCCCGCTCGCCTCGAACACCTCACGGCGCTCTCACCGCTTTTGACGGACAGGATCCCTCGTCGGATCTCTTGCCCTGTCCGATGATGGAGTAGCCTCCTGCCCATGCCGGTGTCCATAAACAGCCTGTTGACATCCTTTGAGACGCACGGACTGGCGGTTGATATAGTATTCGACTCCACTGCGTGGTGCGGCGGGTGGCGGCCTCTCTGTCCGGGGAAGATGTGGGGTGTTGTCGATGATTAGCGTCTGGGCAAGAGCCATCTGATTGCGCTTTTTTATGAGATTCCTCGTTTGTGCGGGCTGGCGGCTGCTGCTCGCCATGACCACAGGATGGCGTCGGAGATGTTGGACTGCCGGAGCCGTTGGGACCCGATGGCGGTGATGTCGCGCCAATTCAGACCGTTTTGTCGGAAAGTTTGACCCTAATTTCCAGTGCTTTTAAATACACGTTTCATCACTCCTTCCATCTGCATATCCCGGATCGATGTGGTCAATTTTCGAAAAGCGGGCCACGGCGATGAGGAAATCCTGCCCGTGTAGCCAGCCCTTTGGTGGTCGCATGGCTGCCGTCCCGAGTGCGGACGCCGGAGGTCTGCTGGGGGAGCGGACTCGTTGGGGACGCAGTTCTTGTTCAGGGTGATGCCGTGGCGGTCCAGCTCGTCCTGCACCGCTTTGCCAGTGAGTCCGGTGTCCGTCGGGTCAGCAGGAACAGGTGATTGTCCGTGCCGCTGGTGACCACTTGCCCAGCCCATGGAGATAAATTCATCGCACATGGCTTTGCGGTTGCGGACACACACGGCGTGGATGTATTCGGAACTCCTCCCGTGGAGACTTCCCTCCGCCATGACGGCCTTTCCGGCGATGACGTGCTCACGCGCGCACGCCCTGGCAACCGAGACACGGCAATACACCCGCTTGGCAAGCTCAGGCTTACAAAAATCAGGCCGCGGGTGCTTGCAGTGGTTGTGATGATGTCCATAGGCCGAAGGAGGATGGTCCCCAAGCGACCACAAGCCTGGTAAGGCCATGTCACCATGAAATACGCCCCCACCTCCCCGGGCGGCGTCGGCAAGGCAGGAGTCGATGATGCGGCTAACCAGAATCGGCTGGGGCGGCGCTTAAGCGGACGTCCTCATAGTCGATAAAACCATTTTCGTCCACATGAACTCCATGTGAAACAGCTTTATGAAATTCACAGGAGCCGTGGGTCAATTGGCCGCCGTTGTTGAGGCTCGCAAGCCAGAATGGTTGTCGCCGGGCTAACCCGCAGCATATGAGCGGCCGGGTTGGCGGAGGAGCCGCTGTGGGGCTGGACATTGACGTGATAGTCGTCTGAAAGACGGCGCACACTGCCACTGGCGGCAGTATTCACTCCAGCTCGTCAAATACTGGCAGCCGCCGTAGAACCGGCGGTTGCCAGCGGCGGAGGAGGACGCTGGGCGGGATAGCCCTCGGAATATTGTTAATTCAGGCAGAGACCTCCCGGCCTTCATGACATTTTCGCTCCCGAAGTTTTCATGGCGATCAGCTCCACGGTGTGTTCTTAGGGCCTGCTCGTGGCGGTCTCAACTCTGGATTTCAACGGTGTTTCTCCTCCGTGGGACCTGGGGATGGGCCGCTTCGCAGCCTCATCCGTCCCGCTTGTGCATATATAATCGGCTTATGATAATCGTCGGTTTTTCGAAAAATCGCAGGACGAGGAAACCGTCCTGCGAAGTAGTATTCCGCCCATACCGGGTTATTTTCCGGCAGGCACATTGGGTGACCCGGGCGAAGGTGTCCCGGTCTGATTGTAGTGGTGTAAGTTTTCCTCAGTTTACGAACCGGACGGAATAATGTGCCCTCGCTGCGGTGGAGCTGTCCGGCAGGTGATAAGGCCACCAGCACCGCCCCGTCGCCGTAGTCCAGGCGGAGGCTGTCCTCGCCCAGGACGTCCCACGCTGAAGGTGGCGTTCATGTTGAAAGCTTCCCGTACAGGGCATAGCGTTTTCCTGGGTGATGCGCAGGTCTTGGCCGTCCACCCGGGCCCGAGGGAGGTGAATTTTCCGCTGAAGGCGTAGGTGGTGCTGCTGGAGATGTCGCTCATGCAGCGGATGAACTCAGTCATGATCCCGCTGGGGCTTGCTGATGACCAGACCCAGCGTCGTCTCAGCGCCGCCGTACGCCAGCGCCACCACCCACATGAGGTGCCGCCGCCGGGGCGTCTGAAGGTTGTCGTAGAGCCGAACCTCTGCATCCAGGCAGTTGGCGGCGTCCACCCAGTGGAGCGTCGCGCCCTTGACCTTGCGGCCATCGGCGGGATCGCCGCCCCGGGAGTCGGGGTCGTAGGTGCAGAGCACCTCGGTGACATTGCCGTTCTCGTCCTTGACGCAGCCGGTGCAGGTGATGAGGTACGCGCCCTTGAGGCGGCACTCCAGCCCGCCGGGGGTCAGGCGCTTGTACTTGGGGGACGGGGACTTCCATGAAGTCGTCTGCCTCGATCCACAGGTGGCGGGAGAAGGTGATGTCGTGAGTGCCCTGGGTGGGGTCGGCGGGGTTGTTCTCCACGGTGACGGTCTCGCTCTGCCCCTCGGGGTAGTTGGTGACGGTGAGCTTTACGGGGCGGAGGACGGCCATGGTACGCTCGGCATGGGCGTTGAGATCCTCCCGGAGGCAGTGCTCCAGCGTGGCGTACTCGATGACGCTGGGCGTTTTACCCACGCCGATGGTCTCGCAGAAGCTGCGGATGGCGGCAGCGGTGTAGCCCCGGCGGCGCAGGCCGCAGAGAGTGGGCATACGGGGATCGTCCCAGCCGGAGACGTAGTGCTCCTCCACCAGCTTGCGCAGCTTCCGCTTGACATGACGGTGTGGTCGATGTTCGCGGGCGAACTCAATCTGGCGGGGCTTGTGGTAGGGGATGGAGACGTTGTTCACCACCCAGTCGTACAGAGGACGGTGCTCCTCGTACTCCAGGGAGCAGAGGCTGTGGGTGATGCCCTCCAGCGCGTCCTGAATGGGATGGGCGAAGTCGTACATAGGATAGATGCACCACTTGTTGCCCTGACGGTGGTGGCTCATGTGGTTGATGCGGTAGATGACGGGGTCGCGCATGTTGAAGTTGCCGCTGGCCAGGTCGATCTTGGCGCGAAGGGTCATTGCCCGTCGGGGAACTGGCCGTGCTTCATCCGGGCGAACAGGTCGCAGGCTCTCCTCCACCGGGCGGTCCCGGTAAGGGGACACGGCGGGAATACCGATGTCGCCGCGGTTGGCCTTGAACTCCTCAGGCGTCAGCTCACACACATAGGCAAGGCCCTTCTTGATGAGCTCTACCGCGTACTCATAGTCCTTTTCAAAATAGTCGGAGCCGTAGAAAAAGCGGTCATCCCAGTCGAAACCAAGCCAGTGGATGTCCTCCTTGATCGCATCGACGTACTCCTCGTCCTCTTTGGTAGGGTTGGTGTCATCCATCCGCAGGTTGCACAATCCGCCGAACTTTTCAGCGGTGCCGAAGTCAATGGTCAGGGCCTTGCAGTGGCCGATATGCAGATAGCCGTTGGGCTCCGGGCGGAAACCGGGTATGAACGGTCATTCCCTGGAACTGACCACCCTCTGCGATGTCCTCGTCGATGAAATTCAAGATAAAGTTTTTGCCGGCTTCCTCCGGCGCGGTGGCCTTGATGTCCTCGGTCATTGTCTCACACTCCTTATTGTTTTAGTAAAAGCAATTTTGATTATACGCGATTTTGGACGGGATTGCAATAGCTGGGTGCATTTTAGAGCGCGTCAAATTCTTCCCGTGTCAGAAGCAGGGTCAGCGCCTCCAAAAGGCCGTTGGCGGTGAGGTGGGCGGGCAGACCCAAGCGGCGCTGTAGGTCTGCGCGGCGGGCGGCGGAGTCCGGGCCGATGAGGTGCTTGTCCAGCAGGTCGGATTTGGTGATGGGCGCGGGAGCGGGGGCTTCCTCCCCTCAAACGTCGCGCCGGCGCGGCGCAGGGCGGCCAGCAGCACGTCGGGGGCATCCCTCCACGCCCAGCTTGCCCTCCTTGCCGGGGCGCTTTTGCGGCGCTCCTTGCCGGGGATGTCGGGGATATAGGCCTGCTTCAGCCTGTCCGGCGGCAGAACGCCCTTGAGGTGGCCGCGGATGACGAAGCCCGCGCCGTCCGGGTCGGTGAACAGGATGAGGCCGCGCTTTTCCGCCAGTGCGCGGAGGTAGGCCGTCTTTTCCCGGTCATTGAACACGGCGAAGCCGCCCACCTCCACGATGGCGGCATCCACCACCTGTGAGAGGGCGTTTTATCGTAACGCCCCTCCACCACGATGACCTCACGGATGCGGGGCTTCATCGCGCACCTGCCAGTTCCATGAGGAAGAGCTTCAGCGCCCCTCGGCATCCATGTTGCGCTCGGACTTCATGCGGCGGTCCAGCGTCTGGCAGCGCCGCACGGCCTCCCGACACCAGGGGCGGGACACGGAGCGGGCGGCCTGCATCAGCTTTTGTGGCCGGATAGGCGGAGGTCATGCGCCACAGCTCCTTGACCCAAACGGCATCCTTCTTGCCGTCCAGCGCCAGGCGGGCGGTGTAGAGCTGGCGCAGCTCACGGCTCAGGGCGGCTAAAATGGCGATAGGCTCGGTCTGCATCCGGAAAAGCTCCGCCAGCACAGCGGCGGCACGGTCGTAGTCCCGGGCGGTGACGGCGTTGGTCATGTCGAAAATACGGGCATCCAGCACCGGGTCGGCCACGGCGTCGATGTCGGCCACAGTGACGCGTTGTCCCTTGGTGTAGGCGGCGATCTTGTTGATCTCCGGCACAAGGCCGTCCATCAGGCTGCCGCAGGTGAAGAGCAGATGGTCGATGGCGTTGTCGTCCAGCTCCTTATCGAAGGCGGCGAAGCGGCGACGCACCCATTTTGCAGCTTTTGGCGGCCCTGGGGGCGAACTCGATCTCTGTGGCATGGGCGGCAACGGCGGCGGTGAGCTTTTCTTCATCTTGCCGTCCTTTTTATAGGGTATCTGGCGGTAAAGGAACACCAGCGTGCAGTATTCCGGGAAATCCTCCAGCAGCGACACCAGGGCGGTGCGCTGGGCCTCGTCCAGCTTGAAGACGTCCATGTCGGTGACGGTGACAAAGGTGTTCTGCGCCATCATGGGCATGGCCTCCACCGTCTCCGTCAGCTCCTGCACCGTAAGGCCCTTGCCGGTGAGACGGTGGTAGTTGAATTCCTCGAACCCGGCGGGGGACAAGCATGGTGCGGAGCTGCTCCACCGCCTGCTGCATCAGATATGTCTCCTCACCGAAGAAAATATAGACGTTGGCAGGGCCGCCGCTTTGCAGGGCGGCGCGGGCCATCGTAGCCGGGATATGCTTCTTCTTTCTTCTTTGCCATGTTCAACCTCCGTTGACGGTAACATCGATCGACAAGGGCATACCCTTGTCAATCGATGATAATGCGGATACTTCCTGTTGGTCGGTACGCCATACGGTCGCGCCGACAGCTTGCAGACGGCGGAGCGTCTCCTCCGCCGGGTGGCCGTAGCGGTTATCGCCCACGCTGATGACGGCGTTGTCCGGGGTGATGGCCCGGAGGAAGCTCTCATCGGAGCTGTACCGTGAGCCGTGGTGGCTGACCACCAGCACCTCCAGGTCGGGCAGCGGGTACGTCTGCGCCAGGAGCTGCTCGGTCGGTCCGGCCATATCGCCGGTGATGAGCAGATCGAAGTCCCCGGCGCTGGCCAGGGCGGTGGCCCCTGCTCATTCAGATCGCCGGTGGTCAGCAGGGGCGGGTAGACGGTGAGGACAGCCTCTCCCAGGGCGATGCGGGTGGGTTCGGTGACAAACACCACGTCCGCGCCCTGATGCGCCGCCAGGGATATGAGACGGTCGCGGACACCGTATTCATCCTCGATGTCCGGCAGGTAAAAAGTGTGTCCACCGGCAGACGGGTCAAGACCTCCGTGAGGCCGTTGGTGTGGTCGGCGTGGTAGTGGGTGACGATCACGGCGGACAGGCGGCGGATACCGGCACTTTGCAGCGCATCGGGGGCCACAGAGCCGGCATCGACATAAGAGTTGCTGCTGCCGCAGTCCACCAGCGCCGCTTCGCTGCCGGAGCACAGTGCCACGCTCTCCCCCTGCCCCACGTCCAGCACGGCGGCGCGGAACGCGCCGTACTGCTGCCAGCGGCTGTTGAGCCACAGACAGGCGGCAAGGGTCAGCACCGTCAGGGGCGGAGGCCAGGGCGTATTTGCGCTTGCCGTCCGGGGTGACGGCGCAGCCGAGAAAGGCGGCGTAGACATACAGCAGCCACACCCGAAGCGTACACGTTGGTGAAGTACACCGCGTGGTAGGGCACGGCCAGCAGCAGATGGGCGGCCCACAGGATATATTTGACCAGCAGCAGGGGCACATAGCCCGCCAGGTGGCCCAGGGGCGTCCACACAAAGCCCAAAAAGTGCGGAGACAAAGGCGGACATGAAGCGCGTAGCCCGCGGCGGGCACGGCCAGCAATCCGGCCAGGGGCGCGACGAGGGACAGAATGTTGAAGTAATACGCCGTCAGCGGTGTGGTGAACACCAGTGCGCCCAGTGTGGCGGCGAGGTTGGCGGCCAGGAAGGACAGCGCGACTCTGACGGCGCGGTTTCTGCCGCGATACCAGCCGGTGAAGCTCTTATAGAGCCGCCCAGACAGCAGCACCATGCCCAGCGTGGCGGCGAAGCTGAGCTGCAAGCTGACGCTGCCCACGGCATAGGGGTTCACCAGCAGGATGACTGCCAGTGCGGGGGCCAGGCTGGTCAGCGGGTCGCTGCCCCGGCGGAACAAAGGCGCGCTCAGCAAAAAGAGCTGCATGACGCAGGCACGGGCCACGGAGGGCGACAGGCCGGTGAGCAGCATATAGAACACCAGCACCGCCGAAGCCACGGCGCACAGAGTGCGGCGGTGGGTGGGCGGGATGAGCAGGGACAGCAGGGTGACGAGGAAGGCGCAGTGCAGGCCGGAGACGGCGAAGATATGGGCCAGTCCCGTCTCCTGCATGGCCACGTAGTCCGACTCCGGCAGCAGGGACTTGTCGCCGGTGAGCTCGGCGGTGAGGAAGCCCAGCACGGAGGGGTCGTCCCACAGCTGGGCCAGCTTGTCACGCAGGGCCTTGGCGGCGTATTGCGGCGCATAGCCCAGGGGCATATCCGGGGCGGGCTGCACCGTGAGGGTATCGCGGTCATACAGCAGGGCGTAGACACCGCGGGAGCTGAACTGGCGCAGATCGCCGTCGCCGATGGCAGCCACATCGTTCCACCAGGCCGTGCCGGAGAGTGCATCGCCGGGGCGGAGGGACAGCAGGTCGTCATCGCCGTAGTAGACGGCCTTCGCGCCGAGGAGGCCGTGGAGGCGGATCGTGACCTTCTGCGCCGTGCTCCGTGGCCTCCGGCCAGTCACAGACGGCAGCGGAGAAGTCGTTCTCCGCCGCAGAGAGCCTGCACCGGCTGGCGGACAAGGGCCCGGTAGGCGCTGAAGTACAGGAGTGAAATCATCAGGGGCAGAAGCACCAGCAGGACGCGGCGGAGGTGGGGCGTTCCGCGGCCCAGCAGCGCCCACAGGAGGGACAAGGGCCAGCGCCCCGGCGGCGTAGAGCTGCCAGCCGTCCCAGGGCAGGAGGGTGAGGAACAGCCCGGCGGCGAAGCGAGAAGCCTACGGTGGCCAAAACGCGCATGGTCTCCTCCCCGGTGGTTTTATCCGAAGTATTGTAGCATATTTCGACATGGCGTCCACGAACCAGTTGCTGCCCTCCTCGGGCACCACGAACTTCAGATCGGGGTTGTTGTCCAGCATGGTCAGGTAGTCACCGGCGTAGTACATGGCAATGGCGGCGTTGCTGCCCTCCATCTTGCCGAAGACCTCGTCCATCACGAAGGCCTGATACACACCGTTGCTCTTGGCGTTCTTCAGCAGCTCGTACGCTTCGGCCGGAGCTGCGCCTCGTCGGTGGTGTTGATGTCATGGCCCAGATCCAGCAGGGCGGCGGCCAGAGCGTCCCGGGAGTTGCGGATCATCAGGACGTTGCCGGCGTACTTCTCATCAAACATGGCGTCCCAGCTGTCGATGTCGCCGTCCACCATGGTGGAATTGTAGATGATGCCCAGGGTGCCCCAGGTGTAGGGAACGGTGTACTTGTTCTCGGGATCGAAGCTCAGGCTCTTGTACTGCTCGCCGATCTTTTTATAGTTGGGGATGTTGTCATAGTTCAGCTCTGCCAGCATACCCTCGTCAATGAGACGGGCGATCATATAGTCAGAAGGGACGATGACGTCATAGTCACCAGCGCCGGTTTTCAGCAGGGAGTACAGGGCTTCATTGCTCTCGGCGGTCTGGTAGTTGACCTTGATGCCGGTCTCGTCCTCGAATTTGTAGATCAAGTCCTCGTCAATGTATTCACCCCAGCTGCAAACATTCACAACACGCTTGCCGCTGCCGTTACTGCTGCCGGAATTGTTGTCGGAGCCGTTGCCGCTCATGGTGTATAGTCGCTGCCGCCGCATCCGGTGAGAAACAGGCTTGCCGCCATGGTCATGGCACAAGTCAAGGCTAATGCTTTTTTCAATTGATCATTCCTCCAGTGTTTTTTTGATTTTTCTATTTCAGGCTTACGCCGTGAAACCGTTTTTATCGCCGCTGCTCCGCGGCCAGCTTACGCTCCTGTCGGGCCTCCCGGACGTTGATGACCGCCAGCAGGACCAGCACGTCACAAACAGCAGGGTGGAGATGGCGTTGATCTCCGGGGTCACCTTCTTCTTGGTCATGCCGTAGATGGTCATGGCCAGAGTAGAGGAAGAGGACCCGGCGGTGAAGTAGCTGATGACGAAATCGTCAATGCTCATGGTGAAGGCCGTCAGCGCGCCGGAGACGATGCCGGGCTTGATCTCCGGGATGATGACCTTCCAGAAGGCCTGCATCCAGGTGCAGCCCAGATCCATAGCCGCGTCCACCAGATTGCGGTCCATCTGCCGCAGCTTGGGGCCGACGGAGAGGATCACATAGGGGATGTTGAACGTGATATGGGCGATGAGCAGCGTCCCGAAGCCCATGGTCAGGTGGGTGGGGAGCCGGAACAGCCCCAACGTGTTGAACCAGGAGGCAAAGCTGCCCCAACCGCTGAAAAACGCTACGAACAGCAGGCACATGGAAACACCGGTGACGATATCCGCGTTCATCATGGGGATGTTGTTGACGGTCATCAGCGGATTCCGGACCCGGCGGCGCATGGCGTAGAAGCCGATGGCAGCGAAGGTGCCGGCCACGGTAGCGATGATGGTGGCCAGCAGGGACACCATCAGGGTGGTGTACACGCTCTGCATGATGATCCGGTTGCGGAAGAGCTTCGTGTACCAATGGAGGGAGAAGCCCTTCCAGACCATGTTGCTGTTGCCGGAGTTAAAGGAAAAGACGATCAGCAGCACGATGGGCGCGTAGAGGAACACGAACACCAGCGCCATAAACAGGCGGTCCAGAAAAGAATTGTTCTTCTTCACATCATCACCGCCTGTTCTTCGCCCTCGCCGAAGCGGTTCATGACCACCATGCAGATGACCACGATCACCATCATCACAAGGGAGATGGCCGCACCCAGCTGGGGATTGTACGCGCCGCCCAGGTACTGGCGCTCGATCAGGTCGCCCAGCAGCAGCTCCGTGCCGCCGCCCAGCATACGGCTGATGGCGAACGTAGATACAGAGGGCACGAACACCATCGTGATGCCAGACAGCACGCCCGGCAGACTCAGGGGCAGCACGACCTTGCCGGAACACAGTGAACGCTGTTGGCGCCCAGATCCCGGGCGGCCTCGATGAGGAGTGATCCAGCTTGATGATGACGGAGTAGATAGGCAGGATCATAAAGGGTAGGTAGTTATAGACCATGCCCAGCACCACTGCGCCCTGGGTGTCGATCATGGTAAAATACTCCAGCTGCTGCCCGGTTCAGGCGGTTGTAGAGGGCGATGATGCCCAGCTTCTGGAGCAGCTGGTTCAGAAGGCCGTTGTTTTCCAGAATGGTCATCCACGCGTAGGTGCGCAGGAGGAAGTTCATCCACATGGGCAGCATGATCAGCACCATGGCCGTGCGGCGGAAGGACTCCCCCTCCCGGCTGAGCAGATAGGCCACGGGATAGCCCATCAGCAGGCAGATGGCCGTGGCGATGCGCCAGCTTGAACGAGCGGCCAAACACCGCCGCGTAGCCGCCCATCTGGACAAAGTTGTCCAGCGTAAAGCCGCCCTCGCTGCCGGCAAAGGCATAGATCACCATAATGACAATGGGCGCCACCACGAAAAATGGCCATCCATACCACATAGGGCACGGCGAAACGGGAGAGCTTATTCTTCATCCTCGCTCTCCTCCTCTTCCAGCTTCACGCTGGCGTCCGCCAATTCCTCGTACTCCTCGGAGTAGGAGGAGTAGTCACCGAACATTCCGGAGTATTCGCTCTTCTTCATAATATGGAAACCCTCCGGATCGATCTTCACGCCGATACGGGCACCCACCGGAGAGTGATCGGTGGTTTGAATGAACCATTTGAAGCCGCGGAAATCCACGATGATGTCATATTGCATCCCCTTGAACGTCACGTTGGTGACAGTGCCTACCAACTGGCCCTGCTCCACCGGCACGATGTCGATATCCTCCGGGCGAATGACCACGTCCACCGGTTCATTTTCGGCGAAGCCGCCGTCCACGCAGGGGAATTCCTTGCCATACATTTTCACGACGTTATCCGGACCATGACGCCGTTGAGGATGTTGCTCTCCCCGATGAAGTCCGCCACGAAGGCATTCTTCGGTTCGTTGTAGATGTCCTCCGGCGTGCCGATCTGCTGGATACGTCCCTTGTCCATGACCACCACGGTGTCGGACATGGTCAGCGCTTCCTCCTGGTCGTGTGTAACATATATGAACGTTATGCCCATCTGCTGCTGGATACGTTTCAGCTCGTTCTGCATATCCTTGCGCAGGCGCAGATCCAGCGCGCCCAGCGGCTCGTCCAGCAGCAGCACCTTCGGCCGGTTCACCAGGGCACGGGCAATCGCCACACGCTGCTGCTGACCGCCGGAAAGCTGGTCAATGCGCCGGCGGTCGAAGCCCTTCAGGCTCACCACCTCCAGCATCTCGGTGACGCGCTGGCGTATTTCGTCCTCCGGCACTTTGGCGATGCGCAGGCCGAAGGCGATGTTCTCAAACACGTCCAGATGCGGAAACAGCGCATATTTCTGGAACACCGTGTTGATCTGCCGCTTATGAGGCGGGACATCATTGATCCTCTCGCCGTCAAAGGTCACGTCGCCGCTTGTGGGCGTGGTAAACCCACCTATGATCCGCAGTGTTGTGGTCTTGCCACAGCCACTGGGGCCAAGCAGTGTGAGGAATTCGGAATCGTTGATGTAAAGATTGATGTGATCGAGAACCAGCTCGTCGTCAAACGCCATGCAGAGATCCCGCAGGCGAATCAACTCTTTGGACATTTATCCTCCTCCATTCATCAGTAAAATAGCCCCCCTTCGACGCGGCGGCAGCGCGTCTGTTCACGCGCTCGTTTCTGTCGAAAGATGGCGAGTACACTATATATAAAAGCGCCGGGAAAGTCAATGGATTTTCCCGTTTTTTCTCCTAAAAAAACAGCGGACAGTCTGTGCCGTCCGCCGCTGTATATTCATCCGAAATATTTGTCCCGGAAGGGCACATTTTCCACTGTAAAGCTCTGCCCGCTGCAGATAGTTCAGCTGCCCCGCGTCCGTGGCCAGGTCAAAGCTCAGCTTATAGGCATACAGGGCCTGTCGGGTCTCGCCGTAGCGGCGGTTTACATCCCCTCGACCGTATTTGCCGTCCACCCAGCAGCGGACAGCCCAGATCGGCCATGGTCGCGCGGATCTGGTGGGTGCGCCCCGTCTCCAGCCCGATCTCCACCAAGCTCAGCTCGCCCCGCGTCTCCAGCACCTTATAATCGGTAATGGCGGTCTTGCCGCCGGGGACGCGGCTGGTGGTACACAGTCACCTGCTTTTTCTGCTCGTCCTTCAGCAAAAAGCACTCCGCGCGCCCGCTGTCCCGCTTCGGGCGGCCCACCGTCACGCACAGGTAGCGCTTGTCCAGCTCACGGTCAGGCGTATCTTTCGTTGAGGATACGCAGCGTCTCCGCGTCCTTGGCAGCAATGACGATGCCGCCGGTATTCCGGTCGATCCGATTGCACAGCGGCGGGCGTAAAGGCATTTTCCCATTTGGGATTCCATTCTTTTTTCTGGTAAAGGTAGGCCTGAATGTGATTGATGAGGGTGTTGACCTTTTCCGTCTCGTCAGCGTGGACCACAAGGCCCTGGGGCTTGTCCGCCAGGAGCAGGTGCTCGTCCTCGTAGACCACGGTCAGGCGGGGCTTGAACAGGGTCAGAAACAGATTCTCCTCTGAGGGCTTGTCGAAGAACTCGTCGTTGATGTATAATTGCAGCGTGTCGCCCTCCCGCAGGCGCTGGTCGCGCTGGGCGCGGCCTCCGTTGACCTTCACGCGCTTGATGCGGATGTACTTCTGTGCCAGGCCGGCGGCAGCAGGGGCAGCGATTTGAGAGGAAACCTGTCCAGCCGCGCCCCGGCGTCATTTTTTCCGATGGTCAGCTCCCGCATGATGGCATCCTCCCGTGTGTTTCTCTGACCATTGTATCGGTTTTTTGAAAAAAGTCAAAATATTTGTAAGAAAATGTTTGACAAGGCATTTTGTCTCGGCTATAATACTACACGTGCCATTGTGAGGTGTACTATGCGTTTGAACGTAAACAAGCTGCTGCATACCCCCGATGCCCGGCAGGACATCCGTTTTGAAATGGATCTGTCCGATTTGGAATTCGGTGGTTCTTGTCCTGTCTCCCGTCCGGTTGTTGTGGACTGCCGGCTGGAATAAGGCTGGGCTGCTGCTGTGCGGAATGACGCTGACCACCACGCTCCACTGTACCTGCGACCGGTGCGGTGAGGAGTACGACGCGGAAAAGTCGGTGCGCTACGACTGTGTATTGGCCGAGGAGCGCGACTCGGAGGACAGCGACGAGATCATCCTTCTGGACAACGACGAGGTAGATGTGGAGGAGCTGGCGCGCGACGCCTTTATCCTCGACATGGACACGAAGTTTCTCTGCTCCGAGGACTGCAAGGGTCTGTGTGCCGGGTGCGGCGCCAACCTGAACCGGGAGAACTGCCGATGCAAAAAGGCAGTGGATCCCCGTCTGGCAAAGCTAGCGCAGCTGCTGCAGAAGGATGAGTGAATTACTTTTGTATTACATTGCTGCTCAGGCAATTAAGACCAAGGGAGGTGTCAACATGGCAGTCCCTAAGGGAAAAGTATCCAAGCAAAGACGCAATAAGAGACGTTCTTCCGTATGGAAGCTGGCAGCTCCCACGCTGGTGGCATGCGCCAAGTGCGGCGCGCTGCATCTCCC
>VOFG01004212.1_pt1 | contig 18277 bp, 37 predicted proteins | sample 5384171 | NCBI WGS metagenome assembly VOFG01 (sample SAMN12384726, study PRJNA508395) | human gut metagenome | isolation source: healthy gut F | host: Homo sapiens
CGCGGTAGCCGTGGCGGGTGAGGACGGCAAGGTCGCGGGCGAGGGTGACGGGGTTGCAAAGAGATGTAGACCACGCGGGGCGGCGCCATAAGTGCAGACGGCGCGGAGGAACTTTTCGTCGCTGCCGCTGCGGGGGCGGGTCCATCATCAGCACGTCGCAGCGGCGGTTTTCGGCGGCCATGCGCGTGAGGAAGCGGCCTGCGTCGTCGCAGTGGACACGAACGTTGCCGGCGCGGTTGCGCTGCGCGTTGCGGGCTGCGTCCTTGACGGCTTCCGGGTTCAGCTCCACACCGATGACCTTGGCGCAGCAGTCGGAGGCCGTGATGCCGATGGTGCCGATCCCGCAATAGGCATCAAAGAGCACTTCCCGCCCGGTCAGCCCCGCGTACCCAGCGCCTTATTGTAGAGCACCTCGGTCTGCACGGAGTTGACCTGATAAAAGGATTGCGGCGAAATGCGGAAGATTTTGCCGCAGAGCGTGTCTTCGATATATCCCTCACCGTACAGCACAATGTCGCGCTTGCCCAGCACCATGGACGTGGCGCGGTCGTTGACATTGAGCACTACCGTGGTGATTTCGGGATGACGGCGAAGTAGCTCCCGCCACGAAATCGTTTTTGCGCGGCAGTATTGGCTGCGCTGCAGCAAGCACCACCATGATCTGGCCGCTGATGCCCGGTGCGCACCAGCACATGGCGGATCAGACCGCTGCGCGTATCCTCCCGATAGGGACGGATCTTGAATGAAGCCAGCATCGAACGAATGGTGCGGATGATCTCGTCCGCCTTCTCGTTTTCAATCAGGCAATCGTCCACCGGCACTACCTGATGCGTACCCATGCGGTACACGCCGGAGATCACATTGCCGCGCTTATCCGATGCGATGACGGCATGGGTTTTATTGCGATAATGGAAGGGATTCTCCATCCCGAGGATGCGGTCTACGCGGCAATACGGGCGCAGCAGATCGCGCACCCAGTCCTGCTTGGCCGCCAACTGCTGCGCATAGCTCATTTTCTCCATCTGGCAGCCGCCGCGCGCCGCTACCGGACAGCGGAAACGAATTTCTTCTCCCATTGTTCTCCCCCGTACTTTCGTGATACTGCCCGTTATGCACAGGCAGTATCATTATAAAATCCCGGAACGCACATTGCAATCATTTCATAGAAAAGAACCGGATTCCGTATGGAATCCGGTTCATAAGTACAAGGACGAATACAGCGATTATCGCTGCACGCGGCCGGAGGCGTTTCCGCCCATCAAGCTGCGAACTTCATCCACCGTGACGCGGTTGACATCGCCCTCGATGGTCTGCTTGAGCGCGGAAGCCGCCGCGGCAAACTCCACCGCTTCCTGCGAACCATAGCCGCTCAGCAGCGCGTAAAATCAGGCCGGAGCCGAAGGAATCGCCGCCGCCCAGGCGATCCACCAAACGAATGGCGTATTTCTTCGATACCACCATCTCGCCGCTCACACCGTCGTAGAGCATGCCGGACCAGTTGTTATCGGAAGCAGATAGGCTCTCGCGCAGGGTGACCGCAATTTTCTTGCAGCCGAAGCGCTCGACGAGCTGGCGCGCCACCGACCGATAGCCTTCCACGTTGAGCTTGCCGGCGGTGATATCCGTCGCCTCGGCGCAGATGCCGAACACGTCCGCCGCATCCTCTTCATTGGCGATGAGCACATCCACCATGGGAACGAGCTGCCCCATGACGCGCCCGGCCTCTTCCCGGCTCCAGAGGTTTTGCGGTAATTGAGATCGCAGGACACCGTCACACCGTGCCGCTTTGCCGCCTGCACCGCGCGCAGCGTCTCTTCCGCCGCAGCAGTCGAGAGTGCGGGGGTGATGCCGGTGAAGTGGAACCAATCCGCGCCGTCAAACACCTCGTCCCAGTCGATATCGCCGGGCGCAATGTTCGCAATGGCGGAGTCCTTGCGATCGTAAACCACCTTGGAAGGCCGCATGGACACGCCCTTTTTCGTAGAAATAAATGCCCAGCCGCTTGCCCTTGCGCAGCATGAACTTCGTATCCACGCCGAAGGCCCGCAGCTCGTTGACCGCCGCCTGACCGATGGGGTTATCGGGCACAAGCGTGGCAAAAGCAGAACTCAAGCCGTAATTGGCCAACGATACCGACGCATTGGATTCCGCGCCGCCATAGACCACATCAAAGCTCTTGGCCTGCGCAAACCGCTGGAAACCCGGCGGCGACAGGCGCAGCATGATTTCGCCGAAGGTAATGACTCTTTTCATATGCAATTCTCCTTTGGGGCAGCGGCGCACTCCGCCCGCGCGTCGCAAAAGCAGGCGGAGCGCCCGCCTCAAGCGGGGAGGAAACAGACCATTTGTCATGCGGATGTTTACCACTGTGCAACCGATCCGTCCGTATGGAACAGGCGCGGGGGTGTCCCAATCGCCGTTGAAGGTATGGGAGCGGACGTAATCCTCATCCACCTCGATGCCAAGACCCGGCGCAGTGGGCACATCAATGAAGCTGTTCACGATCTCAAAGGGCTTCTTTAAGTAACCAACGCCACGATCCCAGCCCTCAGCCATGCCGGGGTGCTCCTGAATCAGGAAGTTGGGCGTGCAGGCGTCCACCTGCAGGCACGCCGCCAACGAGATCGGGCCCAGCGGGTTGTGCGGGGCAACGGAAGCATAGTACATCTCCGCCATGGAGGCAATTTTACGCACTTCAAAAATACCGCCGCAATGGCAAGTATCGGGCTGGAGCACGACCGCCGCGTGCTGCTCCAGCACATTGACCACTTGGGTAAACAGGCGCTCGCCGGTGGCGATGGGCACGCTGGTCTTGGCGGCAATGCTCGCCATGACCTCGACGTTCTCCGGCAGCACGGGTTCTTCGACAAACATCGGGTAATACGGCGCAATCGCATCGATCAGGCGGCTGGCCATGCCCGCCATGATGCGGCCGTGAAAGTCGATGGCGATGTCGACGTTCTTGCCGACCGCCCCACGAATGGCACAGAACTTCTCCGCCAGTGCATCCACATAGCCCAGATGGTCGATGTGTTCCACCGGCGCGTCAGGAGAGATCTTGATCGCGTCAAAGCCCTGTTCCACGCGCTTTTTCGCGTTGGCTGCGGCCTCTTCGGGCGTGTCGCCGCCGGAATGGCTGTACATGCGGATCTTGTCACGGCAGCGGCCGCCCAGCAGTTCGCACCGGCGCGCCGAGCTTCTTGCCCTTGATATCCCAAAGCGCCTGCTCGATACCGCTGATGCAGGAGGTCAGGGATGGGGCCGCCGCGATAGAAAGTCGTGCAGTACATGGTCTGCCAGAGGTGTTCAATGCGCATGGGGTCCGCGCCGATGAGCACAGGGCGCAGTTCGTTGATCGCCATCTCGACCGTGAGCACGGCCTTCCAGCACAGGTTCGCCCCAGCCGACGATGCCCTCGTCGGTAGAGATCTTCAGGAACATCCATCTGGGCTTGACATGGAAGGTTTCCAGGTTTGTGATCTTCATAAAGCTTTCCCCTTTCTGTTTATCAGATAATCAGAACTTCTCCTGCAGGGGATAAAACTGTTCTCCGCCAACACAGGCAGCAGCGCGCCGCCGTCCATATAAAGCGTTGTGCCGGTGATATACCTTGCGCCTTCAGAATCCAGAAACACCACGGCGTCGCCCACCTCGGCAGGTGTGCAGAAGCGATGCAGCGGAATGCGGTCGGTGATGCTGTCTCGCCAAATATTCAGCTTTTTCATTGCCGGGCTGAATTCGTTTCAGGCAGCACAGTGTAACCGGGTGCAATCGTGACCACGCGGATGCCATACTGGCCCAGCTCCGCGGCCCATGTTCATGCCAAGCTTGTTCAAACCTGCTTTGGCCGCGGCATAGAAGGTCGCGCCGTTCCAGCATCCCTGCGCGTGATTGGAGGAGATATTGATGATCACACCGGGAATTTTCTTTTCCACCATGATTCGGGCGGCACTCTGCGCGCAGAAATAGGTGCCGCGCAGATCGGTGCCCACAACGGTATCGAACATCTCCGGCGTAGCTTCCAGGAAGGGCTGGAACCGCGTGATGCCCGCGTTGTTGACCATCAGGTCGATGTGATCGAACTTTTCCGAAAAAATCCAGCGAACATTGCGCGGATCTGCTCCACGTCACGGATGTCCGCATGAAAAAAGCTCTGCCCCTTGCGCCCAGCACGCACCTTTTCGACGGTGTCGATCGCGCCTTCGGCGGTGGTAGAATAGTGGATGGCCAAATCGTAACCCGCTTTGGCCAGCTGAATGGCGATGCCCTTGCCGATGCCGCGGCCTGCGCCGGTCACCATGGCAATCTTTTCTGGTCATGATTCTTTTCCCCGTGTTTGTTCTTTATTTTGCTGCTTCCGTAAAAGCCTTCGCTCGCTCGGTAATGCCGTCAAAGCTGCCGCTTTGAATCAGCGCTTTGCTCACCAGATTGGAGCCCACGCCCACGCAGGACGCGCCCGCGCGAACAGATCCGCCGTGTTTTCCAGGCTCACTCCCGCCGACGGCCATGATGCACGCCTGCTTGAGCGGACCCTTGACGTCTTTGATGTAGGCCGCCCCAGCGCGCCCGCCGGAAAGACCTTGACGATGTCTGCACCCGCTTCCAGTGCCGTGAGGATCTCCGTGGGCGTCATCACGCCGGGCACAGCGGCTCTGCCATAGCGGTTGCACATCCGAATGACCTCGGTGTTGAGCGTAGGCGACAGAATGAAGTCCGCGCCGGCAAGGATGGCCGTGCGGCAAGTTTCGGTGTCGAGCACAGTGCCTGCGCCCACCAGCATCCGCCCGGCGTATTTTTCTTTCAGCGTGCGGATCATCTCCGCCGCGCCGGGAGTATCGAAGGTCTTTCGATGCAGCGCACGCCGCCTTCCAGCAGGGCGTCCGCCGTCTTCACGAGGGCTTCTGCGGGAATGCCGCGAACAATCGCCGTCACGCGCGCCTCCAGCAGGATCTTTACGATTTTCCGCTCTCATGGAATAAGCCTCTCTTTTCGTTCTGCGTCGTCTTTTTTATCAGGCAGCGTTTTGCTGCCGTCTGTACTCTTCTTTTTTCAGCGACTCGCTCCAGGCCGTGGTCATCATCAGCGCCGTGCAGCCCGGCAGCAGCAGCACCATCCCTACGCCGGTCGCGCCGCAGATCAGCAGTGCCAGCAGCACCACGCACCAATAAAGGAACATCCAGCCCATGTTCTTCAGCGTCATGCTCATGGCGCAGAGCACGACCTGCCCCAGCGACAGATGCGGGTTCAGCGTCAGAACCGGATAGCGGAACATGGCCGTGGAAAGATAGAACAGCAGCAGATACAACAGCACCGCGCTGCCCAGCCCCAGCGCCAGCTGATTCTTATCCAGGAGCCGCGCGATGCAGCTGACCGCAGCCACAATGCAGGCGAGATCAACGATCCCCATGCCCAGCGCCTTGCCCGCACAGGGGCGGATTTCGCGCAGCGCCATGCGGAAAGAGGTTTCGATCCTTCTCTTTGGCATACATGTACGCAACGCCCGCGCACAGCGCGATCCCTATGGTGAGCACCGGCAGTCCCAGCAGCGTCATCAGGATCGACGCGCACATTACGGTGTTGGGCTCTTTCCAGAGCTGCTTGCCGAAGCGCTTGAGCGCATACATGTAAAAAGAGGATGATCTCACCCCTTTTATTTTCTGTTTATCCCTTCAGGCCGGACATGCTGATGCCCTGCACGATGTACTTCTGCGCCGCGATATAGCAGATCAGCACCGGCACGGTCGCGCAGCCCAGCAGCACCATGATCTGGTTCCAGGTGGCCGAACCCGTGCCCTGGATGGCGTAGATGCGCACCATGATGGTCCAGTTCTTGGAATCGGGCAGCAGGATCAGCGGGAAAATGAACTGGTTATAACAGGCCATGAAGGTATTGAGGATCACGACCGAATAAAACCGGTTTGGACAGCGGCATGATGATCGACCAGAGCACGCGGGCATTGCTGGCGCCGTCGATGCGGGCGGATTCCAGCAGATCCTGCGGCAGACTGTCGAAAAAGCTCTTGAGAATGAAGATCGCCCACGCCCATGCCGAGAAGGACAGGATCAGCGACCAGAGGTTGTCGATCATGCGCACGCCGAAGAAATTGGTGAACATGATGTAGGTCGGCCACGCCAGCGCCTGGGAGTTGATCATCATCGTCCCCAGGAAGAAGGTCAGCTGACCCACTTGCTGCCCTTGGGCTTGGCTTGGAAGGGCGTAGGCCGCCAGCGTCGAAATTGTCACCTGAATCAATATAACGCCGACGCACAGCAGAAGGGAATTGAGTATGTTCTGTTCCAAATGATACTTGGCGAAGGTCTGCGGAATGTTTTCCCAAAGCCATTTATTCGGGAAGAAGGTCGGCGGAATGGCGCGGACTTCCTTTTGTTGGCCTTGAACATAGAGAGCAGAATCAGATGTACGGAAAAACCTGCATCGGAATGCCCACGCACAAGATGGTCATGATTACGCCGTAGGTCAGACGTCCCTTTGCGGGACTTCATTTCAACTCTCTGCAATGCAGGCATTCGTCACTCCTCCTTTTCCGCGATTCCCGCATATTCAACGGTGCGCTGAAGGTCGGCGTCCTTCTTATGGATTCGTTTGGCTTGCTGCTTCTTCGCCGACTTCGGCGTTTTCTCCCTGCCGATGGACATCTGAATGATGGTCAGCACAAAAACACACACACGAAGGTCAGCACGGAAAGCGTAATGGCGTAGCCATAGTTGAGGAAGGTGTAAGCCTGTTGATAGGCGTAGAGCACCATGGTCTCGCTCGCACCGGAGGGACCGCCGCCCGTCATGACCTGCACGTTGTCGAACATGTTGAATACGTCGATAATGGCAAGCACCAGCATCGTGGCCACCACCGGCATGATCTGCGGCAGCGAAATGCTGAAAATGCGGCGGAAGAATCGCGCCGTCCAGCAAAGGCGGATTCGTGCTGCTCTTCCGGCACGTCCTGAAGCGCCGCCAGATAGATCACCATCGTCAGTCCGCCGCCGATCACAAGACCGGGGAACTGCATGCACCATTTGACCAGCATCGGGTCGTTGAGCCACTTTTGCGTGGGCAGCCCCAGCACCTTCAGCAGATAGTTCGCCAGGCCGTAGTCCGGCTGCCAGATGTATTTCCACAGCACGTTCATCGCGATGCCGGGGGCGACGGCGGGGATGAAGTACATCGTGCGCATAAAGGTCTTGCCCCTGCGTACTTCATTGATGAGCGTCGCCAGAAAGATCGGCACCCAGAAGTTGATCAGCAGCGAGATGGCAAGGAACTGGAAGGTGTTGAGCATGGCGTTGAGGAATTCCTTGTCCTGGAACGCCCGGATATAGTTGTCAAATCCGATAAAAGTGCCGGGAGGTTAACGATATCCACCTTAAAGAAGGAAACAAAGAACCCCAGCAAAATCGGGTAGTATTTGAACATCGCGAAACTGATGATGGCAGGCACGAGGAAGAACCACGGCAATACATCCCGTTTGATGATGTCCTTGGTCAATCCTTTCTTTTTCATAGCGATCGTTTTCCCCCTTTTTCCCATTTTATGCCTTATTGAGCCCTTGCATTAAATGCGGAGGGCAGGCAGCGTCTCCTGCCTGCCCTCCGTTTATCTGCTTTCAATCAAGCATTTTGCTTTTTGTGCAATTTACGGCTTTCTGTAAGCATCAGGGGAAATCCGTGTAGAGCTTTTCCGCACACTCGTCCAGAAGCGCCTGCGCCTCTTCGCGGGTGATGTCGGGGTTGGCCAGAATCTGCTGGAAGGGCGCCACGATGTAGTCCTTGAGGGAGTTCCACTCGGCGCAGAAGGGTTCAGGCTTGGCCACAGCGTTCAGTGCCGCGAATTCCGCCTTCAATGATCCGGGCCAGTTGGTCGCGTAGGAGTACTTGACCTCAACCAGGTCCTGACGGGTCGAGGGCTTGGGATCGAGCAGGCCCAGCTCGTTTCAAGCTGCCACAGCTCGCGCAGATACTCTTCGTCGTAGGAGAGCAGGTTCAGGATGTTCCAGCAGGCGTCCATCTGATCCTTGGTTGCCTGAGGATGCATCGTCCAAGTTTCGCCGCCGGCAAAGGCAACGACGTCCGCTTCGGTCTGGCCGGGGATCGGAATGACGCCGAAGTTTTTCCTGCTTCTCGTCATAGGCAGCCAGCTTCTCCGCGTCCAGCGAGGTGGGCAGGCCCCAGCCGTAGCAGGCGTAACCGACCGTCATGTTGGACATATAGTCATCATAGCTTTCGAGCAGGTCGGTCTGGGTGCACTGATACTTGAAGACCAGGTCGTGCATGTACATGATGGCGTCCACGCCCTTTTTCTGGTTGAAACCGATGGGTAGGTGCCGTCATCATTAGGGGATGACCATTTCGCCGCCCGCGGACCAAACCCACGGGGTCAGCGGCCATGCGCAGTAATCGGAACCCAGCAGGGTGTAGCCGAATCTCGGCGCGTTCTTATCGGTCAGGCTCTGCGCCAGGGTGCCGAACTCTTCCCAGGTCTTGGGTACGTTGTCGGTGGAGCCGCCGCCGGCCTCGATCGCGGTCTTGTTGTAGAGCATGCCCATGATGTAGGGCGCATAGGGAACGGCAAACCAGTGACCTTCGTCATCGTGAAGGGCGTCTTCAATGGAGGGATTGACTTTGCCTTCATTGCGCAGGTCCCAGTTGACGACATAATCGGTGATGTCGGCGATGGTGCCGTTGCGCATGCGGGTCTGGATGTCAACGAAGGGGAGAGAACCCCCAAAAAGGGTGGGGCCATCGCCGGACATCAAGAGCTTGTCGTACTGCTGACGATAGTCCGTGCCGGGCGCCATGCGCGTCCATTCGATGTCATAATCGGGGAACTTGGCTTCCACCTTGCCCTTGATGAACTCAAAGCGCTGCTTGACGATATCGGAATCGTCATCCTGCGGCAGCATGTAAAGCTTGACTTTGACCTTTTTCGCCGGAAGGCTGTTCGGTCTGGGTTTCCTGAGACTCCTCCGGAGCCTTCGTGGTTTCAGCCTCAGGAGCGTCTCCGCCCGACAGGGGGGAGGTGGTAGTCTTGGCACAGCCGGAGAACAGGGACACAGGCATGACAAGGCCGAGAATCAGAGCAACGAGTCTGGACTTTTTCACGTGAACATCTCCTTTTCTTCTTCTGGTCTTAACGCTTCTGTTCCCGGATTCTCCTCCATTCCGGGACCCTGAGCGTCTTCTTGACTCTTATGATAGACGCTTTAATTATTTTTAACAATAATCAAAATTGCGAAATCATCAGCAAAATTGATGTGTTTATTTCAAATAAAATCCCATTATTTTATATATATACAGTTTCGTATACACTTTTTTATTAGTTATCCCAATTTATTCGATTCATTCATGATTTTATTTTTTTTATGTCTTTATTCTATTCCTTTGGGAAACAGAATTTTCGCAGAATGCAGAAAATGTAAATTTTATCTTAATAAAACATTGATTTTCTTAACATTTTGTGATAGAATGAAAAACAAAGGGGATTCCTCCTGATTCCCCTGTTCTTCCTGTCGATTTGCTTGAACGGAGGTGGAACACATGAAACTTCATATCCAGCACCGCTTGGCGAAGCATGTATCTCCTGGGAGATTATCTGCGGCTGGGTGCAGTTTCGTTTCTTCAGCTCCAGCAGGAGAGCTATGCCTGCACGCTGGAAGCGCAGCCGGAATATCTGCTGCTCTATGTCAAAGAGGGCACGATGTATCTGGTGCGCAACCGAGTGGAGGCCATGTACAGCGCAGGTAGCCTGCTTCTGCTCCCGCCGGAAGAGGAATACCGGCTGCATTTTGCCCGGGAAAAGCAAGCCTCCGCCTATTGGCTGAGCTTTTCGGGGTTCAGCATCACCAAACTGCTGGTGGATTCGGGGCTGATGAACCAACCCGTGTTCCATACGCCGCCGGACTGCGACCTGTCTTATCTTTTCGAAGGCATTCTGCGGCAGTCGCTGCCCTCTCCCCGCAGACCCGCGCACGGTTTCGCTCAACAGCATGGGGCTGTTCATGCAGCTGTTGGCGGCGATCGTGCCGCACACCAAACCCGCACAGCCAAAGCCCACGCCGGAAAAAGATCATCGAGTGCGAATGCACCACCAAGGCGCTGGCCTACGCCGTGCATCTGATCCAGGATGACATCGCCGCGCCGCTGGACGTGGAGGAGCTGGCGCGCAGCCTGCAAATGAGCACCTCGCATTTCATCCGCACATTCAAAACACAGGTGGGATACTCCCCGCTGGCGTATCAAACGCGCTTGCGCATCGAGCGTGCCAAAGATCTTTTGCAGGCCACCGATCTGCGCGTGAGCGAAATCGCCCAGCGCATCGGCTATCAGAACCCGATGAATTTCTCCTCCACCTTCAAAAACACACCGGCATGACCCCGCTGGAATACCGAGAGAAGTCCTCGCTGGCGTCATAAACAAAAAGCTTCGGGAAATTCCGAAGCTTTTTTGTTATCTAAGATTTTCATCGTCAATAGCTCTGACCGGAAAACAACGCTCAAAAGGATTGCCAATCCCAAGAATATCAATCCCAAGATCGCAAATATCTTTCCCCTTTCTTTGTTTTTATTGTATTGCCTAATCCGCAAACAGAAAATACCATAGCTTTTACTTTGACTAGAATGTTGAACATCGATGTCCTCAGTGTGGGTGTTGATAAAACAACACACCCAAGAATCACTGCCGGTATAACAACAGAAAAGCTGACACTACTCAAGACATTTACTTTGCCGGACTTTGTTGGGACTGACGGACGTTCCACTTTCTCTTTTCACCGAACCCGTTTTCATCGCCCTTTCTTGCACCCATACAGGTGCAAAAGATTTTATTTCAAACGCAGCGCGCCGGCCAATATCGAGGCAGGGCAGCGGCTTCCCAGGCGCTGAAAAAGAGACTCTTCGCGTGACCTATGAAGAAATTCCGGAACAGGGCGCAAAAGGAGTGAATCGCTTGATTCACTCCCTTTTTATATGCCTTATGCGATTTTACAGTTTGCCGATCCAGTCGGGATGGCTGCCGTTTTTCAGGAACACGGGGATCTTGTCCAACGGGCAATCGCAGGCGACGATCTGTCCGCCGTCGTAAGCCTTGCCGGTATGGATGTCCGTCCACTGCGCGCCTGCGGGCAGATAGACCTCGCGCTGCACCGCGCCCTGTTCGCAGACGGGCGCCACCAGCACGTTACTGCCGAACAGATATTGATCCTCCAGATCCCAACAGCGCGCATCCTCCGGGAACTCGTAGAACATCGTGCGCATCACGGGCGCGCCGGATTCGTGCGCTTCCTGCATGACCTGGCGGGTATAGGGGCGCATCAGCTCACGGAAGTCGATCAGCTTCTTGATGATGCCGTAAGCCGTTTCGCCGAAAGACCAGATCTCGTTGTCCGCGCCGCTGGGCAGCACTTCCTGCCCGTTTTTGCGGAAGATGTGCTCATCCGGCACGCGGTTGCCGTGCAGGCGCATCACGGGGCAGAAAGTACCCCCTCGAACCAGCGCACGATCAGCTCGCGGAAGTTCTCGTCCTTCGGGTCGCCGCCGGCAAAGCCGCCGATGTCCGTGGTCCACCAGGGGATGCCCGCGATGCCCATGTTCAGGCCCGCGCAGACCTGCTTGCGCAGGGTGTCAAAGTCGGAATGAATGTCGCCGGACCAGACCAGCGCACCATATCTTGCGCTGCCGGCCCAGGCGCAGCGCAGGAGGTTGACGACCTTCTCCTGGCCCTTCGCCCTTCTGCCCGTCGTAGAAGGTGCGGGCATAGGCCTGGGGATAGAGGTTGCCGGTCTGCGCCACCGTACCGGAGTGATAGCGGTAGTTGTCAAAGTCGTAAGTGCCGTATTCCGGTTCGGCCTCGTCCAGCCAGAATACGCGCACGCCGTTGTCGTAATAGTTCTTCTTAATCTTGCTCCACAGATATTTACGCGCGTCGGGATTGGTCGCATCAAAGAACATGACGTCCTCATCCACAAAACGCATCTGGCAATTCATGCCCTTATCGCAGCGGGCGATGTAGCCTTCCTCGTCCATCTCTTTGAAGTTTTCGCTCTTGAGGGAGATCTGTGGCCAAATCGAGACCATCAGCTCCATGCCCATCGCCTTCAGCTCTTTGACCATCGCCTTGGGATCGGGCCAGAATTCCTCATCAAAGCGGAAATCGCCCATGTGCGGCCAGTGGAAGAAGTCCACCACGATCACGTCCACGGGGATGCCGCGCTTGTGGTATTCGCGCGCGACGGAGAGCAGCTGCTCCTGGTTCCAGTAGCGCAGCTTGCACTGCCAGAAGCCCAGGCCGTATTCCGGCATTTCGGGGGCGCATGGCCGACCGCGTCGGCATACTGGCTTTCGATCTGGCGGGGCGTATCGCCGGCGCAGATCCAGTAGTCCATCTGTCTGGTGACGTCCGCCTGCCACTCCATCAGGTTCTTGCCGAAGTTCGCCCGGCCGATGGCGGGATTATGCCACAGGAAGCCGTAGCCCTTATTGGACAGCACAAACGGCACACTGGCCTGCGAGTTGCGGTGTGCCAGTTCAAAGTTGGAATATTTGACATTCAGGATGTCCTGCTGATACTGCCCCATGCCGTAGAGCTTTTCGCTGTCATCGGACTTAAAGCCCACGGTGAGCTTGTAATCGCCGCCGACGATGGGCTTGAAGAAGCGGGGCTGAATGTTCAGTGCGCCTGTGCCGGGGCGCTCGGCAAGCAATTCTTCGCCCTTTTTGGTTGTAATAGGTGATTTCCAACCGATCCGGCCAATCCATGCGGCGCACGACCGCCTTGATTTTACCCACGGCAATCGAGGCTTCTCTTTCGGAAATTTCAATGTCGGACTCGGTCTTTTCCGGATCGAGCAGCGCCCAGGCGGGCAGCTCGGGTTCGCTCATCGGGCGGGAGACGACACGCAACGCATTCTTGCCCCACGGCAGCAGCCACAGGTTTTCGCCAAGGAACCGGCACTTCAGCGCGCCCTGATCTTCACGGAACAATGCCATGCTTCATCCTACTCCTTTTTTCGCAAAAATACGGAAAGGGCGCGGACGAACCCTGTTCGTCCGCGCCCAGACGCATCCGTTCTTACAACACGAATTCGACCCAAACCGCGTCAAATCCTGCTTCTTTCATCTTCAATGCCATTTCAGCCGCCTGCGCATCCTTGCCCATGCCTTTGAGCGCCAGCGCCAGCGCCGTCATGCCGCGGGATTTCAGAATCGCCTCGTGCGTTGCAGCAAAGGTGCCGGCGTCGGGAAGCCGTCGAAAAAGGCAAGCTGCGTGCGGGCGCACTGTTCGCGTCCATGCGCTTCCATGGTGCGGAGCAGCTTTGCCGCCTCTTCATCGCGTCCCAGCGCACGCAGCGCCTGTGCGCGGTAGAAATCGGACTCGGCAAAGTCGCCGCTCTGCACAGCCGCTTCGCGCAGCCATTCCATGCGCGCCTTTTCGTCGCCCAGCGCACGGTAGGCCTCGGCGATGTACCAGCAGATATGCGCCTGACGCGGCCCGAACCTGCGGCCCTCATGGTAGTTCTCGGGATATTCCATCGCGCGCTTGAACAGCTCCAGTGCCTGAACGCCGTCGCCCTTTTTCCAACGCGCGCCGTCCCAAGGTCGAAAGGTAAGTATAGGCATGTTCGCGCGGCAGCACGCCCTCACCGCCTTCGTAGGTGTAGAAGCGATGACTGCCGAGCAGCGCCTGCGCGTCCTCCAGCCTGCCCGCTTCATTGAGCAGTGAGATGTACAGCAGCGTCATGTCTTCACGGGTTTCAATCAATTCACGGTGCTTTTCGAGCAGCATCAGGCAGTCCTGTGCGCTGCGGCCCATCGCGCGATACAGGCAGCACAGCTCATAGAGCATTCTCGGCGTGCCGGTCAGCGCAAAGGCGGTTTCCATCTGCTTCAGCGCCCCTGCGTTGTCTCGAATTTTTCGGAAAGCGCCAGCGCCGCGCAGCGGTGCGCCGCCCCGAAATCAGGCTTTCTGCGGATGCTTTCGGAGCCACTTTTCCAGCGCCTTTTCGCCGTTATAGCGCGCGTAGTGCATGCAGCCCAGCAGATAGGGGGCGCAGCCGCGTTGGCTTCGTCCGCCGCTTCGAGCTTTTCCAGCACGGTAAAAGTCCATCTCCCGGTTGGGGAACACCTCGTCAAAGGGCGCTTTGCGCGCTTCCTCCAACCACTTTTCGTCCTCCGTGGCGGCATAGGCATACGCGCAGCGCATCACGGTCCTCTGCCCGCAGAGTTCCAGTGCGCGCAGCGCCAGGTCCTTCATGCCGGCGCGCAGGAAGAGCTCCGCCGCGTCAATGCCGGTGACGACCTTGACAAAGGGCGCGGTGCGTCCGGTCAGCACAGCGGCGTAGGGATCGAGCGGGTCAAATTCCAGCGAACGGCGGCAGATTTCTTCCGCTTCTTCGAGCTTTCCTGTTTTTGCAGCAGCGCAGCTTTTCAGCGCTCTTGTCTTGAGCGAACGGGCGTTGACGGCCAGCGCTTCGTCCAAATCGGCCATCGCCGCGCCGTATTCGCCTGCCGCGCACTCGATCTCGGCGCAGACTCCAACGCGGCAGCCTTCCACTGGATGTTCAGGCGGCGCGCTTGAGCATCCGCAGCGCCTTCTCATTGCGTCCCAGCTGGCGCAGCACGATGCCGCTGATACAATCCTTCACCGTCATACGGGTTAGATTGTGCATCGTCAGGCGGTTCACCGCGCGTTCGAGATAGGAATCGCCTCGTCATAGCGGCCCTGCGGTAAAGCACCCGCCGTAGGCCACGTTGCAGCGGATATCGTCCGGATCGCGGCGCAGCGCTTCGAGATAATAGGGATCGGGGTCCAGTGGGATGCTTGTACTGCTCCAGATGCAGACCCGTCAGCCACAGCTCTTCATTGGTTTGATCTCGCAGGCGTTTTCATGTCCGGACGCGTGCATCGGGAACCTTCTTGCCATCGAAGAACATTTTATACCATTCAATCAACAGCTTTCCGTTTTCGTCCAGCACCTCGGCGTGCAGATCGTCCGCCTTGTGCTTCACCGCCACGGCATAGCACTGCCGTTCCGGCGGACATTCTTTCTGCTCGGCCACGACCATTTCACCATAGGTGACGCGGAGGATCGCGCTGCTGTGCGGCGCGGTGACGTTGAAGGCCACACGCCTCATCGGTGACGGAGACCGCCGCTTCCTGGATTGGCGTTCTTGAGCTGCTCCAGCCCGCAGAGCGAATACACTCAGCGCTGCTCAAAGGTCTTTTGGTTTCATACGGCAGCAGTGAACGCAAAATCCGGCTGGTTGTCGGAATAGCAGGAGGTCATGATTTCGAGGTACTCGCCGTCCTCGTCTGTCAGGTTCTTCTGCCACACGCCGCCGTGCTCCGCACGGCCCCAGGTGAAGAACTTCTTGCCGGGGGAGACATATTTATCCGCGACATGGACGGTGCCCATGCTCTTTCCATCATCATAGCCCGCCATAAAGTCATAATCCGAATCAAAGATGAAGAAAGACGAACCCATCCGCAAGTTTCTTGAACCAGCGGATATCCACGCCGTCGCCGAAGTCCGCGCCGCCGAACATTCCCTTGACCACGGGGAAGGGCGAAACGGTGGTCTTGTTGTGGAAGGTGATGTAGTCGATATCCGGCGGGAACATCAGCCGATAATTATCGTTGGCATGCACCGCGAGGTTTGCCCACCAATGGAAGGTCTGGGTCTGCGCGGTGGTGTTGTAGAGCTTGACGCGCGCGGCGATATAGGCTCTGTCCGGCCAAATGGTCACGCCCACGGTGCCTCTTGATACCGTACATACTCTCGATCTCGCCCACCCAGGCGGTCTTTTTTCTCCGTTAGCGCCCTCCTCGATCGTGCATTCGACAGGCATGAAGGTGGGGGCGGTGGTGCTGCGGATAGTTAAATTCGATGCCGCCGGACACCCACACGCCACACAGGCCGATCAGCGCGGGCTTGATGACGTTGTTCTTATAGACGAAGTTGTAATCGTTGACCTTGTCGTACCCCCTCGTAGATGCGGCCGCCCAATTCGGGCAGCACCGTTACGCGGATGAAGTCGTTTTCCAGCCGGATCGCGTCGTAAGCCTTGTCCTCCTTGACCATGGTCAGCTTGTCGCTCATCCGATAGGGATAGATGTATCCGCGCGTACCCTGATTGATGCGCAGATCCGAAAACAGCGGCAATTCCTCCGCCGCGCCCTGTCCGTAGGTGGAATGATGAGTTTTTCGCGCCGAATGGTAGCTTCCATGTAAACGCCTCCCTGTCTGTGAAGTGGTGATTTTTTATATACTTCATTTTTTAGGATACCGATGCCCCTGCTTCAAGTCAATATACGGAATCGCGATTTTTATCTATAAAATGTGCAGATTGTCCTGCCTTTTTCATCTTGTGAAACAGATTTTTTCCAACGCAAAAGCGCCCTGGACGTCGTTTGCGTTCAGAGCGCTCTTTCAAAACAGCTACAGATAGAAACGGTTTCATAGCGGCTTTCTGGCGAAATGATTGGGCAGAGCCAGCAGCTGTCCACTCCTGCGTTGGCGGCGGCCAGCATCATGTGCGTGGCTACAATAGGAGGCATCCTCCACGCCGGAATCCCTGGGTGGTCAGCGGATGCTCCATCGGCAGCACGCGCTCCAGAATATAGATCGACAGGGACATCAGCATCGAACAGTAGACCGTGCGAATGCCGAACGACCGGCCGAACACGCAGAAGCCCACGATCAGGAGCGTGACGTTGATGATGAGCACCAGCGTGCCGGTGGACATCCCGGAATCAGCGCGCCCAGGATCACCGAGATACCCGATACGCCGCCGGTAGAGAAATTATTGGGGAACTTAAAAAGTAAACGCCGATGGTCACCATCAGCGTTCCCAGCGTCAGCCAGAGAAAATCCTTGATCTTATCCTTCATACTCGATTTCGACTCCATGCGCTTTCATCCGCCTTTTTTGCAGTCTTTTCCGTCAACCTTCCCCCATTATAACATACATCCTGCAAAGCAGATGTAAAAAGCATAAGAAAATTCTCTTTTTCGAGGCATATCCGGCCGCCACCTTCCATCCCGTGGGCGCGTCGAGCCGGGCTGAGGATCGCCTCTTCCTGCGCAGGTTTTTCCATTGCGCGGCAAAACGTGCAGCTTCCACTCGCGCCGCAACACCTTTGCCGCGCCCCCGCCCCATCTCATTCGCGGTACAGCACATAATCCAGCATCACCCGCACAAAGCCCGCCTTTTCCATCGCGGACACAGCGCAGGCGGGATAGGTTTTGATCCGCAGGTTCTCGCGTTCCGGGAAAACGCGTCTCGATGTAAAATCCCGCGCCAGTGCGCTCAGTGCGGATTCTGCTGCCTCAGGCTCAAACAGGCGCAGCTGTTCGCCGCTCTTTTTCCAGCACTGCCGCGGCACATCCGCCGCACAGGCAGACCGCCGTGCCCGGCACACGCAGGAACTCCCCGTCCCGACGCGTGCGGCAGAAGCCGTCCCCAGCTCTGCGCCGGATCGGGCGCAGGCAGCCAAACCGCCTTTTCCGACGGGGACGCCAGCACCGCGCAAATTCGCTCGTACTCCTCCGCCCGCACAAACTGCATGCCGGAAAGTCCCTGCACGAAATACCCTCTGCGCACCCGGCCCGTGTATTCCCAAACGCGCAGCTTTTCCACCGCCTGCGGCCAGGCAACACCGGTAATCGTCTCCCGGCAGAGGATGGGGCAGGCGTCAAAGGCACGGTTCAGCGCCTTCTTCCGTCAGCGGGCGTTCCGGACGCGCCAGCTCCCAACGCCCCGCGGAAGCGCACGGGCGCGCGCCGCAGCCAGCCTGCGTCCGTCGGTCTTGCCGGGCAGCAGCACCTCTTCCTCCACGCGCAGCGGCGTCAGGCTGTCGGACCGAATCAAACCCTTGTGCGCCAGGTACAGCAGCGGCTCCAACGCGCTCTTTCCCTTCAGCTGTGCCGACAGCGCCGAGGCAAAGCACGCACCGCGCTTTTCAGTGTTTCGAGCACAATTCGCTCGTCTTCCTCCCGAATTTCTTCTTTGGGAAGTTCCGCGTCCCAATCCACGTTTTCCGTGCGGAAAAAGCGCAGCGCCTGTCCCTCCATCGCCCAGCAATACTCGCCTTCCGCCAGCAGCTCGTCCAGCATCTTGGGCGTAAAGCCGAAACCCGCGCGGGCAGCAGCTCGCTTTCCATGTTTTTCTCAAAAACGCCTGCCCCAGCAGCTCGTCCAGCGCAGCGCGAAGCTGTTCCGCCGGTGTGCCGGAATGCCGCGTTCTCTCCGCCATCAGCGCGGCAAAGCGC
>VOFG01001992.1_pt1 | contig 18266 bp, 27 predicted proteins | sample 5384171 | NCBI WGS metagenome assembly VOFG01 (sample SAMN12384726, study PRJNA508395) | human gut metagenome | isolation source: healthy gut F | host: Homo sapiens
CTGACAGCAGGAGAAAAAACCAAATCAGGCGGAGCAGGCGAAGGCCGCACGGAACTGATCGGCAGATTTTTCCCCGCAGGGACGCCTGTGGGGAAAATCGAGGATACCGTTGTAAAGGTGCTGGAACTGTACCGCAGGCGGGAGCGGTAAATGATCCGCGAGCATACGCCAAGGAGGAAGTCTATCCTTTCGCGGTGCAAATGCTTCTGCCGTGCTCCCCTCTCACACTCCCCCTGAATTATTATACCAGCTGAAAGAGAAAAACTTCTCTATTCCTATTTCAGCCAGTAATGAGCTTTCAGGAGAGTATGCCCTATCGGACTAAGAACGGTATTGTCCTAACAAGCAACGAATTATGGGGCCACAATTCAGCTTGACAGGGGCCATGCCCCTATGACCCCCGCTGAGAAAGGATGATTTTTTTGAAAAGAACACATGAAATGAAGATTCGCTTTACCAGAGAAGAGCTTGATGCTCTGAACGGAAAAGCACGGAGAGCCGGTCTTTCCCGTGAGAGCTATTGCCGTCATATCCTGAATGGCGCGGAGGTCAAGGAGGCCCCGCCTGCCGATGTGCCCACGCTGATCCGGGAGGTGCGGCGTGTGGGCTGCAACATCGACCAGCTTTTGGTGATTGCCCGCGCAAAGAATTGGATGATCGCGAAGGATCTGGAAAAAGCGCTGGAACGCAGTCGGGCGGTCGGGAAGCTGGTCATGGACACTTACACCATCCCTGTATTATAAAAGTAGACACGGGAGGGTAGGAAAAAACTTTCCGTAGTGAAATCAAGACTATTTTATTGAAGGATATGATCCCCCTCAAACAGAAGAATGTCAGGGTTTTCGCCGGCGGCATCCAGAAGGCGCTGTGTGAAACCGCTCTTACTGAATACGCCGAAGGTAACGGTGTAGTTCGGATAGGCTTTGCGAATCTCATCTGTGCGGGCGACCTTTTCCTTCAGCGCAAAATACACCGGGGCATCTACCGGCTTATTGTGGTATTTGCATTCACCGGCAAATATCCGCTTGTTCTGCTGATCCACGGCCATGACATCAATCTCTGTATCGCCGTCAAAATCATTCAGCCAATAAGAGCCGATGTGGGAAGGGGTAAATGACACCTCACCGCCTTTGCAAAGCTTTACAAAGATGTCCTTGCAGATGTCCTCATAAGTAAACGCCACGAATTTCTCAATGAAATCCTTTTGAATCTCGTCCAGAACGATCTGCATATTGTCAAATTCCAGTTCGCCCTTGTACGGATACACATACCGAAACCAAAAGCGGATAAAGTTGTCTGCGATAAAGTACAGACCCTTTCTGGATTTCTCCGGATTCTTTTCGGTAATGGGTGTCCGTTTTTCTACGAAACCCAGCTCGGAGAGCGTGGACAGATAAGGCGTTAGTGCTGAGGTTTCCTGTCCCAGCACACCGGCAATCTTCCCCAGCTTGTGGTTTCCGTCGGCAATTGCCTTGATGATGGAGAAGTAGTTCACCGCCGTCATGGATTCGCTTTTCAGCAGAAAGTTCGGCTCCTCATACAGAAAGCCGTTTTTGGACAATACCACATCCTTGAGCTGATCCAGCAGATCCCGGTCATCCTGGAAGAACTCCAGGTATTTCGGCACACCGCCAGTCACGGCATACTGTTCCACGACCCGGTCAAAGGGCAACTTCTGGACGGCGTAGATCTCTGTGAAAGACAATGGAGCCAACCGCATCTGCGAGGTTCTGCATCCATACAAAGGACTGTCATAGGATAGTGCGTGCTTCTGCATCATGCCGATCAGCGATCCGGAAAGGATCAGCATAATGTTGCTGTCCTTGAGCAGTTCATCCCAGGCATTTTGCAGAATGGAAGGGAAAGCTGGATTCGTCTTGACGAGATAAGGAATATATCATCTTCTGGCAGGAAACCTACGACAGCCACCAAAGCAGGCCGACCACCTATGCGGCACACAACTATGTGTTCAAAACCATATCCTCCCCGGCTTGGGCGATATACCTCTCTCTGAATTGACATCAGAGATGGTCGGAGAATTTCTGGAGGAGCGGCGGCGCTTCGGCAATCATCGACCCGGCAGCTCTGGCTTGGGAGAAGAAACCATGCGGCACATCCACCGCCTGCTTCAGCAATGCTTGGATCAAGCCATACGGGACGGTCTCCTGACAGAGAATCCCGCCAAGGCATTCCACTACCGCAAGTCCACGACGGTGAAAGCGAATATCATGACGCCTCTGGAGATGGAGGACTATCTGGACGCCGCCGAGCAATTGGGCTACCTCCCCATGTTCATGTTGGCGCTGACGACAGGCATACGCCAAGGCGAGCTCATCGCCCTGAAATGGAGTGATCTTGATATTGAAAGTCGGACGCTGACCATCGCGGAAAACCGTGCCGTGGTACGGCGAGAGCTGGTGGAGCACGGTAGCCAGACGAGGACGATAGCACTGACACCAGAGGTAATCGACCTCCTAATCAGGGAACACGACAAGCACCCCAGCAGCCCGCTCATGTTTATGCACCCGGCCACGCTGAAACCCTACTCGCCGCAGATGGTGCGCCGGATGCACAATGAGATCATCAGGGAAGCGGGCATCGACCATATCCGGTATGTGGATCTCCGCCATACCTGCGCCATCCTTGCTCTGAAGAACGGCATGGATACCAAGGAACTGGCGCAGATGCTTGGGCACTACCGCCCCACGATCACCCGGCAGAACTATGAACCTTATCTGCTGTACACGGCAAAAAAGGATGCGGATATGCCAAAGGAAGCTACGCAGAGTGAGCTGCAGCAGGCGGCAAATATTCTGGATAATCTTCTGAAGTTCTGATAGCTATTCCTCAAAAGGTGAGTTGTCCACAGAAATCAATCATTTTACACTCAAAGAGGAGGAAACAAAATGAAAAATAGAATCATCATCACTGCTACATTCGCCGCCTGTCTCGCCCTGTGTGCCGCCGTGTGGCCGCAGGCCGAAACGGTCGGGGAAACACCCACACCGAGCGAAACGACCGCCGTGATCGCTCCACAGCCGACGCTTCCGGAAGCAGAGAAACCGGTGCTGCCAGTGGTAACAGAAAAGAAAGAAACGGAAATGCCGGAAACTAAATCAGCCCCGGAAACAACCACTGAGGAGCTACCCGTCCCTGCACCGGAAATAGAAGATGAACCCGTGGCAGAACAGAAATCTGCACCTCCTACGCAGACAGATCCCACTCCGGTACAGCCCGCGCAACCTGAACCAAAAACGGCACCGGAGCCAATAGCTAATGATAACGAACTGGCGGATATGGTCTATGTCCCCGGCTTTGGCTGGATACAAAGCGAAGGCCCCAATCATGTCGAGTACGCCGAGGATATGTACGAGAACGGCAACAAAATCGGCATCATGGGCTGACCTCAAAAATTGCGCCGCATAAACAAAGAAATAACCGCAGGAGAGCAAAAAAGCATTCCTGCGGTTATCCTTTGCCAGTTTATAATTCAAAATCTCTCGTCTGGAAAGGACATCACGAATCTGAAAATTGGATTTTCAATAGACAAACTAATCTTCCTGTGCTAAGATTATCTTGTGTTAGAGTAAACTCAGTGTATGAGGTGTCCATATGAGTCAAATTATTCAGAAATTAGATCAGCAGCAATTGAAATCCCTCTGCGGTATCGTGGCTCATACGTCTGAAGGATTGACTAAAAGCGAATTAACAACACTTTTGGGTCAATGCAGAATTTGTTCTGTTGATGACGGCTCCTCCCGTAATCAGTTGGGATATACCATAGGCTTAAACAAAAGAGACTGGCTTTACAATTGTCTGGTAGCGGAGATAAACAAGAGCCAATCGTTTAGTAAGGTCTTTTCGTTTTTGCAGGCAGTGCTGAATCCTGCCGCATACACGAGTGCTGATAGCAGGCAAAAATACAGGTACTTATTCGAGGAAACAAACAAAGTCCTTCTCTTTGCCGGGTTATCGATTGACCAAAGTGGGCGATTGGTAGCGGTTTCGCAAGCTGAAACACTTTCTGAAGTTGACCAGCGAGTCAACCACTTGAAAAAAGCTCTATATGACCGTGCCATACATTCTGAGGTACAGAAGTACTGTGTTGAAGACTATTTGAGAGCAGACTATTATGATGCTGTGTTTGAAGCGTCAAAAGGATTGGCTGAACGTGTCCGGCAGATTTCCGGCTTGACTACAGATGGTGGAACACTTTTTCAAACTGTGTTTTCCAAGAACGATCCCTATATTCATTACAAGAAGCTTGGGAATCTGAGAGCTTTGCTAAATTTAGAGAGAAACAGACTAAAGTGTGCGCTAATTGCACTACGGGCATTTGCAGGAGTTGTGGACTGGAGCTTGGGTTAAACCTTTGCGGAAATATTAAAGGGAATCTATAGCATTCAAATCCTGCGCCGCAATAGACAAAAGAATAGAAAAAGCCCTCTGAAATCAACGATTTCAGATTCGAGATGGGAGATTCGCAACTCTTACCTCCACTGTTTCCGCATACTCCACGTCTGTCTGTAGTCAAACATGTGGTCAAAAACCGCTTTCTGAACACCCCTCGTGACAGGGGACAGAAAGCGGTTTTTCATAGTCTGCCGGAGTGCCGCGGACGGATAATCCGGTCCCCGGTTTGCCGCATTGTACCTCTGATGAGGTGGTTAAGCAAGTCCTTTATGCAAGGATAGGCGGCGCAGAATTTGCATCGCAATAGACAAAGAATACCTTCACGCATTTGCCTTCTGGAGATAAAACTCACTCTCTGCGACTCGTGTCACAAAATCATATTCCAGCCGTGTTGCCTTTGAGGGCGAAATATTGTAACGCTTAAACACCGAGGGCAAATATTGTAACGCTTCGGCAATGTCATAGACAAGGAGCACCAGTAACGGCCATTGCATTCCCTTAATTCGGACGGTATTTTAAGGGAATGCGTGCCGAAGTAAAGGAAAGTATCTGTGCCCTGCGAGGAAAACACAGTTGACTTTTGTCGTAATTTTATCATGAATATTTTTCGATTGGCACTCAAAGCGAGGGCTTCCCGCAGGTCGGGCAAGACTTAATCTTCCTTGCCTGACGAGTGGCACGCGCTCTCTGCTCTGTTTCGAGTGCATCAAAAGGCCTTGCCAAAGATTTGGATTCGGCTCATGCTCTGCGTAGTCTTCAAGGTGCCGCCGAATATCATCGGCAGCCAACGCAAAGAAACTTATCGTCCAGAAACCGAATGTGGCGCTTAATATAATCGGAAACTACCGCGGGCATATATGTGTTTCTGCCCATCGCATACCGCATTGCTGACAGCAGGATCAAACGAAAGTCAGCGTCACAGATGGGGCGAGCAGGTCCTGTGGGCACAACAGAAACTCCTTGCCATTATTCATGCATACGCGCAGCGGTCGCTGTCCCTCCGTTACCAGATTCAATAGACTACTGGTTCGCTCTTTCAGTTCATCAATGGTGATCGATTCGTAGTCCTGACACGGGTTTGCTTCATAATTCATCATTTGACCTCCAATCAGTTTGTCCTCACGATGAGGTGTTGGCATTGTAGCTCTGACTGCCCGGAGGTTCAACCGTTTCTTTCGCGGTTTGAAAAGAAATTGAATAGAGTCTGAATTCGTGCGGATTTATCATTTTCTTGCTTTTCCTGCCCAAATGTGCTACCATCATAAACAACGCTGTCAAGTGTTGGAATAGGCCTTGGCAGTATGGCTGCAATAGACCGAATGCTCTGCCAAGCGGCAGAGCATTTTTTGTATATCGGTACGGAGGAGATATTTATGTCTGTGAGTTATAAAAACTCTGGAAGCTGCTCATCGATAAGGACATGAAGAAAAAGGACCTGTGTGAAAAGGCAGGTATTAGCCCAGCATCTGTCACCAAGATGGGGCGGAACGGGCATGTTACAACAGAGATACTCGTGAAGATTTGTGCCGCGTTGGATTGTGGAATTGAGGATATTATAGAGGTTGTGCCAGACAATAAAAAGAATATATAGTTTAAAGTCCAAGATTTTTCTGGCCTATTTGGAGCATTTATATGGGATTTTTACCCAAGAATAAAATGACCGTCGAATCATTTATTTTGTCGATATTTCGTATTTGGAGTGAGAAAAGCAATGGCTCAAAAAAGAGTAAAGAGCAAATACACTATAATATGAGCCGCGTGCGCAATAGTGATACCGCTCTCGAAAAATTACTTTGCGAGGAACTAATTCATAACGGAGTAACTACCTATACAAGAAACAATAAAACGATCTTCGGAAAGCCAGACATTGCTTTTATTGCAAGAAAAATTGCCGTTTTTTGTGACGGAGACTTTTGGCATGGGTATGATTGGGCGAACGCCCAGAATGAGATAAAAAGTAATCGAGATTTTTGGATATCCAAAATAGAACGAAATATGCATCGGGATCTGAAGTTACAACCCGTCTACAAGAGCAGGGGTGGACGGTACTCAGATTTTGGGGGCATGAAATACTCAAAGAAATGGACTTCTGCATATCCACCATATTGGACGAACTTCGAAATCTGCCGCAACTCCCATACAGAACAATTGATTTGTGTGCTGGAATCGGAGGCATCCGAAGAGGGTTTGAACTGACCGGTCGATTTCAAAACGTGCTGTCCTCAGAAATAGATAAATATGCATGCAAGACATATCAACACCTATTTGGTGATGATCCTCATCACGATCTTACAAGCGATGAATTCAAGAACTTGGTGTCTGAAACGCCTTATGATGTTTTGCTTGCTGGATTCCCGTGTCAGACATTTAGCCGCGTCGGCTTACAGGAAGGATTCGACGATGAAGAAAAGGGCAAGATTTTCTTTCATATTTCCGAAATCATTCAGAAAACCCGTCCATTTGTAATTTTCCTTGAAAATGTTGACCGTTTAGTGACGCATGATGAAGGACGGACATTCCAGACAATTATCGACACGTTAGTCAAAAGCCTCGGTTATCACATTATAGGCGTGGAACTACGGGAAGACGGGGGCTTACAATATACGCCGAAAGCATTTATAAGAAATTCACGCGATTTTTGGTGTGCCGCAAAATCGTCCTCGTACATATATTATCGGCTTTGATACGGAACGATTTTCCCCCGAAGAATTAGCCAGACTGCCCCATGAGCTGCCTTTTGAATCGCGCCAATGAAATATACCACGACTTAAATGATGTTCTGGAGCATAATGTCCCGGCAAAGTATTATATGGCGTCAGGCTATCTGACACACTTATTAGGCACAGAGCCAGGCAGGAAGGAAAAAGGATACGGCTTCGGATATCGAATAGTTAATGCGGAAGGAATCGAAAGGCCAATCGCCAACACGTTACTGGCAACGGGTGGCTCTGGGCGAGAACGTAATTTGGTTTATGACCCACAAGCTGGTATTGCTGGACAAATAATTAAGGGAAAGAAAACTCCGCTCAATGGCAAAGGAATCCGTGTAATGACACCATCGGAGTGGGGGCAAACTACAGGGCTTTATTAATTACGGATTTGTCGATGAAAACGGAAAAGACGGATTCTCTTTTCCGGAAGAAATTCCAAATGTGCAACGGTATAAACAGTTCGGAAACTCTGTTACCATTCCGGTGATCGAAGAAATGGCAAACTTCATACTTAAGTGCTTAGAGGTCTTACGGGGAGAATAATAAACGGAGGTGCAAGTCCATGACAGCAGACAAACTCGCTGATGCAATTTTGAATAAGTGCGATATTTATTACGGTGGAGCACTTATTTCAAAAAGAAGCCATAATCGAGAAATATCTTGCATTCTTTGCGAAATCACTGGCATCGAAGGAACGCACGATAAATTTTGCATTGCACACAGGGTCTGTCTGCTTTGATGTAATTTCTGTTGTGGCCGTTGCGTTGGGCTGCTTATCTTATAATCTGTCAACAAATGATGACATTATATCTTCGCTTCACCCTAACGATATGGTTCTCTTCAAGGGACAACGATATCGTTGGAAAGGAACCGATTTGAATATGGCAGCCTGTGTATGATAATTGAGCAGGACGGAAAGGGAAAAATGGAAAGGCCACCAGTTATCTTCCGCTGGAACGAAATAAGCATCTTATCAAACCATACTATGGGGAGTCGCTGGTGACAGACGGTCGCGGCGTAAAAAACGCAGCACAAATCGTGAGGACTTTCTATCCTATATCTTTGGTATGGATGTGGCTGAGATACCCACCCAGATCGATGTTTCCGTTGTTATTGTTGCGGAACGAAACTCTTTCGGTGAAATTTGTAAACAGGTTCGGATTGTATATGGAGGTGGAAAGTCCGTTAGCCTATTGGATATCATTCCAGCAGCATATTACACGGGTAGCGGCGACGAGTATCAGTACGGCCTCAATCCAGCCAAGGCCGAACCCGTTTTGAAAGTAACCAGTAAAATATCAACCGCACGAGACTTGGTGTTAGACAACCATGGGAATAAAGTTGTTGGGTTGCTGGTTACGGACGGCATCTCTCTTTCGGAAAACAACTCGGAACTTGCCGATTTACTTAGGAGAAAGCTCCTTCGGTTTGCCCATGTCATCTCCCCTATGAAAGCCGATATCGGTGAACGTATTCTGGAGATATATGACGAAGCATCCGTGTTTGCCTGCACAAAAGAACTGCTTTCGCAAAACAGTCAAATGATTCGAAGTGAAAATCCGCTTACCGTGGAACTTCACAGGCAGATTATGAATGTAATCCACAACACCGTCACTCCGATTGTGGTTTCGGGAGGATGGGAGTGGACCGAGTACCGCCGCATAAAAAGCGCCATTCTGACAATTAGGCAATCAAACTGGCAAGATTCCGAAAAAGATGACTTTGTGATAACGGCATATGGGCTTCTAAATCTCATGAATACCGCTCTTTTCTCTATGGAAGAAATGGAAAAGCGATAGATGAACGTCGGATTCATCAGGCCGTATTGCCACCACAGGAACGAATTGCAAGATTGTGGGACATTGCCGAACGAGCGGGTTCACTGCAGGATCTATGTATTACGGTGGCTGATGCTCTGAGCAAAAGTATAAGGAGCGATTAATCGAAGCTCCTAAGGCAGATTTTTGTCGATAAGTATATTAAAGCTCACGGGAATGACAAAATAGCAATTGTTGTTCCTAAAGCATACTATTCGGATATTTTGCGTTTTATCCACCCTGATTATTTCCAGAGACGATCATGTCATTTGCGTGACTGCTAACCGCTTTGATTTTCACGGAGAATATGATGCGATTCTTTGCGTGGGCGAGATTAATAGCAGGCGCTTTGATCCGTTGCAATGCTCAAGCGTGCGTAATATAGATGTTCTCCTTTATAATTGCGAGAAAAAGTATTCTCCTACCGAAGGAAAAACAGAAAAAGCTCGTGCGAAATCTGAATCGAAGAATAGGATTTACCGAAAGTAGCAGCGAACCGGAAGACAGTGATACTCCGGAAGAAAAGAGCTGGCATCTGATTTGCGGCAATTTTCCGCATTGGATGAGTACATTGACAGTTTTGGTGCTTTTTTGATATCCGTAAAATTGCCCACATACACAACCGACGGGGACATGTCCCGGTGGCAGAGGTAAAGTTTGTCGGCTCATTTGTTACCGGAGAACAAATTCTATTCTCGAAGTACTATGCTGCCGCAGTTTTTGATGCCGCTTCCGAAAGCGTAACGGAGAAATCTCCGGAGCAGCTGCGCCCGGGAGATGTGTTGGTATTTGTAAAACGAGACGATTACACAAAGAACATAGTTGACTTCATATATGAGAGGCTTCTTCATGATGGTAAGCTGGGACAAGATGCGGTAAATGCATTCGAAAAATCTCAATACTGGAAAGAAGCTCTGCGAGAATATAAAGAAACTAACGGGCTTACCTACAGAGGTGTAGCGCAAAAATTGCGCAAGGTCGGAAGCAAAATGCAAGAGGTAACAATCAGGCAGTGGCTGGTTGAAGATAGCCACATCGTCGGGCCGAGAAACGAGCAAACGCTGGAATACATAGCAGCCCTAACCCAAGACCCATACCTCTTGGCAGATGCCCGGCTTTTTACCTCGTGTGCCGAGGTTCGACATGACCGGCGAAAAATACTGGATTTGATAGCAAAGGCTATCGGCGACAAGCTAAAGCGGCAATCTGCCGCCGGAGGGCAGTGTCCTTAGTGTTGTTTATGATAACGTGGACAGTCTTTCCGAAACCATGGAATTGGATAATATATCGGAACTAAGTGAAAGCGTTAATATCGGTGTCGGCCTTGTGAACACACCCATTACGGAAACGGAGGTATTGATGTGACGGATAACGAAATTAAGCGGTCAATGTTTCCGCCCGAGAAGAGTATATCAACATAATCAAATCCGAGCTGCTCCGGACCTGATCCGAGTTCTCTTTGCCGGATGCGGAACACGAGTTGATTTCCAGTACTCCGACAAGCCGTTATTCCGTTGGCATTCTGTTTCCGCAGGGGAACGAAGTCAATCAGGATAACGATGAGACGGTGGAATTAGAGGAAGCCGACAATTCGGCTGAGATTACCGATTCGGCTTCTGCCGAAGAGCCGATTGCCGATCCCGTTCAACAGAAGAAACAGAGTACCTATGCATTCGATGAAACCGCCGATGAAAACTTGGATGAAGAAATCGGAATGGCTACCCAGTACATGCCCTCGTCCATGGGTATTACATTCATCGCAAGCGGAAATACAAATATCGTCAGGGGAAGTTTGACATTTGCCACATACCGAAATGCCAAAGTTCCGGATTGTATGATTCCCTATTGGCCTGATGACCCCGACACCCTATACGGTTCCTCCTGAATTGGCTCATATTGTGGCATACGATAAGGAAGTTCATGCGCTGCGGCTGATTTCTTCCGTTACCGCTAAGGAAGCCCGGAGTATATTTGAGCGCGATACGATTCCGGAAAATGAGTTCAATATTCTCAAGAAAATAATCTATCGATTTGTCGACTACTGTGCTATGGGGTATGTGCGAGTTCCGCATGAAATTCCGGAATTCGTGCTTGACTTTAGTCATGGAGATTATGTCGATGATGAACGCAACCGCAGCCTGGATGATACAGATGCTAAGCTGGTAGCATTGAGAAGGGGAATCGGTGCCGATTTGTGGTCAGTTACCGTTATGCTGGTAAACGGTCGGAAAGAATCTCCCGTAAAAAGCAAATCGCTGTATTTTTCAGGCAAAATTGAAAGTATCGTCCAAGAACAATGATTTCGTTTTTGCAGAAAGTAATCCCCATGCAGATACAACCGCAATGGATTCGGAAGAACAATCTTTAGATTTGTTGTACCGCCACAAAAAATATACGGAACCGGTCTGGGAACATCCGTGAGTTGGGACATTAATGCATCCGGAATCGGGAGCATATGGAGCGATTTCTTCCCAACCGTTGAAATCCCGTCAATGAGTTTCTCTCTGCCTCAGAACGGGCTTATCAAAGACGAAGAATTGTCCATGAAGTATTTGTCTGACCTTGATCCAACCGACAGAGCCACCAAACTTGCATCCATGCGGAGTTTGGTTGACCTGTATAGAAATTGGGTGGACGATCTGGAAAGAGTAGTCGCAACGCTCGATTCCAGATACGAATCCGCTGCCGCCAATAACATCGGCGAATGCCAGCGCGCATATAAGCGAATGTACGCCGGTATTGATTCCCTGGAACAAAATGACAAAAGCATACAAAGCCTTTTTTGCTGGCGAATCGTGCAATGTTTATGCAGAGAATTCATATTGCAATGCCAGGAAGTATGGCCAAAACAAACGCCGATCGTTACCCCGGGGACGAAGAAATCGCCGATCGACTTCATGGCATGGATTACGGCCGGGAGAGTGACGATAAATGCAGATGGAGACCTTTCCAGATAGCGTTTTTGCTGATGGATATCAACTCCACAATTGATGATGAGTCCCCGGAGAGGAGCATCGTCGATCTGATATGGTTTCCCACCGGCGGCGGCAAAACCGAGGCATACCTTGGACTGACCGCATTTACAATTTTCTATCGCAAGCTGGCACACCCCAAAAACTCCAACGGCACGGCTGTTATTATGCGTTATACTCTCCGCCTTTGGCGGCACAGCAGTTTACCCGTGCAGCGACACTGATTTGTGCTTGCGAGTACATTAGGCAGGATTGCGCTCAAAAGAGACATAAATATCCTTCCTATCCGTTGGGGAAAGAGCCGATTACAATCGGACTCTGGATTGGCGGATCTCATATTCCAAATAAAAATGTCGGAACCGGTGAGCGTTCCAATAGTGCGGAATATCATTTGGGTAAGCTGCAGAGTGTGAGCAGCCCATATTATGTTCGTAACGAAAAGGAACGTCATAATAAGTTCCAGGTGTTGAAGTGTCCCTGTGTGGAACAAAGATGGTTAAGGATGATAAAACGGCCATCTGGTTGGAGAATGGGGATATAACATGAGCGGCGGTAAACATTTTTATATGTTCTGTCCGCACGAAGATTGCGCATTTACCAAAAGGCTTCCTATTCAGATTATCGATGACGAGCTATATGACGCACCTCCTACATTATTGTTTGGCACTGTGGATAATTTGCCATGCTTCCTTGGGACGGACGAATCGGTGCATTTTTTTTGGCATCGGGAAAGACAATCGCACACCGGAACTTATTATCCAGGACGAATTACACTTGATTTCGGGCGCATTGGGTACGGTTGTTGGACTTTATGAAACTGCAGTGGACGCAATTTGTGGTCAAAAGGGTGTATATCCCAAAGTGATTGCATCTACCGCTACGATACGGAGGGCAAAAGAGCAGTGCTCCGTGCTGTATAACCGCGAGGTGGTGCAATTCGGCTCCCGGATTGATGCGGAGGACTCTTTTTGCAAAAAGAGTCTGCCGTTGATTATGAAAAAAGGTGATTACGGGCGCAAGTATGTTGGTATTATGCCTTCCGGCAAAACCAAAGCCATGATGGAAATTCGCACTATGGCTGCGCTCATGCAGAAGATTTATACCATGGACCTTTCGGAAGAGGTTAAAGATAAGCTGTGGACGTTGACAGTATACTTTAACAGTCTGAAGGACCTGGGTAAGGCTTCAACGTTGGTGGACGATGACGTAAAGGATTTTATTGTTCGCACGGCAAATCGTATGTTTACGGGGGAGGCGGCTCATCGTCAGTGCGGACGAGCTTACCAGTCGCGTTTTCCACTACGGCATTAAACGAAACTTTGGACAAATTGGAAAAGATTGAGTACTCCAAAGAGAATGAGGCGGCCAAGCGGTATGCTTCCAATGTGCTGCTTGCCACGAACATGATCTCCGTTGGCATTGATGTGGCGCGATTGAATGTCATGTTGATGATTGGGCAACCTAAACTTACCAGTGAATATATTCAGGCATCCAGCCGTGTAGGACGTTCCTTCCCCGGCGTTGTCTTTGTGCAGTACGATGCAACAAAGAGTCGCGACCGTTCCACTATGAGCGATTCCGCTCTTATCATGAATCATTTTATCGTTTTGTCGAGCCAACCGGAGCAACTCCGTTTTCCCGCCCGGCGCGTGAGCGAGCTATGCATGCCGTCCTCGTTTCAATGATGCGTCAAATGACCGGAATGAGCGAAGACAAGGACGCCATCAACTTTGACAAGGAGTACTTTGCGGACACAATAAAACAAATCGAAACATTCGTTACAGATAGGGTGACAGGGATTAACGAGCGCCTCCGAGGGACAGGCAAAAAGACGATGTAAACGAAATCCGGACGGAGATTGAGGAGTTCTTCGATCTTTGGCAATCCTATGTGGATGAATGTAACGGAGAACATCCATCCGTTCCGTTGTATTTTGGCCGTCGATTCATGGTTAATCCTCCCGCAGGAGATGCACGTCGGCTGCTTAAACAATACAATTCCTCAGGTAAGGATAGTGCCGTTGAAACTTTGACCTCAGTGCGAAATGTGGATACCCCGGTATCGGGCAGTATTATAGTTTGGGGGATAACAATGTCTGAACAGGTGAAGGCAAAGGTGGAACTGAATAAGGTTACCCACTCCGTTCGTGCCGCTCAGGCGGTTTTGCAGTATGGTGTAGGAGCCATGGTGGACTTCCGGATCAGACATTGGTTACGGCTGCGCCAGAGTACTGGAGTGGGACAAGCAGAATCTATGATGATCGCTTTGCCAAAGCCCTTGGGGTGGACTACTTTGCTTTACCCACCAACATTGCGTACGCACGTTTTCCTGAATGGTATTTCTGCCCGAAGTGTCGAAGATTTCAGCCGTTAAAAAACTGGGTGTCCGAGTACAGAAAACAGCCAAGCCAAAAATGCTTGAACGGGATGAGTATATGGTTGAGCATATGCAATGCCCCCGGTGCCGACAGGATTTGGTTGTAGCGCGTATTGTCACGGTGTGTGAAAGTGGTCATTTGAATGATTTCCCATGGGTAAAATGGGTTCATGCAAAGGCGAAGAAACCGATCTGCGGAAATCCGGAGCTGAAATTTAAGACGGGCGCATCCGGAACGGAAGGGCTTGAAGGATTGAGCGTTAGCTGCTCCTGTGGTGCCGTTGCGACATTAAGAGGCGCATTCGATAAGGATTGCTTTCAAAAACTGGATGAAGATTTGGGAACCAATCAGTTCAGATGTGACGGAAATCATCCGTTTCGGCACACCAAAGAAAAGTGCGTTTGCTACCCCAAAACCGTGCAGAGAGGCGCATCGTCCGTTTACTTTCCTGTAGTGCATAGTTCATTGGTCATTCCTCCGTATGCGGATAAGTTGAATGCAAAAATAGAGCAAAGCAAAGCTTATGATGATTGTATGACTATCATAAGCGATGAGGACCCCGAAGAAAAGATCGCAACAATCACCCGGCGATTGCCGAAGTGGGTAGATAAAATTGCACTGGAGATCGGAGCACCCCACGCAGAAGTTGAAAAAATTCTGACTCAAAAATGGTTGGATCCGGTGCCGGAAGGCGTAGATGTGGCCGGAATCCAGTATCGTGTGGAGGAATATACAGCGCTGTCTGGCGAAGTAGGTGCAGCTGGTTCCGGGCTGGGCGATTTTTCACGTGAGGAAATGGATATCTCTGAGTATGATCTCCCTCATATTAAAGCCATTTCCCTCATAGACAAAGTGCGCGTGGTAAATGCATTGATTGGTTTCTCCAGAATTCAGCCGACAATGACCCGCAATGATGTAGGTTTTGTTGATGTGAAGGAACCCAACACTCGATGGTACCCCGCTTATGAAGTCCGAGGTGAAGGCATTTTTTATCGAGTTTAACCAAGAAAATATCGATAATTGGGTTGAAACCCATCCGGCAGTCAGCGAGAGAGCCGCTATACTAAACCGCAATTATGCGGCATCGTTCATCGGAAGAAACCATCCGCGAACGATAACGCCTAAATTTCTTATGCTGCACACGCTATCCCATTTGCTCATTTCTCAGTTGAGTTTTTGAATGTGGGTATAGCATTGCTTCCCTGAGTGAGCGATTATACTGTGCGGAGGAATCCGACGGGAAAAATATGGCGGGTATTTTCATTTATACGGCCAATGGTGATGCAGAGGGAACATTGGGAGGACTGGTTCGGCAAGGGAGACCGGATGCGTTCCCTGGTATTCTCAGAAAAGCAATTGCAAACGCCAAGACATGCTCAAATGATCCTGTATGTATCCTGAGTAGAGGCCAAGGACGCGATTCATTGAATCTTGCTGCTTGCCATGCCTGTGGACTTCTACCTGAGACTTGCTGTGAGGAGCGAAATGCCTTTTTAGATCGTGGTGTTATTGTTGGTACCTACGAAAATCCGGAAATTGGTTTCTGGAACGATATGGACGAAGATCACTCGAACCCATGACTGAATTTTAGTTGAACAGCGCCATGATATTGTTGAAGTCATTAATGCTGAGATGTATATAATTATAAGAATTTCGAACAGTGTAAAGATAGACTCAATGCGTAGGTAGAATATAGGGATACCCGCATATTTTACTCATCGCAGTTAGTTACTAAAGGTTAAAAACAATGTAATAAGGTACCAACACAGAGTACCTGATGCGATGTGACGGTATCTTATATATGGGAGTATTTTTGATAATGAGTGGGTTCGTCATCGTAGCTGTTTTGCGGTAAAATAAAACTAATAGATAGGCAGGAAGGAAACAGACGATGGAGTCGAATGATAAAATCCAGCTTTTTGAAAATCAACGCATCCGCACGGCGTGGGATGAAGAAAAAGGAAGAATGGTACTTCTCCATTGTCGATGTGGTTGGCGTACTGACGGACAGCGTTGATCCCACGGCGTATTGGCGCAAACTTAAACAACGGTTGAAGGCCGAAGGCAATGAAACCGTGACAAATTGTCACGGTTTGAAAATGACTGCTCCAGACGGAAAAAACGCCTGACCGATGTGGCCGATACCGAGCAACTTCTCCGCATCATCCAATCTATCCCGTCACCCAAAGCGGAACCGTTTAAACTGTGGCTGGCGCAGGTCGGCAGGGAGCGCATTGAGGAAACCATCGATCCAGAGTTGACCATCGAGCGAGCGTTGGAAACCTATCTCAAAAGGGCTATACCCGCGAGTGGATTAACCAGCGGCTGCAAGCCATCCAAGTTCGCAAAGAATTGACCGATGAATGGGATGCCCGCGGCGTGCAGAAGGGCGTGGAATACGCCATCCTCACCGATGAGATCTCCCGTGCATGGTCAGGGATGTCCACACGGCAATATAAAAACCTCAAGGGTCTGAAGAAAGAAAACCTCCGCGACAACATGACTACGCTGGAACTGGTGCTGAATATGCTGGCAGAGGCGACCACCACGGAAATTTCAAGCAGAAGGCACCGGCAACCCTTTCGGAGAACATAGATGTGGCCCGTGCCGGAGGCAAGGTGGCTGGCGACGCGCGGAAGGCCATTGAGATGCAGACCGGCGTTCCTGTCATCACCTCCAAGAACGCCGCGCAGCTCAGCGAAGTGGTTACAAATCTGCTGGAAGACGCTGCGGATATGGATAAATAGCGTTTGCGCATAATGAAGTTGCAATTATTCGAACTATCATCAGAAATGATTTGTGGAGTAGCATAGGAGGATGGCGGTGTGTCCAGAAATGATCAATACAGGCAGTTGATTGCTGATGTGCGCACAGCCTATCAATCAGGACAGCGCGAATTGAAGTGGTGCGATGAGTGTCAGGAGGTCAACCTGTGGAACTATTGGCAGGGCACGGACATTTGGACGCTCGAATTATGCTGGTGGGGCAAGATTGGGGCTGCCCATGGGATGCCGGAGCCGCAGCAGTTATGCGGAATATACAGGCAATGAATTGCGGGCAATCTGTCAGTTATATGTGTGAAAATGAAAACCCAACGGATAGGAATCTTATTGAACTCTTTCACTCGATTGGGTTTGATATTCTGACGGACGACTCACGCCTGTTTTTTACGAACTTTGTGATGGGGTATCGTGTCACGAGAACCAGCAGAAATTGTAAGAGAAGCTGGGGAATGGCAGGTGCAGAGTAGTGTCGTCGGTTGGTTGAGATCATCCGTCCCGCGCATCCTTTTGTGCTTGGGCAAGGATACATTGAAAAGTGTGCTCGGTTGCTTTGACAGCACCGTATCAAATAAGGTGAGCTACAATTGCGTTATCGAAAGCGAGAAAAATCCGGTGGTGGTAAGCCTCTCAGATGGAGTGCCAGTCTATGTGTTTGCCTTGGCGCACTGCGGTGTAATGGGTACGCTCAATCGAAATCGGGGCAGTGGGATAAACTCTCGCTGAATCGGCAGAAGAATGACTGGGCAAAAGTGCTTCCGGTATTTTGGAGCGATCCGCAGCTCATGAATACATATTGGAAACCGGCTATTGAACTGTTACGGGAGATTGAAACATCAGAGGAAAAGCGAGATTGGTGTAAAGAATATTCTGCCTATGCGCCACAGGCGGACAAGCATGGGTTGATGCGAGACATTGAGCGGTTTATAGAGGACACATATAAAAATGGCGTGGTGATTGGAAATTACCATGAAATAATGAAAAGCCTAAATCTTAATGAGCGGCAGATTGTTAAGGCAGAAAAAGTATGGATAGATACACTACCGCTGTATGGTGCGGCAGCTGGTCTTGCTTATCATTTTCGCCGGGATCATTTCTGTGAGGGCAGTCTCATAAGTGATAGCATTGCGAATGGATGTGTGCTGCGACTAATGGAACGACTCTATAAGCTGCTTACAGCAACACCGTGATTAAAT
>VOFG01003637.1_pt1 | contig 18266 bp, 41 predicted proteins | sample 5384171 | NCBI WGS metagenome assembly VOFG01 (sample SAMN12384726, study PRJNA508395) | human gut metagenome | isolation source: healthy gut F | host: Homo sapiens
GTAGCCCGTATGTTGTCTACATCGCCCTTTGAGCACCTTTTGCAAGCACTTCGTCCTCCTTCAGCTCTCCCGTCATCTCCCATAAGCTGTACCGTGTGTAAGGCGGTTGCGTATAACATCCTGCATGGCTCTTTTTTGAAGCTGCGGATATCCGTCATAACCCAGACTGTCGGCAAAAGCGCACCACTGTTGATTCGCTCACTCCCACCTTTCCCCCAGCTTGTTTGCCGTCATAAACAGCTTTATCATAATTTCTGGCGTATATAATCGGCAATGCGTTTATGCCCCTTGCTCATCTTTTTATATTTTTCTTCGATTTTGCAGTAAGCTCAGTTCTCTCCATGGTCAACACACGCGCCCTCATGGCTTCCTTTTTCCGTCGCCGGGCTCCGTATATGCGGCACTCCCGGATTTAATGCTATAATTTTACCCTTATAACGCGAAAATGCAAGTTAAATTTCACAAAATTCCGTTTTATTTCAATTCGCCCCATAAATCGCCGTAAATACGGCCTCCTACTCCTCGCTCATATCATTTTTTGACTGTATCCATCCCAGAATACTGCAAATTTCCGAAAGCACCGGTGCATACCTTTCCAACTGTTCCGCCTGCTTATGCCCCCCCTGCAAGCAATATGCAATCAGCTCCGCCTCTGCCGCCTCCGCATCGTGCGGCGTATCTCCTATAAAAAGAAATTTTCCGTCAGGCCGGTCCCGCCGGAGCCTCTGTGCAAGCCCCGCCTTGCCTCCGGCCAGTATATCCTCCGTTCCGTACACCGCCGATATACCCCTGATTCCCGTTTTCTTCATCTGCCGCAAAAGATAATCGGTTCTGGAAGCGGAAAGTATCACGCTTTCTATCCCCTCTTTTTCAAGGCATCCACCGTCTCCTGGGCGCCCCTTCTTAACCGGCACGAATCACTCAACGGCTGATATATCTCCATATACTCCTTTGCCAGCTCATCAAAGGAAATAAGCGAAAATCAAAGCCCGCTCTTTTATAATAATCTTTAACCGGAAAACCGAATATCTCCTGTATTTTTCCGCATCCAATCTCTTCAGTCCGTGTCTTGCCAAAAGCTCGTTTATGCTGTAAATACAAATGTCAACATCATCAAAAAGGGTACCGTTCCAATCCCATACCGCGCAGTTCCATCTCATAAACAATTCCTCTTGCCGCATTATTGCCCGGCTTTTCGTCCCCCACGGTCTCCGTTTTCAAAAGCCCTGCTTGCACTTTTGTATATTTTCTCACATCTTCTTAAAAACGCAAGCCGTCCTTCGCGCACCGCACATGCCTGTTCCGTCCCCTGCGGCGATGCCGCCCCGCGCCTTCCGATAAGACCGTTTTGCAAAAAACGCCTGCCAGTTTTATGCGCGGCGATGCAAAAACATTTGACAACATTTCCTGTTTGATATACTATAAATCAAATTAAAAGCTATGAAGGGAAGATTAAGCTATTCATAACGCATCCTCAGAGAGCCGCAGCAGGTGCAAGTGCGGCGATGCCGGAAAGCCGACGAACATCCCGGAGCCGCCGACCCAAAGCCCGATTTTACGGCAAGTAGGCTCGGACGGGTAGCCCGTTACAGCAAAAAGCATATTGGTGCTTTAGAGGAGTTCTGTACAAAGGCGTACGGTTCATTTGGGTGGTACCGCGAGATTCATTCTCGTCCCATACAGGCGGTATCTCCGCGTATTGAACCTGCGCCTTTTTTACATTTACGCACAAGCGGCACCGAGATTTCATAAAAAGGACGGATGCAAAAATGAAACGAAGCTTGTTACTGCGGCCGGCTGCGCGCAAAGATGTAGGGCTTAACATCACCGCTCAGGGCTGGGTGCAAAGCAAGCGCGATATGGGCGGCGTGATTTTTCCTTGACCTGCGCGACCGCGAGGGCGTGCTGCAGGTGGTGTGCGATGCCGCCTTGCTTTCCCCCGAACAGTTCGCTATGGCGGAGCATATAAAAAACGAAAGCGTTATAACCGCACGGGGCCTTATACGGCTGCGCAGCGCAGAAACCTACAACCCGTCAGTGGAGACCGGCGAAATCGAGCTTGCCGCAGATACGCTTGAGCTGCTCTCTCCCGCCCAAACCCTGCCCATCAGCATAGATGACCGCAGCAGTGTACGGGATGAGCTGCGCCTTAAATACCGGTTTCTTGACCTTCGGCGCCCCTCTATGCTTAAAATCTCCGTCTCCGCCAAAGCATCTCCTTTGCTGCTCAAAGCTATCTTCAAAGCGAGGGCTTTATCGAAGTTGAAACTCCCATGCTTACAAAAAGCACACCGGAGGGCGCACGCGATTATCTGGTGCCTTCGCGGGTGCACCCGGAAGCTTTACGCCCTTCCCCAGTCTCCGCAGCTTTTAAGCAGCTGCTTATGATGAGGCGGCATAGACCGCTACTATCAGATAGCCCGCTGCTTCCGAGATGAGGATCTCCGCGCCGACCGGCAGCCGGAATTCACACAGGTGGATATGGAAATGTCCTTTGTCGATCAGGAGGACATCCTTATACACCTTGAAACAATGTTCACATACATTTTTCACAGGTCATGGGCTTTGCCCCCAAGCCTTTGTGCGCATGACATGGCAGCAGGCAATGGACACATACGGCACCGATAAGCCGGATATACGCTTCGATCTGCCGATAACCGATGTAACCGACATCGCCGGCGGCAGCTCCCCTTTTCCGTGTTTGAAAATGTCTGCAAAAGCGGCGGGCGCATACGCGCCGTATGCATAAAAAAGGAGCGCTGTTTTCCCGAAGCACCATAGATGAGCTTACGCAAAAAGCCATATCCTACGGCGCCAAAGGGCATGGCATGGATCAACATCCGCCCCGACGGTCAGCCCGGCTCAATATTAACAAAATATTTCTCAAAAGAGCACATGCATGCATTGCTTGATGCCGTATCCGCACAGCCCGACGATCTTATTATCTTCTGCGCGGACACCCTCGGTCGTGCGCAGCGTTCTTGGCCGTCTGCGCCTTTGATATCGCACGGCTTCAGGGTCTTGCCGAAAAAGACGACTACCGGTTTTTATTTGTAACCGATTTTCCCATGTTTGAATACTCCCAGACAAACAGCGCTATATCGCCATGCACCACCCCTTTACCATGCCCTATCCGCAGGATCTTCAATACATCAAAACCCGCCCCGAGCTTGTCCGCTCCCAGGCCTTTGATGTCGTGCTCAACGGCACGGAGCTGGAAGCGGCAGCATGCGCATCCACCGCCGCGATATTCAGCAAACCGTTTTGAAGCCTTGGGCTTCACTGAGGCGGAAATACGCCGTCGTTTCGGCTTTTTCGTCGATGCCTTTAATTACGGCGCACCTCCGCACGGCGGCTTCGCCTTCGGACTTGACCGCCTTACCATGCTGCTGTGCGGCGCTTCTTCCCTGCGCGATGTCATAGCCTTTCCTGAAATTGAAGGATGCCTCCTGTCCTATGACCGAGGCCCCCTCCTTTGTCGATCCCAAGCAGCTTGCAGAGCTTTCTCTGAGCACGGAAGCAAACGGCGCTCAAAGCAGCGGCAATAAATCGGTCGTGCGCCCGGAGATAAACATCGAGCATATCGCGGCGCTTCCAAGCTTGAGCTTCCCGACGAAAAAAAGGCCGCCCTCTCCGCCGCTCTTGAGGAAACCGCCGCCTTTGCCTCGGAGCTCTGCGATGCTCCGGCGGGCAATAAGGAAACCGGAACACATAGCACCGCTTGATAATGTTATGCGCCCGGATATCGCCGCAGCGCCTTCCATCAGCCGCAAGCAGCTGCTCGCCTGCGCCCCTGAGGCCGCCGAGGAATATATTTCCGTTCCCCGCGTCATGCAATAAACGCACCCTACATCACCGCAAAATGCGGTTCAAGCCTTCAAGCAGCGTCTTTTTGATAAATTCCGGAGGATAATATATGGATATAACCGCAATGACACTCAGCGAGCTTCTTGCTCAAAGAAAAAAAGGGCTCAGCGCATCTGAAATCACGGAGGCCTTCCTAGAAAAAGCCCTTCTCAACCGTTTCAACAGCTTTATCACCGTCACCGCCGAGCATGCACGCGCCCGCGCAAAAGCAAACCGAAAACGCCGACGGTGCCTTTGCCGGCATACCGTGCGGCATCAGGATAACATATGCACTGCCGGCATCCGCACCACCTGTGCCTCACGGATGCTGGAAAATTTCGTTCCGCCATACAGCGCCCATGTTGTAAAAAAAAAACTGCATCAGGCCGGCTGCGTAATGCTTGGCAAACTGAACATGGATGAATTTGCAATGGGCTCCTCCACGCAAACCAGCCGTTTCGGGTCCGTGCTTAATCCCTGCAGCCCGACCGCGTCCCCGGAGGCAGCAGCGGAGGCAGCGCGGCAGCCGTTGCGGCACACGAGGTTCCGTTCGCTCTGGGCAGCGATACCGGCGGCTCCATCAGGCAGCCCGCCGCCTTCTGCGGCGTTGTCGGAATGAAAGCCCACCTACGGCCGCGTATCCCGCAACGGGCTTGTCGCCTTCGCCTCCTCCCTTGATCAAATCGGCCCCATCACACGCACAGTGGAGGATAATGCGCTTGTGCTCGGCGTAATAAGCGGTAAAGACCCCGGCGATTCCACCAGCCTTGATGCCCCGCACTCCTTTTCCTCCTTTATCGGCAAAGATATACGCGGGCTTAAAATAGGCATATTGACCGACGCTATGGACCTTCTCAAAGATGCCGACACCACGGCCGCCGTAAACGGCAGCATAGCCCTTCTTGAGCGCCTCGGCGCTGTCATCGTGCCCGTATCCATGCCAACGCTCAAAACGCTCTCAGCGCCTACTACATCCTTTCCTGTGCCGAGGCCTCCAGCAACCTTGCCCGTTTTGACGGCGTCAAGTACGGCTATCGCGCCGCCGGCTGCTCCGATATAAACGAGCTTTATAAAAAGCCGTTCGGAGGGCTTCGGCGACAGGTGCAGCGGCGCATTATGCTGGGAACCTTCGTTCTCAGCTCCGGCTACCGCGATGCCTATTATAAAAAAGCGCTGCGCGTGCGCACCGAAATAATCGAGGATTATAACACCATATTCAGGCAATGCGACTGCCTGCTCTCTCCCGCCTCCCCGACCCCTGCATGGAAACTGGGCGAAAAGCGCAGCGATCCCACCGAAATGTATTCGGCCGATATCTTCACCGTGCCCGTAAATATAGCAGGGCTTCCCGCGCTCTCCTGCCCTGCGGCAAAGCAGCACCGGTCTGCCCATCGGGCTTCAGCTTATAGGTCCGCATCTTTCGGAGGGTCTGCTGTACCGGGTCGGCCATGCCCTTGAACAGGAATTGCTTTAAGCCCTCCGCCGCACGGCATATTCCGACACCGCGCAAATTAAGCCCTACAATTAAACCCCAATGTCATTAATAAGGAGAAACGGTAATGAGCCTCTACGATAAATACGAAATGGTCATCGGTCTTGAAACACATATCGAGCTTAAGACCCGTTCCAAGATATTTTGCTCCTGCCCCACCGAATTCCGACAGCGCCCAACACCCATGTCTGCCCCATATGCTCCGGCATGCCCGGAACCCTGCCCGTACTTAACTCGCAGGCGGTTGATTATGCAATAATGGCGGGCTTTGCAACAAACTGCACCATCTCCCCTATTCCAAGCTGGACCGCAAAAAAACTATTTCTATCCCGATCTTCCCAAGGCATATCAAATATCTCAATACGAGCTTCCGCTTGCCTCAAACGGCTTTTTAACCGTGGAAACACCGCAGGGCACCAAAAAGATCGGCATAACACGGATACATATTGAAGAAGATGCCGGAAAGCTCCTTCACACCTCCGAGGGTACATATATTGACTATAACCGCTGCGGAGTCCCGCTTATCGAGGTTGTCAGTCAGCCCGATATGCGCTCCGCCGACGAGGCGCGCGCATATCTTCGCAAGCTGCGCAGCATTATGCTGTATATAGGTGTCTCCGATTGCAAAATGAACGAAGGCTCCCTGCGCTGCGATGTCAACCTTTCGGTACGAAAAAAGGTCAAACGGAGCTGGGTACACGCTGTGAAATGAAAAACCTCAATTCCTTTGCCTTCATCGCAAAAGCCATTGATTACGAATTCCGCCGTCAATGCGAGCTTGTCGAAAGCGGTGAGCCCGTAATTCAGGAAACCCGCCGCTTTGATGAATCTTCCGGGAAAACTCTTTCCATGCGCTCCAAGGAAGAAGCGCAGGACTACCGCTATTTCCCCGAGCCCGACATCCCGCCCATAATCATAAGCGGCGAGCACCTTCAAAGGCTGCGCCTTGCCATTCCCGAGCTTCCCGACGCACGCATCGGTACATATATTTCATGGGGCATAAACGCAGAAACCGCCGAACAGCTCACCGCCGAAAAAGACATATCCGACTATTTCCAGGCCGCCGCCTCTCTGTGTCAGGATCGCATCGAGCTTGCAAAGCTTATCACCGGCGAGATTTTTCCGTCTTTATCAAAGCAATCAGGAGGATACGGCTGCAAACGGTAATTTCAGAATATCCCCCGAACATATTGCCGTTCTCTGCAATATGATCTCCGACGGCCGAATCAACCGCGGCACCGCCAAAAAGCTTCTGGGCATACTGTGGCAGGAGGATTGCGATCCGGCACAATACGCGCAAAAAGCACGATATGCTCAAATTACGGATCCCGCCGTTCTCCGCGAATTCTGCGAAAAGGCCGTAACCCAGCAGCACAAGGCAGTCTCTGAATACAAAAACGGCAAGCAGGCTGCATTTCAGTCCGTACTGGGCTGCGCCATGGGGCTCTCCCGCGGAAAGGCGCACCCGTGCTGCTGCAAAGCATTCTTAAAGATATGCTTTCCGCTGATTCTTTTACCTTCCTCGGTTTTCTCATAAAAAAGCAGCCCTGCGCCGTGATTCCGCAGGACATATACCGCAAAAATATCAAAAAACCGCAGGCTGAGCCTGCGGTTTTCAATAAGCAGCATATCCGATGCATTCTCCGAAGGGTTCTCCTTCTTTTCCCTTCGTTTTTCCTTCTTCTCTTTTTTTGCTTTTCCCTTTGCCATGATTATGCCTCCCAAAACCAAGTATTTTCGCGCGTCTTTCCGCGACGGCATTGCAATTATACCCGATCCGTCAAAGCATATTCAGGGCGGCATAAAGCTGCCTCATTTTTTTTCTCTTCAGCCCTCAGTTTGCAAAAAATTCATCATATATGGCACGGATGGCGGTATGGAAGCAGTCGTTAGCCACGCCTACGATTATATTAAGCTCGCTTGAGCCTTGGTCAATCATGCGCACATTCATTTTGCCCTGCCCAATGCTCCGAATACTCTGCCCGCCGTACCGAAGGAGCGCACCATCGAGCGTCCCACTACGGCTATAAGTGCCATATCGCGCTGAACCTCAATGCTGTCAGGGTGCGCCTGCGAGCGTATTCCTTCAAGCACATGCTCCAGCTTTGCCGTCCAGTTCCTTGTCCGCCACCACTATGCTCATTGTATCAATACCGGTAGGCAGATGCTCAAAGGATATTCCTTCCTCCTCCAGCACCGACAACACGCCGTCGAAGCCGCGTTCAACATTCATCATGTCCTTTTCCAGCGTAATAACACTGAAATTGCGCTTGCCCGCAATGCCCGTAACTACCCCGTCACGGCTCTCGCCCTCCACCGAGGCCACTATCATCGTGCCCTCTGCCTCCGGCTTATTGGTATTGCGTATGTTTATCGGTATTCCGCACGCACTCACGGGGAATATTGCGTCCTCATGCAGCACCGTCGCTCCCATGTGAAAGCTCGCGAAGCTCACGGTAGGTAATTGTATGTATCGTCCGGGGTTCTCCACTATCCGCGGGTCAACCACCAAAAAGCCGGAAACATCCGTCAATTTTTCGCCATACAACTCCGCTCCCACCGCCCGTGCAACTATCGAGCCGGTAATATCCGATCCCCCGCGCGAAAAGGTCTTTATCGTTCCATCCGGGCGCGCGCCGTAAAGCCCGGAATCACCGCATATTCATGCTTTGCAAGCTCCCTTTGCATAAGCTCGTTTGTGGCCTCTGCATCAAATATGCCCGTATCCGTAAACCGTATCACATCCGCTGCGTCCACAAAATCCCAGCCAAGGTACGCCGCCAATATCCTGCCGTTAAGATATTCACCGCGGGAAGCCGCATAATCCTTCTTTTCCCCCATGGATATGCGGTTATATATCTCCTCCAGATCTTCCTTCAGCCCGCACTCCACCTTCAGCTCCCGTGCTATCTGCATAAAACGCGCACGGATCTGTTCAAATACTGGATCGATTTTTTACCCGTTGTGGCAATATCATGGCAGCGATACAGCAAATCGGTAATTTTGTCATCCTCACTGTGCCGCTTTCCCGGCGCGCTGGGCACCGTATATCTGCGCGACGAATCACTGTGCAGTATATCTGCAACCTTCTTTATCTGGCCGGCATCCGCCAGCAGAACTTCCTCGAACTTTGTAACCCTTATACCCCATATTCTGCCTTTCTCCCATTTACATTGCTTGGTAATCAGTTATAAATTCAACACTCTCGCGGCTCGTTTCATATGCCGCTTTTCCGTATATCTTACTTCCTCACGGACGCATCCCAGTGTCAGTCCTGCGTATCTTCCTTGCTTCAAAATAATACCGTTTGTCGCAGCCCTCGCCCATCGAAAATGTCTTCCTGGGCAGCGCCCCGTTTTTAATAACATACGCAAACAGCTCTTCTTTTGCAAACTCAGGAAGTATAAAGCCCGCATTGCCCTTCATTGCTCCCAGGCGGCAAACCGTTTCCTCTTCATGCACATAGTCCACTCTGCCGCCGTGCTTTTGAATATATTTATCAATGCCTTCCTGCAGGCTTCCTACGGTCAGAGAACAGCTATCTATCCTTTATCCTCAGCTTCCGTCTTTCCCTCCGATGTTATCGCTTCAACAGTCGCCGCCCCGCTTCCATCATATGCAAGCTCCTTAAGCAATGCGCTGCTGTCCACATCAAAAACAACACGGTGTATAGGATGAAACTCCAGCGAGCTGTCATACAGATTAACAATCTCCACCAGCGCAAACCGTGCGGGATGCGTCTGCCGTTCCTGCTCGCTCAGTCCCTGCTTTATCTTTTCCCAGCACGCCTTTGCGCAGGCCAACGAATGATTTCCGTCCCCCACTGCAAACAGCAGCACCGGCGTGTCCTCGCCTACTCCGCTGCGCCGGGCAAAATTTTTCCTCTCGGCAAGGCCCTGCAAAGCCTTGAATATGTGCTCCTTTTGACCCTCGTCAAGCAGGGTTCCCTTTATATGCCCGCCGTTCATTGCCAGTGGCGTATCATATACCGTTTCCCTCCGGGCCCAACATCAAAAACCGTATTTCCGCGGTCGTCCAGCAGCAGCATTATGTGCGGCAATTCCACCGGCGCATTTTTCCCTTATTGCAATCCTCGGCGGCAAACGGCGCACAATGGTGCTCTCAGTAGCCCGTATAAGCGACTGCGAGCCCACCGAATAATCATATTTTTCAAGGTCCGCCGCCCTTATCAGCCCGGTGCGCACCCTCCCGGAGCGCAGCGTCCTTCTGCACATTATAACGGCATCCCGATACTCTCTGAATATGCCTTCGTCAAGATAATGCTGCATAGCCGCATTGATACTCCTTATCCGCACAGCATCTTCCTGCCCCAGATATATCTCCGGAAATATTATATGCACCGCCCCCGGCTTTTCCCCGTAAAAGCCTCCATGCGCTTCCAGTATTCCTCATCAGAGGTAAACTGGTCGCAGGCAATGCAGCTCCAGCGCTGTCCGTCCACCCCTGCGGCAGCAGTATATCGGCCGGACGCACCCCAAGTTCTTCCCATGCTTGCATAATTCGCTCCAAAAAATCCTTCAAAAAATGTTTTGCCGTCACTAACGCCTGTTTGCCGTCATATCATAACAGCAGACGGATAAACTCCCTGTTTTCCCGTCGCCGAGGTTCATTTTATTTCTTTGCATAATATACCACATATCCGTTTTTTCAGCAACCCCAAAACACGTTTGCAAAGGCTTCGGCATAATATAAAATGTGATCGCTTTGAAGTGATTTCTTTGAAGGAGGAATATTCCATGTCATTTTATTCTTACAGACAGAATGAAAACGATGTCTGCCCCGGGCGCATAAACGGAGACTGCACACGCGGCATTACCGAACGCGTCTGTATCCAGGTAAAAAAGTGTACGATTCCTGCATGCAGCAGGAGCAGCTGGACGGCGTGAATGTAAAGATCACCGAGCTTTGTCCCTGCGGTCTTAAATTCGATGCTCCCATAACCTTTATAAGCTGCCGTTCCACCACGACCCGCGGCCACATGCGCGACCTTCGCATAGAACGCCTGTGCGACCGTCCCAACTTTGCCAGAGTCAAATGCAAGGTGGATATCCCAATAGAGATTCTCTTTTCCGATGCCTGCGGTAACGAAGGCAAGGGCAGGGGCTTATAACTGTCTCCAAGGATGTAATACTCTTTGTGCCAGACGAATCCATCATTCCCTTTACCGCCGAAAGCGTTGTAAAGTGCCATATGCACTCAGGGCTGCTATGTCTGCGACAACACCTTCCGTCTTACCGTCTGCGTAACCGTTATCCTCAAAATCGTTGCCGAGGTGGAACTGCTTGTGCCCTCTTACGGTTTTTGCAGAATACCTCCCTGCGAAGAATTCGCCTCCGAGGTCTGCGACGGCTTTTTCTCCTGCCCATCTTCCCGCCCGAAATGACCTCGGATTGCGGCTGCGGCTGCTGCGGAAACTAAGCCTCCGTCGTTTTTCTCTGCGGCCGCCTCTGCCCAAAAAACGCACCCTCCGTACTGCGTTTTCCGCAGTATACCGAATTGCATCTTGAACCCGCCAAAAACACCTCAAAAGTCAAAGAACCGGTGTCCCCGCGCCGGTTCTTTATTATGCCCTAAAACAGCCTCATCAGCTGCCGTATAAAAAAGCGATACGGCAACATAAAAAGAGCGGTACCCCGCTCTTTTTTATAAAACATCCTTTCAGGATACCTTATCCGTCTTGCCGTCGCCGCTTTGTCGGCAAATAAGCTCCGGCATAGTATGGTTTCACGTTTTCCTTTGTCACAATGCACTTTTCCGCCGTCTCCTGCGAAGGCACTGTAAACATCGCGTCCATCAGTATCTCTTCGATTATCGCCCTCAAGCCGCGCCGGTCTTTCTGGATATCGCACTCTTGGCTATCGCCTCCAGTGCCTCCGGCTCGAATTCCAGCTTTACGCCGTCCATATCAAACAGGCGTGCATATTGCTTAATAAGCGCATTTTGGGCTCGCAAAGTATCCTTACAAGCATCTGCTCATCCAGCGCATGCAGTGTAACCGTAGAGGCTAAACGCCCTAAACTCCGGAATAAGGCCGAATTTCATCAAATCCTGCGGCATCACCTGCGCCAGCATCTTGCTCAGATCCCCGCGCGCCAGCTGCGTCACATTGGAGCCGAAGCCCACCGTTTTTCTGCCGATACGATCCTCAATGATCTTCTCCAGCCCGTCAAAAGCACCGCCGCAGATAAACATAATGTTGGTTGTGTCTATCTGTATAAATTCCTGATACGGGTTTTTGCGTCCGCCGTTGGGCGGCACATTCGCCACCGTGCCCTCCAGTATTTTAAGCAGCGCCTGCTGCACCCTCGCCCGAAACATCTCTTGTTATGCTCGGGTTCTCACTCTTTTGGCGATCTTGTCTATCTCGTCAATATAAATTATGCCCCTTGAGCCCTTTCAATGTTGAAATCCGCAGCCTGAATAAGCCGCAGAAGAATGTTCTCAACATCGTCGCCCACATACCCCGCTTCTGTAAAGCGTCGTTGCATCGGCAATTGCAAAGGGCACATCCAGAATTTTGGCAAGGGTCTGCGCCAGATAAGTTTTACCTGTACCTGTCGGCCCGATCATCAGAATATTGCTTTTCTGAATCTCCACATCATCCTTGACCTGCTCGCCCGTTATACGCTTATAATGGTTGTAAACCGCCACGGAAAGGGTCTTTTTTGCCTCATCCTGCCCTATGACATACTGATCCAGTATCTCCTTGATCTGCGCCGGCTTCAGCAGGTTTATCTCACCCGCAGCCGAGGGCGTATCCTCCCGGCTGTCATTTAGTGCCGCTTTACACAGTCTTCTATGCAGTCATCGCATATAATATCCCCGGAGGGCCCGCCACAAGGGCGCTTCACCTGTTCGCGGGTGCGATTGCAGAATGTGCACCGTATCACCCTGTTATTGTCCTCATATTTCGGCATTTGCTGCTCCTTTAATGCGATTTGAAAATATTGTCGATAAGGCCGTATTCCAGTGCCTCATCGGCGCTCAGATAATGATCTCGCTCCACGTCGGCGGCTATCTGCTCCTCGCTCTTTCCCGTGCAGTCGGCCAGTATCCTGTTTATCTTTTTCTTGCTTTTGAGTATCTGCTCTGCCTGGATCGCTATATCGGTTGCCTGCCCCCTGCGCGCCTCCGAGCGGCTGATGGATCATTATCTCCGCATTGGGCAGCGCCACACGCTTGCCCTTTGTTCCGGCAGCCAGCAGCACGGCAGCCATGGAGGCCGCCATGCCGATAACTATCGTGGAAACCGGAGCCTTGATATAATTCATCGTGTCATATCGCCATCCCGGCAGTCACCAGTCCGCCCGGGCTGTTGATATAAAGCATAATGTCCTTATCGGGATCCTCCGCTTCAAGAAAACAGCAGCTGCGCAACCACCACGTCCGCAACATCATTGTTTATCTCGCCGCTTAAGAATATGATTCTGTCCTTAAGCAAACGGGAATATATGTCGTAGGAGCGTTCACCGTTCTTGGTCTGCTCAATTACATACGGTATAAGCACTTACTCATTCCCTCCGTATCAAAAAGTATTATTCCTTCTCCTGAGCCTGCTCGGCATCAGCTGCGTCCGCTTCCTTTTCCTGCGCATCCGCCGCCTTCTTGGCCGTTTTCTTCGCTGCGGGCTTCTTTGCTGCCTTCTTGGCCGCCGGCTTTACTGCCTGGTTGTTCTCCTTAAGGAATTCCAGGGTCTTGTTTACAACGGCGCTGTCGGTAAAGTACTCTAACTCCTCCGGCTTAAGTCCGGCCTTGTACTCCTCCACGCTCTTTTTTGAACATCTCGGCGTATTTTGCCAGCTCCTTGTCAATATCCTCGGGCTGAGCCTCTATCTTCTCCGCATCCTTCACCGCCTCAAGCACCAGCTGGCGCTCCTTACGGTCTTCTCGGCATCGGGGCGATACATATCCCTCATCTGCTTTTCGTCAGAGCCGGTATATTTGAAGTAATCCTCCATGGATACTCCCTGATAGCTCAGGCGCATAGCCATATCGTTCATCTGATAATCCAGCTGACGCTCAATCATGGATTCCGGAATCTCCACCTTAGCCTCCTCGCAGACGGCATCCACCAGCTTCACTTCATACTCGTTGTCGGCGCGCTCCTCATTCTTTTTTTCTGAAGGTTTGCGCGGATATCCGCCTTGTACTCCTCCAGCGTGTCAAACTCGCTTACATCCTTTGCAAACTCGTCATCCAGCTCGGGAACCTGCTTTTTCCTTTAATTCCGTGCACCTTAACCGCAAACACCGCATCCTTGCCCTTAAGCTCCTGCGCATGATAATCCTCGGGGAATTTCACCTCAATGTCCTTCTCCTGGCCTATCTCCATGCCCACCATTTGCTCTTCAAAGCCGGGAATAAAGGTGTGTGAGCCTATCACCAGCGTCTGGTTCTCCGCCGTTCCGCCAGGGAACTTCACTCCGTCCACACTTCCGGAATAGTCAGGGTTACGGTGTCGCCCTCCTTAACGGCACGGCCCTCCACCTCTACCATACGGCTTGCACGGTCAAGTGCGGCATCCAGTTCGCGCTGCACATCCTCATCGGATACAGTATACTTCATTTTCTCGATTTTTATACCCTTGTATTTGCCAAGCTCCACCTCGGGCTTCAGATCAACCGTTGCAGTAAACACCACGCTCTTGTCGTCCTTGATCTCTTTGATGTCTATCTCCGGACGGCTCACCGGTATAAGCTTCAGCTCATCCAGCGCCTTGCCGTAAGCAGGGCCGCAAACCTCATTGAAAGCGTCCTCGAAGAATACGCCTCGCCGTAATACTTCTCAATAAGCTTGCGGGGGAGCCTTGCCCTTGCGGAAGCCGGCTATGGCATACCGTCCTGCCGTCTTGTGATAAGCCTGCTCAATTGCCTTTTCGAATTCCTCACCGCTTACCGTAACGGTAATGACAGCCTGATTCTTTTCGTTCTTCTCAAACGTACACATATTTCATTCCTCCAAAAAGTTATCGAAATTGTATTCACAAAATGGTCAATATAGTGTATCATATTGCCGATAAAACCGCAAGAGTTTTCTGTCATATACCGCATCTATATGTCAAATTCTCTGCTTTGGCTCCGCCCGTATCACGGGTCGCGGCCTTTACGGACTTATGTGCGCTTATCTGCACGCTTCTGCCGCATACGCCCGGCGCTTTAGAACGCACGCGCAGGCATCCGCGCCGGCGCTCTTGCCCGCTGCAAACCGCAATATAAACGCTGCAAACGGCCGCAATATCGCCGACACCATAAACCATAAACACTATAACCATAATATCATACTTAACGCTTGAGGCACTGTTTTATGCCAATGGACGGAATAACCCTCGGCGCAATAGCCGATGAGCTCTCCCGTGAGCTCAGGACGGAAAATCGATAAAATTCAGCAGCCGCGCCCCGATACGCTGCTTATTTCGGGCGTTCGGAGGGCAACACGAAAAAGCTGCTCACCGTGGGCAGCGGTCCCCGCCTGCACCCCCCGCGCACGCTACGATAACCCGCAGACCGCGCCCGGCTTCTGCATGCTGATGCGCAAGCATCTCACCGGCGGGCGCATATCCTCCGTAACACAAAAGGAAACGAGCGCGTTGTATATATTGATATTCTCTCCGGCGATGAAATGGGATGTCCCCTTAAGCGCATAGCCGTCGAGCTTTTATGGGAAAATACAGCAATGTGATTCTCATCGGTTCGGACGGCAATATAATCGATTCCGTGTCGGTCCCGATATGTCAAAGAATGCGCCTTGTGCAGCCGCATCTTCCTTTATATATCGACCCGCCTTCTCAGGATAAGCTGGAGCCGACGGCGGAAAATATCGCAAATTTCATTGTCTCCCGTCCTCAATATACCGCAGGCGAGGTGTTCCTTGCACCTTCACCGGCTTTTCAAAGCAGGCTGCGCAGGAAGCCGCAGTCGATGCCTGCGGCCTTGAAGGCTACATGTCCAAGGTGCGCAGCAAAGCCTACACTCCCATGGCCGTAACGGTCAACGGTGAGCTTTCGGACTTTTTTGCCCTTTGCTATAATACCTTTCCCGAGGCGCAGCCCTATCCTCCTTTTCCTCTCTTTTGACGATTTTTACGCCGCGCGCGATATGCTCAGCCACACGCATTGCGTCTCCCGCGAGCTGCATGACCGCATCGCCGCTGTGCAGCGCTGCGAAAAAAAAAAAGCATCTACCTTCAAAAGCAGGAGGAATGCAAGGATATGGAGCAGCTGCGCCTTACGGCGAGCTGCTTACCCGCCAATCTTCATTGCGTAAAACGGGAAGCGACAGCGTAACCGTAACTAATTATTATTCCCCCTCAATCGCAAACGGTCACTATCCCGCTTGATATACGCTTTTCTCCTCAGGCAAACGCTCCAAAAATACTTCCGGCAGTATTCCGTTGCGCACCGCCTCCCGCATGCTTGCAGAGCAAATGCGCGCAAACGATGATGAATACGATTATCTTCCTCCGTCCTTGTGGAAATTGAAAACTGCACCGATGTTTCCCAGCTTGCACAAATACGCACCGAGCTTATCCAGCAGGGCTACCTTCACCCCCCGAAGCACCCCGAAAAGAATCCCGTCGCCTCCTCCGCTTCCTCCCCCATGCGTTTTGAAGCCTGACGGCACGGAAATACTTGTAGGGCGGCAATAACCTTCGTAGAATGACGAATTAACGCTGCGCACGGCCTCGCCCTTCGAGGAAATGTGGCTGATATCCGACAGGGAGCGGGCAGCCATGTAATAACCGCTCCGATGCTCCCGGGAGGCCCTTGAGCTGGGCCATGCTGGCTGCCTATTATTCCGCCCGCGGCGGCTCCAAGATTGCAGTGGCGGCCACGCGCGCAAAAATTCGTACATAAAATGCGCAAAGCACGCCCCGGCATGGTAATATACGAAAACGAAACCACCTATTATATCACTCCGCAGGAGGATATCCTGCGCCGGGCTCACTCGCTCATGATTTCAAGGGGGCCGCAGTGCCGGTCCCCTTGAAAGCTTTCTTTCGCCTTTTTGTGTTCATATTTTTGCGGCTTTGCAGCTATTCCTCACCAGCGCCGCCATCTTCAGAAAATATCCGCCCACCGTCGCCTCTGGCAGTCTTCCGCCGCCTTTATCTCCGCCTGCGCCACCGTCCGCCCGCGCACAACAAGGCTCAGCCGTCCTACCTGGTCACCGGCTCTTACGGGCGCCTTCACGCTTTTCAAGCTCCGCGGTCACTTCCGCCTCCTGCGCCTCCCGTTTTGATAATACGGCGCACAGCGGCTCTCCTTCTATTTTCACCTGCGGCTCATAGCCGCCCTTAAGCTCAATGCTTTTTTGCAATATCCGGCTCTTTTTTACAAGCGTGCAACCCGCAAAGCCGTAATTTATAAGCGCACGCGCATCATCAAAACGCCCCTGCCCGGTGCCGGCGCCTATTATAACGCTTATAAGCCGCATATTCCCTTTTTTCACCGTTGCCGTTACGCAATGTCCCGCCTCCTGCGGTATAACCGGTTTTCATTCCTGTCGCAGCCGTCAAAAAAGCGCACCAGCCGGTTTGTGTTCACAAGCTCTGTCACTCTTCCTCCTGAGTGCTCCAGCTTATCCATCCACCTTCCGCTCCAGGAAAAACAGCTCATGTCCCGCAAGCTCCCGTGCCAATACCGCCATATCCTCGCCGGAATAATGCTCCGCCGCCGGCATCCCCTGTGCAATTGGAAAATGCGTGTTCTTCATTCCCAGCTGCTCCGTTTTTGTTCATAAGCGCTGTAAAGCCGCTTTCGCTTCCCGCCGCATGTCCGCCAAAGCCACGCAGGCATCGTTTCCGCTTGCGATTATCACGCTTTTATAAGCTCTCTTGCCTTATAGCTTTTTCTTTCCTTCCTCCAAAACACCTCGGAGCCATCCATTGCCGCAGCCGCCGGGACTTATCTGCACTTCATCCTCCAGGCTCATTTGCCCTGCGTCAATTTTATCAAACAAAATGCACAGCGTCATCATTTTGTCATGCTCGCAACAGGCAGACGCCTGTCCGCTTCCATTTCATACAATATTTTGCCCGTGGAATACTCCACAAGCACGGCAGCCTTTTTGCATCCGCAATTGTCGGTGCGGTGTCCGCCGTCTCCGGCGCGGCAAACGCCGCCGGGCGCATAAAGCAGCAGCGCCGTAATAAGCGCAAATAATCCTGTTCTCGTTTTCATTTTCCGACCTCCCTTGCACGCGATAGCATATGCAAAAGCGCCGTTTTTATTCATAATGTGCCATAAACGCAAAAGGCGCGTCACAGTGCGCGTATCATCGCCTCCAAAAGAGCGGCAAACCTCTCTGCGCCCTGCCTTCCCGTCTCCAGCACCTCCCCGTGACTCAGCTCGCGGCCGGTGATTCCCGCCGCCATATTCGTAATAAGGGGACAGCCCGGCCGTTTTCATTTTCAGCTGTGCCGCAGCGGTGGACCTCGTGCACGGTGCTCATTCCCACCGCATCCCCGCCAAAGTTCTTATTGCCCCGTATCTCCGCCGGGGTTTCATAGCATGGGCCCACACTGTAAAAATACACCCCTTCCCGAAGCGCCATTCCCGTCCGCGCCGCAGCCTTATGCGCCAAGGCGCACATTTCACCGCTGCTACACCCCATTCATGGAAACAAAGCCGTCCCGCGCTCCCCGCAGCGCATTATGCCGGAAAAATTTATATGATCTCTTATAAGCATTATGTCTCCCGGACAAAAGCTCTCATTCACCGCGCCGGCAGCATTGGTAAGCACCAGATGCTTTATGCCCATCTCTCCCATTATTCTTACGGGATACGCCGTCTGCGCCGCAGAATACCCTTCATAGTAATGCACGCGTCCCTGCATTGCAAGCACTGTTTTTCCTCCCAGTTTGCCAAAAACAAAACGGTTGCAGCAATACGTAACTGGAACGAAGCATAC
>VOFG01004590.1_pt1 | contig 18254 bp, 34 predicted proteins | sample 5384171 | NCBI WGS metagenome assembly VOFG01 (sample SAMN12384726, study PRJNA508395) | human gut metagenome | isolation source: healthy gut F | host: Homo sapiens
TTATGCTCACAGTTGCCCATGACGGCACCAACTACTGCGGCTGGCAGATTCAGCCGACAGGAATTACCATAGAGGAAGTCCTGAATCAGGCGCTGAGCCATCTGTTGAGGGAAGAGATTCATGTGCTTGGCGTCAGCCGAACGGATTCCGGCGTGCATGCTCTGGGAAATCTGTGTGTGTTTGACACAGAGACGAGGATTCCGGCGGAGAAAATGCTATGCGGTGAATCAGGGACTTCCTGGTGATATCGTGGTGCAGAAATCAGAGGAGGTTCCGCTGGGGTATCATCCGAGAAAGTGCAACAACGAGAAGACTTACGAATATGTGATCTATAACAACCGTTTGCCGAATCCGGTGGAGCGGTTATACTCCTATTTCTTTATATGCCGCTGGATGTGGATAAGATGAAGCAGGCGGCGGCGGTATACCTGGTGGGCGAGCACGATTTCAAGAGCTTCTGCTCGGCCAGAACCCAGGTGGAGAATACGGTGCGCACGATCACAGCGCTGTCGGTGGAACGGGACGGCTGCCGGATTCGGATTCGCGTGAGCGGCACCGGTTTCCTTTACAACATGGTGCGCATCATTGTCGGAACGCTGAGTTCGTGTAGGAACCGAATACTGGAAACTGGAGCATGTGAAGGAGATTCTGGAGGCAAAGGACCGGCAGAAGGCTGGACCAAGGTCCCTCCGGAAGGCCTGACGCTGCAGGTGATCCGCCTGGAGCAGGATCCCTGGGAACTGCAGCGGCACGAACATTGCAGTTCGGCAGCCAGAAGAACGACCCTGCGGGTATAGTGCTTTGGAGCGAGAGGCTGCGGATGGAGAGGATACCGGAGCAGACGAATAGCTATCTGTCCGGAGTTGTGTCTTCCGGTGGCTGCTTCAGGTGCATCCGACGAATTTCATTCGGAGTCGCCTGAAAGCGTTCGCAGAAAATCTTATAAAAATCCTTTATTATGATAGCCTACGGCTACTGAAATCTCGTCGATGGAAGCATCAGACGAGAGCAGCAGTTCGCAGGCTTTTTCCAACCGTATGTGCTGTACATATTTGGAATAGAAAAGGCCGGTCCGGCTTTTTGATCAGCCGGTTATAATAATCCTCCTGAAAATGGAAGCGATCGACCAGATCCTGTACAGAAATTGAGGCATAATTCTCCCGGATATAGGAGGTAACCTCCGTAAAGAGCAGATAATTCATGGCCTGACGGTTCTCCCGGGACAGGAGATTTCATATTCGGTGCTGAGAATATGGAAGATCCGGATCGGAGTCCTTTTGCAGATATAGCGGGACGCGGCGTCGTTATTCTTCAGTTCCGGAATCAGAGCGGCAAAGACACTCCTCCACTTCCAGGGAGGTATTTCGCGGGACAAAGTGAAGATACTGGTGCAGGCTTTTCTGCTTCAGCAGCGCGGACTGCAGAAATGCGGTGATTTTCTGATCCGTTCCTTTCCTGGATAATCTCGTCGAAGAGTGTACGGGAGATGCCAAGAAAAGCACAGTGCTGTCGCCATTCTGCAGAATATCGGGTGGATGCAGTTCCGGTCAATCAGGCAGAAATCGCCGGAATGAAAAGTAATTTCACGTCCGAGGATCAGTTGACGGAACTCGCCATCCACCCAATGGTGGGGCAAGTTCGATGTAATCATGTGTATGCGGTATGTTCCCAGAGTAAAAAAAGAATAGCAGCAGCGAAAATCCTTCTTAATCGGGAACAGGGACGCGTTCAGAATTCCACAGGAAATGTTCCAGCAGAGCAGAAATATGGGAGCGGCCGCCGGCGGAAAGGTTTTTACCTCCGGTGCGCTCTTATCATATTCGGGCAGATGAGACGGCTGCGCAGAGGATCTTCGTAAGAAAGTAGCGGCAGATCAGAATCTGCAAGCTCTCTGCAGAGCCGGATCAGGTTTGAAGACGCATAGCAGGGCCTCCTGTATCATGAAACGGTATTTTGTCATATCGGTTGCGGCCAGCTCATATGGCCTGAAATCGTTACTCCTATTGTACCCATACCGAAAGAAAAAAGCAAGGAAAAGCAGGAAGGAAAGTCGGAATAGGTAACCGCTGCAGGGGAAGATGCGGAATTAGGGAATTGCAAAGCCACGCGCGGGAAATCATATAATGGTGCCATATATGTGATAAAGTAAGAAACATGAACGAAACAGTGATTAGTGGTCAGAAAAACAGTGATTGGAAAAGGAAGAAGATTTCGAAGGCAGACATGAAGAATGTGAAAAGCACAGGGAAAGGAGAAACTCGGAAATGGAAAATGAGAAGAATACCGCGCAGGAAATCCCGCAGGAGGAACTTGCGGCTATTTATATCGGTAACCTGAATACGGTGGATGAGGATCTGATCCTTCGGAGCAGGGAAAGAAGGGATGCCGCTTCACCTGGGAATCGGGGAGAGATTTTATCGAGCCGAACGGAAAGGTACATCGTCCCCTGCACGGAATGGGAAGCCGCAAGGTCATTCTTACTGTAACCGGTGAATATCAGGGCTGTACGGCACAGCGCCGCTTTGAGGCGAATGTACTTCAGCAGGAGAAGACGATGGACATTACCGGCGTACGTCCGGTGAAGATACGTCTCGCCTGCGGCTGTCCGGTGTCTGCCCTCTGTAGCAATTGTAACGTGCGCAGACGGACGCAGAACCACACGCCCGGCAGAATGGTCGGAGTTGGTGAAGAACGGGGCTTATTCCCGTGCTGAGGGCCGTGTAGAGGGTACAGAGCTTCCGGTGGAGGCTGAGATCTTCTGGGAAGATTCAGTGTCCGGAGAAACATCCGCACCGGAGAAGAAGCTGGAATATATCGCGATGAACGGTGTGCGTCTGACGGAAGGAACTCCTTACGCCGAGGCGCAGGGCGTATGGTGAAGTTCCTGCTGGCACAGGACGACGATCAGATGCTCTATAATTTCCGCACGGCAGCCGGACTTTCCACGCAGGGCGCGGAACCGATGACCGGCTGGGATGCGGATGAATGCTGAAGGGTCATACGACCGGTCATTACCTGTCCGGACTGGCTCTGGCCTACGCGGCGACCGGCGACGAGAGGATTCTGGAGAAGATCAACTACATGGTAAGCGAGCTTCGGATCTGCCAGAAGGCTTTCGAGGGGAAGGAAGGCTACCGCCCCGGTTTCTGAGCGCTTATTCCGAAGAGCAGTTCGACCTTCTGGAGCAGTATACGAAGTACCCGGAGATCTGGGCGCCCTACTATACGCTGGACAAGATCATGTCCGGCTTGTACGACTGTCTGACACTGGCGTCCTGCCATCTGGCCGGAGAGATTCTCTTCCCGATGGCAGACTGGGTATACGACCGCCTTTCCCGCCTGGATCAGAGTGTGCTGAACAAGATGTGGTCCATGTACATTGCCGGTGAGTACGGCGGCATGTACGGAATAATGATTAAGATTTACGCGCTGACGAAGAAGCCGGAGCACCTGAAGGCTGCCCGCCTCTTCCTGAATGAGAAGCTGTTCTACCCGATGGAGGAGAACTGCGATACGCTGAGGATATGCACGCCAATCAGCATATCCCGCAGATTATCGGCGCTATGGATGATTTTATTGTCAATGGAAGAGAGCAGGACTGGAAGATCAGCTCGAACTTCTGGAATATCGTGACCAGCGGCCACACCTACTGCATTGGCGGTGTCGGCGAGACCGAGATGTTCCATCGTGCAGGAACCACCTGCGATTATCTTACGGATAAGGCAGCGGAAAGTTGTGCCAGCTACAACATGATCCGCCTCACCGGGCAGATTTTCCCGTATACTGTGGACGGCGCGATGATGGATTACTACGAGAATACGCTGAGCAACCATATCCTGGCAAGTGCCAGTCAGACGGAGGACGGCGGTACGACCTATTTTATGCCTCTGGGTCCCGGCGGAAAGCGCTTCTATGATACAGATGAGAATACCTGCTGTCATGGCACCGGCATGGAGAGTCGTATACGTTATCAGGGAAATATTTACGCAACGGACGAAAAATATCTCTACGTGAACCTCTGGATTGCGTCTCAGCTGTTCTCCGGAGAGAAGGTATCCATCCGGACAGAAGAAGAGGGGCTGTCTGAAGCTTACCGCAAGAGAGAATATGGCGAAAGCGCCAGCGATCCGCATCCCCGGATGGGCGGAAGGAAAGGTTACGGTTCTCGTAAACGGCGAGGAGACGAAGGATTTTACCATTCAGAACGGATATCTGTACTTCGCTCGTCCGTTGAAGAGAAAAGAAACTCTGGAGGTAAGAACCGTTCCGGAACTGAGAGTTCTCGCCACGCCGGATGAGAAATTCGTGAACCTTGCCTATGGCTCCCACATCCTGGCAGCGCTCTCCGATCAGCAGGAGTGGATTACACTTCCCGCTCTGGATGCGTTCCGTCAGACCGGAAGCAGCCATTTTGAGGCGAACGGTATCCGCTACGTTCCGCTTCCGGAGGCAGATCTTCAGGCCTGCCATGTATATTTTCACAAAAATAGAGATTAGGACTTTAAATGCCGGATTGCAGAGAAATGGAATCCGGCATTTTTCTGTGAACAAAGAGAACTCAGGAATTCTCTTTTTGTGGATAAACTAAAAATCCGTGGAAAAAAGGAAAAAAACACGAAAGTTATTGACACACCCCAAAGAGTGTAATATAATTTATCAGTGCGACGTCGGGTGAGTTCTGCCCTGTCCAATGCCCCGGAGAGGCGGGAACACAAGATGCTGCGAGACAGAAAAAATATACTTGCAATAGATTTTATAGGAGGCTTACCCCATGAAGAGTTTTATGGCCAGCCCGTCCAACATCGAGAGAAAATGGTATGTTGTTGACGCTGAAGGAAAGACCTGGGCCGTCTGGCATCTGAAGTTGCCAAGGTTCTGAGAGGAAAGAATAAACCCACCTTTACCCCCCATATCGATACCGGTGATTATGTGATCGTAGTAAACGCAGCAAAGATCGCTGTAACCGGCAAGAAGCTGGATCAGAAGATTTACTATCATCATTCCGATTATGTTGGCGGTATGAAGGAAACCACCTTGCGTGAGATGCTTGCAAAGAAGCCTGAGAAGGTTATCGAGCTTGCAATTAAAAGGCATGCTTCCCCTGCCCCCTGGGACGCCAGATGATCACGAAGCTTCACGTATATGCAGGTCCGGAGCATGAGCAGCAGGCTCAGAAGCCGGAAGCACTTACGTTCTAATAGGGTGAAAGGAGGAAGAAAGAATGGCTAACAAGCTTTATGGAACCGGCAGAAGAAAGAAGAGTATTGCCCGTGTATACCTGGTACCCGGTACCGGTAAGATCACTATCAATAAGAGAGATATCGATGAGTACTTTGGTCTGGAGACTCTGAAGACTGTAGTACGTCAGCCCCTGGTTGCTACCGAGACTACCGATAAGTTCGATGTTAAGGTTAACGTTCATGGCGGCGGCTTCACCGGCCAGGCTGGTGCGATCCGTCACGGTCTGTCCCCGTGCTCTGCTGAACGATCCTGAGTTCCCGCCCGAGGCTGATCCTCGTATGAAGGAAAGAAAGAAATACGGTCTCAAGGCAGCTCGTCGCGCGCCTCAGTTCTCTAAGAGATAACAGGCCCGACAAACCAATTCAAAAATGTTCAAAAAGCCCGGAACCATGCGGTTTTCCGGGCTTTTTTTTCTATTCTCGAAACGCTGATTTTGTTTCTCTAATTTTGTTCGGATTTGAACGGTTTTGACCTCATTTTTCTTGATTAAAAATGGGGCAACAGGCATTTTTGACCCCGTTATGATTAAAAAATGGGGCAACTGGGAGCCGAAATCGGGCCGTTTTTGAGAGAGGATTTTTCTCCCCTGTGACAGCCAGCTTTTACGGTCTGTTATTCCTGGATTTTCTTTTTGGAAGGTTTGGCCGGGTTTGTCAAGGTTTGACTAAACCGAATACAGTTTATTCTGTCTTTTACATAAGATTTTTCTATGATTCAAGTTGCAAAGTATTCGCACATTTGTAAAAATGCTCCCCTTTCTATACAATGGAGGCACAAAGGAGGCGTGTCAAATGAAAAAGCGGAAACTTAAAATATATCTTACCCCCACAGAGAACCGCATTGTGATCCAGAGCCTTAACAACCTGCGCAACGCCATGCTGAAAGAAAACCGGGACACCGGCTGTATCGACGAACTTTTGCTCAAGGTAATGTGCGCCCCGGTGAAGAAAGTATAAAAACTACATATCCCCGTCCGAAAAGGGCCGTTTTATCTGCTGTTAGATAAGACGGCCTTTTTCATGCCCGTCTTTCAGATTTCCCGCGTACATAGCCGTCCGTCTTGCCAACGGGCGGCTAAATCTATGGAAAAGGAGGACATGAAAATGCCGGAACAAAAAGCCGCCCGAAGAATGGCCGTGTGATCGCATTAGCCAATCAGAAAGGCGGCACAGGCAAAACGACCACGACGGTCAACCTGGGCATTGGACTTGCACGTCTGGGGAAAAAAGGTGCTGCTCATCGACGCAGACCCACAGGGCGACCTCACCACCTGCCTGGGCTGGCAAGATCAGGACAGCTTGCAGACCACCCTTGCCACCGTCATGGGAAAAATCATCCGTGATGAGCCATTCACCACGGATGAGGGGCATTTTGCACCACAGCGAGGGGCGTAGACCTTATGCCTGCCAACATCGAATTGTCGGAGCTGGAAGTCAGTCTGGTAAACGCCATGAGCCGGGAGGTCACTTTGCGCACCTATGTCAATGAGGCAAAGAAAAACTACGATGTGGTGTTGATCGACTGTATGCCGTCCCTGGGTATGATTACCATTAACGCTCTGGCAGCAGCGGACAGCGTGATTATCCCCGTCCAGGCCCACTATCTCCCCGCAAAGGGCATGACCCAGCTTATCAAAACCATAGGCAAGGTGAAGCGTCAGATCAACCCGGCCTTAAAGGTGGACGGAGTGCTGCTCACCCTGGTGGACGGACGCACCAATCTGGCCCGCCAGACGGCGGATACCCTGCGGCAGAGCTACGGGGCGTTCTGAAAATCTATCGTTCGAAATCCCCGTGGCAATCAAAGCCGCAGAAATCAGCGCCGCAGGCAAGAGTATTACGCCTATGACAAAGGCAGCAAGGTGGCCCAGGCTTACGCAGAGTTTTCAAAGGAGGTGCTGGCAGATGGCGAAAACAACGCGCTAAACTTCAATCTTCCCTCAGCCGATGACCTGTTCAGCACCGAAGAAAGCCGGGCGGAGGCGCGCCTGGAAAAAGTCATCAACCTCAATCCCTCGGAAATCAGCGATTTTCCTAATCATCCATTTAAGGTGCGGATGGACGCTGCCATGCAGGAAATGACGGAGAGCGTGAAGCAGTACGGCGTTTTGGTGCCAGCTTTAGTGCGGCCCAAACCGGACGGCGGTTATGAGATGGTGGCCGGACACCGCAGGAAAAAGGCGGCGGAGCTGGCAAACCTCACAGAAATCCCCTGTATCGTGCGGCAGCTCACCGACGATGAAGCCACGATCATTATGGTGGATTCCAACCTGCAAAGGGAACAAATCCTGCCCTCAGAAAAGGCGTTCGCCTACAAAATGAAGCTGGACGCGATGAAAAGGCAGGGACAGAGGACGGATTTAACTTTATCGCCAGTGGCGACAAAGTTAGATACAGCGGCGCAACTCGGACGACAAAGTGGTGAAAGTAGAGATCAAGTGTTTCGTTTTATCCGCCTCACCAATCTCATCCCGGGAAATTCTGGAATTGGTGGACAATTCGGTGTTGAAAGACCCGGAAACGCTGCAAATCGCCCTGCGGCCTGCGGTGGAGCTGTCTACCTGCGAAAAGAGGAACAGGCCGACTTGTTTGCAATCATGGACGAACTGGACTGTACCCCGTCCCACGCCCAGGCCATCAAAATGCGTCAGATGTCGAAGCCAAGACAGGCGGGGAACGATTAGCCAAGGACGCGCTTGTTTCCATTATGAAGGAGGAAAAGCCCAATCAGAAAGAACAATTCAAAATCCCAAAGGAGCGGATCAACAAATATTTTGCGCCGGGGACGCCCGCGCAGAAGATTGAGGATACCATCATCAAGGCGCTGGAGCTGTATCGAAAACGCCAACGCAGTTTAGAGCGATAACCTTACTCACAAGGGAGAAGTGCGCCCATTTGCAGGAAAACGCCTGGCTTTGCAGGTTTCCCCTCTCCACACCTCACCCCTTCCAGACAACCTAAACAGCCTAAAAAGAAGATATATCCAGAGCCTTAGATGATAGAAAGCCCTGGCAGGCTTCTTTTCAACAGACGTGTGGGGTTGTGTGGAAAGGCGGATAAGAGGCAGCGATTCGGGCGCGCCCTCTTTTTAGAACGTAAACGAATCCAGCCGTAAGCAGCACATCCAAAGCGATGTGCTTTTTTTGCGGCCATTTCAAGGAGGTAACAAGATGAAAACACTGAAAAGCCTCTCTCCCTGCTCATGGCGCTGTTCATGTGCCTGGGTATGTTTGCGGGGGACAGGTGTTACGGCGTTTGCCGCAGGAGAAACCATGACGACGTATATGGTGGATATTCCCCGTGCAAACGACCCCAATAAAGCAGGCTGGGGCCATCCGGCCCTCAACTTTCTGGGCGGATGGTCAACCAGCGCAGGCACCCACTTTTCCGTCCACACCCAGGACGCATACAACGGGCGCGCTATCTACTGTATCGAGCCTGGAATCGGCGTCCATTCCGGCGACCAATATACGGGGGCGCGGCGAGGATTTCTGGGATAACTACCCCTCAAGCCTCAATCCGACGATTCCACCCAACACCATCAAAGAGTATATCGGGCGCATTATGACCTATGGGTGGCAGGGCAACGCCAGCACCTCATGGATGAGCAGCAACCCCGATCATGCGAACCAGATGGCCGGATATATCCCCTGCGCAGCCAGATTTTCAGCCAGTATTCCGCGATTGAAAGCGCGGTGAAGCGCCATACCATGCTGCCCAGCTTTTTTCAGCAGCACTGCCGACGCGGGAGCCTATGAGCTGAAATGGGATGGGAGAAAAGTATTCACACTTACAGATACCAACTGAGGGGACTATACAGAGGCCAATTTCTCCGTAGACGGTGTCACCATCACATCCAGCCAGGCCCCTCAAAGGCTCTTTGAAAGCGGAAAAGATCAGCGCCCAGCGCAGCGGCGTGGAATGGTTTGGACGGACCGTGACCGGGACGGCAGCCAGGACTTTGCCACCTACGGCACGACGGTTTCCGACCAGATCACTTAATCTGGAAGCCAGGTTAATCAAAACTTCGAGGAAAGGCTTTCCTTTACCATCACCGGCAGGGATATAACGCCACCAAACCAATCAAAGCCAGAAAAAACATTCACCGCGCCGCAATCCCAGCGTTTACAGCGGCAGTGGTGACAAATATGAACCCCAGGCCTCCAGCGTCACTATCGTCAGGGCCAGACGGCTACGTGACCCCAGGAATGTTCTCAAGCGTGGCAGTTTGAAGTTACCAAAACCGCGAGGACGGTTTGGCGGGAGGGCATGACCTTCCACTTGTCCGGCACATCCCCTCCGGCTTACTGCCGGTGGATGAGCACGCGGTGACGGTTCCACATCAGGTTTGAAAACGTGCCGAGGCACGGCTATGTGCTGGAGGAGGTGGATACCCCATATGTGGTGCCGGAGCCACCAAAACTACCATCGAATGGAATGAGGTCACGGATAAAACCGTGAACAATATCCTCAAAGTTCCGTGTCACCGTCACCAAGAGCGATGTGGAAACAGGAACGCCCCCAGGGCGACGGCTCCCTTGCCGGAGCGACCACGGGCTGTATAAAGGGCGATACCCTCATCGACAGCTTTACGACCGACGAATGAATCCAGTTCACCACCGGCTATTATGTCTGCGACTCCGACTGGACGATCCGTGAAATCAATCCCAGCGAGGGCCACCTTGTGGATTCCACCATCCACCATGTGGGCGCAGGAGCCGGGCTATACACCATTGAGCTGAATGATACCGCCAATGATGTGACAGAGCAGATCATCAAGGGGGATATTGCCATCATCAAACACACGGACGATGGCGAAACAGGAATTGAAACCCCGGAGGAAGGCGCAGAGTTCCAAATCTATCTGAAAGCTGCGGGCAGCTATGACGCGGCAAAGGACTCCGAGCGCGATGTTCTTGTTTGTGATGAGAATGGCTTGCGCAGTCGAAAAAAGCTGCCCTATGGAACGTATATCGTCCATCAGACCAAAGGCTGGGAGGGCCGGGAGCTGATGGATGATTTTGAGGTGTATATCTCCCAGGACGGGCAGACCTACCGCTATCTCATCAACAATGCAGCCTTTGAAAGCTATATAAAGTAGTCAAGGTGGACGCGGAAACCGGCGTCACCATCCCCTATGCGGGCGCAGGCTTCCAGATTTACCGCCCGGATGGCAGCAAGGTGGAAATGACCTTCACCTATCCGACGCCCACCACGATTGATACCTTTTACACCAATGCCGAGGGCTATCTTGTCACCCCGGAAAAGCTGGAGTATGGCTCCGGCTATTCGCTGGTGGAGGTGCAGGCCCCCTATGGCTATGTGCTGGACAGCACCCCCTGTGTATTTTGATGTGACCGAGGACAATTCTACCGAGGAGGGCGGCGTGACAGTCATCGAAGTCACCAAGTCCAACATGGCCCAGAAAGGCGTTATCAAGGTCAGCAAAACCGGCGAAGTATTCTCATCCGTGCAGGAAAACGAGGGCGTTTATCAGCCGGTGTACGAAGTGACCGGCCTGCCGGGCGCGGTGTTTGAGATCACAGCTTTGGAGGACGTCTACACGCCGGACGGCACCCTGCGCTATTCTGCGGGCGAAGTGGTGGACACCATCACCACCGGGGAGGACAGGACGGCCCAGAGCCAGCCCTCTACCTGGGCAAATTCAGGTGAAAGAAATCGAGTTCCCCCACGGCATGGCGGACACCGGCGAGAATATCACCGAGGTGGAGCTTGTGTATGCAGGCCAGGAAGTCGAAATCACCGAAACTTCTGCCAGCTTCTACAACCAGCGCCAGAAAGCCCTTGTGACGCTTGACAAGGTACTGGAGCAGGATGAAACCTTTGGTATTGGCATGAATGGCGAAATCACCGCTGTTACCTTTTGGCCTCTATGCCCAGGAGGACATCACCGCAGCGGACGGCTCCATCATCCCGGCAGACGGGCTTCTGGAAATCGTTTCTGTGGATGAGAACGGCCAGGCCATGTAATGCAAGACCGACCTGCCTTTTTGGCAGCTTCTATCTGAAGGAGCTGTCCACCGACAGCCATTACCTGCTGAATGGTGAAACCTTCCCGTTCAGCTTTGAATACGGCGGGCCTTCCCTGGCCGTGGTGGAGATTGCCGCCAACAATGGCGAGGCTGTTTCCAATGAGCTGATCCGCGGTGAAATCCGGGGCCTCAAAACCGATGAGAATGGCACGGGCCTTTCCAGGGCTGTGATCGGCCTCTTTCAGAGCGATGAAACCGAGTTTACCGCAGAAAACGCCCTTGCCACCGCCACCTCTGCGGAGGACGGCAGCTTCTCTTTCGCGGATGTGCCTTTTTGGGGATTGGGTATTAAAAGAGCTGGAAAGCCCGGCAGGCTTCATTCTCTGATGAGGTCATCCCCGTCACTGTGGAGGAAGATGGGCAGGTAGTGGAAATCTCCTTGCCAACGAGCGCATTTACGGCAACCTGCGGCTCACGAAAGTGGATAAGGACTACCCGGACAACAAGCTCACCGGGGCCGAGTTCGAGGTGTACCGCGATACCAATGGAAATAAGGAGCTGGACGAGGGCGACGAACTGCTGGGCAAGATGGAGGAAACCAGCACCGGCATTTATGAGATGGCCCATATCCTCTACGGCGGCGTGTTCGTAAAGGAAACCAAAGCGCCGGAGGGCTTCCTGCTGGATGAAAACGCCTACTATGTGGAGATCGCCGAACACGGCAAAATCTACGAGGTAGAGAACGAGGCCGGAAAAGGCTTTGTCAACGCGGCCCAGACCGGCTCCCTGCGGATTGAAAAGACATCCAGCGACGGCAAGGTGGAGGGCTTCTCCTTCCGCGTGACGGGCGCGAACGGTTACGACCAGACCTTCAAAACCGATAAAAACGGTGAAATCCACATCGAGGGCCTGCGCGTAGGCGATTACACCGTGTCCGAGGTGTCGGACGGGGCCAGCGCCAGCTATGTGCTGCCTGCGGATAAGACGGTGACAATCCTGGCGGATAAGACCACTGTGGCGCAAATGCACAATGAACTGCGCGACACACCGAAAACCGGCGATGACAGCAAGCCGTGGCTTTGGATGGCCCTCATGGGCGTGTCCGCTGCGGGCGCTGCCACGCTGGGTATTCTGGGATATGTGAACAAGAGAAAAAGGGTAACAAATCCGCTGAATAAGGCGGTTTGAATTTGTGTCAGGAGGAAATCATCATGGAATTAAAAGCAATCATTGCCATCGGGCTTGTTCTTTTCATCATCGGCGGGCTGATCTTCCTTAAAATCAGAAGCCGGAAGAAATAGCAAGAAGCCACAGGGGCGGCCATACGGGGCCGCCCCTCTTACATAAAAAAAAAAAGAACTGGAAAGGAGCTTGATGGCAGATGAAAGAACCATTTGAACAGCGGTTGTTCCGCATTTTCGCCCAGGCGGGCTATTCCCCGGTGCAGCTTCTCACCGTCACCCCGGAGGAGATGGTGGAGATCCCCGGCATTACCGTCCCCAACATCCGGGCGGTGCTGTGCGTCCAGAACAAGGTGCTGGCCGACCGCAACAAAATCCGCAGCGGCAGGCTGGTGGAGGAGCTTCTGAAAGAGGCGGGAGGGATGGAGGTGCGCCCATGAGCGAGCTGCATATATTGACGTCCTGGCGGCCCGGCGCGGCTGCTACATTTCCGACCTCAATCTTGCACCGTTCCTGCGCCGGATGGCGCTGTCCGACCTACGCCGGATGGAGGGAAAATGCCTATCCGTTCTCTCAATGGCAGGGGAGGCGGTGCGCTACCTCACAGGGGATGAACGGATTTCGCCAGTGTAAAAGGAAATCAAGGCGTTTATTTTGAGCGAAACGGAGGCAAAGAGATGAACGATGATTTACAGGAAAAACGCATGGCCGGTGATTATGAGATCATCCAAGGGCTGCATATAGGCGACCGGGAGATTGTTCTGGGGAAAATCCACGGATGAAACCGGCATGAAGTATATGTGCGCCTTTTGCCGTCAAAATGCTTTGTTTGCAGAATACAGCGAAGTGATGGCAAGTGATGATTTCCCAGAGATTGCAGAGCTGTTCGGCCGGCGGGTTGCCGAGCAAGCGCAGAAAACCCGCATAGAACTGAACAAGCCCCGCATACAGGGCATAAACGACCGCCTTATCACAGCGGGAGAGCTGCACCCCTCTTTCCGGTGAGGATGATCTGCATGGAAAATCGTGGTGGTAAAGCCGGATGTGCTGCGCCGGGAATACCGCAGGGCAACCCATCAACTCAAGCTCTGCACGGGCGGCTTTGGCGCTTCTCCCCCACAGCCGGGGCACCGCCTGTTTTTGCATTGATCTCTATACCGGCAAAGAGAGCCGGTATGAGCGCATGGATGTGATGGGAACGATGGAGCCGGAAAACCTTCCCGGCTGGGCCAGGCATGGGCTTACTGCCATCCAGCAGGAACAGGCTCAAAAAGAAAAACCAATAAGGAGCGTGAACGATGATGGATTACAGAGAAAATGCAGGATATGTCATAACGGATTCCTGCCATGTGGGCGAAAGCGAGTTTGTATTGGGCGTCCATTTGACAGCGCCTCAGCAATTCGTTACCTGGAAATGCAAAGACCGGACGGATTACTACTGGGGCCACTATTTCAGCAGCCTGTTTGACGCGCAAAAGGATTTGGTAGCGCGGGCGCATGAGGAGGTTCAATATCTGGAGCAGCGCGGCATTGATCCCAACAAGATGGAGCTGGAACCCGCCGATTCCCCTGGGAGAAATCCAGACCTGCCCACACTTTTGCCCCGGCGCTTATTCCGTCAGCACCGCAGGCCATGGCGGGGTTATGGTCAGCCGGGAGCTTGCGGACAAGGTGCTTTGCAAGGAGGCCAAGACCTGCGGCTTTATGGAGCGCGGCTACCTTTGCTTTGAGGAGGACTGCGCCGCGCCGGTGGCTTTGCGGGAGCTGATGGACAGAGGGCTGTATCAAGCGCCTGTCAACGAGTATTTTGCCCCTGGGGAATACGAGGCTGTGATTAACGACAGCCTGCAAACCTTCCACCCGGAATACTGGCAGGCACGGGAAAAGATGAGGGCGGAAAAGGCGCGGACTCCCCCACTCAAAAACTGCAAAACACAAGGAGCGTGAACGATGATGAAGTTTCAAATTACCAGCATGACCCCGGAGGAACGGCTGTACGCATACAGCCAGAGCAGTCAGATCGAGGGTCAAACGGGCTGTATCGGCTATCTGCGCGGGGATTTTGGCGCTGGGCAAGAGTTTTATACTTCCTGGTTCGACCGCCGAAAGGAATATAAGGACGGTGAGTTCAAGGCGGAGTTTGACGAAGTGGTCAACGCCTTGCGGGAAAAAGGATGGGCTGCTTTTGTAGCCGGGCCAGCATGAACAGGTTCTGCTGTCAACATCCAGAGGCTGAATTTGAGGGGAACTACTGCACCGAGTATGGTTTTAAGGTGCAAACGTCCCAGCACACCTATATGCTGCGGTGTAATCTCAACTATGGAGATTATAACTTTTACCTCTACGCCTACGTTGCCCGGTTTTTAGAACACCACATAGAGAAGGCCCAAGAAGGCATTCGATTTATGGCTTCCAGCGGCAGGGAGCTGTTCCGTATTCCAGACGGCGACCACATCCGTATTCAGCGTTCCGATGGCAGTCATGTTGACCGAAGCTGCCGGTATATTGACGAGTGCCATATGGAGATTGGCGGTGGATGGGATAACCTCTGTCATGTCTATCAATTCGCTGAGATGATGGAACGAAACGGCAGCACCGTCATTCCCCCTACGCTCCTCTCTGCCTGCACAATGCTTCAGCGTACTTCCTTCATCCGGGGAACTGATTCTCCTAACCAGGGGTGAAAAATGGATACAGCCCCTGCTATGATTTTTCAACCCCCGACGCCAGACAGAATCGGGAGTTCGCGGATGACTGCAATGTGAAAAACGGTGTCACCAAAGCGCAGGAGGCCGCCATGCTGGCCGGCTCCATGTTCGGATGGCAGACCCCTGCCGCAGACCCCAAAAACTACGATGAGCAGGGTCAACCAGTCAAATCCCGACAGCGCAAAGCTGCGTCATTGGAAAGGTAGGTGAGAAAAATGGCAAATCTGCCGCCCGTAAAACTGGAAACACACACCACATGGTTTAATCTTCTGCTTACGCTTCTGCGTGAACACGCCCAAAACAATCCGTATGAGGAATACCGCCAGATGGCACAACGGCTGTTTTCCAAATGTATGGCCTACGGAACGCCTTTTACAGATGGATATGGAGCGTCCTGCGTGGATCTGCGGCTGTACCCCAGCGAAGCCGGAGAAACCATCTGGCTGCTTCTGCTTACCCTTTGCAGGCAGTATGACCGGATCGAGATTACAGCGCGGAGCTGAAAACACAGAAAAAGAATAACAAAAAAGGAGGTGCAACCGATGGCGATACGATACAAAGCATTGACGGAGCTGTACCATGAAACCCAGCGAAGTGTGACAGCTCCGGCACAGTGGCAGGCATTTCTTGCCTCAGCCTGCCGCAACTACCGTCTTTCCTTTGATGAGCAGTTGCTTGTCTATGCCCAGCGCCCGGACGCCACCGCCGTCCTGGAGATCGAGCGATGGAATAAACGGTTTGGGCGCTGGGTAAACCGGGGCGCGAATGGCATTGCTGTTTTTGACGGCGAGCATACGGGCAGGCCCCGGCTGAAATATTACTTTGACATTTCCGACACCCATGAGGGAACTTCCCCAGTCCATCCCTCTTTGGGCTGTGAGGCCGGAATATGAACCGGAAATCATCGAAACGCTGGAGAACAGCTTTGGCGAGCTGGAGCATAAGGAGGATTTGGGCGCGGCCCTGCTCTCTGCGGCGAAAAACGCAGTGGAGGATAACATCCAGGACTACCTCTCCGAACTGAAAACCGTTACGGAAGGCAGCTTTTTAGAGGAATTGGACGAATACAACGTGGAAGTCCTGTACCGCAAGGCCCTGGAAAACAGCATTGGATATATGCTCATGGTGCGCTGCGGCCTTGACCCTGCCGGAACCTTTGAGGATGAGGATTTCCGGGATGTGCTGAATTTTAACACGCCGGAAACCCTCAACGCCCTGGGCGTGGCCACCGGCGACATCTCCCAGATGTGCCTTTCCGAGATTTCCCGCACCGTCCTCGCCCTGCAAAGACAGCCCCAAAAGAGAATCGCACATTTGCAGGCCAGCCGCAAATCCAGTATGCTGTAACTGAACAGAGAAACCAGCCGTCAGAAAGGAGTTTTGAGAATGAACGGGATCACATACACGAGACAGGGCGACTACAACCTGCCGAACCTTCTGCCCCGCAGGAGCCGGAGGCTCCTCTGGGAAATACGCATTGCTTCGGAAGAAGTTTCTGAAAGAACACCGCAGGATCACCTACACGAACCTGTTGACCAGCGGGCAGCTCTCCAGCCATCTGGCGGAGATCGAGCAGACGGCCCAGCGCCAGATGGAGCAGATGGTGACACAGATGGCCAAAGAGAACGGCGTGACGGAGGAGCTGAAGGAGCGCGACCCGATGAAGTGGGTAGGGCTGATGAACAACCTTCAGAACGCAGCGGAGGAGATCATACTGAAAGAGCTGATTTACAACTAATTTCCGAACCGGAACAGCCCAGCACCCTAAATGCAGAGGAAGCGGACAGCCCAGAGCTGCCCGCTTTTTTTTGGATGAAAAGCAGATCATGGCCGTTATCGCCAATAAGGACGATGACCTCAAGTATAAGAAACAGCAGATCGAGCTTTTCTTCTCCGTCCACCAGGATACGCAGGAACGGGCCGATTATCTGAAAACGGCTTACCAGGACAGGTACACCGAAATCATTGCAGATGGGCAGCGCCTGGGGTATAAGCCGCAGGAGGACGGGCTGCTCATGTGGGAAGGCTCTTACCCATCTCGCACCAAAGAAGCCGTGTTTTCCTGGGGTTTGGTGGCGGAATGGACAGCCCAGCTCATCGACAAAAAGAATACTTTATCCAGACGGACATCCGCAAGCTCCCACACAGGAGGGCCAGCAGATGTCCCTCTTGATTTTTGGAGTTTTCAGCCAGCCGCAGTCGGAAGGCGGAAACCAGATTTCCCTCTTTTCTCATGCGCTGCCCCAGCAGGTGATCGATGAGGCACTTTGTATCGGCTCCAACCATGAGAACAGCCGCCTCACCATCTGCGCCTATTTCAAAAAGGATAAGCCAGACAACGCCCGTTTCCTTTGCAGAACACTATGGGGAAAACGGCGCGGGCTTCTGTCTGGATGGGCGCAAGTATGCTGTCTGGTACAATGCCGAAGGAATCCGCATAGCCGGGGGCGAGAGCGCCCAGGGTTCCAGCGCCACGCTTATCTCCTGGGAACAGGCGGCAGCCCGTATCCGGGAACTGCTGGAGCTGGGGCGGTATATGCCCCAGAGCGAGCTTTGACCAAGTAGATCACTATGAAATCCATGACCTGGCCGACCGGCTGCTGCTGATGTTCCGTGACATTGAGGATGAAGAAAAGCGGTTTTTCCCCTCATTGCGAGCCATCTATGATAAACCAGGTGGATTCCCGGAGGCAGTGGAGGAAATCGCAGGGCTGTTAGGCCGGGAAGATAGCTTACAGGCCATCCTCTCCGAATATGAAGCGTTTGCCGCAGCCTATCAGGATAACCCGGACATTCTGCGTTTCCGTTTTTATCGGCCTCTTGTGCTGCAAGCACAGCTACAGATTTACAGCGGGAACCTCTGCACTTTACCGCCGCTGAAAGTTATGACCCTCAGCGGCGTTTGTATATCTCCATGGATGAGATTGACAGACTTTTGCGCGGAGGAAAACGCAGCACCGACTACCGGCTGGCAGTGTATTCCTTTACCGCAACCACACAGACCGCAGGGAGCGCGAGGATTTCTTAAAGAATTACCATGGGGAATACAGCGGGTATCATGGCGGAAATGACAACGTGACCTATCAGCCCGGCAAGGGCGTCCATTTCAGCCATGGCAGTATCACAGAGCCTT
>VOFG01001963.1_pt1 | contig 18227 bp, 32 predicted proteins | sample 5384171 | NCBI WGS metagenome assembly VOFG01 (sample SAMN12384726, study PRJNA508395) | human gut metagenome | isolation source: healthy gut F | host: Homo sapiens
GCCGGAGAAGTCCAGGAGCTTACTCGTCCTGCCGAAGCCGAACTCGTCGGCGGGCGGCATGACCAGCGGAATATCGGTCACGACGCCGCCGGGCGAGAGCGCGTTGCAGCGGATGCCCTCCTCCATGTACATGAACGCCGTGTTCTTCGTCGCCGCCAGCACCGCGCCCTTGCTCGCGCAGTAGGCCGCGCCCGCGGTCTGGTGCGTTGCGCCGACAGAGCAGACGTTGACGATCACGCCGCCGTCGCCCTGCGCCAGATACTGCTTACATTCCTCGCGCAGGCCGTACATCAGGCCGAACGTATTGATGCGGAATGTCTTTTCCAGCATTTCGTCGGACATATCGGCGATGGCCGTGTTGTCGTCCATCACGCCCGCGCAGTTGACGGCAACGTCCAGCTTTCCAAACGTCTCAACTGCCTTTTTCACCATCCCCACGGCTGCCGCCGGCTCGCCGACGTCGCCCGCGTACCACGTCATTTCACCGGGAGCATCCTTGCATTCCTCGGCCAACTCCTCCAGGCGTTCTTCGCGGCGGGCGACCGCCACGACCTTCGCGCCCTCGCGGCAGAACAGCTCCGCCGTGGCGCGCCCGATCCCGGCGGAAGCGCCGGTCACGATGCAGACTTTACCATCTAATCTTCCCATAATGTCCTCCTCAGCAAAAAACCTTGTTCACCACGACTGCGGGCGAATCGTTGCAGCCGACGGTCAGCTCCGCACCGTCGGGCACGTCCGCGCGGACGGTGGCAAAGCCGATGTTCTTGTCCACGGTATAGCCGTAGATGGTCTGTGCGCAGCGGCCGACCTCGACGCCGTACCAGTATACACGCTCCCAAATGGAGATATCCTCTGTTGATTCGCGGGAAAATTCCAGACCGACCATACGGTATTTCGGGTGCTCTTTCCGTGCCAGCGCCGCTTCCTTGCCGATAAAGTCCTTGTCGGCGGCGACCGCCCAGCCGAGGCCGCATTCATACGGGCTCAGGTGCTTGAAATCCTGCTTCAGTGCAAAGCCCTTTTCCATCGGGATGGAACGGACGTAGACCTCAAGCGTCTGCAGCTCGCGGCCGCCGACGGACGCGACGGCCTTCAGCGCCAGGTCGTGAACTTCCGCGCTCTTGTCGAATGCGGAGTAGATCTCATAGCCGTTTTCGCCGGTGAAGCCGGAGCGGTGGATATAAACGGGGAATGCCGCCGAGCTTCCGCTCACAGATGCCGAAGCGCTTGAGATCGTCAACCGGCGCGTCCAGCATGGCGTTCATCGCCTTGAGGCTGTCCGGGCCCTGTACGGCGTACATATCCCAGTCATAGGTGATGATCTTCGCGTGAATGTCCGCCCCGCCCTTGTGCTGCTCGATCCACGGCAGCAGGCGCGGACCGTAGAGGTCGGAGACCCAGTACAGGCCGTCCGCCATGTGCATGACGATCACGTCGTCGATGACTTCACCGTTTTCGTCCAGCGAAGCGGTGTATTTCGAGCGCCCGACCGCGACCTTGGAAATGTCGCTGATATAAATTTTTTGCAGGACCTCCAGCGCGTCCTTGCCGGTGATCTCCACGAGATCGTGCGTCCAGCGGTAGAAGCCTACGCCCTTGCGGATGGCCTCGGCGTCGGCGCGTGCGACTTTATCTTCTCTGAATAACATCGTTCGGCACCTCCTTACAGCATCCGCAGGTCTTCCTTGCGGATGACCTTGATGTACATGTCTTCCTCGTCGCGGTCTTCGATCACGCACGACCATTCGGGGCTGACGAGCGTCTTCGCCGCGCCGTTCCACTGCGCTTCGTAGGCATCGACCAGCTCGTCGAGCGGAGCCATCTCATAGCGGGCGGTGAAGTCCTCGCTCTTGACCTTGATCCACGTCTCGTCTTTTGTCCAGCGCACCATCTCATACGGCACCTGCTGCACATCGAGCATATAGCGGATGTAGCCGCCGAGAATACGTCTGCCGTCGTTTTCGTCCATCTCGTGCGGCACGCCGAGGTAGCTGCGCAGGCCCCTCCTTGGCAAACGGATCGATGAACTGGTTCTTGCCTGCTGTTGCAAACACGATGCGGAACACGCGCATAAATTCGTCCTCGTCAGGGGCCATATCCTTGATCGCCATCATCGGGAACTGGATCGACCAGACCCAGCCCATTTGCGCGACCCAGTGATACGCCTTTTTCAAGCGACGTTTCCTCGCCGAAGTTCTGCGTGTACTGACCGTTGCGCAGGCACTGGCCTTCCTTGACCATGCGCTCGCGCGGCGTGTCGTGGATGGGATCGACAGGCTGCTGCATGTGGTCGAGCCATCCCTGCTTGGAAGGCCGTACACGTCGCGGCGCTCCGCGACGACGCGGCAGTGCTTGTTGCCGCAGCCCCGGGCCTGACACATGTTGAGTGCGACCTCGTTCTCCGTGCCCTTAGACGAAGCGAAGTCAAAGTTCGCCGTGAACATACTGGTCGTCATGTTGCAGAGCTCACTGCCGACAATGTCCCACGGACAGGTGTCGAGTTCCTTTTCCACACGGTTGCGCGTGAACTGCACGACGCGGCCCGCCATGTTCTCCCACTCGTCGCCGGAGTCGCCGGTGATGCCGCCGAGCCAGCTTGACTTTTCGCACAGCTCCGGGATGTTGAACGCCTCATAGAGCGAGGCGTTGACATAGTCCTTCTGCTCCTCCGGCGTGCCCGCGACCGCCATATTCATCATGTTGGCGATGCCACAGATGGCTTCCGTGCGCTTTTCCCAGCTCGGCTCGAAGATGCGCATGACCTGAAACAGATTGGCGGTCATGGCCGCGATCTGACGGTTCAGCTGCCGGTAGGCTTCTTCCTCCGTGATGAGCTTGCCCCACGCGGTCGGGAAGCACTTCCGCGGCTCCAGTTTTTCCTTTAGCATGGTATTCCTCCTGTTTCTTTTTTCTACGATGCTCTTATTATAAAAAGCAAACATGCGCGTTCTGCGGAAATGCTGCAAAACGCGCGTATTTTTATCATCCTGCACCGTACAGTTTGTATGGGGAAAATCACACAATTTGTACGTGCTGTTTTTGTAGTAAAACAGCAAGTTTTTTCGCTGTCAGAGATGCGACCCATACAATTTGTATGGTAACTTCGTTGACAGCCGCTTTCTGCCGGAATATAATAAAAATCAAGAAAACGATTGGAGGAAGCTCCCATGAAGCTGTGCGCGGATATTCTCTATTGGAGACTGAAGGAGGAGCTGAAGGCCGTCGAGCTGCATGGCGCGGGCAGCATGGAACTAACGCTGAGCCGCCCGGAGTTCTATCTCGACCGGACGCAGACGTTTGAGCAAAACCGCGTTTATGTCTGCTCCGCCGACCACCTGCCCGCGCGCCCGTCGCTGCGCGAAAATGTGTGCCTCGTCTGCCTTGGGCAGCATTGGAATCTGACGGCATTTATGACCGCTGCAGCGTGATCGTGGTGGAGACCGATACCGATATTTTCCGTGTCTTCAATCTTGTGCAGCATATTTTCGACCGCTATGAAGCCTGGGAGGAACAGCTCTGGCACATTCTGCGCCACGGCGCAAGCCTGCCGAAGATGCTGGAAGCCAGCCGGGATATTTTCGGCAACCCCATGCAGCTGATCGGCTCGGATTTCCGCTACCTTGCCGTGACAGACGAGGCATATTTTCAAAATGATCTCGGCATCCGGCTGGATACCGAGACCTTTGACGCGGAAAAAATGGCGACGTTTTTATCCCTGCATGACCTTTCCACCCATGTGCATGAACCGCTTCTCTGGATCTGCAAGGGCGAAAACGCTCTCTGTCAATATGTTCGATCAGGAGGAATACCTTGGCTGTCTGACGGTTTTGAAGCGTTCCGCCCCTTACGTGAGTCCGACCGTTCTCTCGCCGTCTTCCTCGCCAAGCTCCTGCGGCAGGCCATCCAGCAGAACCCCGTGCTTGCCAGCACCCGCTCCGCCGTCCGCCGCGCGCTGCGCAGCGTCATTGCCGGGCAGCCGGTCGATTTTGAGCTGCGGCGGGCGCTCAGCCAGGAAAATGGGAAAGACGGACTGGGTCTGCGTCCGGCTCCAGCCGAAGCGCGGCGCAGCTCCGCTGCCCGGCGCGTATCTGTCCGCCGCGCTGGAGGAGCGGCATCCCGGCGCGATGGCCTTTGAGTATACGAGCGCACCGTCGCCGCGTTTCTGCCCGCCGCACAGGCCGAGCGCGAGACGACAGCACAGCTGTTCCCGCTGCTGGACAGGCTCGGTCTGATCTGCGGCGTGTCCAGCGCGTTTTCCAATCTGTATGAGGCAAATCAGGCGTGGTTTCAGGCGTCCAGCGCCCTACAAAACGGGCTTTTGCAGGACGGACGCAGCACAGTCTTTTTACTTTCAGGACTACCTGCTGCCGCAGCTGCTCTCCGGCGCACTGGCCGGGCGACCCTCGTGGGTCTACTACCCGGATGGCCTGAAAAAAGCTCAAGGCGCACGACGAGAAGTCTCGCAGGTCTCTATCTGGAGACGCTGCGCGTCTATCTCGACAACAACCTTTCCGTCACGAGAACGGCAGCGGCTCTCTATCTGCACCGCTCGACGCTGCTGGACCGCCTCGCCCATATCACGCAGATGCTCGGCTGCGACCTCAAAAACCCGGACTTCTGCCTGACCCTCGGCATCCTGCTCCGCGCGGAGCTGCAACAGAAGCGTTTCACGCAGGCGAAGCCATAATAATGCGGCCAGACGGCTGCCCGCTTCAGACCCTTCCGCTTCTTCCTGCGCCGCCGCCAGATTCTGCGCGGCTTTCCTCGCCATGTTGGCGCCTTTTTTTTCCCGGCCGTCCGCCGGGAAAACCCTCAAGGCGCCTGCCAACGGCCTGAAACGCAAATCTTCTCCCCTCACCCCCGCGATCCCTGACGTCGGATCGCGGGGCGTTTTCTGTCTTTGGGCCGATGTGGTCATATTTCGAAATTTGCTTATCGGCTTAATGCAGCCGAGCGCAAGATGCAGCGACGGCTCTTGCCAGGCGCAAAGAAGATTTGATCGCCGTTTTTCTGCGATTGAAACGGAAGCAGAACTCGTCCAAATAGGACTGAAGCTGTGTGCAGCGACCGTGGTAAGTTCCCAGCAGAAACGCTTTCAGGTTGCTGATGGCTTTGTGCAGCCAATGCAGATAGCCGGTCTCATATTTTTCGCGTCCAGCGTAACGCCGGACAAATTCCGATAGCTTCTGTAGCCGTCGCATTCGATTTTTGAGCCCGGCGCAACAGTTTCGTCAACGACCTGCTGGAGCGTGCCGCCGGTGACATCTTCAACAACCTGCATCCCGCGTGAACAAAGCCACGCCATTTTCCGTGCAAAAAGATACCACGCCGACTCATAGCAGATGTTCAGTGTGCGGCTCAGCTGGACGGCAGAAATGCCGCGTTTGTACGTGCCACAGAGATAAATCGCCTAGAACCAGACCGTCAGCGGCAGACCCGGCCGTGATGGAGGTCTGATGCCGACAGGCGCGGCACTGGAACATGTTTCGCCCGCGAACCGGGTAGTATTCCGTACAGCCGCATTTCGGGCAGACAAAACCGTTCGGAAAGCGAAGCCGGAATAATTCCGCCCGGCAGGCGTCTTCCGTGTTGAAGCGGGTGCGAAATTCCTGAAACGTGATGCTCTCTGCTCGTGCCATACCAATGACCTCCTGCGTTTTCTGAGATCATTGTAGCATTTTTAATATCCCATATTTCGGACTTTTGTATCTATTTTCGTTCAGCTGCGTGAAGCCGATAAGCACATTTTGAAATACCGCAGGCTCTATTGACAAGCTCAATACTTCGTGTTGTGATGTATTCCACGATAGGAGGTATCATATGGATGGTCAGTTGAAACGAGGTCTGTTGGACGTCTGCGTGCTCGCGGCGATCAAGAGCAAGGATTCCTACGGCTATCAGATCATCAAAGATATGAAGCCGTATCTTGTGCTCTCGAATCGACCCTCTATGGCCGAAATTGTTGCATTGGGATCTGCTCAGGATCAGTTCATGTACTCTAACCAAAGCATCGCAAACAGCGGCGCAAATGTCCAAGCCGTCCGCCCGGAAGTCTTGGTTTTACCGTAGCCGTAGGCGGAAAAATGACCGCCATCATCAAAATCGCGTGCGGCGTTGTAAAATTCCAAATGGCCAAATTGTGACCCAGTGAAACGGTCACAGTTTGGAAAGGAAGAAGGAGCCAGCGGATATGGAGCTTTCGCCGCTTCGGTGGAAGCGGAACGCACAGCCTTCTTCTGACGCGATGGCGGCATGGTTTGCACTCCCGGTTTTGCATGGCTTCTCTTTCCTTTTCTTCACCGGGCGCGGGGGTTCTTTCTTTCTCAAAGAGAAAGAAAAGAATGGGGGCGCAGAAAATGCCGGGCGACCAATGGTCGCCCCTTTACGATGTCTATTTTGGTGCGGTGAAAAAATCGATAGGAGCGGGCCAACGAGAGCATCGGCCCCTACAAGCCCCTCTCAGGCGCTGCGCCAGCTCCCCAGAGGGGGTGCCAAGCCGCTGCGGCGGAGATTTCTCCCCCCAGTCATGCTTCGCATGACAGCCCCTCTCAGGTGATGACGAAGCCGCCGTTGACGGGCAGGACCTGACCAGTGACGAACGCCGCGTCCGCAAGATAGGCCATCGCCTGCGCGACGTCCTCCGGCGTGCCGAGACGTTCGATGGGCGTCTGCTGGCGCAGATCCTCCAGCACGTCCTCCGCGACGGAGGCGCACATGTCCGGCTGGATGACGCCGGGCGCCACGGCGTTGACGCGGATGCCGCTCGGGCCAAAGCTCCTGCGCGAGGGCCTTGGTCATGGCCAGAAGCGCACCCTTCGCCGCCAGTAGGCAACCTCGCAGCTCGCGCCGACCTGCACCCCACATGGAGGACATTCATTGATGATGCAGCCGCGCTGCTTCGCCAGCATCGACGGCAGCACCGCCCGGATGCAGTAAAACGCGCCGTCCACATGGACGGCAAAGATGCGGTGCCACTGCTCGGGCGTGATCTGGTTGATGAGGGCGTAATGCGCGATGCCGGCGTTATTGATGAGGACGTCGACGTCCGGGATGGCGGAGAGCGCGTCCGTCACCCGCACTTCATCCGCCACGTCGCAGCGGATGGGCAGAGCGCCCGTCTCCGCGGCCACGGGCGCGCGCCGCCGCATCGTTCTTTTCGTACAAAAACCAGACGCGGTCGCCGCGCCGGGCAAACAGCCGCACCGCCGCTGCGCCGATGCCCCGGCTCCCGCCGGTGATGACAACATTCATATTGGGGCTCCTTTTGATACAGCAAACGTCATTCAGCATGGCTGAATGACGTTTTGTTTCTCAGCGTCTGCGCGTCTTGGTCTTCCGGTCGGAATAGGCGCGGATGGAGGACATTTGCTGTCCGATTCGGACATGAACTGCTTGAGCATATCGTCGAACGATTTCGTCTGCGCGGCCGGCTGGGCGGCGTCGCTGCGGTTGGACGCCGGAATACCGCGCGGTTTGCAGGCTTGGCGTAGCCGCCGGAGGCAGGTGCAGAACCGTTCGTGCGCTGGCGCGGGGATACTCTTTGCGCGGCGGGGGCGCGATGGTGCGCTTGATGGACAGATTAGTCTTGCCGTTTTCCATGCCGATGATCATGACCTTGACCGTGTCGCCCTCGTGCAGATGGTCGTGGATGTCATTGACGTAGGTATGCGCCACCGCGGAGATGTGTACCATACCGGTCGACCCGTCCGGCAGCGTGATGAACGCGCCGAATTTGGTCAGGCTCTTGACTTTACCCTCTACGATCATTCCAACTGTAAGCTGCTCCATATATTCCGCTTGATCCCCCATGTCTGAAATTGTTGCGTTTGCCTCTATTTTTGAGAACATCTGATAAATTTCGGCGAAATTTTGGCCCAAGGCAAGATTTGAAGGACGAGACATGCCCGTGCAAGTCCTTCAAACCGCAGCTGGGGCAAAAGATCCGCCGAAGAGCGATTTAATCGCTGACGTCGTAAAAGATGATCTCGCCCTCTGCGGCCATGTCCAGCTTGTCACGCGCCACGTTCTCCACGCCCTCCGGCGTGTCGAGCTTGTCGATGGCGTCCTGAAGGCGGCCGTTTTCCTGCTCGGCGGTGGTGATGCTGCTGGTCAGCGCGTCCGCCTCGGCCTTCTTGTCCGAGATGCGGGACTGGAGCTTCACGAGCGTGACCGTCGCGTACACCACGAGGATCAGAATGACCAGCTTTTACCAGCAGCGACGATTTGATGAGCTTCATGTCTTCTGGCCCTCCTTTCCCGTGCGGCCATTTTCTGCGGCGTATCGTACCTTGTCGATTATTGTAACCCATTTTCGAGCCGTTGCAAAGACCTTTTAAAAAAATCAGAAAAATTTTTCAGAATTCCGCGCACCGGGGGCGCAGATCAGGCGCAAAATTCTCCCAAAAGCGCCCAGAACGCGCTGAACAGGCGCAGCGCCAGCGGGCTGAGCGTCGAAACCAGAGCATTGCCCCGAGTCCCATGCCAAGCAGTGCGAACAGCCGCATCATCCCGCGCCCGGCATAGAGCGCGAACGCCAGCAGCGCGAGCAGCGCCGTCAGGGCAGTACAGCCCGTCCGCCGGAACGGTCAGGCGTGGATAGCGGCGGCGGAGCGCGCGGAGCACATCGCATACCAGCACCGAGCGCCAGCCCCAGCGCCGCCGCCCACGCGAACTCCACGGCCTGCCGTGCGACCGGCAGCTCCATCAGCCAAACAGGCGCGCGAAGAAACCGCCTGTTGGCGCGTCCTCTTCGTAGGCGATGGAATCGACCGTCCCGTCCACGCGAACCTCTCCCCCGCCGGACGTCAGCTCTTGCAGGTGCAGCCCCTGGCCGTGGATGACGAGCGGCCCGCGCGTTTGTGGCGAGGGGCGATCATGCCGTCGTCAAAGCTCTCGATCTCCAGCACGCCCGTCACCGACATGCGCGACCGGGCGTCGAGCGTGATTTTATGCGGCGCATCGAGCGCCTTTTGTTCCGGAATACTGGTCATAGCACTTCTTCCTTCCTCTCGTATTGGTAATATATACGAGAGGGTTGGCCGGACTATGCCGGATTATTTTTCGTTCTCCGGGAAAGCTATGAAGCAGCTGTCGTGCGTATTCGGCGAGATTTTGTTCAAGGCAAAATTTGAAGGACGCAGACATCCTTTGTGGATTTCAAGTCCTTCAAACCGCCGCATTGGGGCAAAAGATCCGCCGAAGACTGCCGACAGATGATTCAGAGGTTTCCCCAACGATTTCTCTGTACATCGCGGAAGCATCGTCTTTGCGGACGGCCTCCGCTACGGCGAGCACTTCGACGGTCAGCGTCCGCGCGCCAAACTCGATGGAGATTTTATCGCCGACCTTCACGTCGTAGCTGGCCTTGGCCGGGCGGCCATTGACCGAGATGCGCGCGTTGTCGCACGCCTCGTTCGCGACGGTGCGCCGCTTGATGAGCCGCGAGACCTTCAAATATTTATCCAAACGCATATTGTTTCTCCTTATGATAGAAAACCGGCGGACACCCTCTGCCCGCCGGAATCCGAAAATCATCCTAGTAGGCATCATCGCACAGTTTGACCAGCCGCTCCTTCGAAGCGCGCCGGCACAGCTGTGCGTTGATGTCCAAACAAATTACTTGGCGACCTTGTCCTTCAGAGCCTTGCCGGCCTTGAAGACGGGAACGGTCGTCGCGGGGATCTCGACCGGCTCCTTCGTTCTGGGGTTGCGGCCCATGTGCGCCTCGCGGTGCTTGGTCTCAAAGCCGCCGAAACCGACGAGCTGGACCTTGTCGCCCTTGCAGAGCGCCTCAGCAATGGTGTCGAAGGTGGCGTTGACGGTCTTTTCCGCGTCCTTCTTGGAGATGGCACATTTTGCGGCAACTTCCGCGATCAGTTCAGTTTTATTCATAGTTGGTTCCTCTTTTCCTGTTGTGATTCAGCGTGCGGACTTCTGCTCGTTCCACAGCTGGAGTAATTCGTGGCGGGTCAGCTCGTCGAGCCGTGCGCCCCGGCGAACGCGCGGCCTGCTCCATCGCGCCGAAGCGCCGGATGAATTTTTTCACATGCTGCATGCAGCGCCATCTCCGGATCAATCTCCAGACAGGCTGCGGCATTGACCGCCGCAAACAGCACGTCGCCAAGTTCTTCCTCCACGTTCTGCTGCGAAGCAACAGCGGCGCGGAGTTCGGATGTTTCTTCCTCTAGTTTATCCAGAGATCTCTGGGCAGATTCCCATGAAAAGCCGGTCTTTGCCGCTTTTTTCTGGAGCTTTTCGCTGCGCCAGAGGGCGGGCAGCGAACGCGCCACGGCGTCGAGCGTTTCCGCCGCGGTATGCTGGCCCTTCTCCCGTTTTTTCAGTTCGTCCCAGCCGCCGGTTCTCCCCCGCCGAAGAGGAACGGGTGCCGGAATACGAGCTTTTTACACACGCCGTCGCACACGTCGTCCAGCGTGAAGCGCCCGGCGGCGCGCTCGATATCGGTGTGGAACAGGACTTGCAGAAGCACGTCGCCCAGCTCTTCCCATCATCATGGCGGGATCGTCCCGGTCGAACGCCTCGCAGGCCTCGTAGGCCTCCTCCAGAAAATTGCGCCGGATGGAAAGATGCGTCTGTGCGCCGTCCCACGGGCAGCCGCCCGGTGCGCGGAGCAGATGCACAAGACGCACCAGATCTTCAAAGTCAATAGCGGTCTTTGCTAATAAAATCTATCATAGTTCGGCCTCTTTCGCAAGGGTTTTTCTCAACTTTTTTCGCGCAGATGCAGGATCTTCGCGATTTTTTCGCCCTTTGGGCAGCAGGAGGCAGTCCTGATACGTGATGCACCGCAGCAAAACCACCAGCACCGCATAGCAGACCACCGCGATCACAAGCGCAAGCAGGCACGCGATCTTCGGCGAGAGCGCATGGCAGGCCAGCCGATAAGCCCCGAACGTCACCGCACCCATCAATACCGCCGCCAGCGCCGGGCGCAGCATATTGCGCAGGACGCGCGGCTTCGTGGAGATGCGGCGCCGGATGGCCAAGGTCGAGCGCGGTGATGACCGCGTAGCACGTCAGCGTGCCGATGGCCGCGCCGACGATGTTGAGCGAAGGAACGGCCACGAGGAAATAGTTCACGATGACCTTCACGACGCCGCCGATCAGCATGTTCACGACCGGCGTCGTCACATCGCCGTGCGCCTGCATGATCGCGTTGAGCAGCAGCACCATCGAGTTGCAGATGACCGCAATGCCGAACACCTGCAGGATCGGCGTCGCGACGGCGACGCTCGTCTCGCTGTAACCGGGGCAGAGCAGGCGGATGATCGGCTCCGCCATGACGGCAAGGCCGATGGCGCAGGGCAGCGCGATGAGCGCCATGGTGCGGATGGCGGATTCCTCCGTCCCCTTGGCCTCGGCGTCGTCCTTGCGCGTGAGCGCGGCGGTGATGGCCGGGATGCAGGAAATTGTGATCGTGGTGATGAAAGAACACGGGAGGGCGAAGATGGTCTGCTGGAAGGTATAGATGCCGTTCAGCGTATCGACCTGCGTGGCCGTATAGCCCAGCGCGCCGGAGAGACGGCGCATGTAGATGGAGGCATCGACGAGGTTGATGATCTGGAGTCCTGCTGCGCCGAGCGTGATCGGGATCGCGATGGCGAGCAGTTCTTTCATGGTGGCGCGCGTCGACTTCGCCGTGCCGCCCGCTTCCTGCAAAATTTTCGAAGACTGACGGAACTTGCCGTGCAGATAGACCATGGACACGAAGCTGCCGACCGTGACGCCGAGGATGCCGCCTGCGGCGGCATAGGTCGCGCTGCCGGTCTCACGCATGAGCAGCCACGCGAGGCTCAGGCCGATGACGAGGCGGATGATGGCCTCGAAGATCTGGCTGATGGACGTCGGGGCCATGTTGCTCTGGCCCTGGAAGAAGCCTCTGTACGCCGAGATCATGCAGATGATGAGCACGCACGGAGCCAGGGCCGCAATGGCCGCCCAGCTCGTCTCCGAGTTCGAGACGAGCACCGAAAGCGGCTTGCTGAAAAGGAACATCCGAGACTGCCCACGATGCCGATGGTCAGAAAGACGTAGAGCGCCGTTTTGTAGATCTTGCGGATCCGCGCATGGTTGCCAAGAGCGTCTGCGCCTCGGAGATCATCCGGCTCATCGCGACGGGCAGGCCCGTCGTTGAGATCATGAGCAGCACGTCATAGACGCGATAGGCGTTATAGAAATAGCTGCTGCCGGTCTCGCCGATGATATAGTTCAGCGGCGTTTTGAACAGGAAGCCGAGCAGCTTCACGATCAGCGTCGCGGCGGCCAAGATGGCCGCACCCTGCAAAAAGTTCTGTTTTTTCATGGGCCGTCTTTCATTGCGCCGTCTCCTCCGGATCGTCCGCGAAGACCTTCGGGATCGCGTAGTCATGCAGCTCCTTTGCGACGGCGGCGAGGTCGATCGTCGGCCATTTGCCCGCCGCGTATAGGATCTTGCCGCGCACCATCGTCAACACGACGTCGTGGCCGGATGCCGCGTAGACAAGGTTCGAGAGGGATGTTGTGGCACGGGATGTGGTGCGGCTGCGTGAAGTCGAGCATGATGGCATCCATACCAAGCTTGAGCTGGCCGCATTCTTTCTCGCGGCCCTGCGCGCGCGCGCCGCAGACCGTCGCCATCATGAGCGCGGCCTCTGCCGGGACGGCGGTCGGGTCGCCGGTTTTGCCCTTGGCCATCAGCGCCGCGGCCGATCTCCTCAAAGAGGTCGATGGTTGTTGTTGGATGCGACCGAGTCGGTGCCGAGGCAGACGTTCATGCCGGCCTTCACCATGCCCATTACATCGGCACAGCCGGAAGCAAGCTTCAGATTGCTGACCGGGCAGTGCGCGGCGGAGACGTGCCGCTTGGCGAGCAGGCGCATATCCTCCTCCGTCAGCCAGACGCAGTGCGCCGCGACGGTGGGTACGTCGAAAAGATGATGGCAGTCGAGCAGCTGCGCGGGCGTCAGCCCGTATTTTTCGACGCACTCGTCATGCTCGCGCTTCGTCTCGGAGAGGTGCACCTGCATGCCGAGCTTTTCGTTGATGGCAAACTCGGCCAGCGCGTCCCAGAGCTGATACGTCGAGGTATACTCGGCGTGGACGGAGGCTTCAATTTTGATGCGGCCGTTGTCATAGCCCTGCCATTTATCGCGCAGGGCGACCAGCCCTGACAGGCGGGGGAATTTTTCAAAGTCGAACTCGTCGCCGAGGAACATCGTCATGCCGCGCGAGATGTTCGCCTTGATGCCGGCACTCAGCCACGGCCTCGCAGATCGCGTCGCAGTGATCGTACATGTCGGACACCGACGTCACACCGAAGCGCAGACACTCCGCGATCGCACAGCTGCGCCGCCGCCTTGACCGCGCGGTCGTCCAGGTGCGCCTCGCGCGGGAAGATGTAGTCATTCAGCCACTCCTGCAATTTCAGGTCGTCCGCGTAGCCGCGCAGGATCGTCATCGGCAGATGGGTGTGGCAGTTGATCAGGCCCGGCATGAGCACCATGCCGCTGCCGTCGATGATGGTCTGCGGCTGCTCCTCGGGCGCTTTTTCCCGAGATAGCTGATCTTCCCGTCCGTTACGCCGAGAAAGCTGTCCGTCCAGACAGACATGCGGTCGTCCATGGTGACGATGGAAACATGGGAGAATAGTGTATCCATGAAGTTCTCCTTCCTGATTCAGACATTCTGCTCCTCCAGAAGGCGGAAGATCTCGTCCTTCTGACGCAGGATGTCGTCGATCCGCTGGATGTAATCCTGCGGATATTTGGGGTTATGATAGCGGGCAAGCTTTTCCTCCGGCAGATTGATTTTGTTCATGCCGCCGCCCCCGAGGGAGAGGATGGAGTGCAGCTCTTCCATCATGTATATGTTGTAATATCCGGTATAGCCCGCGCGGCACCAGCCGACGTTCTCAAAGCTGCCGGACATGTATTTCTGACGGTAAAGATAGTAGGGCGCAAAGCCGTCCGCGCGGAGCGCCCGCTCCGCGTCCTCCAGCATCCGGGCCACGTCCGCCTGACTGGGCAGCGCGACACGGCGCTGGAACAGATCGGCGCCCTTCTTCAGCGCCAGCGTGTGCACGGTGACGTTGCTTGGCCCGAGATTCATTACCTGACGCAGCGAATCGGCGAAATCCGTCCGACGTGTCGGCGGGCAGGCCCGCGATGAGATCCATATTGATGTCGTCAAACCCGGCCTCGCGCGCCTGATGGAACACGTCCACGACGGACGCTGCGCTGTGCCGCCGCCCGACGGCCACAGCACCGTGTCGGACATGGTCTGCGGGTTGATGGAGATGCGCGTCGCGCCGCCGTCTTTGATGACGCGGAGCTTTTCCGCGTCCAGCGTGTCGGGCCGCCCACCCTCGACGGTGAACTCGAGGCAGCGCGAAAGGTCAAAGTGCGTATTCACTGCCTCCAGCAGGCGCGCCATCTGCTCCGCCGACAGCGTCGTCGGCGTGCCGCCGCCCATGTAGAGCGTGCGGACGTGCCAGCCGGACTGCCGCAGGAGCTTTCCGGTATACTCCACCTCACGCAGCAGACAGTCCAGATACGGCGGCAAAACTCGCCGAACCGCTCCACCGACTCGCTCACGAACGAGCAGTAGGCGCACCGCGTCGGGCAGAACGGGATGCCGATGTAGACGGACAGATCACGCGGAGCGAGCAGACCGATTGCCTTCAACAGTATGTTCCGATGCGTCGACACAGAGCTTTGCCCGCTCCGGCGTCACGAAAAATTCGCGCTCCAGCTCGCGCTCGGCCTGACGGCGCGTCTTGCCCGCGAGCAGCGCCTTTGTCGACAGCTTGCTCGGGCGGACGCCGGAGAGCGCGCCCCATGGGGCGGCACGGCGTCCAGCACCTGCATTGCCGCCAGATAATAGCTCTGCTGCAAAATGCTCCGCGTATGGCGCACGTCGGCCTGTTCGCGCAGGAGGCGCTTTGCCGCGCTGCCGGTCTTGCCGTTCCAGGTGATCTTCGCCGTCGCCGTCACATACGTGTTCCCGGTAAAGAGGTTCGACACCGCCCCGTTCTCGCCCTTGGCGAACGGCGCGGTGACAAACTCGCTCGGTTCCGAGGCAAACAGCTGCATTTGCAGCTGCTCGACCGGATAGCGTTCGGTATGGTTGAGATAGAGCTTCATGCCTTCAGCGCCTCGCGCATCCACGGGTTAACCTTCCGCTCCTCGTCGAGCGTGCTCTCCTCCATGTGCCCCGGCAGGACGCGGAGGTTGCCGGCCAGCTGACCGAGCTTTTTCAGCGATGCCATCATCGCCTGCTGGTCGCCGCCCTTGAAATCCGTCCGGCCGCAGGAACCGGCGAACAGCGTATCGCCGGAGAACAGCCAGTCGCCCGCGAGCAGGCAGACGCCCCCGGCGTATGACCCGGCGTGGCGATGACGTGAATTTTGATATGGCCGAGCGTCAGCTCGTCGCCATCCTCATAGGTATTGGTAAAGATAAGCAGCCCGTGCGTCATGCCCGCCGGGTCGGCGAGTCGATCTTGCTCACCCAGACCGGCGCGCCTGTCAGCTCATGCAGCTGCTGCAAGCCCGCCGATGTGGTCAAAGTGCGCGTGCGTCAGCAAGGATCATCCGCAGCATCAGGCCGTTTGCCGTCAGGGTCCGCGATCTTCTGCCCGGATGCGCCGGGATCGATGACAGCGGCCTCCATCGTCTGCTCATCCCAGAGGATATAGCAGTTCGGGGCCAGCGGGCCGAGCACCATGGTCTCAATTTCATAGCGTTTTCCTCACTTCAAGTCGTTGGTGTCGACGATGAGCGTCACAGGGCCGTGGTTTTCCGACGTGACCAGCATATCCGCGCCGAACTCGCCGTGCTCCGGCGGGAAGCCCAGCCGTTCGCACTCCGTCAGAAACTGCTCGTAGAGCGGAATGGCGGTCTCCGGCCGCGCCGCGCCGATGAAGCTCGGGCGGCCGGCCATGGCTCACGTCGCCGTAGAGCGTGAACTGGCTCACGACGAGGACGCTGCCGCCGACGTCGGCAAGGCTCAGATTCATCTTATCATTTTCATCCCGGAACACGCGCAGACCGAGGATCTTCTCGGCCAGCTTGCGGCATTTTTCCGGCGTATCGTCCGGCGCGATGCCGAGCAGGATCAAAAATCCCTGCCCAATCTGCCCGTGAATTTCGCCCTCAATGGCGACCGACGCGGACTTCACCCGCGTTACAACTGCTTTCATACGAATGGTTTCTCCAAATATTAAATCTATTTTTTTCAGGCCGCCTCGCCCGGTCTTTTCACCGGTCATCAGCCGTTCCTCTGTGGACATCCTTCACGCCGGAGATCCCGCGCAGCCGGCCCCGAACCGTCTCCAACTCCTTGAGATCGTGGACGGGGAAGTTCAGCGAGACGAACGTCGTCCCGCCGCCGGCGGGCTTGGCCGTCATGGCCGTGATGCGCAGGCGCGCAGCGGTCATGACCGTCGCAATGTCGAGCATCAGGCCGTCGCGGTCGTCGGCCTCGAGGGCCAGCTCTGTGGCGAAGGTCGCCTCCGGCAGCTCCGCCCAGCGCACCTGCACCCAGCGGCCCCGCTGTTCGCCGATGATATCGTCGCCGGGAACGGGCGTACAGCAGCGGCTATACTTGATGGGACAGGAGCCGATATCCTCGACGATGACGCCGGAGCGCGTCGGCGCCTGCGGCTGTTGCTGCTGTTTGTTCAGGAGACAGCTCCTTCGGCGTCATATTGCGGCTGGCCTTGGTCAGCTCGTCGCGCACACGGCCCACGGCCTTCGTCGCGGTCAGGCCGCCGTAGCCGATGGCGGCATACATATCGTCGAGCTGTCGAAGCTGATCCGCTTGAGCACCATCGGCCGGCACGTCGTCCTGCTGCATGATGGCCGGGTCGATGCCGATGTGCCGCAGCTCGGATTCGAAGCTCGCCTTGCCGTGCGCGACGTTCTCCTCGCGCTTTTCCTTTTTGAACCACTGCTTGATCTTTGTGCGCGCCTGGTTGGAGTTGCAGATGTTCAGCCAATCGCGGCTCGGCCCCTTGGCGGTCTTGGAGGTCAGGATCTCAACGATGTCGCCGTTGTGCAGCTGCGCGTCGTAGCTCGCGATGCGGTTATTCACCTTTGCGCCGACCATCGCGTTGCCGACGCCAGAATGGATGGCATAGGCAAAGTCGATCGGCGTGGAGCCGGCGGGCAGGCTCATGACCTTGCCCTTCGGGGTGAAGACGAAGACCTCGTCGTCGAACATATCGACCTTGAGGGAGTGGATATAGTCGTCAGCCTCGGTGTCCTGCTGGTTCTCGAGCAGGCGCCGCACCCACTCGAATTCCTTTTCGAGCCCTCACCCGCGTGCTGCTTGTATTTCCAGTGCGCGGCAACACCGTACTCCGCGGTCTGGTGCATCTCCCACGTCCGGATCTGGACCTCGAACGGGATGCCCTGCTTGCCGATAACCGTCGTATGCAGGGACTGATACATGTTCGGCTTCGGCGTGGAGATATAGTCCTTGAAGCGGCCCGGGATGGGGCTGAACAGATCATGGATGTGGCCGAGGACGTTATAGCAGTCCGCAATGTTGTCCACGATCACGCGGAAGGCGTAGAGGTCGTAAAGCTCGTCGATGGTCTTATTCTGGGCGCGCATTTTGCGGTAGATGGAATAGGTGTGCTTGACGCGGCCATAGATCGTGCCATGGATGCCCACCGAGGCCAGACGCTCGGTGATCTTCGACTGGATGGCGTTCATGAAGTTGTTGGGCTTTCCTCGTTCGCCTTCAGATAATCAATGATCTGCTGGTAGCCCTCGGGATCGAGGTATTGGAGCGAGATATCCTCCAGCTCCCACTTGATCTTCTGCATGCCGAGACGGTGCGCCAGCGGGGCGTAGATCTCCATCGTCTCGCGGGATTTTGAGATCTGCTTGGCCGGGGTCTGGTATTCCATCGTGCGCGTGTTGTGCAGCCGGTCGCAGATTTTGATGAGCACCACGCGGATGTCCTTGCTCATGGCCATGAACATCTTGCGCAGATTCTCCATCTGCTGCTCCTCGAGTGTGGAATACTGGACGCGCGTCCTTGGTGACGCCTTCTGCTCCGCCACCGTCCGGCCGAACAGGCGCGTGATCTCGTCGAAGCTCGCGTCGGTGTCCTCCAGACAGTCGTGCAGCAGCGCCGCCGTCGATGGCCGTCGGTATCGAGGCCGAGGGTTCACCGATTTGCGCACGATCTCCGTATTCAAACACGGCCAGCGGATGGATGATA
>VOFG01002075.1_pt1 | contig 18215 bp, 21 predicted proteins | sample 5384171 | NCBI WGS metagenome assembly VOFG01 (sample SAMN12384726, study PRJNA508395) | human gut metagenome | isolation source: healthy gut F | host: Homo sapiens
GATAATGTTATTAATGCCGAACAGATATCCATGGGACCAACAAAATAAGAATGATAAGGCTGCATGATAATACCATGATTAACAGTGTTTTCTAATATAAACATAAAGTCCGTACATCCATCTGTAGATAGTTTTATTTGCATACCTTGTTCTGTTTGGCCTTTGAATTCCCAATATTTATCAACGTAAGGAGCAAGTATATGGCATGGTAAGTATTCTTTGTACATATTTAGAAAGGGTATCTGTTGAAAAACGATCTGATAGTACAAATATAAGCAATCGTATAGGATTCCTATTGTATGATTTCGACATTTGTATTTGTTTTAGAGTCTTTATAATAGGAAAGTTACTTCCTTATAGTGCTGCTTTCGGGTAGACATTGAGTATGCCTCTTTATTCTTTTTTACCATCATCCTTGGTTTAAGATATTGTACATCTTGCGTTATGAAAAAGAGCAACTCAAAAATAACTTTGAATTGCTCTCTTATTTTAGTGATTCGCCTGGGATTCTCCTTGCAGATTTACCACGCTGATATTTTAAAACTTTATATTTTCTGCTTCAAGCATATCCCATGAATTATCCCACTAATTTGCTACGTGTTTTTGCGGTAGTTTGCTCATGGAGAATACTGAAGGCAAAGATAGTGTATTTTTGATATCTTTTCAGTGTTGTAGTGACGTTTATGCAGAATGTCATGACATTATGAACACTGGAAATAAAGTGGGAGAGATTATTGTAATTTCTTGAATTAGTTGTATCTTTGAAAAAATAGTATAAAGTTGCAATGCGATCAAAAGAATATATTTACTTATTCCTTTGAAAAACAGATGACTATATGAATTTGGTTTATTTTTAATATAATTGACTTTTTATGATAGATTCAGCAAAATTGCCACATTTAATGAAATATATGGGATCAAAAAAGAGAACTCCTTGATTTCATAATATCATCTATAAATGATTTGGATATTGAATCTAATTGGTTCTGTGATCTTTTCTCTGGAACATCTGTCGTTGGATGCTCGTTAAAAAGATGAATATAATATTCAAATAAATGACATACAGATATATACTTACATATTTGCCAACACATATTTACCCAATATAAATAAATTAATAAATTCAACCGAGTTAGAAAAGATTAAAGACAGAGTTTTATTTTATGTTGACGAGTTTTATAGAAAGTACCCTGATTTAATCTTTGATTATAATTCGATTGATAATTATGAAAAATTAACTAAGCTTGAAATTCAACAGCAAAACTTGATTTATAGTAATTTTGAAATAGGATTTCATTTATTTGTGAAGTATTATTCTGGTACATATTGGAGCTATACACAATGCGTCTGGATTGATTCTATTCGTGCAGTAGCAGAAGAGTATAAAGGAAAAAGTGATTATTATATCATACTATCATCGTTAATATATGCTATGTCCTACACATCTCAAAGTACTGGACATTTTGCTCAATTTAGGGATGTTACAGAAAGTAATATGCATGATATAATGTTATATCGCATACGAGATATTTGGACTTATTTTGAAAAGAAATTTCTGGAAATATTAAATATGGTAGACGTGGAAGCAACTAACCGATATACTATTACTACATTAGATTATCTTGATTGCTTAAGGTTGATTGAACGAAATACAATTGTATATGCTGATCCTCCTTATAGCTCCGTTCATTATTCAAGATTTTATCATGCTATTGAAACCTTGATAAGGTATGATTATCCGAATGTTAAATATAAAGGTCGATATCGTGAAGATCGACATCAATCTCCTTTCGGGAAAAAACAGAGGTGAAAAACGCATTTGGTAAGTTATTTAAAAGGTGTCAAAAATAAGAACTCACATTTAATACTAAGTTATAGTGATAATGGAATGATTACTCAAGATGAAATTATGGAAATTGGCAACTCTATTATGGGAAATCAATATAAAGGAGATATTCAAGTGAAAGAATATATACATAGTAAAATGGGAAGATCAGATATTCATTCTATGGGAGTTAATGAACTAATCATATCATATAAAAGACAATAATCATGAATGAGAAAATAAATATCAAAAAGTTAAAGTCATCATGGACAAAGTATGATATTGTCAAGTTGATAGATATAACAGCAGATAATGACTTGGAACCATACATTGTAGGTTTAAAGGCAATTGATACTCCTGTTCTAAAAAGGATTTCTTGGCATTAATCATTTGTCCGATGAATTACCTTCTTTTTGGAAAGAGATACAGAACTACCCTAAACAAGTTAGGCTATTTGCTTTTGTAGCAGCGGTATCTATGCATTATTCTTTGCTCAAATTATTAGCTCGATTTTCTTCAAAATCATCCATGACTGGCACTTACAAATATGAACCTAATACAAAGGTTTCGACAAACCTAAAAGTGCTTTGGTCTTGTCAGGTGCAGCTTTACAAAATTATAGAAGAGAAAAAAGAAGTACCGTACACATTAGCTACCTTATTTGAAGATGGTAATGTAGGATTATTAGCTAAAGAATTATTCATAAATAGGCTATGCGTTATTGGGTACAATGAGGCAGAGCTAGTAGCAGATCAAGAATTGTTTTTGGGAAGCTTGTGACAAGTCATTTATTATTGATGCTTTATCCTTAGATAAGGAACAGTTTAAGAAATGGACTTTAGGTGAATCATTAGACCCTAAAAAAAGACGTTTTTTCCATTAGTAATTTGAAGGTTTATTCTCGATTACCTATGCTTAGGGTTAACCAATGGATGAATGAATGGGATGATATAAATTTTAATTCAGAGGAATTGAGGAGAAAACCTAAACCGTACTTTTATACTTTTAGCATAGATGCTCGTCTTTTAAAACGACTATCTGATGTTCATAGGAGGAATAGTGAAGATAGGACATCCATTCAAAGAAAAAAGAGCGATGCTCGTGTAAAGGAAATAACAAATTATATTGAAGGAGGGTTCCCATGGTCAACTTTGACTAGAGAACAGCAAAGAACAGTAGAGCATGCTAAATTAAAAATGCCAGGATTGCTTCCTACTGCTATCATTATTAATATTCTTTCTCCTAATGAAAAAAGGAATGGGAAAATACTAGAAGCTAGAAATTGTCTCACAATAGATGACAGGTTGAAAGATCAAGATGCTTGGGAAAATGCTAAAGAAGTTCCTTTCCCAATATTAAATATTCCAGAAGGTGTATTTAGTGATGACTGGAATCCAGAACTTAAGCCTATAGAGATAATTGATGGACAGCATCGATTATGGGCATTTGAAGATAATCAAAATTTTAATGGTAACTATGAGTTGCCAGTAATAGCGTTTGATAATCTTGATAGAGCCTTGGCAGGCTTATCTTTTTTATACTATAAATATAAAACCAGTAAAAATAAATACGAGTCTTAGGATTTGATTTGTACCCTATGCTAAGAACACAAAGTTGGTTAGAAGCGTCGAAAGATGGAATTCTCGCTTATCGTGAAAGTCGGGCTCAGGAATTAGTAGAAGCCTTGTGGGTATCACCACTGAGTGTTTGGCACAATCGCATAAATATGATTGGAGAAAGTGGAGGTCCCTCTATGTCTCAAGCAGCTTTTGTTAGAACTTTTATAAATTCTTTTTTAGACAAACAAAAGGACTGTATTCATCTAATCTAGTAAAAACCGAGTTACAAGTTCTCAATTGGAATAGAGCACAGCAGGCAGCCTTTTATTTTCTTGATATGGGAGAGTATAGAAAACTCTTTATCAAACAATAGTGATTTACATTGGGCTAATAAACTAAGAGAAATAAACCATTCAGATGAAATCGAGTATGATCAAGCATTTGTGAGTAAAGAATCTTTTTTATCTAGAGATCAAGGGGTTCGTGCTGTCATGGTATATGCTAATGATTTTTTCTATACTTTAATGGATGAATCTATTTTCAATTTGAATGTATTTTTATGGGAGGCAGGCATAGATGACTTGTCTATTAATGATGAATCACTTCAAATGGCAATACAGTTATTTAAGAGAAATGAGTTGTTTATGAATTATTTGCACCAGTTCGCTGAACTTGTTGTAAAAATAGATTGAGAACGCCTAGTGCTCCTTTTGACAGAGAAGAAGACAGAAGAAATCAATTGATATATAAAGGTAGTGGAGGATATACGGAATTTCAAAAAGTTTTGAAAGTTTGTTTTCGAAGCAGAAACAAGTGATTTATTGAAGGAAGTTGTATCAAAAATGAGTTAGAGATGCCGATAAATAGATTAATTAATAATGCTGATATTGAAAAGGTTTCTGAAGGTCTCTTATCGGTAAAAAATAATTGTTTCATTAATAAGATGCTTCTGTCACCAACAAATCCATTATTATGTAATAATCCTGGAGGAATAATAAAAATCAAGTGGGTTTATCTGCTGATTCGTTAAAAGAATATATGTCTGTTTGTACGTTTGTGCATACAATTGATGGTTGGTCTTATTTAAGTAATGCGATTAATGCTTTTAAATGGTGAGCCTTCAATAACAGTACATCTATCATATTATGCAGAACTAAGGGCTGCTATGGCTTTCTTATGTACAGAAGGGATACTGATAGCAAACAATGAGCAAGCGTGTATAGATAGTTCTAATAATATATATATACCTAGTTGTCAGCCAAAAAGTATGCGAATAACTCGAACAGGAACACACTCTGCGACATGGGATATTATTAATGAATGGATATTAAATAGTACAAAACAGACGAATGTACTTGAATATTTTACATATAAAGGACGTACTTTCAAAGAACTAATATCATTTATTCCTCATGCTGCAAATACTAATTCGGGGCAAGTTGCTCTTGTGAAAAAATGGTTGCAAACATGGTGCTTTGATATTAGAAAATATGAAGAAGATCGAGAGGGCGGAATACTTCATCTTATAATGCCAATATTGCTCGAAATTTCACTCCTAATAATCTGCGAGATAGTTTATCTATATTGAACGAATTTTGGTTACTTTTGGAACCATCAGGCTGATAATTTCTCTAAATTAGATCAATATCTTTTTGCTTTATATTTAAAGGAAGTTTATAATAATGCAGTTTTAAATGGTTTTTCTATCACTAAAGATGATTTTATCAAAGGGCTATATAATAATAGTGGTTTGACTGAAGATCTATTTTTATCTAGAGTTTTTATAAATGATGAAGAAAGTTCGTTACTTAAATATGCAAAAGATCATCAAATTGATCCTGGAACAGGAGAAGTTCATTCACTAACAATTATAGCCCGAGCTATTCTTTTTACTTCGATTTTGTTGTGGTGCATGCTCTTTCTTATTTAAGAAAAACAGCATATCAAAAAATGATTTGGATTTTTTTATATACATAAGGTAGGTCAAAGTTATGGGATATGGGATACTGTAAATCCTGAGGATCTCAGGGACCTATGGACGGACATAAATGATTTACTGATTGATTTTGAACAATATTTTGAAGCCAATACTCCATCAAATATATATAATTTAAAGACTACATTTACTGGATATTCAGAAGTATACACACAATTCTCAAGAGTCTGGACTTTGGGGCTTTGGGATTATGAGTAAAATTACAATTTATTTATTGTTAAGTGAGTGGGTATTGTTAGTTTATATTGAGAATTTTTATGAATTTAATTCTGAAATTGTACAGAGTCAAACTTTCATACATTTATAGTATAAGATAATTGTGCCCCCTACTTAAATAAGTAATTTATAATAAAGTGTTAGATTTTACGTTTTTCTTCTTTTTGTTTTTAAATATAACAAACTGTTCCTCAGAACAGGATAGTTCTGTTATGTTGAGTGACGAAAAAGAAAAGATTAAGTTATTCTTCTTAGAAGTTGAATTGATAGATAATTTTTCTTCTTGTTGAATGGCAATATTGTTTATGTAAGCCCCCGATAAAGTACCAGTATAAAAAAGAATCGCTATAGCAAATCGAACAAAGCTATAGTGATTCTGTATTATATTCTTGTTTTTCGTTAGAGTATTATTAGAGTTCTTTGGAGTTTCCCGATTCCCAGCAATGGGGTAGCAGCTCTTTTAGGTCTTTTCTCCTTGTTGGCTGCATAATACGGCAATAGTGCAATCACCTCCGTGAGCCATTCGGGGGTTAATGTTGGAGGCTTTGCATGATGCCAAGAGCGAACAGATTATGGCAGTGTTCTGCGCGGCTTCATGGTTTCCACAAAATAAGAAGTTTTTTCTTGATAAGGCTATCGGACGAATCGCATTTTCGGCCAGATTATTATCTATTTTAAGCCTGCCGTCTTTCAGATAATTCCTCATACGTGGCCAAAGTTGATACGCGTAAGCGATAGCTTGCCCCATCCGGCTTTTAGGAAGCACTTTCGGATAGGCTGTTTCCATCCATTTTTCCAGTTGCTCAAGTATGGGAAGTGCCTGTTCCTGTCTTCTAAGCATGCGTTGCTCATAAGTGAGTTCCTCCTGGTCGGCAATCTGTTCGATCCGATAGAGTTGCTGTATTTGAGCCAGAACATATCCGGCCAGGGATTCATTCTCTTCTTTGGCAACCTCGTAATGTCGCCTTATGTGGGCAAGGCATCCGACAAGGCACACCTCTTTCTTACCCTCAAAGATGTTGTAGGCCGCATAGCCGTCACTTTGAAGATATCCTTTGAAGGTTTGTAATAATTTCCAGGCTGTTTCCTGTGAGCGGGAACCGTCATCATAATGAAAGAAGACCAATCCATCCATAACCGCCCTGACTATCCACAAGTATTCCTTAACCGCTTTATGATTCTGTTTGTTGATAACCGGTAATGTCGTTTCGTCCACCTGGATATAGTCGGCCTTCAATACCTGTTTCTTCAACTCTTCATAGAGAGGTTTAAGTAATTCACAGGCAGGTTTGAACCACCCCTGAAGCGTGTTTTCCGAGATCTTCAGGCCTAAATGGTGAAACTCACGCACCTGACGATAGAATGGTACATGATATTCATATTTTTGCAAGAGGATTTCAGTGAGCAGGCTGGCACCGGGAAGTCCCTTGTAGATAGGCAATAGCGGAAGAGGGGCTATAATAACACTGCCCTGATGCCCCTGAGGCAAACTTATATTGTCTTTCAGGCCATACTTGGGACGTATGATCTCTTTTACGTATAATTTGCCCGGTTCAAATTCAAGTGTACGTGTGCGTTCCTCGCCTATGCGCTTGTATTTATCCGGATCGACTCCTTCGGGTTCTATGACAATCTCCACTACAGGAAGGCCATCCAACATGTTGCGGTTCTGACGCACTTTCTTTTTGGGAGTCGTCGAGCAGACAGGTTCTTGGGCTGCGGCTTCTTCCGGTATTTCGTGTTCCAACGGCTGAACAGGTGGATCGAACAGTGATAGCTGGTTCGGATCCAGATGGGCTAATTTCTCGCTCTTACGGCCGAATAACTGACGATTTAACCAGGCTACCTGAGCCAGCAGTTCCTGAAGTCTTATTTTGCAGGCCTGTTCGTTCTGCCGGGTCAGACGCTCGATTGACTCAGACTGGGAGCTATTAGCCTGCTGGAGTGTGGCCACCAAAAGTTCTAATGTTTCTGTCTGAGTCATTCGTCATACCTGTTTTGAACAATACAAAAATACAGAAAAGCAACCGTATAATCAAGGTTTCACCTGCTGTTTTTCAGTACTGCATGTCACTTTTCGTAACGCTTTCAGACGTTTGAGCCTTTTGGAAGGTTCGTCGTTGATTCCCTCTACCATCAGAACCAGGTCACGCCACTGCATAGGGTACGACTTGCTTTCTTTGTCATAAGAGGGAAGGCGGAAAGTGCCTTCTTCAAGTCGTTTTATGTACAAAACCAGTCCGCCATCTTCCGCGTGTAGCAGTTTCATTGTAGTGCGCTGGCGGTTGATAAAGATAAACACATCACCTAAACGGACATCATATCCCATTTTATCATGAACAACCCCGCATAATGAGTTCATACCTTTACGCATATCTGTCTTACCCGGACAGAGAAAGTAGCGCATCGTGTCATTCAGGCAAAACATGGCGATTGCAGAGTTGAGTGAGCAATTGCATGGCCGCCTGGGATTCAGCCATACCACTGAAGTGGGCGATAATACCACCGGGGGAACTCTATCCGGATCTCACCCGTTTGTATAGCGCCACTATCACAGGCAGAGTGGGAAGCAGGTGAAGAGGTGAGGCTAACCGGTGCAAACTCCTCTAAAGAGGAAGAATGCCTATCCATATGATAACGCCTCGATAGGCCAAACTTTCCTTTCCAATAGTAAAAGCTTGATTCGGTATAGGCTTCATTTATACAGAAGTCTTTTATCGTCAAACCGCTACGCTGTTGACGAGACAGGATTTCAATGAATTCTTCTTTACTCATTTTTTGCATAGTCTTTTTCTGGCAAAGATCGAGACTTAAAGATACAAAGACAACGGGTACTTTATCGGGGGCTTACATTGTTATCTGTATTGAAAACTTGTTTTTCTTTCACTATATTGAATCTCTTGCTTTTTTTTTTCGTTCAAGCTATTCAACTGTAAAGCTCCCGATAAAGTCCTCGTATAAATTATAGAATCGCTATATACATCTAATAAGTTTATAGCGATTCTCTGTTTATAATATGCTTTTCATTAGAGTATTGTTAGATTTCTTTGGATCTTCTCAGTTTCCAGTAATTGGGTAGCAACTCTTTTAGGTCTTTTCCCTTATCCCTTGTGTAATATGGCAACCAGGCAATTATTTCGGTAAGCCATTCTCTAGGGTTAACTTGAGATGCTTTACATGATGCCAATAATGAACAGATGACATCTGTGTTTTCCGCCGCTTCATGATTTCCACAAAACAAGAAGTTTTTTCTCGATAAAGCTATTGGGCGGATTGCATTTTCAGCCAGATTATTATCAATTTTGAGCTTGCCGTCTTTGAGGTAATTTCTCATGCGTGGCCAAAGGGTATAGGCATAGGCAATGGCTTGTCCCATCTGGCTTTTAGGAAGCACTTTCGGATAGGTTGTTTCCATCCATTGTTCCAGGCTCGTCAAGAATAGGAAGAGCCTGTTTCTGCCTTTTTTGACATTCGCATTTCAGGGGATATTCCCTGTATGTCGGCCGCCTGCTCTATCCGGTAAAGTTCCTGTATTTTGGCCAGAACGTATTCAGCCTGAGACTTATTTTTCCTCTTTGGCGGTCTCATAGTGACGCCTGATATGGACAAGGCAACCCACAAGGCACACCCTTTCCTTACCTTCAAAGACGTTGTAGGCCGCATAACCGTCACTTTGAAGATATCCTTTAAATGGTTCCAATAAGTTCCGTGCCGTTTCCTGTGAACGGGAACCGTCATCATAATGAAAGAATACTAATCCGCTGGTTACCGCCCTGACCATCCACAGATATTCCCTGACAGCTTTTTGTGGCTTTGCTTGTTGATGATAGGCAATGTGGTTTCATCCACCTGGATGTAATCGACTGCCAATACCTGCTTCTTGAGTTCATCATACAAAGGCTTTAGCAGCTCACAGGCGGGTTTGAACCAGCCATGAAGCGTGTTTTCCGGGATTTTCAAACCTAAGTGATGGAACTCCCGTATCTGACGGTAGAATGGAACGTGATACTCATACTTTTGCAGGAGAATTTCTGCCAGCAGACTGGCACCCGGAAGTCCCTTATAAATAGGCAACAGTGGAAGATCGGCTATTACGATACCATCCTGATATTCCTGGGGTAAAGCGGTATTGTCTTTCAGTCCATATTTGGGACGTATGATTTCCTTTACATATAATTTACCCGGTTCAAACTCAAGTGTACGTGTATGTTCCTCGCCAATCCGTTTATACTTTGTAAGATCCAGGTCTTGCGGTTCTATGACAACTTCCACAACCGGAAGTCCTTCCAACAGTTTACGGTTCTGCCGTTCTTTCTTTTTAGTAACCATAGGTGTTGTAGTTTGTTCAACTACAGTTTCTTCCAAAGGTTCCGGTTCTAAGGATTGGACCGGCTGTTCAAACAGGGATAGCTGATTTGGGTCTAGACGGGATAACTTTTCACTCTTACGACCAAAAAGTTGTCGGTTCAGCCATGCTACCTGAGCCAGCAGTTCATCCAGTTTGTTTTGTAACTGTTCATTCTGCCGGGTCAGCTGTCTGATGGACTCAGACTGACTGGCGTTAGTCTGTTGGAGTGTGGCTACCAAAAGTTCTAATGTTTCTGTCCGAGTCATTATTTATGAGGATTTTGAACAATACAAAAATAAGAAAAAACTCTTACTTAAACAAGGTCTGGTCCATTGAGTTTCACTGTTATATATCACTTTTTCGTAACGCCTTCAATCGCTTGAGCCTCTTAGCGGATCCGTTATTGATTCCTTTTCACCATCATGACCAGATCACGCCACTCCATGGGGTATGATCTGCTTTGCTGATCATATTCGGGCAAGCGGAAGGTTCCTTCCTCCAGCCTTTTTATATACAAGACAAGATCGCCATCTTCCGCATGCAGAAGTTTCATCGTGGTCCGCTGCCGGTTTATGAAAATGAATACGTCACCTAAACGGACGTCGTAGCCCATCTTGTTATGAATGACTCCACATAATGAATTCATGCCTTTGCGCATATCTGTCTTACCCGGGCAAAGGAAATATCGCATCGTATCATTCAGGCAAAACATGATGACCGTAAATTTGAGTGAGTAATTGCATGGCGGCATGGGATTCAGCCATACCACTGAAGCGGGCTATTATGCCACCAGGAAACTCTATTTGAATCTCCCCGGATCCCATAGCTACTCTATCATAAGACGGGTTGGATGTGGACGGGAGGTCAAATTGATAGGAGCGAACTCTCCGGAAGAGGATCTTTCCCCATGATAAGGTCGTGAGAGACCAAACTTTCCTTTCCAATAATAAAAACTAGATTCGGTATAGGCTTCATTGACACAGAAGTCTTTTTATCGTCAAACCGCTTCGTTGCTGACGGGATAGAATTTCTAAGAATTCTTCTTTGCTCATTTTTCGCATAATCTTTTTTACGCAAAGATCGCGCGAAAACAGATACTAGACAACGGGTACTTTATCGGGGGCTTACCATTTTATAATAGATTCAGGAATTTGTCATCTTTTGCGAATCCGTTGTTAATCCAGTAGGTGGACGATTCCGGCATAATCGGCGGGAATATCATCGATGCTGTAATTGGGCAATACCATGAACCCACCGCATGACACAACGGGAGCTTTTTGTCACCGACACTGTTTTAACCACGTACTTACTCTCGATATCAGGTCCACAACCGTAATTCAGGTAGGGAGCAATGTACGCTCCTTCCCAATCGGCAAAGTCTTTGAGTAGTACAAATAGAATCTCTTGTTTCATTATTCGTTGTATTTTAGATAATTTATTTTAATCATTTATACCATGTTTATACGGGCAGACATTTCGGCATTGCCAGCAACGAAGTTCAATACACCTTTACGGTAATATAGCAAACTTTCCGGCATCCTTTTTGACTAAAATTGTTTTCGTCTGTGAGTGCTCCCGAAGGACAAAGATCGACGCATAGGTTGCAGTTGTTGCAAACCTGGTATGTCGCCAATGGATCGGGCTCTAATTCCAACGAGGTTACTACTGCCGTAAACCAAAGCAGATTCCCGTACTTATCATTGGTAAGCAGGTAGTTGCGAGCTATAACTCCAAGCCCGGCAAGTTCGGCAGCATGTTTAAGTGACACACGCGAGCGGAAATGTCCATCTACGAATTTACCGCTAAGCGAGACTATCGACACGGCTTTGTATTTGAGTCCTTTGAGTTCGGCTGCTACATCCGCAGCAACCTTATCCATCTTTTGAACTGCCTCATTGCGTATATCCGTATATGTTCGTATATCCTGTTCGAGACTATCTTTGGGCAAAACCATTCCAAGAGAGATGACCGACTTAGCCGTTGGCATAACATCGGTTGGGTGATATCCTTTCGGAGCATTTACAAACCGCTCGACCGAGGCAACTCCCACCAGATCAGCTCCAAACGAGCGACATAACTTTTTAATCTCTTTATTTGTCATTTTTGCAGTTGTATTATATCAAATAATCCCCAGTGCTATTGCGATAAAACTAGGACCATTGATTACCCCATGTAGAAATACTCCTGTCCATGTGTTCTGTGTCTTTTTGTACCACATAAGGCTCTATATACAATAGCGGTAATAACATAACAAGTAGTTGCCAACCAAACGCTATATGAAAAATAGCCCAACCAGTGCCATGTAATATCCACGTTTTGTCTTCGAAAGTCTTTTCTTGCCGAGGTAACAACACACCTCTCCAAAAGAACTCTTCGCCTCCGATATTGAGCAACCAATATGGGAACCATGCAAGCAATAGCCAATATCTTCCCGGTGAAAGCGGATCCAAAGTCATAAACGACGGAGTATGGTTGAAATCCGAAAAAAGGACTTGCATCGCAATCATAATTCCACTTGTCAAGAGTCCGATTACCACCAACGCCAGAAGTGAATAACGCCAATCTCTACGACTCATAGGTCTGAATCGTAGTCGCTCCACAAAGGTCTCTTTTGTGAATTTGCCCCCTTCTTTGCGAAGCGTCATCACGCCGGCAATAATAAGTGGAGTGAAAACTCCAAGCCCTCCGCAAATAAACCAGAAGATAATGGACTCAATCCGGCAACTTCCGAAAGAAACGGAATGCATAAGTGGGTCATCACCCCCAAAAGCATGGCTGCCGATACGAATATCAGTGTCGATGGCATTAATCTCAATGGTTTCATTTGTATTCTATTGCTTATTATTTACAAAATTTCTTATATTCAATCGACAGAATGTTTGGCAAAGAATAATCCTTTCCGATTCAAATCCAATTTCTTCATTTGGAGAATAATACAAGTCTCTTCGAAAGGAACGATAATCAAGAATGGTAATATAAACCATAGGAAAGAGAAGCTACCCATAAAAATATAAATAAAAGGAATACAGTATATTAATAAGCCTACAATTTTATTCCCGATAGTATGAATTGCACCAAGTTGATAAAACTTGCTGTAAATACGCTATAATTTGTTGGGTGTATTGAGGTTGTTCTCTTACTGATATTGTATTCATAATGTTGTCTATTATATGTTCCTTTTTCTATTTGCAGCAATTATAACTAATGCTTGCGGCAAAAAAACAGCCAAAAACCGGAAATCGGCTCTATGATACATCCAACCACAGCGAACGCCAAAATACAATACCCCAAAATCAGAGGTGCGGGTTTCTGCTCTTTTTTGATATAGTATTGGAGTGTTAGCCCCCAAAGAATAAGTATAATCCCACATACTAAAAACCAAAGGGCGAAAGCACGGCTGTAACTATCATCTGTGGAGTTTATTAATCCATCTTTTATCATGTCCGTAAAGTCTTCTTTCCCAAGTAATAGTGCATATACTGTGTGGATTGCTCCTGTTATAACAAGAAATGTCCCACTGTATTTCCAAAGTTTCATATTTTCATTCATTGTCATAGATAATATTTTATAAATGTACTTTTATAGTCTTTATTACTTTCTCTTTTTGTTATAGTTCTGATGGAGTTGTGTTTGCCAAATTTTTAGCTTCTTTTTACAAAATGGGAAAAGTCGGTATATCCCAATTCGTCGTATAAATCATAACTACCATTTGCACGATAGTTCTTCAATGCAGTTTTAAAGCGTAAAGCTTTTAAAGCATTGTTTGGGTGATATACCTAATACTTCTTTGAAATATCTATTGAGTGTAGGATTTGACACCCCAACTTCCTTACTTACTGTGTTCAATTTGTAATTACGGTTATTATTGATATGGTAAATTGCTTTTATTACAGTGTTGAGTTTGAAATCAGAACTAAAGATTTTCATATTACTTAAAAGCCAATTCTCTACAAACTGAACTCGCTCGGCAAAAGAGCTTTTTTTAATTTTAGTTCGTCTATTACTTTTTTGATTTAGATACTTTTGCAGAGACAAATGATTATCCACCAAAGTTGAAATATCTTTAGACAAACAGGAGTACAAAACTCCCGGCTTGAATTTTATTGAAAATTCATGGGTTCCGGGAGCGTGTATTACAGTGATCGCTTCTGTTAAGCTACCAGATATCTTATCACCCGATGTATCAATTATACCATGTTCACGATGTACTTTGAATGTCTGACTACTATCGGAGATATAAATTGAAACTAAGATATTAGCATTGGGCAAAGCCACAAGTGAAAATGGAGTTATAGAATTGTTAGGAGTATATATTTCAAAATAATACTCAACAATATCCTTTAATTCAAAACAAGGATATTTAATCTCTACCTGTTCTTCATCTTCAAATATGACTTTACTCTTTACCATGTTTATTTAGTTAGGTGATATAATACCTGAATACCAAGCCCGAATGTCATCATTCGCTCTTTTTTGTTGGTTAATAGCTGTTGTGTCCAATCAAGCAATCCACCGTCAGCAATTTCAATAGTATTGCCGCCGATCACTATTTGCTGCTTTATTCTGAAACCATGGTAATAGTTATTATCATGTTCCGGTGCTATAACCAAGACCTCAAGATTACTATTCTTTTTCCGGACATACGATATTGATTCCATTATAAGCGGGCTTTGACTGTCATAACCTTTGCATGGAATAATCTCATAATATATTTTCTCCACACCGTAACTTTTACATATCTCATACGATGTAGTTAAATGTTTTAATAATTCTTCTTTCTCAAAATTAAAGCTACCAGTATCTCTACCACATGAAATAAGGGCGAGAACAGTAAAATGAGGAGTGAAATTAGGATTATTAAATACCTGTGTCCTTATTACCCGTGAAATGTTGCTGTAATTATAGGTTTTGTTATCTAATTCTCCTTTTTTCTTTAACGATGCGTAATGTAATGCTATTGTATTCGTCGGGTCTGCCTGTACTTCTGTGTTTCTTAAAGAAGTAAGGACTTTTTTCTGATCTACTGTTGCTATAACACTATTTGTCCCAAACTGAGCGACCGGGGAAAGTTCTATGGGTTCAAATCCTCTACCTGCTATTAATTTATAGCACCGTAATTCTTTTTCTTTATATTCTAAAACATCTTCTAATAAGGCGGGCTTAACAAAGGCTTGTTACCCTCATATTTACTTAGTAAAGACGAGGGAGTTTCCTGCTGAACACGCTTGTTAAAAATGTCCAGTAAAACAGTGTTCAGTTCCGACCCGCTTAATTCATCGGACAACACTTTAGCTATATCCTGCAAATCTAACTTACTAATAAGGTGATCGCCTATATCTTTTTTTCATTTTTTTCCTAATACTATATAAATGTTCATCAACTATTTGTCCCTCTTTTTATAACTGAGGACTTAATAATGGCTTCCTTTTCAAAACCTGTTTTTATTTTGTAATCGTATCATTTTAATGTACTTATTGTTTTTTGCAAAGGTAATCTCATATGTCATATTAATAAGTGTAAAAATGAATCAATCTGCTAATTTTTTAATAGCCTAATCATTAATCAAATTTGTTCTAATAGTTAATCCTGAATTTTATCTTTTAGTTCTTTTTTTAATTCTGATGGAATATCATTCCAATGTAAGTTTAATAGAGCTCCTTCTAAAGAATAGAGATAATAGCACACAGGTATAGTCTTTTCAGGATGTTGTTCACGTATCTTTAAAAGCTTTGACAGATGTTGTTTCTGCAAGATCGGCTAAAGTGAATATACCAATTTCATTAAGGTATTTCTCGATTGTTGCACCTATATTCTTCGCATTTCTTAAATTGTTGTCTATTTTTTGATTTCATTTTTACTATGGATTACGTAATATATATCTTCTTTCTACAAATTCGGTAATATTTTATCATTTCGGCAATACTTATTCTACAATGATTCAATAGATCGCTTTAAACATCTAATCGGTACCCAACCTTCCTTGGTTGAATTTTCTTTTCGACACCATAACCAACCATTTAGGTATCTTGAGCCGATTACTATCTCGTCTTGATTTACTGGTAACTCATAAGCAGAATAGTCTTCTAATGCAATAGCTATTTGCCATTCATTCGGTAAGGTCTCACATACGTTCAAAATTTGTATAGGTACCCAACCTGTCATTCCATTGCCCCGCTATGCACCAAACCCAATTTACCCATTCTGGATCAGTTTCTTTTATAGCTAAATTGACTACAACTTTTTTCATCTTTCTTTAATATAATAGGATTTTCATAGCTTTCAACCCATTTGCACACAACAATATATTTATATAAATATTTCATTATCTTGTTATTAAGTTGTTTTCAATAGTTGCTTTTATATTTTTAGCGATTTATTAAATCGCTGGTTATATTTAACTTCATCTTTACTGGTTATTACATAAAGTATTGACAGTTGCTTTATGCTATGTAATTCCATGCCGCGAAGTTAAAACATAGAGTTTTTCAAAATAGGAAAAATCGGACATTTTATTCAGCAGCGATCTTTAAGGGCGTTTTACCGTAAAATAATTTAAACTCTTTTATGAAATGAGTTTGGTCATAGTAACCAAAATCATAATATGATTTTTCGGATTTTATTAATTTAACTGAAGGGTCAATCTTTAAAAGATTTTGAAAACGAACAATTCGGCAAAAAAGACTTGGCTGTATCTCCTATGTAAAAATTAAAAAGTCGTTGTAAATGACGACTACTTATTCCATCATTCAAATCTTTCTCAATAATAATCGATCCTTTGCTTTTTAAAATAGTTTCTAATGCACAGAAAAATCTATTATCAAAAGGTTTATCTATTTTATTTATGTGCTTAATAAAATAGATATTGAGTTCATCGCACAAATCCTGAAGGCATAAGCATCTATCTTTCGATTGTTGAATTACATTGTATATACAAGGTTGCACGGTATTTAAACGTTCGTAATGGTTGCTTAATTCTGACGCATCTATATTAAATAGTGACGGAAATATACCCGGAAGAAACCGTATTCCGAAATAATTGAATTCTTTTTATCAATGCCAATCTTCACAAAAAGAATTGCAGTACCCCATTATATATGTTTCATCATAATTTGTACAATTAAAAACGATATCAATACACCCATCAGCAACTACACGATAATTGTATATATCATCTAGTGGCTTAATAGTCTTTAGATTCCAATAACAATAAATAAAGTCTTGTAGTTGTGCGTCAGGTGGCAACTCAATATATGAGACCTCGCCATTAGTTCCTATTACTGCTGGCTGTACTGGAGTGTACAGGCTTCTTATGTTGTATTCCAAGAGAATGATTTTAATCTCGTCCATCGTCAGAAATTCGGGATCAGTTTCTTCCAGTTTGAAGCGGTAGTAAGCGAATGGATCTTTCTTTATCCAATCGTTTTCCAAAGCAATGCGGATAATCTTCTTCAAGTTCTTTAGTCGGGTGATAGCAGAGTTCTGCGCACAACCTTTTTCAATCTTCAAGAAAGCATCGAACTTAGAAATAAAGTTAGCTTCCAAGTTATTCAGAGCAATATCCGATAGCTGATATTCTTTCTTGATGAGCTCTTCCAAATATCGGGTGGTGGTTTCATACCGTTGAACAGTTTTGCTTACGAAATCTTTGTCGATTAGCTTACGGCTTTGTTCGTTATGCTCCCTGAATACCTGCAAGAGTGTTTTGTTATCTTCATCCACACCATAAAACAACTTTCTCACAAGATCAACAGTGATCACCTTACCGGAAGTTTCCAATTCTCTATAAATTTGGTGTACGTGCGAGCGTGTGATTTCTAGGTAGTGGTTCAGTTCCACCGACATACGGTCTTTTCCTTTGGAGTTTTCTTTTGCCTGATTCCATAGGTTTACGGGACAGCTTCTTTTGATAGAAATATCTACCATACAGCCGTTTACAGTGATTCTCATGCACACAGGTGCTTCTCCGTTCTTTAATAACTTGGCTTTTTTGATAAAGAACAAAACAGAAAATGATTTTCGAGCCATTTTTACATCGTTTTTTAAGTTACAAAACTATGTATTCTCTTCCAAAGTAAGTCTATGCAAAAGACTATGAATCAGTGAGAAAGATGCAAATTCGTGGGACTTTTTAGAACTAAATTTTAGTCCCACGATTTATCCACCGATAATATGCTTGAAACGGCTATTTTCTGCTACCTGCCAGAAAAAAGAAATCCCTGATAATGTTTGATTATCAGGGATTTGCTTGATTTTTCTTTTGTTTTCAGTGAT
>VOFG01003472.1_pt1 | contig 18211 bp, 29 predicted proteins | sample 5384171 | NCBI WGS metagenome assembly VOFG01 (sample SAMN12384726, study PRJNA508395) | human gut metagenome | isolation source: healthy gut F | host: Homo sapiens
AATAGTTATTCCGAAGTAATCGCTGCAAAACCCTGTAGTACAAGGCGTTACCAGCAAAAACTTCGGAATAACATAATCGGCATATAGAACAATAGGATTAGAGCAGACCAGATAACTTCAAAATCATTTCCTCGTTATCAGCCCAAATCTCATCCGGTACGGGCTTGGTTCCGCGGACAGCATCAACTTTCTGAATTGCGGCACGTTTCATCTCGGTATCCGCATAAGCATAGATCATTGTTGTCTCAACCTGCATGGCCAAGATATTGGGAAAGAAGTACCATGGGCATCCCGGATTGGTATAAAGTGCATCGCCCGTGTGTGCCGCATCATGTGCGGATGGATATGTTCAGGAACTTCCTGACAAACCGCCTTTGCCATGCTCCCATACTTCGCAAAGAATGCTGCTACCGTATCGGGAGACATCTTTTTGCTGCCTCCCATGGATCACGGTATAGAACAACGGTGCTCACTGTAGTCATCCTTTGTTGGGATGGAATTGTTCAGATACTGTTTGCAGTGTTGGACTGTTCTGTTCAGCAACGGCACTGTACGGGTTTTTCGTCCCTTACCATGCAAGTACGCAATTGGATGTTTTGCGTCAAGACGCAGGTCACAGACCTTCATATCGAGAAGCTCACTGCATCGGGCAGCGGTATCGCCCATGAGGATCATGAATACAAGATTCCGCTGGTCTTTCTGCACTGGAAGGATTGGGCTGTTGAAGCAGCGCGGTCAACGCCGGTTCGGTCAGGAATTCAACGATTCGCCCGTGAGCCTCCTTGGGGAATATTGCAGGCAGAAAGATACAATGACGTCTGCGTACAATCGATTTGTCCAGCGAAGTCCAGGAAAGACCGCAATGCCATTAAACGCTGGTTGCGGGTAGAGACACTACATCCCCGCGCCTTTTCCAGCCAGGTTAGGAAGTTAAGAATGACGTCCCGGTCAACACGAGAGAAGGTCAGCTCAGCAGCTCCAATCCCTATCTCATCCCTCATATAAGCCACGAAAATATTGAGTGTCTGTCTGTAGGAGAGAATCGTATTTTCACTAGAGGCAGCGTTGCTTGGGCAGATAGTCCAGCAGAAAACGCCGGATTGCATCAAAGAAATCACTCATCGTTTCCCACCTCCGGCAAGAATGCCTCGGCAGAAGAAAACGCGAACCCGGACATTTCCTCCAACAAGCCAGGAACTAAATGAATGTAGTAATAGGTGTCCGAGAGTTGCGCATGGCCCATGTACGCACTCAGATAGGGAATCATAACGTTCAGATCTTTGCCCTCGTTCATCCAGTGGTACAGCCTGTGGGTGGCAAAAGTATGACGAAAGTCATAAAGACGCGGGGAACGTCGGCCGGTTCCCGCAACACCTGCTTTCTTCAAAACCAGGCGGAAAGTTTTCTCCAGCCCTCTCTTCCCGTAAAAACCGCCCTCAGAGTTGGGAAAGAACGGCTCGCGTTCCGGCATAGCGGAAGTCACAACGGCATTGCAATCTGAGAGCATCTTCGTCACATCATCCGCCATCATAACAATACGGCTCCTGTGCTGTTTGCTCTCCATAATGTTCAGCCGCCCAATGTCCAAATCCACATCGTCTACATGAAGCCTTCTGGCCTCAGATGGACGCAGACCGCAGCAGTACATCAGCTTTATCATAGCTGGGATCACAAATTGCCGCACCGGGAAACCACCTCTCGGTTTCAAGTGGTCGAAAACATCCCAAATGGCCAGGATTTCGGCCTCGGTGTAGATGTACGGGGCATACGGCGCATCTTTCCTGGCAATGTCTGGCGGCAGAATGTAAGCAGCTTCGCCGTTGCGGTTTAAGTATCTGGCAAACTCGCGCACCGGCATCATACGGTTGCGGAAGGTATTGTTGCCTTCGGTATCCTTTTTCGTGGCCCAAGCTAAGCAAAGCTCCTTGGTCAGTGTATTTTCTTCCGGGAAATGCGTCAGGCAAAAAAGCGGTCAAAGTCTCGCAGGAGACGGGAGGACTCCAGATAACCAAACCCCAGAGCGTTTTTCTGAGCAATGAAATCCTCGATCTGAGATGCAAACAACTCTTAAAGGTGTACATCATTTTAGTTCCCTACCTCCTTTCCATGAGAGAGCAGGGGCAATGCACATCGCTTCAGTCCCTGTTCGTCAATGGACAGGTACGGCTTTGCTGAATCAATATGAGTTTGGCCCAGCATCTGTTGGATCAACTCAATTGGCACTTCGTTCTGGAGCAGATTTGTAGCGAAGGTGCGCCGGAAACTGTGAAATCCGCGATACCCGGAATGAATTTGCGCCCTTCATGTATTTGGAGACAATTGCACTTCCGGTTCGACTTTTCAAAGCACGGACAGCGCCGACGTGACAGAGGAAAATTTGCGGTAGTGAACTCTTGGGGCGCCCATTTAACAAGTAATCTGCTATAGCGTTGCCTGTTTCCGGTTCAAGAGGAATTACGATTGGTTGTCCTGTTTTGTGCTGAACAACACGAATTTCCCTCGTTCTCCAATTGATGCAGTCAAATGTGAGCCGTATGATGTCGCAAGACCGCAAGCCGCTTTGCACTGCCAAAACCATCATAGCGTAGTCTCTTTTCCCGACCGCAGATGTGATATCTGGCTGAGAAAGTAGACGTTCCAATTCATCATCGGAAAATCCTTCACGAAAGTTCTTCCGAGGGCAAACAAATTCCGGGAGTGTTTTGCAAAAAATTATCCGCAGTGATCTCGGCTTCATATAAAAATCGCAGAAAGGTCCGAATGCCAAAAAAGAGCAGATCTCATTCCACCAGTGTATCGTCCAAGCATTCTTGTAACGCATGTGGCAATATCCATCATTGCGACAGTTTCAATGGAGACTATTCCATGGTCCTCTAATTCAAGCAAAATACACGAGCCACACTTGTAACTGTGCTAACGGAACTTTCAGCCCAGTTGCTCTGCGTTGTGACATGCGCACTGAATTTATCCAGAATCGCTTTGTGCTGAGGAATAACTTCGCGCCGTCCCCAATTAGGAATCCTTTCCAGCGTGATTTTCCCTGTCAGGCGGAACTCCTGGAGCATCGCCGCCGCTTTGCGCAAATTCTGATAAGTAGTTCTGCCAACCTCCCCTTGCTCATATTGCAGTCTTCGCTCATCTGTAAGCTGGGATATAAGTTTGTCTGAGTAACTTTCTGTACCAGAATCATAGTGCTTTTTCAAAATGACGGCTAATCCCTCTTCCGTGTAATGGCGAACCGTATTTTCCGAAAGGCCAAGTTGTTCCATACGCTTGTTGACCATCCAGACAAGCACATAAATATTTTCCGATTCGGCAAACTGTTTCGCCGTCGGTGCGTCGTGTTGGATGATTTGTTGACGATGTCCCATTTGCTTTGACGATTCCAAGTACAGGGTCCCATGTTGCTGAAGGTCATATAGTAGGTCGAAATGCTGCCAAAGCCTGTATGAATTCGTATATGCTTTCCATCACTCATCCCCGCATTGTTTCAGGAAGCTCACAAGGCCCTCCTTATATTTTGTGGTGTCTATATAAAAAGACGGTTGTCTGCATGTCCACATTATATAAAAAGTCCCCATTTCCATCGGCATAATTGGCAGAGTTGAGATATTGGGAGAACGCCTCTAGCGAGGACAGCCATTCAATCAACTCAGCATCCTGTTCCCACTGAGATGCTTTCGGTAGATCAAGATGGGCTGTAGCCTTCTCCAAAGCAGCTCGCTTGGCTTCATTGTCTGCTCTGGCATAGACCTCAGTGGTAGAGATGTCGGCGTGTCCCAGATAATCTTTAATAAAGACCGGATTAACATTGGCCTGTACCATATGCATGGCTTTCGTATGGCGAAAAATATGAGGCGAGATTTTGGTAGGCATCCCAGAGGCAGTTTCCCGTGCCATATCTGCATATTTCTGGACGATGTATGTAATTCCAGAACGGGTCAGTTTGTGTCTGCTTCCATTCCAAAACAGGGGCATATCTGGGTTTCGTCGCAAATCAATGTGGTTTTCCTCAAGGTAACTACGTAACAATTCAGTAGTCGGTTTCATGAGAGGCACTGTACGAATCTTCCCGCCTTTTCCATGCAGAGTAATAACTGCTGGGAAATCTAATCGCACATCCCGCATACAAATATCCGCAAGTTCACTAACACGAGCTGCTGTATCATACAAAACAGTTAGCAAGACAAGATGCCTCCGTCCTTTAGGAGTAGAGGTATCCGGCATAGACAATAAATGTTTCAAATTTTCTGGCGTTAAGTACTGCGCGGGCGGGTCGGGAGATACCATGCTTGGAATTTTGAGGATTAAAATGCACTGCTCCATATACGTCGGTTCTTCGGTCATAACATAATCAAAGAAAGCGTGAATGGCGCAAAGGCGCTGGTTGTAAGTAGATGGGGAAGAACCTCTGGTATTAGTCAGCCACAGAAGGAAGTCCTCTATACACTTTTTGTCCAACTTGGACAGATTCAGCTTTGCAATATTTAAGCCCTTTTCGTCTCTGCAAAAAATCAGGAGCAGTTTAAACGTATCCCGGTAGGAACGAATTGTATTGCTGCTTTGCGCTGACATCTCGCAAGTCAAGGATTCTGCAACTGTATCAGAGATAGTATTGGTCTGCATATTCCGTCGGTTTCCAATATGACTTAGGACGTATTCTTTCGTAAAGGAAATATCCCCATCATCCGGATCGACAAAGTCTTGAAGAAAGCGCCGAATGCACCCTTCGTCAGTTTTCAGACTAAATCCAAGAGCACGCCGCTCTGCCATATATTGCTCCAACAACATTTTGGAAGTCATTTCAGTTCCCTCCGTTCACCATAAGACAATGCACATTTACGCAAAGCCGGAAGGTCTACTTTCGTATAAACAGATGTCGTCTTTGGACAATTGTGACCAAGAATATTGGATATCGTCATAAGGGGTGTCCCGTCATACAAGAGGGTGCTTGCCAGCGTATGGCGCAGGGAATGCGCCGTTTTACGCTTTTTCACCGTCAGTCCGGCATACTTCATATATCGCTTGAGGTTTTCGGAAAGAGTTGTGCTGGACTGGAATTCTCCGTAAGGATGGATATGGCGGATAAACACATTATCACAGTCAGAATCCAACCGCCCGTTTTTCAGATAGTCAATGATGGCATCCCCAATGATAGGAAGCAGCGGCAGCGTGTTCGTCTTTTTCGTTTTTTGCTGCGTGTAGGTAATCAGTTTTTGCCGCCAATCCAAGTTTTTGAATTTTAATGCACAGATATCACCAGCCCTCATTCCAAGTAAAACGGCCAGTAGCAGCATTGCATAATACCGATGTCCAAACCATAACAGTGTTGGAAGTATTGTGGTCCGGTTTCTGCGTCATAAGCGGTAATCTCGTTTTCTCTGCAATAATTGGAGAAGCTACGGAACTCCTTGCTATGCCGACTGAGGGTTGACGATTTGAAGTCCAGACGGATCAACTCCATATTTGCTGCGCTCATCAAGTCAGGGATTGGAACTGTCTTTCTGCTGTGCATAGTTTGCCTCCTTTATATTGTGATGCTCACAGTATAAAGGGAAATTATGCACAGCATCTTTTTTAATTCTCAAAGAAATTTCAATATTGTCCAGCTCCCGCATTTTCTGTGCCTGCGACAGCGAGGGCGAGGACTGCTGCCCCTCAATGGACACGGCGATATACCTCTGATTTTTGGGGCGGATGAATGAGATCTCCACCGCCGGGGTGAACGCCAGCTTTTCTCGTCCACCATTTTCTGCAAATCCGGCACAAGCTCGGTCAGGCGGATATACCGCTGCACCTGTTTATAGTTCATGCCGTTGCGATCTCCCACGACCTGCGTGGAGCGTTTTCCGGCGTCCTTGTCCTCCTCGCCGGGACGGGAGCCTTGGTGCTTTGATGGCCTCCACCTGCATTTTGAGCGACTGTGCCTTTTCCGTGGGCAAAATGCGCTCACGATGGCGGAGGTTGTCGTCCGTCATGGCGAGGATGGCTTCATCGTCCGTCATGTTGCGGACGATACACGGCATATTCGCAAATCCGGCGAGTTCGCTTGCCCGCTGGCGGCGGTGGCCTGCGATGATCTCATAACCGCCATCCTCACGAGGACGCACCAGTGCGGGCTGATTGACGCCCGCTGCCTTGACCGACTCCACAAGCCCCTGCATTTCCGCATCGTCCCGGACACCAAAGGGGTGATTTTTGAACGGGTGCAGGTCTGCCAAATTGAGATAGACGATCTCCTCTTTCTCGGCACGGGTAGCATCACGGGCGCAGACGGCTCCGGCGTGACCTCCGCACCAGCGGGAGCGCCGCCCTTATCCACGACAGGCTTCTCCGGGGCGGGCTTGCTTTGGGACTTTTTGTCCCGAGGTTTGGGCGGCTTTTTGCCTTATCGGGAGCGGCCTTGCCATCCTTGGGCGGACGGCCTCTGCCGGGTTTGGCGGCCTTGTCTTTTTTCCGCGGGTGGCCTCTGCTTGGCTGCCTTTTTCTCCTCCTTGGCCGCCTCGTCACGGGCAGCGGCAAAATCCACCACCTTGCCGGAATGTGCCGGGGCGGGATCGTCCTTGCCGGGATCAGGCGGCTGCGCCTGTTCCTTTTCAGCCTTGGGTACTTCGGGGAGTGGCAGGCTCCTCCACCTCGGCGTGGGTAACAGCGTCAGCGGGATTAGGCACGGCCTCGCCCATTTCAAAGAGCGCCGCCTGCCCCTCATGCTCCAGCATGACCACCTCTGCGTCGGTCAGCGCAGGCTCGGGCGCAGGCTGCTCCGGCACAGCTACATTTTCTACCGTAGGAGCGGGTGCCTCAGTAGGTGAGGCTACATCGGGAATGTTTTTCTTATCATCTGCCATTTGCAAACCTCCTTTTCGTGGCATGAAAAAAGCCAGTCCGCAGACTGGCCGGGTGGAAGTGACCTCCTTCATGGTTTTATATATGAAAACGCCACCCGTTGTCCTGTTGGGCGGTGTTGTTCTCGGGTTTCCTCAATATTTAGATTTCTATTGCGTTTCGGATATTCTTCTGCTATTATTATACTGTATTGTTGTATCATTAGGAGGCGTTTTATGGATAATAATGCTTTGAAATTTCCAGCATCATTTCCCTGCAAAGTGCCCTCCCGAGGAAGCAACAGATGAGGAATGCGTTTTGTTCCGTTTATGCAAAAACTTAACCCTAACAGAACAAGATTTTGTATCTTTCTATCTGATTAATCCGCAAAAAGCATAAGGACAATATCAACGCATACGGTTTATCTGTGTTTAGATCTGTAGATGATTGTAATCGTGCGAGGAGCAAGTCTCCCAAGTTGAGAAGTAAATATAAGTATGTGGCAAGTGGATCAAATAATAGTCAACGGGGCAAATTGCTAAGAACTCCTAACGGAACAAATCCCAAACCACTATACTTGGTGGTTATATGATGGAGTAAAGCCACATACATTTTTTGAAATACATAACGGAGGAGGTGGTATAAGTGAGTGAATTGTTTGCGTCGCTCCCTTTATATTGGTGATTTATATTACCACCACATCTATCTGTTCTATGAAGAACCACAAATCTTTTCTTGCATGACAAAAAACTATGCAACCGTACTTTGTTATTGCGGTTCCTGCAAAAATGATGATTCTTCAGCATGGCTGGCTGTATCAATTTCGTTAGGTCGTTTTTGAAAGCAGAAAAGAACTCTATTGAAATTCGGGATCTAATTACAAATCCACAGTCTTTTCTTTGGAAAATAGAACGCGAAAATGACATCTTTGATGTTGCTACTATTGATCCTAAGACTTTAACAGATGATTTTCTGCCCGAATATGGTGAATTGCTTGACTTTAAAGCAGGCATGGAGGTTCTTCCTCCGATAGATACTCCGGCAATTCAAGCAACTCAAGAGATGCGTGATATTATTGAAATTTCTCTTGAGAAAAATGACACACATATTACAGAAATCCTTTGCGCCGTGTTAGGTGACATGCTGAATAATGTCCAGCAGCTTATTTATGCAATCGCTTTTAAGAACGGTAGTTTACGCGGGACTATACCCAAAAAAATCAAAGAAGATTGCGCTCTATGTGCAACAGGGATGGTTGCGGCATCGGTTGGAATAAGACTAAAGTCTAATGAACTGTGTGACATCCATCGTGAAACGCCTTTGACGACAACGCTTCGAGATTTTAACCATTTGTTTATGGCTGCGAATGATAAAGATCGACTGCGTGAGTTCCTTTCAACACAGAATCCTCGAGTAGCGGTTAAATATAGAGCTTTATTGCAGTCGTTGTTGTCGAGCAAGACAGGCATAAAAGATTAACAATGCATCGCCCAACGAGACATTTATTAACATTTCTCAACATTTATTAAACATTCTCGAAATCGAAGAAATTGTTGAGCCAATTACGGTTTGTTCTAATTTAGGTGCGAATGTAGAGCGTTGCAGTTTTGAATTTATTACTGTCAGCAATGAAAGCATTAAAGGACAACTTACACCAGCCCTCAGCAGTAGCGTGTTCTTCTGTTCAGAATGTCGAAGCAGATATTGAAATACGCATTGGCCGACTCTATGACACGAGAAGAAAAATTGTTATATACATTGACTGCAATTAGACCTATTGTAAGCAGAAACAGAAATCTAATCAGATTGTTGTAGTATCAGTTTTTTTTCGTGTACGCAAGCGTAAAGAAAGATTTTAACCATCAACAGCAAGCCCCGCTGCCTATAAAGATTTAGGCAACGGGGCTTTTGTTAGAATAAAAACCTCTTGCTGACTGCCAGATTGACAATTTTGATTTTAGACTTTAGCCTATTGTAGTTTTATTTGCTTTGCTCGCATTTTTTCGTCAAGTCGGCAAACATCAGCTTTAGCAAGATGTCTGCCATGCTTTCACCGTCTTTCCTATACCGTGGCTCAACGATAAAAACGCGACCGCCAATTTCGTATCGTTGGGGCTCTCCGGCAATATATTCTTTTTTCCCATGCCTGCACCTCCTTTCCAACATGGACACAAAAATTATATCATGACCCGTGGGGGTAAACATTAAAAGCAGTCAAAAATTATTTTCCTTGATATACGGGCTTTCTTTGACTATAATTGAAAAACATTCAGAATTTGTGTGTTTTTATCTTTTTCCATGCCCGCATTTTGCAACTTTTTCTATATTTTTATACTTTCTACATTAAAACGCATTGATAGAAAAGTTTTTTCCGCCCATTCGAAAGCACAGTCAAAAAATGTATTTTTTCTGTCCACTTTATCTTTCCTGTCTTGTGTTGAATTTCGTGTTTCTCATGATGTTTGAACATTGGTTGTATGGTTTGAAATGGTTCAAAAGCCATTAAGTCATCCGGCGGTCACATTCCAAATACCCTTATCCAATAGCTTTCCGATCTCCGGATCATATTGGTCATTTATATTCCGTTCTACCGCCTAAAGCACAATATCGGTATTTTTATTATATCGATTCGCCCACGTTTTAGCAAGGGCCTCACCAAGCAGCACTTCAAGAGCGTTAGGACTGCTCGCATATAAAGCCGCTCCTTCCATACCAATGACAAGGTCGGTACCGCTGCCGGTATAGGTTTTGATCGCTCCGTCATAGTCCAACGCCACATCGTCGAGAGATAGGATGCTAAGGGCATTGCTGTTTACTGTTCGGCTTGCAAGCCTTAGAGCAACGCAAATTGACAGACCTAAGATTGCATTCCCTGCGCAGTTTCTTCTTTAGCGCAGAAATAAGTGTCGATTTCGGCACTTGTTTGAATGCCCGGAAAACGAACCAAGAGCCTCTGTCGATGCCCTTTTCGGGTGTCGGCAGAGGCTCTTTTTTGTATCTTGTATGCAAATCCACACGATATTCGTCCGCTAATCCATAGTGTCGCTGTTAGCGTTTCTGTATTACTATGCCTCTAATCCAATTACCATGAGCGTTATAGAAAAGGTGTAGGTACGCGCTATGATTGACAAGCGAATAGGAAAACGAGTAAAGCAATGCAGAGAACAGCTCGGTCTTTCGCAGGAAGAGTTTGCGGAAAAGACGGGGCTGACAGCAAATTATATTTCTACGGTTGAACGCGGTATGTCATTCCCTCGCTGCGAGAAATTGATTATCCTTCTCAACGGGCTTGAGGTTTCGGCTGACGCGATCTTTTGTGATGTTCTGATCACTCAACGAGCTACAAGGCATCTGAACTTTCCGAGAAACTTGACTCGCTGCCCCCACAAGCACAGAAACGAATCTTGCAGATGGTTGAGCTGATGATTCAGCAGGAAACCTCGGATAATGGCTAAGTTCGCCAAGGACTGCGTGTTTTTTCACGCAGTCTTATTTTTTGCCATTTTTCGACCGATTTCTGCATATCTCCGTGCTATACTCTGTATTAGAGACATAGAGACAGTCTTTAATGCACAGAAAGAGATGGAGAACAACCATGAAAACTTGCGCCTTTACCGGACATCGCCCGCAGCACCTCCCGTTCGGAATGAACGAGAATGACGACCGCTGTGTCAGAGCTCAAGGAGGCACTGAAAGAGCAAATTATCAATCTTATCGAGGCAGAAGATGTCACGCACTTTATAACCGGCATGGCTCTCGGCGTTGATCTTTACGCGGCTGAGATCGTGCTTGATTTGAAGGCTTGTTATCCCAACATTACACTTGAGAGTGCTATTCCCTGCGAAACTCAAGCGGTCAAGTGGTCGATGGCACAGCGCGAGCGCTATTATGACATTGCTGCGCAGTGCGATAAGAAAACCATGAAGGCTGTTAAGAAAACATCAGAAGGAGAACCGTATGAAAACAAATACAACGCAGCTTGCCGCAGCGCGGCGCGCAATTGAAGCTATCGCTATGCGTGAGGGGATCAGCGTGGAAGAAGTCCGCAGAGAAATTAGTCTTGCGATCCTCATGGCACAGCCAAAGGATGCCAGCATTGTTCTCTGCGATTCCGTGCGCCGGATTAGTTCCGACCCCGGAGGAGTTGATCGCCTATTGTGTTTCGAAACTGTAAATAAAAAAGCGGGACTGCATCAGCCAATGTCATTAAGTTTAGTGACGAAGACGGTATGAGTATGGTATTTTTACGGGATGATCTCGATGCTGAAAACATCCGCGATGGGAATACACTGCCGGTCCGTCATCTGATCACGCCGTTGACCGCGTCGATCCGCTTGACCGATCCGATGACAGTTTGGTAGCTGCCGCCGTTCTTCCGTTCGTCCGGCACAAAGTAGGTGATGGACACCGTGGACCTGCTGGGAAGCAGCCCTGGAGGCGCTGCAATTCCGCGTCCACACGTGCCATTTCGTACTCATCCAGTTCCATGCGCTGGTCCGTCAGCCGCCCGGTTTCCGCAATGGCGGCGCTGTGGCCGGTCAGGGCTGCAAAGGGTGAAAACTGCGCCGCACGGTCATAGAGGGACATCCGCGGATGCCTTGGCGAATCCGGATGGGGCAGACGAATGATGTCATCGTATTGCCCGCTCAAGCCTTATGCCCTTCGATTTCCCGGATTCGCCTTTCCGGTGATCTGTTCCACGGTGATGCGCCAGACCGCTGTCTTTCCCCGGCACTCCGAAAAATCGCCATGGCTTTGGGGTGCTCGGGTGCCAGTCTCATGCACAGCAGCCGCAGTGCCTTTACCTTGTCCGCCTCATCCGTCAGTTCCTCCGCTCTGCCCAACATGACTGCGGAGGCGTAGCGCGTGGTCAGGGCCGGCTGGTCTACCCATGCGCCGCCCTCCACACAGGTGACACACCTGCGGCTGGTGGTTCAGACAGTCCGTCTTTTTCACCGGCCTGCGCGCAGTGAATATACAGGTAGTTCCCCTCCCGCGCAAAATTCACCGGCACGGCATAGGGCGTTCCGTCCGGCTTTGTCATAGCCAGTACGCCATAGGAGCAGCGCTCCACAATTTCCCACGCCTGCTCAGCGCTGACTTCACGATCCTTTCTTCTCATAACTCTCACATTTTCCTTTCTTTCATATCCGCTGGCATATCATATGCTTTGATGTGTTCTGTGCTGTCAAATCCATGCAGGACCTGTACATCTTCATCTCGATCTCGAATCAAAAGATTCTTCGTTAATTGTCCGCTCATGCCTTATGCCCTCCCGATCTGCTTATTCCTTCCTGGCGGTAGCGCCTTCCAGATAGCTCCCGCCATTCAAAAATGGCGTTTTGCCGAACTTCTTTTTAATGTCGAGCATGGCTTCCTGAATTTTGCGCTCCCGTTTCAGTTTAGATTCTTCCTCCTGCAACCGCTGCTCCTGCACTTCAACGTTGTCAAACAGATTGAACTGCACTGGGGCTTCCGGCCCTGCTGTACCGTATCTTCGCCCACCAGCCGATTGGCGGTGATGGTAAGTCTTCGAATAGACAGCTTCGAATTGACCTTTGCGTCATAAACGCCAAGAACAGCGTCCGTGATGTTCCGAGCCGAAGATGTCTTTCTCGGCAGGTTTGCTGTTCCGTGGGTGTGCTTGGGGATCTTTCTGCCATAGCGGTCTGTCACAGTCTTGCCGTGGTAGCTGCCGCCTGCGGTATTTTTCAATGTCATATCCCACCGTCAGGGGTCAACTGATCCGTCACCAGCTTCTTTTCCAACAGATCCAGTGCGACGGCTTCCGCCATCGCCCGTACAACCAATCTTGCTTTCTCAAAGGAATACGGGCATTGGAGAACCTGCCCGGAGCAGATGCTGTTCGTTTCCGGCCGGTATGCCTTGATATCCTGCATCCGGCACGGCTCCCAGCCCCATGCGTGGTCGATGAGGAGTTCAGCGTTGATGCCGAACATCCGATAGAGCAGTTCTTCATTGTAGTATTCGTTCGGCTTGCCGATGGAGCATGCTCAGCTGGAGACATCTTTGATTTATGCAAAGGCCACTACCGACATGAAACGTAAAGCCGTTGATAAAATCTCCGCAAAAGAAAACTCTGTATTTAAGAGCGACGAAAAGTTTAAATATGCTGACAATGAAGATGTGATTCGGCAGCTTTACGGTCTAATGTGATTTGAAATGCCGATATTTATTTGAATTCCTCATTTGTTTCAGGTACTTCCAAATGATATCGGCATTTTTTTTCCTCGGCATTATTCAAGTGAATGGCAATATACGTTCGTCCGCTTTGCTGCATGGCGCACCTCCTCTCTGAAAACAGTATAGCACAGCACCGCAGATCGAACAAGCGTTTGCATAAAACTTTCGGTTGGATTCTTGTGGAAACAGCCAATTTCAAAAATAGGGGTATCATGTTACAATGCTCCAGCTTGAAAAGTCAGGAGCAATAACATTCTCCAAGGTCGTTTCATCGGCGTGTAGCACCGGCTCCTTACGCAGCGTATCATCCTGGAGCAACACATTGTCTGTGTGCTCTTTTCCAGAGCATTCTGCCCCCGGCGTGAGCCGGAGGGCAGTGCTGGTTAGACAAGGATAGCTTATCAAGGATTGATCACGGAGGTTGGTTTTGGGTGCAATTGTCCGCCCACTGTACCTGCAGATTATCGCCTACCGTGGTGCTTGATGGACAAATCGGCCCACTATCAGCAGTGATGGATACAGCACGCTGGCCGCCGTAGCCCTGGCGGCCGGAGCGGCTGATGAGACCAGCCTCTTCCAGCTCCGCATAGGTCTTGCGGAGCGTGTCGCGACCGCACTGCAGCAGAGGCATCGCTGTCTCACGGGGAGGGAGCAGACATCTCTGCCGTATAGCCGCTGCTTGCTGCTTGCGTCGGACAGCAAGGCATACAAGACCTTAGCCCGGTTGCTGATATTACTGGCAAGCATAGCGACGTCAATGGTGATGTAGTTCTCTGGCATGACATGCACACGGTCAATTGTGACGTCGAAAAAGCCACCGTCCCGCAGACTCTCGGCACTAGGCAGGACAGAGGGCTCGCTCCACTGCTTGACGTAGATACGCCGGGAGCCGCCTGTCGCGACCTCGCGGATGAGACCGGCGTCGCCCAGCGCCTTGAACAGTGCGACGGCCTTGCGGACACTGCAGCCAACCATCTTGGCCGCTGACTTGCGAGCAATAAATGTAGATGCACCCATCATCATCGTACAGCCCGTTTCTTTCGGGCAGAGTGCATCTGTCGCGGGCATCGCGTACAGCAGCATTGCGTCCAGGCTGAGTGCGAACTCGTTGCCGTGCAACAGCAGGGATCGCTCGATACGTATGTATTGCTTAGACATATTGTGTACCTCCGTTGTGTTACATATATTGTGTATACGTTGTGATATATATTGCCCCGACAGCATTGCCGGAGCGACAAAAAAGCAGTGGTTAGAGGGTAAGTCCTCTAATCACTGCTTTAAAAAAACGCTATGGACTGGGCAAGGCCCAATCCATAGCATCTCATACTATAATTATATTCCTTTTGCTCTCTATTGCAATTGCAGTTTGATTTCACATGTCTCTACTTTTATTCTTAGCGAAACGGGGTTTCCTAAGACTTTAACAGGAGATACGCGTCAGTCATTTTACCGTTATTTCCCAAAAAACCACCGAGGGGAGAAAATTTTTCTTATTTGCCCCCATTTTTTGCGGCAGTCTGCGTTTCCAACACATACTTATGTGCGAGTTCACGTATGCGCTTCTGCTCTGACTTGACATCATATATCGTGCAAATACGAACTATCAGCCTCCTCCGAACATTGCCGCTAAAGAGTGGGTTTTCCAAATTACCACAACATACAGCGCTGTGAAAGCCAGCAGCATCGGTACCGTCTGCCGCTCATGGCGAGCTTCGGGCGTTGAAGCCCGAAACTCGTGGAGCAGGCATACCATGCTTGCGGCATAGATCAGTGTCGCAATGATATCAAACCAAAGCAGGGTCATATCAAACCTCCAAATCGTGAATGTTCAAGTTGAACATTCATAATCACGCGCATTCAAAAGCATACGGGTCTTGGGAACCAGCAGGGACTTGCGCTGGGGAGATTCTTTTGCACAGCCACATCCAGGGCCTGAGGGTCACCGTAAAGAATGACCCGTTTCTTGGCACGGGAGATAGCCGTATACAGCAGGTTACGGCTGAGCATCCCATCCATACCCTTGGCAATGGGGAGCAAAATGGTGTCATACTCGCTGCCCTGTGACTTGTGGACAGTCAGGCAGTAGGCAAGAGACAACTGCGCGAGGCCGCTGGCATCGTCCCACGTGGGGCAGCGGCCGTCCGGCAGTTCCACGCAGTATGTGACCCGTTTTCCTTCAACCTTGAGGATGTGGAGAATCCCCACATCCCCATTGCTGCAGTTGCGCTCACGGTCATTCTGGAGGATGATCACCCGGTCGTTGTCACGGAAACTGTCCTTGTCTCTTTTCAGCACTATTTTCCACGTTCCAGCGGGTTGACTCGATCCCGGATGGCCATATTCAGTGCATAGGCGGACAGATTCCCTGTGTCCCGTGAGCGCCGCAATGGTCTCCATGGGAACGCCGCCTGCCTGCAGCATCGTCACATAGGTGTGGCGGCAGCAATGCGGCGAAAGCAGCCGCACCTGACCGACATTTTTCAGCGCCGTGTAGAATCGCCGGCGGAAGGAACCGATGCCATAGAGCGGGGCCTCACCGGGGCAGGTCCAGACATAGGGTGCGCCGCTGTGCTCTCGAAGATACCGAACGTAGGGACGAAACTGTTTCGGGATCGGAATGACACGACGGCTGCGGGCGCTTTTGGGCGGCCCGAGCTGCGGCACGCCATTCACCATCTTCACGGCGTATTCAACGTGGATCACAGAGCCGTCCTCACTGATGTCCTCGGGGCGCAGTGCCAGCAGCTCCTGCACGCGCATCCCGCTGCACAAAAGCGTGCGGATGCTGTTGCCGAGCAGATCGTCCGGCAGCGCCCCTATCAGTCGGGTGACTTCCCTTTCCGTGAACGCGTCCTTTTCCTTATGCTCTCCGCGAAAGCCGTTCTGCTTGCTGCGCACGGTCTTGGTCTTGCGCGCAGGATTGCGGAGAACCAATCCGTTGCTGTCAGCGGCATCGAAGATCTGGATGAGCATGGCGCGGCATTTGCGGATCATCGAAAGCGAGTAGCCGTCGGCACTCAGCTTGTCCAGAAAACGGTTGATGTGGATGGGAAGGATCTCCGCGAGCGGCTGCTCCCCAAAGCCTTTTTTCAGCGCCTTGAGCGTGTACTGATAGCCGGAATAGGTCGAGGGCTGCACCTCGCTCTTGTAGTCGCCGTACCAGGTGTCTGCCCAGTCGGAAAAGCACATCTTCTTGTCGATGTGTGCCCCGGATTCCATTTCGGCTCGGTATGCGCGGAGCTTATCGAGCACCCCGGCGCGTGTCTTGGCTGTGAAACGGACGATGTGCCTCTTCCCTTCCGGCGTGTAGACGTCCATAATTTCTCCGCGCCAGCTGCCGCTTTTTGTTTTGCGGATGCAGCCCTCACCGTTTGAGCGTTTTCCTGCCATGATACCGCCTCCCCTTACGCGCCCGGCATCAGGCCGCCGGGCAGAAGAGTTCTCGTCTCGATCCACGCAAGGAAGGAAGCCTTGGGGATGCGAATGCTGCCGTCGAAACGGCAAATCGGAAAGGCATTGCGGTGCGCCAGTTCATACGCCTTGGACTGGCTGATGTTGAGGTAATCCTTGACCTCGTTGATGGTGAGATAATCGTGGCTGAGCTGCTTCATTTCGTTCATGGTGGAATCCTCCTTAAATAATGCAGTCAAAAAGCGCTATGCAGGCCGGTACCCGCATAGCGCTTTGCTACATTCATAAGGAGGCCCCATTCTGCCGCCACTCCCCCAAAACGGGGCTTGCGCGACGGCTCAGAAATGGGTATAATACCCCCGTAGCGCTATCACCCAAATCTCCAACGATTTTGAACAAGATATTCGTAAGCTTTTCGCGAGGAGTAGTCCTCAAGAAAAAGCTTCAACCGCCATTGTCGAAAGCCCTCTGTTGGAGGGCGTCCGCCGCATCCGCAATAGCGGGATCATAATTAACCCCAAAAACGGCAACCGTGGCTGGAACCTGCGCACCCAAGGAGGCTACCTTTCTATCTTCGAATCTCAGATTGTACCGCTCCTCCGGCCGTATGTGTCCGGTGAAAAGAGCTGCTTACCATCTGACTTGGAAGGTATCGCTACAGCACTAAAAGTGAAAAGGCTCAGCATTCCCGCAGCAGTGGTAGACAATCAGATTTGGAGGTCAGCACCTATACAGATCTGACAGCCGCAATGTCATCTATCAGTTCATCCGAGCAGCCCATCCCGATTTAGGGCTGCCAGAGCTGAACCTCGCACCGGCTTTCGCAGAAAAATTGGTGCACGAAAAGAGCAGGAAAAATCCCTCCCAGAATCGGTCCGTCAGAAGCTGTGCCGTTATGTTGACGCGCATTGGGCGCAGGAGCCGCGTTTTTACTACGCACTGACGCTGATGCTGTGTGGTGGGTTGCGTACAGCAGAGGCAGCGGGAACACGTCCTGAAAAAAAGTCGAACACAACGCAACCTACGCGATTGTAAAAAGTCCACGCGCAGGAAAAGGGTGGGAAGATCGATAAAATACTGAAACGCGACAGCAGCTATCGCGGCGTTATCATAGGTTGCTGGGCGAGCAATATCCTCCGCCAATGCACTGATGAGATTCAAAAAATGACCCCTGACTGGGAAAAGATGAAACTGCCCCAGTGTGTCTGGCGCAGAATCTGTCCGCCCTGGGTACTCGCGCGGCTACACGAATGCGGTCTGAGCGAGGCTTTTTTGGCGGATGCACATAAGTGCTTTGCAGGAGATGTGTATTTCGACAAGGACGGCAAGCTCACGGAAGATTTTAGTGCCTACATCCTCCGCCGCGATTGGGCAAGCCGCGCCCGCAATATCTGCGGGTACACATCGCTTGAGATCGATCAGCAGTTGGGGCATAAGGTAACTGTCCCAAAGTCAAGGCGGCCAAATTTGAAGCTGGCAACTGAGCAGGAAAAGTTGGCAGTCAAGGCAGAACGCTATGTTTACAGCCCAGCCGAGACACAAAACCCTGAATATGCCCCCATTTCGCTCAAAGTAGGTGTCCGTTGGGGAATCCCCACATATACAAACGTAAAGTATTGCAACAGCAGCGATAAGCCCATGCTCGTTACGGTTACATTCGGCACACAAGAGAATGAATACCCTGCGCAGCTCACCGCTCCTTGCGGAGCGATGCGGAAACCCGTTGTCACTTCGCGGCCGGATGATCCTACTCAACGTCAAAACCGCCCAA
>VOFG01003245.1_pt1 | contig 18171 bp, 24 predicted proteins | sample 5384171 | NCBI WGS metagenome assembly VOFG01 (sample SAMN12384726, study PRJNA508395) | human gut metagenome | isolation source: healthy gut F | host: Homo sapiens
TTCCGTCCCGCACCACAGGGTAGATCAATGGCAGCAGAAAATCAGTCTGCAATCTTGCCGCCAGCGGCGATGCCTGATCCAGATCAGAGCTGCCCAAAATACCATAATCCATGTGGATGTTCTGCCGCGCCGCCAGCAGGCCCACAAAAGAGCCCCCCAGAGAACAGCCGTAGGCCGCCCGGATGTGACCGCCGCAGTGGGTCTTGAGGTAGGCCTCGATCTTTCGGTCTCCTCCAGCATGGTGGGAAATTCAGTCTGTTCAGTCTCATCAAAGCCATCGTAGCTGACGCACAGCACCCGGAAGCTGTCAGCCAGAAGCGGGATCACCGCACCGAAATTGCCTTTCCAATGGCAGCAGGTTCCGGGCAGCAGCAAAAGCGCCGGGGCATCCTCTGCACCAAAATGGTAGATCTTCATCCTGATACGCTCCTTCTCTATTTATTTTCCACCTGTAAATAGAAGAGATATATTTCTTCGTATAGGGCAGAGTTTTGAGTTAGATAAAGCTAACTTTCAGTCTTATAAAAAGCCGCTTCTCAGCGGTCCTTCTGCCAAAATAATACGCCCTGCCGTCTCCTCTGTCAAGAAGTTTAGGCATTTTCGGAAATTCCGAAAGAGATTTCGCCTTCGAGGAACCCCCAACCGTCACCCCAGTGCCACATCCAGCACCATCATCACGCTGAAGCCCACCGCGAAAAAAACACCGTGCCAACGTTGGAGTGCTGCCCCTGCGACATTTTCGGGATCAGTTCCTCCACCACCACAAATCAAATCGTGAATTGCGATGGCAGGGTGCGTCCTATTCAGGGGCGCACCCTATTTTTGTTGCTATTTTTACCATCACATAAATTTACGCTGCCGTTGCCATAGCAACCGACAAAGGAAAGTGAATTTGATAAAATGCTCTGCAGTTGGTTATTGCTAACTAACTGCCACAACCAAAGAATCATCGATTTATCAAAGGAGTTTTCCATGAAAAAATTTCTCGCCGTTCGTTTATCACTGCCATGGCTGCTGTAAGTGCAGCCGGTGTTCTGGCCGCCTGCGGTTCTTCTTCCAGCAGCACGGCTTCTTCTGTGGCTTCTTCCGCTGTATCCAGCGAAGCAACTTCCTCTGCCGCATCTCTGGATGAGACCGGTACCCATACCGTCGTAGACCACGGCGGCAACGAAGTAGAAGTGCCTAATAAGGTCACCCGTGTCGTCATCGACCAGATTCCAATCCTGTCCACCTACATGGCTTATTTTGAGGGCAGTGCCCCTACATCGTGGGTTACTGCGGCTCTTTCAAGTCGGTCATTTCTGACACTGTATTGAAGAATATCGCCCCGGAGCTTCTGGAGTCCAGCGATACGGTCTATGCTCAGAGCGACCTGAACATCGAGGAGATCATGAAGCTGAACCCTGATGTTATCCTGTACAATGCTGGCAACTCCTCCCATGCCGAAATCCTGAAGGCCAGCGGAATCCCCTCCATCGGTTTCGCTACCGTGGGCGCATCTACGGAAGCTGATCCCATTGAGCGTTACGAAGAGTGGCTGAAGCTGCTGGAGCAGATCTTCAACGAGCCGGGCAAGACCGAAGCCTTTGTTGCTGCCGGTGATGAGATCGTGGCCGATGTGGAAGCCCGTATTGCAGAAGTTCCTGAAACAGATCGCCCCAGCGCATTGATCCTGTGGAAGTATGCAGACGGTGTGCCGCAGGTATCCGGTCAGGGCACCTTTGGAACCTACTGGATGAAGCGTCTGGGTGTGACGGATAAGGCACTGGAAGCCACTGGCTTTGCACAGGCCAGCATGGAGCAGATTTACAGCTGGGATCCCGATATTCTTTTCTTGGATGGTCCTGGCCTGCAGCCCCTGCGCACCGAGGACGTGCTGAGCGGGAATGTGGACGGTGCTGACTTCTCCACTCTGACTGCCGTGAAGAGCGGCCGGGTCTACAACACTACGCTGGGTATGTGGAACTGGTTTACCCCGAATCCGGATGCTCCGCTGGTGCTGGCATGGCTGGCCTGCAACACCTACCCGGATGCTTTTTGCCGATTATCCGCTGGGCGATACCATCAAGGAATATTACAAGACATGGTACGGCTACGATGTGACAGATGACGAGTTGGAGGAAATGCTGCTGTACTGATGAAAGATACCATCTGGATCAAAAAGGCCGGTTCACTCCTCTGGCCGTGGTATTGATGTTTGCTTTGCCCTTGTGACCGCACTCATCTGCCTGTGCTTTGGGCGAATGAGTGTTCCGATAGGCGAAGTCCTTTCGGCTTTGCGCACTGCTCTGACGGGTGGGAGTACCTCAAATGTACAGAACTACTCCATCGTCATTAATCTGCGGCTGCCCCGCATTCTGACGGCCATCATCGTCGGCGCAGGTCTGTCTTGCGCAGGCAATACCTATCAATCCTTATTTCCAATCCGCTTGCCACACCGGATATTTTGGGTGTAACCAGCGGTACCTGCGTGGGTGCAATTCTTGCCATTATCCTGTCTTGCAGTATTCTGGAAACGCAGCTCATTGCCTTGGTCTTCGGCCTGATCTCCGTCTGTTTTACTCTGAAAATCGCAGGCAAGAGTGATGGGCGTTCTATGGTTTATCTGGTGCTGGCCGGCACGATTGCATCCTCTCTGTTCAACGCACTGGGTTCGCTGCTGAAATATACTGCCGATCCGCAGGACAAGCTGCCGGAGATCACCTACTGGCTCATGGGCAGCTTTACCAGTGCCAGTTACCAAAAGATCCTGATTGGCTGCCCACTTATCGTTGCTGGAATCATCATCATCTATCTGCTGCGCTGGCGGCTGAACATCCTTTCACTGAGTGATGACGAGGCTCGTACCAGCGGCATCAACATCAAACAGACCCGGATGCTGTTTATTGTTGCATCTACACTGGTCACGGCTTCTGCCGTTTCCATGTGCGGTCAGGTTGGCTGGATCGGTCTGCTGATTCCACACGCATCCCGGATGCTGGTAGGAAGCAATAACCGTTATGTAGTGCCCTCAGTCTCAGTCTGGGTGCCAGCTTCATGATCCTAATCGACACGCTGTCGCGCACCATCAGCATCATTGAGCTGCCGCTTTCCATTCTCACCGCTATCATCGGTGCACCGGCGTTTATTTCTCTGCTGAATAAAACAAGGAGCAACCTGCAATGATCTTGGAAGTGCAGAACGGTTGTTTTGGCTACCCAAAGCAGCCTGTGATTCTCGAAAACATCAATTTGAGCCTGGAAGAAGGCCATATCCTTGCGATTCTTGGTCCAAACGGCATTGGTAAAACCACCCTGCTCAAGTGCATGATCGGTCTGCTGCCATGGCACAGCGGAAAAACCCTATTTTATGGGAAGGATATCCACACCCTCAAGCCGAAGGAAGTGTGGAGCACCATTTCCTACATCCCGCAGTCCCGTGGCTTCGCTTTTTACTACACAGGTCTGGAAATGGTTCTGCTGGGGCGCAGTGCGCATCTCGGAGCCTTTCAGCAACCCGGCAAAGAGGAAATCGAAATGGCGGAAGCCATGATGGAACGGGTGGGGATCACCCGTCTTGCCAACAAGGACTGCAACCGGATGAGCGGCGGTGAACTACAAATGGTGCTCATTGCCCGTGCCCTCATCAACGAGCCGAAGCTCATCATTCTGGACGAGCCGGAAACCGGTCTGGATTTCCACAATCAGATCTTAGTGCTGAATATGGTGGAGCGGCTGGCGCATGAATCCGGCATCAGTGCCATCATGAATACCCACTATCCCACCAATGCCATGAGCGTAGCGGACGAAGCCCTGATGCTGAACCGCAAAGGCGAATTTTTCAATGTCCCTTTTACACTTTCCCAGGTTCGCCCGATCCGGGACGCTATGACCGTTTCCCGACCTTCCGGACTGGGCTATGGAGTGCCGGTAACATGGTTTTCCTTGGGCGCAGGCACTTCTATTACCCCGGAATACTATGACTGCACCACTCTTTATCTGGGTGGTGAGGGAAACGGCAAGTTTCTTCTGGGAGTCGATGGGCAGGAAGTGTCTGTCAAACCCGGAGAAGTGCTGTATGTACCGCCGAAAACACTGTGCGGCACAAAAACCGACAGTGGAATGATCTATACCGAAATCATTTTGAAAAGGAGAATTTTACCATGAACAACATCATCAAGGCAGGCCAGCCCACCGAACTGAAGAACCTCATTTCTTATGAAGAGGGCAGCATCGCCAATCTGGACATCGCTCATGCAGACAACATGAAATTTGTCCTGATGGCTTTTTGACGAGGGCACCGGCCTGACTCCGCACCGCGCTCCCGGCAATGCCATCCTGACCGCCCTCGAAGGCAAGGCCATCCAGAGTTTCATCAGTCGTTATCAAGGGAAATGGAGGACTGCAGGCATCGTGCAGGCCGCGCATATCCAGAATCAGCGGTATTTTCTTCCGCAAAGGCACTGTGCGCTCCAAGTTCATTCCTGAAAAATTCGGCAAGGCAGGTCAATGAGGAACAGTGTCTGCGCTCCAAGTTCATTACCAAGGGTCTGCAACCAGCCGATGGTTTGTTTTCATCCAAATTGTCTTTCCACAGAAACCAGAGTGCCTCGCTGAGTGGGGGCGCGAAACACCTGTTCGCCTTCGGCTTCCAGCGCAGCAAGTACGCCGTTGTCCAGTTCTGTCAGGCAGAGCGGCGTACCAACAGCGGCAATGCGGCGGCCTTTTTTGCGGGAAGTGCGCCGATCTCTCTCGCCGCGGTGTGCAGCTGCTCCCCAGCCGGGCAGAGCATCCCACTGTGCCGAAATGTCTGCACGTTTATCTGCCGGAGCAGCATAGAGGATATCTCCCGCCAACAGTGCGCGGAAGAGTGCGTCACAGTTCTGCGCCATTTCGGGCAGTGTTTCCAGCATTGGGCTGATAAGTTGAGCATTCTGCTCTTTTCTGCGGTCCAACACAGCACGGATGACACGGGCGTACTGACCGTCTGCTTCCGCCCCTGCGTCTGCGGAATCAGGAACTGCGCAGGCGTCTGGTCGTTTTTTTTCGCTTGGCAAGGATGCTGCCCAGCAGTGCCGGGAAAGGCAGGTATTCTTTTGCACTCGTCTCCGCTCGGCCAAGGCTCAGAATATCGTCCGTCAGGTGCGGCAGCTCGTAGGGTCTGCCCCTTGCTGTTTGAAATATGCGGCCAGATAGGGGCGTATAAGCACCCATCGCCGGAAGATAGAGTGGCACATTGGGGATGGTGTCTGTGCCAGACGACAGGGGTGAATATCGACCTGCTCGATGTTGAAGTTGCAAGCTGTTCAGGGAACGCTTCAATGCGAGTGATGACACCCACATTGGAAAAATGCTCATCCACTTCGATTTGCAGGTAGGGTTTATCGCCCATCTCCTGCTTGAACAGGTGTGAGAGCATGGTGTCCGGGCCGCAGCCGTGGTTCGTCAGGTAGACAGCGTAGAGGTTCGGGTGGTGAGCGATCAGCTTTGCTCCGGACAGGATATGCTGCCCGAACGGATAATAAAGATTATCGTATTCATCGGAGATGTCCAGCGCATGACCGGGCAGGTGGCTCAGCGTGATGACTTTATAGCCGCGTTCCAACAGCAGTTCCGGGATGCCCATGTTCAGGATGGGGTCGGAAACGCCGTAGTTGCGGGTGATGAGCACCAACACTTTATCGTCCGGTCTCAGGGTCGCCAGCAGAGCTTTGCCCTGTTTTTTCCACGGCGGCGGTATGGCGGCGCACCGCCATGGCACCACTGAGCAGAGCTTTGGCACAAAACGGTTTCAGGATTCCTAAAATCTTGCTCAGTCCCAGCATTGCAGATGCCATCGCTTCCTGCCCAAAATCGAGATCGAATACCGGACTGAGCAGAGTGATGCCCTTGCTCTCAATGTCCAGAGCTTTGGCAATGGATACGGCTGCCGTCTGCATATAGACGCAGCCGTAGTTGTGTTTCACACGGCTCTTTTCGTGCTTCATCGTGTGGATGGTGGGCAGGAAGATATAATCTACTTTTTGGTCGATGAGCTGCTGCATATGGCCGTAAATAAGTTTGACCGGGTAGCAGGTCTCCCCCTTGTGCGGTCTGCTGAGCCAGCCGGATCGTTTCCTCACTGGTGGGGTCGGTCAGGATGACATTGAAGCCCAACGAGGTAAAGAAGGCATTCGCCATCGGGAAGAATTTGTGGATCATCAACGCAAAAGGCACACCTACGGTCTTTTTACGTGGGTCACGTTTGCCAGTGTAACCCTCCAAAAAGCAGTTTGTCTGCCTGCTTGTAGAAGTCAATATTCTTCTGAATCTCCGCACTGCGGCTGTCCTCTGCGTCCTGTGCCGGACTGTCAAATCCCACAAATCGGCTGGGTGCGTCGCCCACAGCTTCCTGTGCCAGCAAAGCCGCGCCATACGCACCACTGATGGAAAAGACCGGGCTGACCTGTACGCGGTCGCCGTATGCGGATTGGAATGCCGCCACAATGCCTACCGGCAGCGCAGATCTTGTTCATCTGAAAATCCACAACTTCACCGTTCTGGATGCTGATGTATTTGGCTATCCTGTCCGCCGATCTCAAACACGGTATCGACTTCCGGCACCCAATGAGCAGCTCCCTTGGCTTGCGCAGTGATCTCATCCCGACAGCATCTGCTCCGATACGTTTGCCGACGCGCTCTCGTCCTGAACCGGTCACACCGACTGCGGTGAACCGGATATCACCAAACCGCTGGCGAATAATGCCGCAGGAAGGCCTTTGCGGACAGCTCCTTCCGGGTCGCCTGCGGTGCGCAGATATTGAAAGTCTACCAGTTCGCCGTCAGCACCACCAGAACGAGATCGGTACTGGTAAGAACCGATGTCGATGCCAATGCGCAGCCACTTTCTGGAATGATCTTGGTAGCGTTTGGCTCCGCAAGGCTCGTGCCGGAGCGCAGTTCCAGTTTGGGCAATGTCTGACCATGTGTGTGTTGTTAATGTACGGTCCAGAGAATCATTCAGTTGACGTAACGGCAAAGATTCACCTGTTAAACCCAACGTTTTGTATGGTTGGAACTGACCGTACTTCTAAATCTATGAAAAAAATTGTCTGCCGAATATTTTTGTTCGACAGACCATTACTTTTTAATCTTCTAGTGTACGACTACCGACAATATTCTTCAAATATTTCTCCGGATCGCCATTCAGAATCAAATCCGCATAGCCCAGTGGGTCATTGTAGATGAGATAATCCAACTCTGATCTCTGTGCCAAGTTTCTGAGTATGCCCAGCTTGTGCTGTGAGTACTATCTTCACTCTGGCTGTGACCATGGAAGAATGGAAGATTGATTGACAAGTTACACAACAGTTAACACAGCTTGCATTTGCCCTGCAATTTTTTCAGAATGGAACGCCCCCAAGGGCATCTGGTCATATCCGGCAGATTTTTCAGAAAGAATCTGCCGGGTATTTTGTTTGTCATAAAAAGGAAGTCTTGCTTTTCACTTCAAATTGGATACAATAAAGAGCATTTGCACGGAGGTTCTATGAATATATCGGCATCAGAAGAAAAACGGCGGTGTGGTGGAAGGCCCTGCGGCAGGCCATTTTATCTGGGCAGATACGGCGGGCAAATGACCCAGAATAGACAGCAGAGAGTCTCGGTGTCTCTCGGATGCCGGTGCAGGAGGCCTTGATGATCCTTGAATATCAGGGTCTTATCATCCGCCTGCCCAACAACCATGTAAAAGCTGCTGAATTTGAACGAAGATGCCTGCGGCAGATTTTGGCATTGGAGTGCGCAGCTGGAACGGCAGGCCATGCGTACGCTGCCGCAGGATGCGATGTTGGCAGGCGGCGAGATGCTGCAGCACCATGCCCTGCGGACCGACCACTGTCCTATCCGCTTTCTCGCAAGCTGCTGGAAGCATCCAGGAGACCTACGCTGCCTTTTGCGTGAGCGCACGTCCTACGCCGGTGAACGACCGGCGCCCGCCTGCTGATGCTGGACCATCAGGGCTCCCCTGATATGCCGGAGGCATGGAACGCCTATGAAAGAAAGAACTGCTGCATCTGATTTTAACGATAAGGTCAATATGGGACTAAACCCGACTTACTGCCCGCGAGCGGGTAGCTTCCGCTTTGCGGAAAACCATTAACCGAAAGCATCCGGAGGGCCGCAGAACTCCACGCTGGGAAAACACCGCACAGAACTCGGTCACGCCGGTGCGGGAGGCCTTTCAGATCCTTGCCTGTGACGGTCTGCTGGAAGTCAAGCAAAACCGGTGCGCCATTGTGCTGGGCGTAACAGGAAAAACGATCGGGAGCACTACCAGCTGCGCGCTGCTCCTCTGGAAGCGCACCGCCTGTGGCGTTCTGCTGCCAGAACAATGCCGACCTGTCCAAGATCAAAAACTTTGCGTGGATACTGCAGAGAGAGGCTCTTTCTCATCAAGCAGGCCGGAAATTATGCTGACTACAAGCCAGTCGCTTCCATTTTGAGATCCTGGGAGGCTTCCGGCGAAAAATGCCAATCTTCTCTCGGAGCTGTGGAACGGCCTGTCCGTGGTGTGGGGAAATAGGCAGCGAGGATTGGACCGCCTCAACTCCCAGAGCGAGCATAAAAGGTCGGCGCTGGGCTTTTGAGAGATGCGCTGACCGCACGGGCTGAAATGGAAAAACACCACATCTACCGCAAAGTATGGACGATGCGCTGACCTGTGTTATAAGATCAAGGAGGACAAGACAGTGTATACCTGTGTGCGAACTGTACGGTTCTGGCCTGCACTCCCAACAACGCGCCAGAAAAAGATGCTTAAAAAACTTGCCCTATGCGGAATGGCGCGCGCTTCCGGTGATGGAGGCCGCCCGCGCCGGCTGATCTGCCCGAAAATCACGATTTCACGTCAACTGTTCGGCCATTGAGGGGCTTGGCTGCTGTCAATGACCCCGCCTGAAGACGGTGGAGTTCTACCAAGCGGATGGGCTACCACAAGCTGGGTCTTGCATTGCAAAAGGTCTGCAGGAAGGAAGCCCCGCATCGTGGCCGACCTGCTCCGTGCGCAGGGTTTACGAGTGGTGTCGGTCATCTGCAAGACCGGCGGCATCTCCAAGAAAGTGGGCATCCCGGAAAGAGGTCCAAGATCCCACCAGCGAATTTGAGGCCATGTGCAGTTCCCATCACAGGCAAAGCTTCTGAACGAACAGCACACCAGAGTTCAACATTGAGTCGGACTTTGTGTGGGACACGACTCGATGTTTTATAAGTATTCGGACGCCATGGTCACAACGCTGGTGGCAAAGGATCGCGTTCTGGCGCATAATCCTGTGGTGCCATTTACTGTGCCGAGGGTATTTCAAAAGCGGCTGGAATAAAGAAGGATAAAACGTGCGTTCTCCATGCTGCTTTGGAGACGCACGTTTTACGAAAACGGTAGCGTGAGGGTCTTCTTGTGTCTACTGTTTGTCCGGCGTGCACAAAATTGGTATTAATCCGTGCAATGCGACAAAACTCGAAAAAGGGATTGACAATTCTTTGTTTTGGGTGGCCTCGTGTCGTCATGGATACATTATCAAAGATTAGATATAAAAAATTTAAAAAAAGACGTTGCCGAGATTCCCGGAATTGGTCATCGTTGGCCTGATGAGCGGCGTGCTCTCCAACACCGGCACCGCCGCCGTCCTGATCCCCCGTGGTCATCGGCATTGCGGCAAAGTCCGGCTATGCCCGCTCCAAAGCTGCTGATGCCGCTGGTATTTGCAGCGGCCATGGGCGGCAACCTTTCCCTCATCGGCGCACCGGCAACCTCATCGCCCAGAGCGCTCTGGGTGAGATCGGGATGTCTTTCGGCTTCTTCGAGTACGCCATCGTGGGCCTGCCCATCCTCGCCGTCGGCATCCTCTTCTATGCCACCCTTGGCATGAAGCTGCTGCCCAACCACCCCGTCTCCGATGATGACTCCTTCGGCGGCGAGCAGGACTTCAGCAATGTTCCCAAGTGGAAACAGGTGCTCTCCCTCGTCATCCTCGTGCTCACCCTGCTGGGCATGATTTTGAAAAGCAGATCGGCATCAAGCTCAACATCATCGGCTGTATCGGTGCGCTGGCTCTGATCCTCACCGGTGTCATCTCCGAGAAAGACGCCCTGAAGTCCATCGACCTCAAGACCATCTTCCTCTTCGGTGGTACGCTGTCTCTGGCCTCTGCACTGATAAGACCAGGGGCAGGCGCAGAGATTGCAAACATCGTCATTGGTGCTCTGGTGTGTCATCGGCGGCTCCTGCGCTTACGCAACGCCCATCGGTATGCCCGCCAACACCATGGTGGTTTCCGCCGGCGGGTACACTTCAAGGATTATGCCAAGGCTGGCCTGCCCTCATCCTCATCGCAACGGTTGTCAGCATGGTGATCCTTTCCCATCGCATTTCCGTTCTTCCCGCAGTAAAGCGGACAGGAACGTTGAATATGGTGAACCAACGCGCAAAATGTACCAAAGCTAAGGAGGCATTGGAATGAACAAACAGGAACAGGTGCAGCAGATGACGACCTATATGGCGAACTTTGTGAGCCATATCGCCAAGGTGCTGCCGGACGACATCATTGCCAAGCTCGATGAGCTGGGCGCACAGGACGACACCGCTGTCAAGGTCATTTATGAGACCATGAAGCCGGAAACCGAAGCTGGCCAAGGGCTGAATCGCCCTAGCTGCCAAGACACTGGTGTACTCCAGTTCTGGGTAAAGTGCGGCGGCGTGGACTCCCCCATCGGCGAGGTGGAGGGTCTGCTGGAAGGAGGCTGTGGTCAAGGCTACCTCTGAAGCACCCCTGCGCCACAACAGTGTTGAGACTTTCGATGAGTTCAACACCGGCCGCAACGTCGGCAAAGGCACCCTTACCGTCTGGTGGGATATCATCCCGAACAGCGACAAGTGTGAGATCTACGCTTATATGGCAGGCGGCGGCTGCACCCTGCCGGGCAAGGCCATGGTTCTGATGCCCGGTGCAGGTTACGAAGGTGTGACCAAGTTCGTCATGGATGTCATGACCAGCTACGGCATCAATGCCTGCCCCCCGCTGCTGGTGGGCGTGGGCGTTGCCACCTCTGTTGAGACCGCCGCTCTGCTGTCCAAGAAAGCTCTGATGCGTCCTCTGGGCAGTCACAACGAGAACAGCGCGCAGCCTATATGGAGAAACTTCTGGAGGACGGCATCAACTCCATCGGCCTTGGTCCTCAGGGCATGGGCGGTGGTACTGTCATGGGCGTGCACATCGAGAACACTGCCCGCCATCCTTCTGCCATTGGCGTTGCCGGTCAACGTGGGCTGCTGGAGCCATCGCCGCGGCCACATCATTTTGATAAAGATCTGAACTATACCATTGATACTCATTCGGGGGTGACTTTGTAATGCTGACCATTAAAGACGGAAAGAAGATCCCTACTCCGGTCTCCGCAGAGGACCTGAAGGGACATCCATATCGGTGATGTCGTTTACCCGAACGGCGACCTGACCACCTGCCGTGACGTGGCGCACCGCCGCCCGTGGAAGAGGGCCGCCCGCTGCCTGTGGACGTCAAGGACGCTGCCATCTTCCACGCCGGCTCCCATCATTGCCCCTCTGGAGGGACGACAAGTTCGGCAGGAGTTCGGTGCCATCCATTGTGTTTTCCACCCGGTAACGCCGTTGGCAAGCTGCACCACCGAGGTGGAGGAAGTCGTCGAGGCCCAGTGGCGTGACCTCGGTATGCCGGAAACTCTGTGGCACTGCCATGTTAACGAGTTTGGCCCCCACATGGCATGGAACTGTCGGACGCCATCCAGACCACCGGTGCAGGCGATGGTGATTGGCACCACTGGCGCATCCCGCCTGCTGGGCCATTGCCATCTATTTACATCGACCTTTGTTGGCTTAAGCTGGTCCCGGATATTCCCAACGAGCAGTTTTCAGATGCGGCTACCATGACGGCTTCTTCAGAGCGAAAAACTCAGCCCCTTCATGGGCGCAAACTGGCTGTCCTGATCGTTCTGGTCTCCATTGCAATGATGCTGCTGGAAAATGTCATTGGTGTCAAGATGTATCTCACTTCCCATCAGCGCTGCCGCCTGGTGCTGACGGTATTTGTGCTGACCGAGAAGCGAAGCAAACGGTCAAGCTTCCAGACCAGCACAATGTCAAACAGCTTTTGTCGCTGTCTTTTATCATCTGCTGAAACTCCGGGCGGTTGTCCGTTTTGGCAGAGATGGCACGGTCAATGTAGTGCTTGACGATGGTGATGCCATTCTTTTCCGCATAGGCAGTGCATTCACGAATCTGGCCTTCAATGGATTCTTCGCGCTGGTTATCCGATGAATAGCGGGCATAGATCACGGCGGTCATGGCAAGCACCTTCTTTTATGCATCAATGGACGGTAGAGTGTTCATTTCAAAGCAATGTTTCGTATAATGTATATACCATACTTTTCATCCTATTGCAATAGGTTTATAGAATGTCATTTTTATGATGGACTCCTGTACAAATTAAACGGTGAACGGTATTCAAAAGGATGTTCTATCCCATGACAGAGCATCGGTTTTTTGAAACAGCTTTTTCTTATTATAGCCATCTTTAAATCGTCCAATTCTGACTTGCTGATTGCAAATCAACCATGTGCGCATACAATCCGTTCCGAGCATAAAGCTCATCCGGTCTGCCCTGCTCTGCCACGATGCCATCCTTCAGCACAACAACCTTGTCTGCACCGGCCACGGTACGCATCCGGTGGCGATGATGAGGACGGTTTTGTTTTTGATGAGACGGGAGAGTGCCTCCTGAATGGCTGTTTCGTTCTCCACATCCAGGCTGGCGGTGGCTTCGTCCAACAGAATGATGGGCGCGTCCTTCAGAAAAGCACGGGCGATGGAAATGCGCTGACGCTCGCCGCCGGAAAGCTCGCAGCCGTTCTCACCGATGTTGGCGTGCCACTTCTCAGGCAGCTTTTCGGCAAATTCCGCGCAGTTTGCCAGCTTTGCCGCCGCAAGGACCTCCTCGTCGGTGGCACCTTTGCGCCCCAGACGGATGTTTTCGAGGATTGTGTTGTCAAACAGCGTCACATCCTGGAAAACGATGGAGTAAAGGCTCATGAGTTTTTCCGGGTCGATTCGGGAGACATCCATGCCGCCCACGGTGATACTGCCCTTCTGGTAATCCCAGAACCGTGCTGCCAGCCGGGAAACAGTGGTCTTGCCGCTGCCGGAGGGGCCCACCAGCGCCGTAACCTCCCCTGCTTTGCCGTAAAGGAAACGTCTTTCAGCACCGTCTCGCCGGAGTTATAGGCAAAGCCCACATGGTCGAACACGATATCGCAGCCCTGATTGGTCAGCTGCTCGCTGCCGGTCTGCAGGGAACAATCCAGAATCTCATTCATCCGCCCCACATTGGTGCGCATGGCGATGACCGCCGCCAGATTCTGCAAAGCCCCCTGCATGGGGTCGTACATCCGGGAGGCCGCCATCAGGAACAGAAACAGAGTCAGCACGTCGATGCTGCCCTGCACCAGCAGCACCGAGCCGGTGAGCGCCACCGATGCGATGTCCAGCTTGAGCACCATGCCCGCAGAGGACACAAACAGTGCTGTTTCCAGCTCTGCCACAATAGACTGCTTTTCCACTGCCCGAATTTTGTCGGAAAGGCCAGACAGATACCGCTGCTCCGCATTGCTGGCTTTCAGGTCCCGGAGAGTCTCGATGTACTCCTGAATGCCGTCCGCACAGGCCATTTTCGCCGCCATGGTCCTGGCCTGCACCTTATCCTGTACCCGATAGCTGCCCACCACGATGGCAGCGGATACCGGAACGACCCACCGAGCCGCCAGTGCCATCCGCCACTCAAAGGCGAACAGGCTCAGGGCAATGAGCACCGTGGAAATGAGGGAGCCGAACAGACCGGGGATGAAGTGGGAGCAGTCCTTTTCCAGTACCTCGCAGTCCGCCATGATGGTGCTGGTCAGGTCGGCAAGGTCTCGCTTGCCGAAAAAGGACAGCGGCAGCTTCCGCAGCCGCTCCGCAAGGGTCAGGCGGCGGGTGCCGCTCTCTTTATAGGTGGTAAAATAGGTGCCGTTGTACTGGAACCATGTGGTCAGTAAAATCAGTGCAAAGCAGGCAACGCATCCCAGCAGATAAAAGGTACTTCTCTCACTCGTAGAGCCTGCCAGCAGGTCTTTTACCAGAAGATACAGCAGCCCGGTGGGCAGCATGAACGCCATGTTCTGGAACGCACAGGCCAGAACGCCCTTTACAAGCCCCTTTGCGCCCTCCGGGGAGCTGGCTGTGGCGTGTTGAATTTTTCGATCATTCCTTACCCCTCCTTTGCAACCTTCCACTGCACCGATGCCTGATACTCCTGCCACATCCGGGCAAACAGGCCGTTCTGCGCACACAGTTCGTCCTTTGTGCCGGATTCCACAATCTGCCCATCCTGCACCACATAGATGCAGTCGGCGTTAGCTACTGTGGACAGGCGGTGCGCGATCATCAGCACGGTTTTGCCCTTGGCAAGCTGAGCAAAAGGCTGCCTGCACCTTTGCTTCATTGTCCGGGTCGGCAAAAGCGGTGGCCTCGTCAAGCAGCAGGATGGGCGCGTTTTTGAGCATGGCGCGGGCAATGGCAATGCGCTGCTGCTCGCCGCCGGACAGATACACGCCTTTTGTGCCAATGACGGTATGGATGCCCTCCGGGAACTTTTCCACGATATCCATGCACTGTGCAGCTTTCAGCGCCGACAGCACCTCGGCTTCGGTGGCTTGCGCTCTGCCCAGCCGGACGTTGTCCAGAATGCTGCCCTTGAGCAGGCGGCTGTTCTGAAACACAAAGGAAATGGTGTCCAGCAACTCTTCCTTGGGGATGTCCCGCACATCCGCTTCTCCCACTCGGACGCTGCCGCTCTGCACATCAAAGAACCGGCAAATCAGGTTTGCCAGTGTGGATTTGCCGCCGCCGGAGGGGCCAACGAAAGCCACCATCTGACCCGGCTGAATTTTCAGCGAAACGCCCTTGATAACATCCGTTTTGCCATCATAGCTGAAATGCACATCCTTCAGGGACACAGAGGCATCTTTCGGATGCCGCGGATGATCGTTTTCTGGCACAGGTTCCGCATCCAGAACCGAATCCACACGAGCCAACGCATCTGCCACAACGAGTTCATTTTCGCTCATGTACATGATGCGGGTCAGGGTCAGGGAGATTACCGGGGTAATGATGATGTAGAACAGCAGGTTCAGCAGAAATTCCGAAGTCACACCGTTCCGGGTGAACAGAAGCCCACCTACAATCAAGAAAGCAAACACACCGTTGATTGCGGCAGTATAGAGCATCATCGGCATCCGCAGCTCTTTGGTGTAGGCAATGACCCACTTTTCGTACTCATCAATGGTCGCTTTGAATTTTTTGAACGAAAAGACGGATTGCCCGAAGGTCTTGACTACCGGGATGCCGCGGACATACTCCACGGCCTCGTTAGACATTGATTCCAACGCATTACCGTATTGCCGCATTTTGTCTGCCATCCGCCTTCCTGTCATGGCGGACATGATGACGAAGCCCAGTGCCACCGGAACGAGACTCAGCAGACCCAGCCGCCAGTCGAACACAAGCAAAAGAACCAACAGACCTATGGGTGTTGCCATTGCATTATATTTGTCCGGCAGCTGATGGGCGAGAAATGTCTCCGCTGCGCCAGTACTCTCGTGGATGATCTTGCGCAGCTTACCGCTGCCAAACGTCTCCGTAAAGCCCAGCGGCAGTGTGGCAAGGTGTTCGGAAACCTCCAGCCGCAGATTGGTCGCCACCCGGAACGCCGACAGATGGGAGCACATCAGTGCCGCAATGTAAATGAGGTAAGCCAGCACCGCAAACAGCACTGCCATCCAGCCGTAATGGGGGATGTTCACCGCCTGCGCATAGTCCGGCGCGGCGTTCAACACATCCCGCAGGATCTTCCAGATGTACACAAAAGGCACCAGCGCCACCAGCGCACTGACCGCAGACAGCACCCACGAAGCGTAGGTGAAATATCGGTAGTTCCCGGCGTAGCCCATCAGCCGGGAAAGATCGGACTGTTTTTTTCACGGAAAGACCTCCTTCAAATCAGATTGCGGCAAAAAATGTGCTGTGGTATTTCAACTCCACAGCACATTCTGCGTTTTAACCCGCCAGATTTTCGGTGCAGAACAGCTCAATGCAGTTGTCGATCATCGTCTGGTCACAGTCGGTGGAAATGCCGGAGGCCAGCCAGTAAGCATATTCGCCTGTATCGTACTGGCTCAGAGCTTCTGCATCCGAACCATAGCGAAACTCAATATGGTAAGTTTCCGCACTGGTGTCCGGCGCAAGGAAAAAGTAGGTGAACTCGCCGGAATCGGCATCATCGCTTTGAAACTCATACAGCCCACGCACAGGCTCCATGCCAATATAGTGATAGGTATGGGAGAACAGCACATTGCCGTCCTTATCGGTGCCGGAAATGGTAGAAGTTTCACCATCGAAGGTCAAGATCGCAAGGCTATTGGTAAAGCCGCAGAAATAGGCTCCGCCGCCGTTGGCATACGCTTTGACTGCATCTTCGCCGTAAACATCACCTGTCACCATAGAGGACAGCTTCTCAAAAGCAGCTTCGGCATTGTCCTCGCCCACGAGAGCGGTACAATCATCCAGCCATGTCTGCTTATATTCGTCCGCCAGAATCACCGGCCACAGTTCCTGATAGCTGCCCGTTAGGTCGTTCAGCAACTGTGCAGCGGCAGCTTCGTTTTCATCCACAGCAGAAGAGGCGGTCTCTTCTACGGAAGAAACAGTGCTTTCTGCGGCAGAACTTGCAGAAACGGGAACAGAGCTCGCCGTGCCGCTGCTGCAGCCAACCAGAAGAGAAGCAGACAGAGCTAGCACAGCAGCTGCACTCAGAATTCTTTTTTCATCAAACGCATTATCAATTTCCTCCACAAAATCAGAATATCGGCGTTAGTTTCAACTAATCGCGATACTGATTTTACTGGAACCGGACTTTCTGCGCAAGAACCAAATCGACAGAATCTATCCAATCGGACGCATCTTCCGATACTCCGTAGGCGTCATGCCGGCTGCTTCCCGAAATGCAGAAGAAAACTTATTCGGATTTTCGTACCCGACCCGATGGGCGATTTCAGCAACCGTGCAATCGGTTTCGAGTAGTAGCTTCTGTGCCAGCTGCAGCCGGTACTCTTTCTGATACGCATAGACCGAGCTTCCGTAAATGCCTTTGAAACAGCTTTTTTAATGCCGTAGGCGAAAGGCCGACCTCCTGTGCAAGCTGTTCGATTGTACGGCGAACTGTCAGTTCCTGCGTGAGAAGAGCCGCAGCCTGCTTCACACACTCCACCTGATGCTGGTTGAAGTAGTCTGTCTGCTGCACATCTTCCCTGTTTTTCAGCCGGGTCAGAATATGCAGCAACTCCAGCACTTTCAGCCGAAGATAGCCGGTGTCCGGCACAGAATGCGCTGTGTAAAGCTCTGAAAAAATATGGGCAATGGTCGGTTCTGACCGCAGGATACAGCAGCGGTTTTCCGTGCAGATGTACCGCCGTATGACATCAAGGTCTACGCCGTACCATTCCATTTGTTTCCGCATTTCCGGCGAAATCGCATCCAGATCCAGTAGGATGGTGATGCCGTGGTAGTGCCGCAGCGGAAAGCAGGAGGACGACTTTTTGCGCGCCGCTGCACACACGGCAAAATCCCCTGCCGCCAGATAGCAGCAGCTATTTTCCCCAAAACTGCACTCGTAACGCCCCACGCGGCAGTGGTTGATCTCGATCACATTCCGCATTGGTGCGGGTGGCTTCGTCAAAGAAACAAGATGCATATCGTTATAATACAGTTCTGCACCCGAAAACAGTGGACAGATGGTCATACTCCCGCTCCCTGTTCCGTTGGAGAACACGACGGTGCGGGGCATCGCCGTCGAATCAGTTTCTTCCGGGGAAAGATCAAAAAGTGATTTATACATAGCCATTCTCTTTTCCTGAAGATTCGCTTCTTGTCCGCCTGATCCCGGGCAGTCGTAGGTTGTTTTGCCTGTTCCGTCAAAGCCATCGAAGCTTACGGCATACACGCAGAATTTCCTTTCCAGCAGCATCATGGTCTTTCCCTCTATATTGCCGAATCGTTTGATTTCCATACCAATCTGCCTCCCCGCTATTATCT
>VOFG01002549.1_pt1 | contig 18164 bp, 32 predicted proteins | sample 5384171 | NCBI WGS metagenome assembly VOFG01 (sample SAMN12384726, study PRJNA508395) | human gut metagenome | isolation source: healthy gut F | host: Homo sapiens
ATCTTCTTGCCCTTTAGACAAGAAGCATTCTTCACCTTCAGTTCGGTCAATTTCGATTTGTAAAACCATCTATACAATACTTATTTGTCTTAAATGTCGCATTAAACAGATTACGCAAAAAGGAAGTCATTTCTTCCCAATAACCGTAAACATTCGCTTCTTGCATCGGCGTATCGTATTCATCCAGTAAAATAATTACTTTTTTTTCCATATGCATGCTCCAAATATCTGCACAAATAATTAAGACTGTCACACGCGGTAACATCATCCATTTCTGCCATCTCTGTCAGAATGTGCCGGTATGCCATTTTTTCGGATTCCATAAGTTTTTCATTTTCGAGCAGATATTCAAAATCCTGATACAGACTTACAATCCGGGATTTGACCTTTTTTTGCATCAGATACATTATCCGCTTTTACCGATGCAAAACTGAGATATAAAACAGGATATGTGCCCTGAATCTGCCGATACCCGGAATCTTTCCAGATATCAATTCCTTCAAACAAATCTCCCCTGTCTGCATATTTATTGAAAAAAAGCAGTTGAGCATACTCATATTAAGGGTTTTGCCAAAACGTCTTGGACGTGTGATCAGCGTAACATCATCCCTGTAGTTCCACCACTGCCGTATGAAATCTGTCTTATCAATGTAAAAGCACTGACTTTCTCTTAATGCTGCAAAATCCTATTTGCCAATTCCAACCTGTTTTTTGCATAGTTCTACCCACTTTCCACGGTTTTGTGCGTTTCATTATTTTTATTTATCATAGCAGATAACGTTTTAAAATGCCACCTTCTCCAGATGTTTTCATTTCTAAATGCGTCTGTAAGTATGGAGGACAAAACTTAACAGATCCCAAAGCAATTCTAAAAAATATAAAAAATTTTCCTTTACAGTTATTCAATTTTAATACTATAATACAAGGGATTATAAAATAGTAAAGAGGCCTGCCATCATGCAGAACATAAAAACGATTGCCGGAACTTTCACGATAGGCACTTATGAAATTCCAAAACAATATGTATGTGCAAAAACACCTACAATTACACAAAAAATGATATCTGTGAGATCGTAACCTACGATCAGCAGATTACCGTAAATGGACATAACTATGCTCCGGTACTGCATCAAAACTGTATGCAGCCGGAGCAGATTACATTATATCCACTTGTAATCCGGCAGGAACACGCGACACTGACCGTGTCCGACCGTTATCATACCGGACATTGGAAACCGGGGATGACACAGATTTCCGACTGGCGTCCAAAGCTTATGCACCGGGGATGTGTGCCATGTACCAATTGCGGAAGGTGTTAGCACTTTTTATATTTTATTCCAGCCAAAGTGTAACCGCAGATTTATTTTCACTTGGTCTGTAATATATTTTACGGTCTTTTATGCTAACTCTATGACATATTATTTAAAAAACCTTGGGAGTGCCAGCTCCCAAAGGTTCTAAAGTTCATTACGGAGAACTACCCCGTCAAGCTAGTGCTGTCATTTATCTCTGTCTAACCGCAACTTGATTTTTTCTTTTATATGATTGTAATATATATTTAGCTAAGAAAAGTGATTATGATTCCAAGTGGGTCAATAAAACCTGAAGTGCCAGCTTCAGGTTTTATTTTACAACAATTTTCTTATTTTTTGCCTTCTTTGATTTTGTTTCCTGTCATTAACAGAAAACCGGTTACCATCCACAGGTTTCCCTGTAAACAGTAACCGGTAAAAAATTTTCTCACCTATTTTTTCGGTTTTATTTCCACACTTCTTCCGCGATTTCCTTCACAAGTGCAAGTTTTGCCCACTGCTGCTCTTCGGTCAGCTTGTTTCCGATCTCACAGGATGCAAATCCACACTGCGGACTCAGGCACAGACGCTCCAGCGGAATATACTTTTGCTGCTTCATGAATTCGTGCGATCACCTTATCCTTATCTTCCAGTTCCGGCTTTTGTTGTGATCAGACCAAGTACAACTTTCTTGTCCGGAGACACTTTTGCAAGCGGTGCAAAACCACCGGATCTTTCATCGTCATACTCCAAAAGCAGTGCATCCACATGCTCCTGCGCAAACACATAATCTGCCACGGAGTCGTATGGACCGCTGGTAAAAAATGGAATGGTAGTTTCCACGACAGATATGGGAAGTGATCACCATATCCTCCGGTCTGTTTTCGAGTGCAAGGTTATTCACCTTTAAGAGCCGAGCCTTTACCTCTTCAATATCAACCCCCAAGTGACTGGTATCTCTGCTTTGCGGCATCTCCGACAATTGCGCCCCAGGTGCAGTCATCCAGCTGCAGATTGCGGCATCCGGCTGCATAAAACTGCTTGATTACATCCTGATATGCCTTTCCGATATCCTCGATCAGTTCCTCATCGGTTACATAAAACTTTTCTCGTCTGCCCGATGTTCTGCGGAACGATCATCTGCTGATACATCTGTGCCGGTGCCGGAATCGTATATTTTGCAACGGTCTGCTCATCTTCGAACTGCTTTAAAAACTTAAAGTATTCTACAAACGGATGTGCTTTTGCTTTTACCTTTCCTACGAGATAAGTTGCTTCAAGATCTGCCATCTCTCCGTTAAACTGTACACCGCCGCCATCTTTCTCGTGGGCAATGCCTTCAAATCCCCACATAAAATCCAGGTGCCAGAATTTTCTGCGGAACTCTCCATCGGTGATCGCATGGAAGCCTGCTGCTTTCTGCTTTGCAACGATTTCTGTCACGCACTCATCCGTGACGCGGTCAAGTTCTTCCTTTGTGATGGTTCCTTCCTCAAAAGCTTTCTTTGCAGCTTTTAATTTTTCCGGTCTTAAAAACTTCCTACAAAATCATAACGAAATGGTGTCTTTAATGTGCTCATGTATTTAATAACCTCCTATGGTTTGCGTTCATTTACTCTGTTTATTTTACCATTTCGAATTTTGTCTGTATAATACCTTATTTATAGGGTTATCCATAGTTTGAAACTATATCGGGTTATAATAAACCTATCTGAAAAACATCCCCCCTCTTATTTATACAGCTCGCTTAATTCAATCAGTATACGATCTTTTTCCCGGTCACAGGTAAATCCTGCTCTTGAAAAAAAGCCATACCTGCAACATGCCAGACTAGTCTGCTTTACCTGACGAATTTCGTTCTGGACGATACTCTCTGTTACAGGCTCTTTTTCTGATTTTTGCTTCATAGAAAATATTTCCGAATTCAGGTACATCACTACCTCATTTTCCGGCATCAAGCAACTTCATAATGCTCTGTGCCCGTTTCTTAAATACTTCATTTTCCGATCCCTGGGCTATACCCGCAATGCGCACCATCTCATCCTCATACGGCATACAGAATTTAACCGCATCTGTTAAAAGCCGGTCAGACTCTAATGTGCTGTCTAATGCATGATCAAAGTCATACAACGGTGCCATGCACACATACTCCGGTATCCGTATTTCTAATCCAGCCAAAATTACCTGCATGCCGGTCTCCATTTCCGATTATCGCATCTATAATAAGCATTTGCGCTCCGGCTTTTTCCAAACAGATCTATAATCGTCTGCTCATCAAAATCATCCGGATCAATTCTTCCCGACTGATCTGCCTGCTCAAGCATCACCTTTGGGAGGTTATATTAGAAATTGCGATTCCTCCGTCTGTCTCATCTGCTCTTTCTACAGAAATTCCGCATTCCCTACAAAGCTTAATACATTGCAGTTCCACGGAAATATCCCCATATTTGTAGAGCTTTCCGTCCTGTTTCCATTCCTTTTGACAGTGCACCACCCACGTAGAGTGTCGGTGCCGCCTGTCCCGTAAATTCTTCGTTTCCGTCCCAGAATGGTTTGTAATACGGACTGATCTCCTCAAAATATATCGGATCATCCTCAGCTTTTATCCAGTAACAGTCGCTGAAACTTAACGCTCTAGTCTCACGGTTAATGCGCATACGCGCTCCCTGTCCGAATGTGATGCCCTTTAATTTCCGTGCTATCGTGTTGGTACCTGAGGAATAGCGGTATTTCATCCATTTTGTGAAGGTGTGATTGTCTGCACCTTTTTGCATCAGCCCCGGAAGAAGATTATAATTTAATGTTTTTTCATTCTCTATGTCGTAAACAGGTGTGTTTTTACACATTAGCATCATGGGATCACCCCTTTTATATAAATTCGATCGGTAATGCTACAAGATTTTCTCTTAAATATGTCTTTTTATCAATCAGACATAAAATAACTCCGAGACCTCTTTTTTTATCACTTACCTTATCCAATACCTGATTCGTTGCTCCCATACTTGCCTTGGGATTGCCGGACATTTTAATCTCGACCGGATATAGGACTCCATCCTCCTCTATCACAAGATCAATTTCGTTTTCACCGGAAGCATTTCTGTCTTTCCTCTGTAATAAAAAATGTTAAATCTGTAATCTTTGCCCTCGTTGGAATAGGATTTTAAAATTTCAGACACTACAAATGTCTCAAACATATTCCCTGCAACCGCTGAACATTTCAATGTATCGGCAGTAAGCCATCTGGTAAGATAACATGCCAGTCCGGTATCCCGGAAATAAAGTTTTGGTGTCTTTATTGCCCTTTTAAGTGCGCTCGTACTATACGGCTGGAGCAGATATACAATTCCGGTTCTTTCCAAAATAGATATCCAGTTCTTAATTGTCGGCTCACTTACCCCGACGTCTCCTGCTATGTTGGAATAATTGAGAAGTTCACCTGTTCTTGCAGCAACTGCCGTCAGAAATTTGGTAAATGTAATACCATCTGCCGCCACCAGTTCATTGATATCCCTCTCCAGATAAGTTGCAACGTAAGAAGAATAATATTCTTGCCAGTCCCTGTCTATATCATAAAGCTCGGGATAAGATCCTTTGTGGATAATTTCCCATATATTGTCATATTTACAATCTCTTTTTTCACGTTCTTTGATATATGCATCGGTTGGGATAAAATGCCGGTTAAATTTTACACCATAAATCTCCCGCATGGATAATCCGGTAAGCTCTGAGATTGACACTCTTCCTGCCAACGATTCACTCATGCCTTTCATAAGTTCAAGTTTCTGAGAACCGGAAAGAATAAACATCCTCGCTCATCCGATTCATCGACAATCTGCTTGATATCTTCCAGAATACTGCTTTCTTTTTGAACCTCATCGATAAAAAGCGGCTGTGGATTGTTTAAAAAAACAATTTAGGTTCTTCCTTCGCCTGCATTCTTGTCAGTCTGTCATCAAAATTTGCCCGGTTAAAATCCTTGAATTCATGCTTTATAAGTGTTGATTTCCCGACCTGTCTGGCTCCTACCAGTAACATGCACTTGCTGGTAGACACTCTTTGCTTCAATATTGGCGTTATCGCTCTTTGTATATATGGCATAACAAACCTCCGGCTAATCTAAACTCTGATTTTATTATAGTCGTTAATATATACAAAATCAATAAAAATATACCGGCTAATCTAAAGTTGTATTTTAGATTAGCCGGTATTTTTCAAGACACACAAGCTGTACATCCGGAATCCCGTTAAACACGCACGGTACAATGCCAACTTCCTCATCATGAATGTAGTTGTATATCGTTTCAATCCGGGCAAGATCCATTTGTTTTGCACTTCGGATATTTATCATAAAATATACTCCATCTGCTGCTCCTTGGTTTTCAACCCCATCTTTTCATAAAATTTCTCCGCCGAGGTATTTCCCGCCCAGACATTGAGCGTCACTTCATAGCAGCCTAAACGCTTTGCCTCCTCTTTTTACATGCACAAACAACTTCTCTCCGATGTGCTGTCCTCTGGTACTTGCATCGACACACAGATCATCGATAAAAAGCGAGGTAAACGGCACCATATTGTTGGAAAATGGCTGCTCCTGCAACTGACAGAATGCATAGCCGAGACAGTTATCATTCTCATCTGCTGCAACATAAATCGGTTTGATATCATCCTTTATCATCTGTGCAAGTTCTTCGTTTGTGTATTTTGTGGTTCCCGGGATAAAAATATCCGGCCGGATATCTGCATGGACCTGAAGCACCTGCTCCAGCAGTTCGATCAGTCTTGGGATATCGTTTTCGTTTGCTCTTCGAATGTTCATCTGCTTCTTCTCCTTCTGCCTGCGTTTTAAACTTTTTGCTCTTGTATAATTATAACTCACTTTTGCCATGCGAAAAAGGAGAAATCTCTTTATGTGTCTTTTCCTCGAAAATTAAAATAAAAATTAACACAAAAACAGCGGTACCATAAAGATTTTTCACCTTTCCTGATACCGCTGTTTCGAAGTTTCTTATCCGAAAACAAATATTTTTAATAATCCAGCAATCACGATAACAATTCCCACCACAACAACAATGGAATAAATTTTCTTTGATTCCGGATCGTTTTTCATCCAAAAAAAAAAACTTGGTTCTGCTATGCTTTTTTGATGATTTTATTGTCCTGTTAAGTGATATAATAATATGGTAAATTATTACAATACAGTTATAAAAAAGGACGATAAAAATGTTTTTTGCATACGGAGAAAAGAGATAACATACCTCAAACAGAAAGATAAACGCCTTGCAGAAATTATCGATAAAATCGGAATGATTGAACGGGAAGTTGACACCGATTTATTTTCAGCCGTAATTCATCATATCAACGGTCAGCAGATTTCAACAAAAGCACATGCAACCATCTGGAAACGAAGGAAGGATCAGTATGGTATCATTAACGCAGATACCATACTGAGTGCCGGAGTTTCAATTTACAGTCACTGGGAATTACCTTCAAAAGGCAGAGTATATTACCGATTTCGCCCGAAAAGTAAAGGACGGAACTTTTGATATTGACGGAATCTGGAAAAAATCGGACGAAGAAGCCATAAAAGAATTATCTTCTTTACAGGGGAATTGGTGTCTGGACCGCGGAAATGATTCTGTTGTTTTGTATGCAGCGTCAAATGTATTGAGTTTTGGTGATCTGGCAATCCAGCGCGGCATGCGGATGGTTTATCACCACAGAAAAATTGACCGCAAACTGTTCGAAAAATACCGGCGGAGATTAAGTCCGTATTGCAGTGTGGCAAGCCTGTATTTCTGGGCTGTAGCCGGAGGTGCTATTCCTGGCATGAAGACGCGATTTTGCCCCCAAAAAGCAAAAAGAAACCGTAGGTATAAAAATACAATCAAGGATGACTGTATTTCGAAAAATGGTGTTTAACTCTTGGAGTTAAACACCATTTCATAATTCAACAAAGTAATTCTGATTTCTATTGCACTTTATTAATATCCCAATTTCTTCAAACGTGCCTTCCATTGTTTACTTGTATAATTACGCGCTTTTTCTATAACTAAGTTTCCTTTGCATCAATAGAATATTTACTGCCTGCTCTCCATGCCACATATTTGGTTCCCTGATTGCCACCTTCCGTTTCAATCACATAACAGTATTTTCCTTTATACTTAAACACTTCCATATATTGCGGAATTACATTATTTACTTTTTTCCCATTAATGTCATATCCTGTATAAGTCCAATTGGATAACCAGATCAAATAATTATTCAATCCATAATCCTGAACGTCCATAACTGTTGCTTTACATTTCAATATTTTCTTTCCAACAGTTGCTGTAATTGTACAGCTTTCTCCACCGGCACCTACCGAATGCACTTTCCCCTTTGCAGTAATCTTCACGACTTTTCATTAGAAAACTTCCATGTTATTTTCTGTGAACCTGCATTTTCAATTTTCATCTGATAGAACGCATACCGCTAAATCAGAATAAATGTACCGCCGATTTCAGAATGAGCGTACCGTTCGAGCAGAATTTGCAATTTTCACTCTACAAGATCTTTATTTATGTTACAAAGTATATCTCTATAACATAATAATTCTGTTTTTTTTTTGCTATTATCTTTTTTTTTGCTTGTCTATGTAACTATCTATTCCACTCACTCCAAGTTTTTCAACAAAGAAAGTTTTCGGAATATAATAGCCCAATACTTCATCCTTTTTTATTCCAAGATGTATAACTGCATTTTCATCCTTGGTATAAAATAAAATATCACAATCAATTTTTGTTGGTGGATCTACATTTTGATTTTTAAACTTAACCGCAACTGGATTTTCTACAATATCTGTCATGAGATAAAAATAAACAAACTTAGCTTTTTACACTCTTAAATTTACTCTTATTTATCTTTTTAAATCATTAAAACAAAGACCTGAATTCTGTATAAAATCCCATCCTCCTTGCCCCTTATAATTACATATTTTCTTTTTAGGAACTGAATATTTTACAATTGATTCAATTCCCAACAAATGGCAAAAATTTGCTTCATCAAACCTTAATTGAATAGAACTTTGCTTCTTTCCTTCTATTATATCATATTGATAAACAAATGGATTTAAAAATTTTCTATAGTAATCCTGCAAAACATTAAGGTCAATATCGTTAATTTTAGGTTTTATTGAAAGTCCACACAGTTCTTCTGCTCTAAACAAATCAATCTCCTTTTATGAAAAAAAGACTCTGAATCGCTTCAGAGCCTCTTCACGCAACTTTATTTTCATTCTGCTCATATTTAAACTCTCCGCAGCGGAGAAATCAGGAGTTGCATCCCAATTATATAAATAGCATATGCCATTTATGTCAAAAGTATTTTTTATATAAGTATAATATATTCTCATTCTTATTAAGTCAAGCAATTTAGTATTCATTTTTTAAAAATTATGATTTTTCTTAACCAGAGTCAATGACAGAAAAAAGAAGCAAATGATAATCTATTATTCTCCAAGCGCAACCTTGCACACCTTCTTAAAGCACGCGATTCCATACCTGATGAAATTTTTTCATTCCATCCTGCTTTAGCTTTGCCACATAATCTTTTTCTTTGATCTGCTTCAAAGCCTCTTCACATGCCACATCAAGATCCCCGTTCTCAGCATACTTGAGCTCGATTACGATTCCGGTTCTGTTTGTCGGAACCTCCACTAAGATGTCACTATAGCCTGTTCCAGACTCTGCATTTGACTTTATAAGCCAGCTTGACTTGTAGCCTAAAAGACCGAGTAAAATACCATGATAGAAATTTTCCTTCTTTTCTTTGGCAACTGCGGTGTCACGTATACTGATCGTATTCCAGAGATAATCACCAAATATCTCCTCAATTTTTCCAATTCTTTATTTACAAATGCATTGCAGAGCTTATCAAGCGTCTCTCCGTCATTTTTCGTCACATCAGAAAAGCCACTCTCTGATTTTTTTTTTTAACAAAAGATTTCTAACCTCCCTGTTTGGAATCACAAGACGGTATTTTCCACTCTCCGTGCGGCCCTTGTGTGTCAGATATCCCGTTGTAAAAAGTACACTCCATAGATTTTCTATACTTTTATCAATCTCATCATAAGTAAGTTCCGGTGCTACATCCTTTTCAATGCTCTCCCCTGCAATCAGACGTTCTATCTCATTTTTTGCGGAAACGTCCGCTTTATCTATAAGCCTTCGGACTATGGCATTGCCGCTCGAATTCGACCAGAAATCCTGTGGTCCGGTGGTCTGGTCATACTTTAGCTGATCCACATAATTTATGACATCCCACGGACAATATATATCAGCCTTACCAAAGTGATAGCCATCATACCATTCCTTTGTCTCCTCAAAATGCGATGCCAGACCATAATCTTCCAAAATTTTTTTCACTTCATAGTCGGTAAAACCAAACTGTTCATCAAATCTTGGATCAAGGATGGACAACACTTTAAAATTATTAAGCCCCGTGAAAATACTCTCTTTTGTAATGCGCAGGCAGCCGGTCAGAACAGCAAATGCCAGACTGTCATTGGTCTTTAATGCCATTCCAAAAAGACCCTGATCAATGAGACCATCTCCCGGTAATAACCATTCTCAAATGCCTTATCCAGGGGTACATCGTACTCGTCTATAAAATTACAGCTTTTTGCCCAAAATGCCTGCATAATAAATATGACAATATCTGGATACTTGAACCCAAAATATCCTCATCCATAGAAAACTTTCCATTTTGCATCCCGGTAATTGCTTTATATTGCAGCTTTTCATCGTCAGAAAGGTTGTCACTTTCCAAAAGAAAATCAAAACGCTGTGCCTCCCTTCCCTATCAATTCCGTAATACGGTACTTTGCTGCTTCAAAATTCAATCCCTCCACGCTCTTTAGGGATAGAAAAATAACAGGATATTTCCCCATATATTCGTCACAAAGTGCTTTGTTTTCTGCAATATATAAGCCTTCAAACAATGACACATCCGCACCTGTTTCAAGGAAAGCCTTCAGCATACTCATGTTTAATGTCTTTCCAAAGCGACGTGGACGCGTAAACAGCGTTACTTCTCCTCCTGTTTCCACCAACTGCTCTATAAGCTTTGTCTTGTCAATATAATAAAATTTATTCCTTCTGATTTTTTCAAAACTATCAATTCCTACCGGCAGTTTTAAAGTGCATGCCATATGAACCTCCACAAAAATATAATCCGCCATACTATGGCTATAGTATAGCGGATTCGGATTTGAATTACAATTTCATATTATATCAAAATGACACTGGAGGATTCGAACCCTCAACTTCGGTTTTGCAAACCTATGCCCTACCGGCGGCCACAGCGTCAGAAATATAGCCCGAACCAGCAGGGTTTCCCCCTGCAGATTCAGATACAGTAATCGCTCCATCCACCCTCATCGGCGGCCGTGCAGCTATTGCGAATCATAAGTTTTCCTTCCAGTTCCGTGCGCACAACACTTTTATGTCCACCACGCATACGGTCGATCAACAGGTATAACGCAAATTTTCCCATCTCTTCTTTTGGAAGCCCCACCGTAGTCAGCATCGGGCGGGTATACTGTGCCTCCTCGATATCATCACTTGCTATGATGGAAGGGACATAGTAGCGGTTTTTGTTGGTGCCAAGATATTTCAGCATCCCGATCGCAGTAATATCATTTGCACAGTAAATTCCCGTCGGGCGGTCCTCCGACTGCAAGAAATTTCTGCATGGCTTCATACCCTTCCGCCTCGGTCTGTCCCGTCTGCATAATATACGCTGCCTCCGGCTCCATATCATGTTTATGTAACGCTTCCAGATATCCACGATAACGCGCCTCATTATAGCAGTCACCCACATACCCAATGCTGCGGTGCCCCAGTGAGATCAGATATTCCACCGCCATCATGGCAACCTTCTGCCCGTCACAGAGCACCTCGTCCACCTCATAATTGGTGGAATTCCGGTTCACCGAAACAACACTTTTGTACTTCTGATTCAGCTTCTTTAATGCCTCTTTATTGCACTTCCCAATAATAATCAGACCATCACATTTCTGGTCAGTTTCCTCATACATTCCATCAATGATCTGGTCGAATTCTCGCGCCGGCATTTTTGTCACTGGAAAAAAGCGGCATATACCATACTTTGGTCAGGATTGCAATCTGTTTATGGATCTCACTCTCAATCACCCGCAACAGTTCATTAAAAACGGATCTGTTGTTGCTTTCTCCATCGGGTCATGAGCACTCCGATATAATAAACCTTTTTTTCGGTGTTCTGTATCCCCATTTTCAGATTGCGGGCGGCTGTGTTCGGCGTATAATTGAGTGCAATCGCCGCTTTCCAGATCCGGTCACGCACTTCCGGAGAAGAGCATTTGTAATTCGGATTATTGAGTACACGGGAAACCGTTGCCACGGATACACCCGCTTTTTCTGCAATTTCCTTGATTGACATATCACGTTTTCCTCCCCTGCGGTGCGCTTTCTGGCATAGCATCTGTTCTAAGTGTTTCCAACCATCCAATCTTTATGGCAATACAGTTCCGTTTTATTTCCTAGTTATATACTATGTTTAATAGGTGTTTATGTCAAGTATTTTTCTATTTTCCACTTCCCGCATATTTCTGCCGGATATATGCGCCCAGCCTTTCCATGCGTTCTGCCGTATGCGCAAAAAACATCCGGTATGCAGAACACAACTGATTCAGCCCCGGCTTTCCATCCACAAACGGCTCGCGCCATCTGCGGCAGCCGCCTCTGCAAAGAGAAAAATACGGACATTCACTGACAGGTTGCACAGACCGGTCTGGAAGCCTCCACAAATGCTTTTGCTTTTTCAGAAGTTTTCATCTGTACAAATCCATCGTTCACGGTTCCCAGTTTCCACTCATCCATGCAATAAAAATCACACGGATACACACTTCCGTCTCCTTCTACCACAAAATAACAGTTACAGCAGCCGTTCATTCCACATTCCTCTGCCGGATATCCTGCCGCCATCTGTGCCAGATTGGAAAACATACGGATATTCATCGCCTCCCCCTGCGGCAAAATCCGCATACCACAGATCAAACAGCTCACACAGAAATTTTCCATACTGCTCCGATTCCACCGCATAAATGCTGCGCTCCTGCGTCCCATCCTGCCGTTTGATCTCATCCATGCATGGGATAAACTGCACAAACGGATAATGGTTGCGTTTCCAGAATTTATAGAAATGAAGCCTGTTTTGCCGTGTCATTGGTAACGACCGTCACTACATTATAGTCCACCTGGTACTGCTCCAGCAGCTGCACGGAATGCATGATCCTCGCAAACGTGTCCAGTCCTCCGGCATCCTTGCGATACCTGTCATGCATTTTCTTTGGACCATCCAGCGACAACCCTACCAGAAAACGATGCTCTCCCAGAAAACGCGCCCATTTCTCATCTATCAGCAGACCATTGGTCTGTATCGTGTTTTCGATCTGCAGTTTTTTATTGTTATATTTCTGCTGCAGTTCCACTGCCTTTTGAAAAAAATCCAGCCCCTGCCAACGTTGGCTCACCCCCTGAAAAGCAAAGGTGAGTGAGCCGCCCGCATACGCGATTGCTTCCCGGACAAGGGTTTCCAGGGTCTCTTCCTTCATGAATCCCTTACTGTATTCCTCTCTGTGACTGCTGAGACATTTGTAAAAACAGTATTTACAATCCATGTTGCAATTGGCGGATGCGGGTTTGATTAAGATACTGGCTGCTGGCATAGTGGTTCCTCCTTGTGTTTAGTCAATACGGAAAAATTGTTCCTCTAATTCTTTTTTATCTGCCCAAAATCCTGCTGCTTCAACTTCCACCTGTAAAAGCGGTGATGGATACTCAAAAGGCAGTTTATAATCATCTATAATAGGAGATGTCCCTCCATCTTTCAAGTATGCATGTGTTTCCATCATGAAAATAAAGCCTGTAATTTCTGTCTTTCCCTGTGGTTTGCCATTTACCCATAGCTCTGCAACGGCTGTACCTTTATCCGTTAATCGGAACTGTACCTGCACAGTAACATTTCCTTCTGGCAATGGATCAGAAGATGTCACCTCAAATACCTGTTCCCTGTGATAATTGTAAGCATATTTTAATCGATTTTCCTGAATGAAAAGAACATAACCTCCAAAACGGTTTCCCGCTGCATACAATATTCCTTCCTGATCAGGTTCATGTGCAATCTGAACCGTAATCTTATGATTTCTACGATTAAACATAGTTTTTGTCGTAATATCTAACGGATGCAATACTCCATGATAACTAAATTTCTGTGGCTCAATATAGAACTTATTTTCTTTAACGACATTAAGCAGTTCTTCCGGCTTTTTGCGTCAGATATGCGTCCATCTCCCAATGGTAAGACGCCATATTTTCCTGCCTGCACATACCATAAGGCAATAAAGTTCTTTTAACTTATCCGGATATTGTTCTGCCACATTCTCTGACTCCGAAAAGTCTTCTGCTACATGATACAATTCCACGTTTCATTTATATAATCTTTGTCATAAATATGATTTGTGATGGCTTTCCATCCATCTTTCCAGATTCCACGGTTTCCGGTCTGTGCATAATACTGGATATGTCTGACATCCGGTGCCTCTGCATCATCAAATGTTCCTGCAAAAACTTGCCCCATGATATGGTTTTTGCGCAATTCCTTAATATGATCCGGCTTATCTACGCCAAGAATATCCAGAATTGTCGGTGCAATATCAATTACATGCAAATACTGGTTACGGATTTCCCCTTTCGCATGTATCCCTTTCGGATAACTCACAATCAATGGATCTTTTACTCCACCGGAATGTACCCAGGACTTATACCATTGAAATGGTGTATTTCCTGCATTGGCCCAACCAACTGGATAATGTGGATTTGAATATGTGCTACTTCCCAGTTCCTCTAAATGTTTTAATGTTAGTTCTACATTATTGGTCTCTTCCAGCAGATTCAATGATTTTTCCTGATTTACCCTACCGTTTTTTCCACCCTCGGCACTGGCTCCATTATCAGAAAGCAGTACAATAACGGTATTTTCAAATTCTCCGATTTCTTTTAGATAATCTACTACTTTTCCAATCTGCGCATCTGCATGTTCTAAAAATCCTGCATATACTTCCATGTATTTTGCATATACTTTTTCTCATCATCCGTCAGATCATTCCAAGGTTTTACAAACTCATTTCTTGGATTTAAAACCGTATCTTCCGGCACAACACCAAGGCGTTTCTGATTTTCAAACCATTGCTCACGGATTTCATCCCAGCCTGCATCAAACGCTCCCCTTATAATGGTCTATATATTCCTTCGGTGCCTGATGCGGTGCATGCCCTGCCCCCAATGCAAAAATAAAGGAAAACGGATTGTCCGGATATACCATATGCTGACGGTTAACCAGGCGAATGGCCTGTTCTGCTAAATCTTCCGACAAATGATATCCTTCTTCCGGTGTCTTTGGTGCACGGATGCGCTCATTATCTTTTACCAGATCCGGTGTATATTGATCCGTATATCCTTCCATAAATCCATAGAAACGGTCAAAACCTTTTCCAAGTGGCCAATTCTGAAACGATCCGCATCTGTTGCCTCATTAAATGGTGTCAGATGCCATTTGCCAACAGCAAAATTGGTATACCCAAATGTTTTTTAATACTTCTGCTGTCGTTGCATATGACGGATTCATATAACCTGTCTGGTTTGGGAAACTTCCATCCAGTGTATCTACAACCGTAGATACGCCTACGCTGTGATGGTTTGCACCTGTCAAAAGCGAAGCTCTGGTTGCGGAGCAGATTGCTGTCGTATGAAAATTATTGTAACGCAGGCCACCTTCTGCCAGTTTGTCAATATTTGGTGTATGAATGGTAGACCCATAGCATCCAAGCTGCGCAAATCAATATCATCCAGAACAATATACATGATATTTGGTCTGTTACTTAAAGATTTTTCCGGTTTATAACTACTGATGGAATCTTCTTTTGTGATTCCGATTGTTCCATTAAATTCTGCCATTTATATGTCCTCCTGTTATTTTGTAAACGTTTTACTTGCTGCTTCATAATAATCGTTGTTTATTACACTTTTGCATCCACACTCTCTGATATTGTCCCATTTCAAGTAAAAATTCAGCAAGTGAATTCAGACGATCTATCTGTTCTTGCTTAATTTGTGGATCAAAATTATCAAAACCAAGTTCCTTCGGATATATCTTTTCATACAACTCTTTTGGATTATCCGATGTTGCAAGAGTTTCATATGCTTTTTCAGGATTTTGTTCAATATATTCTTTTGACTTCCGCAATGCTCTAATAATCGCCTCTGCTGCATCTGGATTATCCTTCAAATAACTTATTCTTCCCATTGCAAAAAACTGAGAAGATAACTCTGCATCCCCCTGCGATGTTGTCAATATGTCTCCTACTCTGAATTACTCATCTGCCATACACCTGTACCTGTAGAAACAACCGCATCTGCATTTCCAGATGCAACTAAAGTTCCACCATTTGCAATATCATTGATTACTTCTACATCATCCAGTGATAAACCATTTGCCTGTAAAAGATTGTTCAAATATACATGTGTCACCGTTCCATAAGCAGCTACTACTTTTTTCCCTTTCAAATCTGTTGGCTTTTTAATTCCGGAATTTTTTCCTGCCACAATTCCCATCTCAGCTTCTGAATTTAAATTTGCAAATAACTCGACTTCAAGCCCATTGCTTTTTGCAATTATTTCTGGCACATCTCCAACAAAAAGCCACATCTAACTGTCCCGATGCAAATGCCTCATTAATTGCTGTTCCGCCCTGTGCAAACCCAACATACTCTGCTTTATATCCAACTTTTTCTAATTCTTCATCCAAATACCCCAACTTGTATGCAAGCCCTGCATTCTCGACAAGTTGTGTGCCATCTGTAGTCGGCGATCCGATTCTAATAACTTTTTCATTGCTCTGCTGTGAACCATCTGTATCACTTGTTGTATTACTTGTGTTTGTCTGCGTATTTCTGCATCCTGTGAACGCCAGAACTGTCACTAATATTGCACTTAAAATCATACTTTTCTTTTTCATATTCATATCCTCCTATGCCTTCTTTTCATTAATTGTATCCAAGGTGTTATTTTTTCAAAAATAACACTGATTACCCTTATCCATCAGAATTCCAACAATTCCAATAACAATCATGCAAACGATAACTTTATCTGATCGCATGAGGCTGCGTGCTTCGTTCATTCGATATCAATACCAGAAGTTGCTGCAATCAGCTCTGGAAGCAACAACGCCATCCAAGAAACCCCAATCCCAACTTAAGCCCCTACAAGCATCTGTGGTAACGCATGCGGCAAAATACTTTTGTAAACGTTTGCCATCTTCCCAACTTGTAAAGTTTGGCACTTCTACATATCCTTTTGGAGTTCCAGTAATTCCACTCATCGTATTTACAAGAATTGGAAAAACTGCTGCAATTACAATAATAATAACTTTAGATGCTTCCCCAATTCCTGCCCACAAAATAATAAGTGGAATCCATGCTATCATTGGAATCTGCCGAATGGTAGTAATTATCGGAAGTAACAGTTCTTTTTGGCAGTCTCTGACATTCCCATCGCAGATTCCAATACAACTCCTACAATTGCTGATACCAAAAATCCCTTTAACCACACGCCCAATACTGATTCCTAAATCTACCGGAAGTTGTCCTGTCTTCGACATATCAACAGCTGTCACAATAACATTTCTTATCTTTGGTAAAATTGTTGTCGGAACATTCATAAATGTCGTTGCCGTATACCACAAAACAAGAATTACTATTGGAATTACAAATCCTAATACCAATTTTTTTACTCGCATTTTCCTCCCCCCTTAAATCACATACTCAACTTCATATTTCTCATCACTGTCTTCAAAGAAATAATCATAAAAATTTTCTTTTTATATGCAGCAAACTCTGCTCCGCTGCGCTTTCCCGCCGCTGCCCGGTCAACTTCTATGATATCTTTGATCTCCCCGGTCTTGCGGACATTACCACGATTCGGTCTCCCAGGTAGATTGCCTCGTCAATGTCATGTGTTACCATGACCATCGTCGTGCCCTCTTTTTCCTGAATCCGAGAATCTCTTTTTGCATCTGGATTCTTGTCAAAGCGTCCAGCGCACCAAACGGTTCATCCAGAAGCAGGATCGTCGGATTGTTTGCCAGCCCTCTGGCAATTGCGGCACGCTGTGACATACCGCCGGACAACTGACTCGGATAACTGTTTTCAAATCCCGCCAGCCCTACAAGCTCGAGATGTTTTCTTACTTTTTCCTCCCGTTCCTGCTTTGGCAGATCCCAAGACCAAATCCTACATTATCTTTTTATTTTCAGCCACGGAAGCAGGCGATGATCCTGAAACACCATTCCACATTTTGGTCCTCCCTGTAACCGGGTGTCCATTGCGCTCCACCTGTCCATCCTCATAATCAACAAGTCCGCAGATAATTTTCAACAGTGTGCTTTTTCCGCATCCGCTGTGCCCCACGATGGTAATAAATTCTCCTTTTTTACCTGCAGATTGATGTCATGCAGCACCTCCATCGGCTGTTTGTTCACCAGAAACTGTTTGTTTAAATGGGTGACTTCTATAATGTTTGATGTTTCCATTTCCACACCTCCCTGTGTTGTTGTTGCCTGCATTATATACGCGGCATTATGGAAATGACAAAAGGCAAAACGTGAAATCGTTTTTCACCCTTTGCGTTTTATTTCCCTATATTCATACATAATTGGTATGAATATAATTTTTCTAAAAATGCCGTATTTTACAGGATTTAAGGACAAATAAATCCGGGGATTTTATTCTGAATTGTC
>VOFG01001710.1_pt1 | contig 18161 bp, 25 predicted proteins | sample 5384171 | NCBI WGS metagenome assembly VOFG01 (sample SAMN12384726, study PRJNA508395) | human gut metagenome | isolation source: healthy gut F | host: Homo sapiens
AGCGCGGCGACTATGTGCACAAGGGCGAAAGCCTGGCCACCTTCTACGGTGCGGCAGATAAGTTTGAAGCCGCTGCTGCGGAGTACCGCAGCGGTCTGGTCTATGGTGCGGAAAAGCCCGAGGAGGCCCCGCTGGTCTACGCCCTGGTCACCAAGGACGGCGTGGAGCGCTACTGAGAAAGCATCCTTCCCGCAAGGAGGGAGGAACGGAAAGGACATTTTCTATGAAGATCATTCTGGTGGGCTGCGGCAAGGTCGGCACAGCGCTGGCACGTCAGCTCAGCGAGGAAGGCCACAATGTCACGGTCATCGATACCAACAAGGCCCGTGTGGAGCATATCAGCGAATCCTATGACGTGATGGGCATTACCGGCAACGGCTCCTCCATCACCACCCTGTCCGAAGCCGGCATTGAGGATGCGGACGTGTTCATTGCAGTGACCGGTTCGGATGAGCTGAACCTGCTCTGCTGCATGTTCGCCAAAAAAGGCGGGCCATTGCCACGCCATTGCCCGTGTGCGCAACCCCTCCTACAGCCATGAGCTGGACTTTATCAAAAAGCAGATCGGCATTTCGGCCATCATCAATCCGGAAATGGCTGCAGCAAAGGAGATCTCCCATTTGCTGCGCTTCCCGGGTGCAAGCAAGATCGACACCTTTGCAGACGGCCGGGTGCGGCTGATCAAGTTTACTCTGACCGAGGCACAGGCACTGGATGGCGTAGCCATCCACGAGATCCCCACCCGGCTGAAGAGCGACATTCTGGTGTGCGCAGTGGAGCGGGACGGCGGGGTCATCATCCCCAACGGCAACTTTGTGCTCCAAAACGGCGATCAGGTCACGTTCCTTGCCACGCAGGAAAAGGCCCATGAGTTCTTCCAGCGCATCCACCTGCCGGTGCGCCCGGTGCGCAATGCCCTCATCGTGGGCGGCGGTGCCATTGCCTTCTACCTGAGCCAGGAGCTGCTGGAAAACCATGTCCGGGTGCGGATCGTGGAGCGGGACCCTGCCCGCTGCGATGTGCTGGCCCAGGCCCTGCCCGAGGCACAGATCCTGTGTGAGGACGGCTCCAACCGCGAGTTCCTGCTGTCGGAGGGGCTGGAGTCCGCAGAGTCCTTTGTGGCTCTGACCAACATCGACGAGGAAAACGTGCTGCTGACCCTGTTTGCCAAAAAGCATTCCAATGGTAAGCTGGTCACCAAGATCAACCGCCTGGAATTTGACGATATCCTGGCCGGGCTTGATCTGGGCAGCATCGTCTACCCCAAGTACATGACCTGCGACTACATCGTGCAGTATGTCCGCGCCCTGCAAAACGAGGCAGGCAGCAACATCAAGACCCTGTACCGCATTCTGGATGACCGCGTGGAGGCATTGGAGTTCACCGTCCACGAGGAGAGCCGGGCCACCGGTGCCGCTGAGCCAGCTGCACCTGAAAAAGAACCTGCTGCTGTGCTGCATCACCCGCGGCGGCCGCATCCTCATCCCCCGCGGCGGCGACCGCATTCAGGTGGGCGACAATGTCATCGTAGTCACGCTGGAGCACGGCCTGCACGACCTGCGGGACATCGTGGAAGATTAACGGAGGCGCGGCATGAATTATGCGATCGTTCTGCGACTGCTGAGCTACATCCTCTATTGCGAAGCTGCGCTGCTCCTGCTGCCTGCCATGGCCAGCCTGATCTACGGTGAATGGATGGTGCTGGGCGTGTTCCTGCTCACGGCAGCGCTTTCTGCGGTGGCGGGCGCTCTGCTCCACCGCATCAAGCCCAAGAGCCAGATCTTCTATATGCGGGAGGGCTTTGCCACCACGGCGCTCTGCTGGCTGCTCATCAGTGTGGTGGGCGCGGTGCCTTTTTGTGCTCACGGGCAGCATCCCCAACCCGGTGGATGCCATGTTTGAGACTGTTTCCGGATTTACAACGACCGGTTCCAGTATCCTGCCCGCCGTGGAGGACCTGCCCAGGGGCATCCTGTTCTGGCGCAGCTTCACCCACTGGATCGGCGGCATGGGCGTTCTGGTGTTCCTGCTCTCCCTGCTGCCCCTGACCGGCGGCTCCCATGTCAACCTGATGAAAGCCGAAAGCCCCGGCCCCCAGGTGGATAAGCTGGTGCCCAAGGTGCAGTCCACGGCAAAGATCCTCTATGGCATTTATTTTGGCCTGACTGTCATCGAGTTCTTGTTCCTGTTGTTCGGCGGGATGCCGGTGTTTGAATCTCTGCTGACCTCCTTTGGTACAGCGGGCACCGGCGGCTTCGGCTTCCGCAATGACAGTTTTGCCAGCATGTCGCCCTATGTCCAGTGGGTCGTGACCATCTTTATGATCCTGTTTGGCGTGAACTTCAACGCCTATTTCCTGCTGCTGATGCGCCGCTTCCGCCGCGCTGCCGCCAGCGAGGAGGTGCGCGCCTACTTTGTGATCATTGGTGTGGCTGTGGTCATCATCACGGCCAACATTTACAGCATGTACAACGGCTTGGGCGAGGCCCTGCGCCACGCCGCCTTCCAGGTGGGCTCCATCATAACCACCACAGGTTTTTCCAGCTGCGATTTTGATCTGTGGCCCACCCTCTCCAAGGAGATCCTTGTCATGCTGATGTTTGTGGGTGCCTGCGCAGGCAGCACCGGCGGCGGCATCAAGGTGAGCCGCCTCCTCATTCTGGGCAAGACCTTGGGCAAGGAGCTCAAGCAGGCGCTGCACCCGCAGGTGGTGGCCCCCGTCCGCATGGACGGCAAGCTGCTCAACCACGAGACCATCCGCGCCACCAATGTCTATGTGGCCGCCTACATCTTCATCTTCGTGGTATCCTTCCTGCTCATCAGTCTGGATGGCTTTGATATGGTGACGAACTTCACAGCCATTGCAGCTACTTTGAACAACATCGGCCCGGGCCCATGATGAACTTTGGCAGCTACTCCACGGAGCCGAAGCCCGCTGCCGACAGCTGGACTTGCAGCTGCGGTGCTACCGTTACCGGCAAATTCTGCCCGGAGTGCGGCAAGCCCCGCCCGGCGGCGGCAGAAGGCTGGACTTGCAGCTGCGGCGCGGTGAACAAGGGCAAGTTCTGCTCCGAGTGCGGCAAACCCAAGCCCACCGGTACGCCCAAGTATAAGTGCGACAAGTGCGGCTGGGAACCGGCCGACCCTGCACACCCGCCCAAGTTCTGCCCGGAGTGCGGCGATCCTTTCGACGAGAACGACCGCAGCTGAAGCCTGCGTACAATGACCGAACACACTGCGGGGCAGGGAAGGAAGGACTCCTTGCCCCGCAGACTATAGGAGGAAACGCTATGGCAGGAATGCTGGAATATAAGTGCCCCTGCTGCGATGGTGCCATCCGGTTTGACAGCACCACCCAGAAGATGAAATGTCCCTATTGCGATACCGAGTTTGAGGTGGACGCGCTGAAGGGCTACGATGAGGATCTGAAAGACCAAAAGCCCAGCAGGATGAACTGGGACTACCCCCGGCGGCGGCTGGGCAGAGGGCGAGACCGCCGGTCTGCACACCTACGTCTGCAAGAGCTGCGGCGGCGAGATCGTGGGCGACGACACCATGGCCGCGTCCGCCTGCCCCTTCTGCGGCAACCCCATCGTGCTGACCGGACAGTTTGCCGGAGACCTGCGGCCCGACCTCATCATCCCCTTCAAGCTGGATAAAAAAGCGGCGAAGGAAAAGCTGCAGGAGCACCTCAAGGGCAAGACCCTGCTGCCCAAGGTGTTCCGCAGCCAGAACCATATCGACGAGATCAAGGGCGTGTATGTGCCCTTCTGGCTGTACGACAGCGATGCCGATGCCCAGCTGCGCTTTACCGCCACCCGCACCCGCTTTTGGTCGGATGACGACTACGATTATACCGAGACCAGCTACTACTCCGTGCGCCGGGATGGCGTGCTGGGCTTTGACGCAGTTCCGGTGGACGGCTCCTCCAAGATGGCAGATGACCTGATGGAATCCATCGAGCCCTTTGCCATGCAGGATGCCAGTCCCTTCAACACCGCGTATCTGGCAGGCTATGTGGCAGATAAGTACGATGTGGACGCCAAAAGAGCATCGAGCGCGCCAACGAGCGTATCCGTCAGTCCACCGAGGACGCCTTTACCCAGACCGTTACCGGCTACGACTCGGTCAAAATGGAGAACAGCAGCATCCAGCTGCACGGCGGCAAGGCAAAGTATGCCCTGTTCCCGGTCTGGGTGCTGAGCACCAGCTGGCGGGCGAGAATTACATTTTGCCATGAACGGCCAGACCGGTAAGTTTGTAGGCAATTTGCCGGTGGATAAGGCCGCTGCCCGCAAGTGGACGCTGGGGCTTACGGCAGCCGTTGGCGCCGCGTCCTATGCGGTCATGTGGCTGCTGTGGCTGGCCAGGGATTCTGTAAAGGAGGGAACGGAAGATGAAAAAGACTGTTACCCCGTTGCGCTCCCTCTGTGCTGCGCTGGCAGCACTGGTGCTGCTGCTGGCGCTGGCCGCACCGGCCTTTGCCGCCGAAAACGGCTTTGCCGACCTGTACTACCGCGTGAACGACAGCGCGGAAGTCCTGACCGAGGACGAGGACAGCGAGCTGGAAGCTTCACTGGAGGAGCTGAGCGTCCGCCAGAGCTTTGATGTGACCATTGCCACCATCGACTCGCTGGAAAGTGAGGGCTACACCAGCATGGAGGAATACGCCGATGACCTCTATGATTACTGTCAGTTCGGCTACGGTGCAGACCGTGACGGCGTACTGCTGCTGGTAAGCACAGGCGACCGCAAAGTGGCACATCTCCACCTGCGGCTACGGCATCACCGCATTTACGGATGCCGGCATCCAGTACCTTGGCGAGCAGATGACCCCCGATATGGCAGACGGCGATTACGCCGCCGCCTTCCGCACCTTTATCCAGTGGACGGACGCGTATGTCACCGCCGCCCGCGAAGGCCACCCCTACGACGTAGACAACATGCCCAAGGAGCCGTTCTCCATCCTGTATCTGGGTCTGGCGCTGGTCATTGGTCTGGTGACGGCGCTGATCGTGACCGGCGTGATGAAGGGCCGGCTCAAGAGCGTGGCACCGCAGCGGGACGCAACCGATTATGTGCGGCAGGGCAGCATGAAGCTGACCAACCAGCGGGATCTGTTCCTGTACCGGGACGTGCACCGCACCGAGCGGCCAAAGGAGACCAGCTCCGGCGATTCCGGCGGCAGTTCCACCCACACCTCCTCCAGCGGCTCGACCCATGGCGGCGGTGGCGGTTCATTCTGAAAAAATATAGAGGGCTGCTGTAAACTGTCCCTCCCATAGCAATGCAACGCCGGAAGGTCTGCGGACTTTCCGGCGTTGTTCTTTATCGCAATTTTCAATAATAGTGCCTATCAAAACAGCATATTTGCGATATGCTGTTTGCGGATGTTGCTTGTGCATTAAAAATGCAAACTGCTATAGCCATCACTTTTCTGCCGCCCGACACAAACGACTGATTTTTTCTGCGCCTTTGGGGCTATACTTCCAGTGCAGACGATTTTATATGCAGCAAGGAGCAGACACATGGGCATTTGGAAAAATCTGGGCATGGGCGGCTACCGGGGCTTTTTCGCGCCCGGCGGCGCGGCTGTTGCAGCAGGCGGTGCAGCTGGCGGGAGATCTGGGCTGTGAACAGGCGGATACCAGCCATCTTTTGCTGGCAATGCTGCAGCAGCAGGGCGCTGCGGCGCAGTTCCTCACCCGGAAAAACATCACCGAGCCGGAGGTGCGCCGCCAGCTGGCGCAGCGGCGCAGCGGCCCGGCACAGCGGCTGGACAGGCGGGCTATGGCACCGGATCTGCGCCGCACCATGGACTATGCGCTCATCGGGGCGCAGAACGCCCATGTCAGCCGGGCAGAGCCGGAGCACCTGCTTTGCGCCATGCTGGAAGATGACGGCTGCGCCGCCGGGCTGCTGCTGGCGGAGATGGGGCTTCCGCTCACCGAGGCGGTGCGGGAGTGCCGCCAGCTGAGCGGACAGTTCGTGCTGCCCGCCCAGCCACGGGTGTCGGCCAGCATCCCCGGGGCAGCCGTGCCAGCGATAAATATTGCCGCGACCTGACCCGCCGCGCCGCCGAAGGGGAGCTGGACCCGGTGTTCTGCCGGGAAGCCGAGCTTGACCGCATGGTGGAGATCCTGTGCCGCCGCCAGAAAAACGACCCCTGTCTGATCGGCGAGCCGGGCGTGGGCAAAACGGCGCTGGCTGAGGGTCTGGCGCTGCGCATTGCCTGCCGGACAGGTGCCCAGAGCGCTGCAAGGGGCGGCGACTGCTGGCGCTGGATATGGCAAGTCTGGTGGCGGGCACCAAATACCGGGGCGATTTTGAGGAGCGGCTGAAAAACCTGTTGGAAGAGCTGGTGCGGGATGGCACTGCCATCCTGTTTATCGACGAGTTCCACACCATCGTGGGTGCCGGTGCCGCCGAGGGTGCCATCGACGCCGCCAGCATCCTGAAACCGGTGCTTGCCCGGGGCGAATTGCAGCTCATCGGCGCAACTACCAATCAGGAATTCCGCACCCACATCCAGAAGGATGCCGCGCTGGAACGCCGCTTTGGCAGGGTGCAGGTGGAGGAACCTACCCCCGCACAGGCAGTGGAGATCCTCAACGGTCTTGCGCCCCGCTACGAGCGGTACCACAACGTGCGCGCCTGCCGCCCCAGACCCTGCAGGCGGCGGTGGAGCTTTCGGTGCGGTATCTGCCCGGGCGCTGTCTGCCGGATAAGGCCATCGACCTTGTGGACGAAGCCTGTGCAGCGGCGCGCATCCTTGCCGAAAAGGAGCAGCGCACCCAGCCGGTGCTCAGCCCGGAGGATATCGCCCGGGTAGTGGCAGCAGCCAGCGGCGTGCCCGCCCAGCGGGTGGGCGAGCAGGAGCGGGAGCGGCTGGACAAGCTGGAAAAGCCGCCTGAACGCGGAGATCGTGGGCCAGAGCCGGGCTGTGGCTGCGGTGGCAGGTGCCATCCGGCGCAGCCGCACCGGTCTTGGCGAGCCGGGCCGTCCCATTGGTGCCATGCTGTTTTTAGGGCCCCACCGGCGTGGGAAAACCGCACTGGCACGGGCGCTGGCGGAGAGCTGGTTCGGCAGCGAGAAAGGCCCTGCTCAAATTCGATATGTCGGAGTATCAGGAGCAGCACACCGTTGCGCGTCTGCTGGGTGCGCCTCCGGGCTATCTGGGCCACGACGAGGGCGGGCAGCTGACCGAGGCCGTGCGCCGCCGCCCGTACAGCGTGGTGCTGTTTGACGAGATCGAAAAAGGCACACCCGGATATCCAGAATATCCTGTTGCAAATTTTGGAGGACGGTCAGCTGACCGATGCCATGGGGCGCAAGGCGGATTTCCGCAACACCATCGTGCTGCTCACCTCCAACCTTGGGCGCACGGTTTCTGGCGGGTCAGAACGCGCCGCTGGGCTTTGCCGCGCGGGGCAGAAGCGGTGTTTGAAAAGCAGTCCGCACAGGCTGTGGAGGAAGCAAAAAGTGGTTCCGGCCGGAGCTGCTCGGGCGGCTGGATGAAGTGATCGTGTTCCGTCCGCTGGCGAAGAAAACCTCTGCGCCATTGCAGAAAAAATGCTCTGCCAACTGGAGCAGCGCGCCGCCCGCAGCGGCTACCGGCTGCGCCACACCCCGCAGGTGGGGGCGGCACTGGCTGCCCGGGCCGATCGGCCTACGGCGCGCGGGAGCTGCGCCGTCAGGTGGACAGGGCAGTGGAGCAGGCACTGGCAAACCGCATTGCTGCCGGGACTGCCTGTGTGGGACAGCACTGGACAGCAGACTGTGCCGCCGATGGTAGCATTGTTTTGCGGGAGGATGAGACCGTAACCCTATAAGAAAATAGCAAAATAGCATTTTTGCTTGCAACCGGCGCGGTTTTCGACTATTATAGAGGAAATAGAGTTACAACAGGGAGGATCCCTGATGCACACGCTGTTTCTTCTGAACCCCACAGCCGGAAAGGCTGATTGTACCCGCACCCTGCCGCAGCAGATCGCGGCGGCTGCTGCCGGTGCCGGGCTTGCCCCGGAGGACTACACCATTCGGTTACCACCCACGCAGGCCACGCCCGGGAGCTGTCCAATGCGCGCCGCCGCTGCCGCCCAGAAGGCCGGGGTGGAGCTGCGCATTTTACCGCCGGCGGTGACGGCACCTTCAACGAGGCGCTCACCGGTGCCCACGGCTTTGATAAGACCGCCGTGGGCTGCCTGCCCTATGGCAGCGGCAACGATTTTCTGCGCACCTACGGTACAAAGGAGGAGTTTCTGGATCTGGACGCCCAGCTGGCAGGCGGGGCGGTGCCCATCGACCTGATGCGCACCAGTCTGGGGCTTTCGGCCACCATCTGCGCTGCCGGTCTGGACGCACAGGTGGCCTACGGCATCCCCAAGTTCCGGCGCATCCCGCTGTGCGGCGGCGAAGCAGCCTATGCGCTGTCCATTGTCCAGCAGTTGTGCGGGCATATCGGCCGCAGGGTGGAGTACGTCATTGACGGCGAGGTACTGACCGTGGACTGCCTGATGTGCGCGGTGTGCAACGGTCGCGCCTACGGCGGCGGCTTTATGGCAGGGCCGGAGGCACAGCCGGATGACGGCTGGCTTGATGTGTTCATCGTGCGCAAGGTCAGCCGCCGGGTCATTGCAAAGCTGCTGATGCTGTACAAAAACGGTCAGCACTTTCAAAACGGCCAGCTCACCGAGGCCGCAAAGCCTTACTTTATCTATCGCCGCGCAAAATCGGTCAGCCTGCGGGCAGCAGATGGCCGCGGGCCGATCATTGCCACCGTGGACGGCGAGTGTGCTCCCCTGCAAGCAGGTGTCGGTACAGGTGCAGCCGCTGGCAGGCCGTGCTGCTGCCGCTGCCTGCGTATCAGCGTTTTACCGCGAAAAAGGCAGGCGTGAAGTGACTGGAACTGAAGTGATAGCAGAATGATCGTTATCACAAGTCAAGAAATTAGTGCAACATTCAAACAGCATACCTGCGATATGCAGTGCAACGCTGCTGCTGTTGCATTAAAAGTTGAATTGCTATAAAATAAGAAGCCGCCAGAGTACCGTGTGATAGATATCACATGATACTCTGACGGCTTCATTTTTTCATTTTACTGGGTCAGAAAGCTCTTTACGGTCAGCGCCAGACGGTAGAAACCGTACCCATAGGCCAGCTGTGCAGGCCAAGCCCAACTGGCGATCTTTTTTGCCGGTGTCCACCACAGGCTGTACATTCAGTTGCTGCATACTGCCCCACGTTGCATTGCGGATATCGGAAAGCAGCATATCGCGGAACCAGTCACCAAACAGGTAGTTGAATGCATCCAGCGCTGAACCACCAGCGATATAGACCATTTCTTCTTCGCGGAGAAGATCGTAATTGCAGGGGTATTTCATAATTCCACCTCGTGATCGTTGTTTGTTATCGCGATTTTCAAAAAAGTGCCTATAAAACATCATGCTTGCGATATGCAGTTTGCGGGTGCTGCTTAGGCACTAAAAAAGCAAACTGCTGTAGATACAAATTTTCATTCCAGCCGATCATACAGCCAATGCCCGGCCGAACCGCTGCCATCGCCGCCGCTGTAAGTCTGACGGATAAGTTCCTGCTTGAGTTCTGCTTTTTATCGGTGTATGTCTTTTTTTACTTCCCGCACGATGGCAGTATCCCGACCATTTGCCTTGAGAATAGCCGTCATCTGGCTGCATATATTATTCACTTCGGCATCGCAGTCCTTTTCCATCGCCGTCAGAACATTTGTTTTCAAGAACGACCTGTACTTTCAAAATCAGGCTGCGCTGATCTTCTGGGTAAGCAACATACCCTGATGTGCCTGCCGGATGATCTCCAGCAGCTCCCGTTCATAGCGCTCCTGCTGCTGGTACAGCTGCGCTACCAGCGCTTCGATCTGCGCGTCGCATTCGTCCTGCTGTGGATGAGAAGCAGCAGCGGATGTGCTCTGGCTTTGCGATACAACAGAACTGGAGACCGCAGCCGTGCTGGTATCTGCACTGGAAGCCCCCTCCGGACGGGATGAACTGGCTGCAGCAGATGCTTCGCTTCCGGCAGCGTTTTTTCTTCCTGTGCGGCGATCTTTTCAAGCAGTTCTTCCACTTCCGAGCTGCTCATGTTCTCGCCGTCTTGGATCAGGGTCTCAACGTCTTCTTTTGCTGTATCTGTCGACGAATTGCTTTCCGGCTCAAAGACCGCACTCTGTGCAGCCGGAGGTTCACTGACGGGCAAAGGCGATGGCTCTGTATGAGCTCTAAAATACAGCAGACCACCTGCCACTACCGCACACGATCCGATCCCACACAACGTTTTTTTTCAGTGCATTCTTCATAAACGCTGCTTCCTTTTTTACAAGTTGCCTTACTGCCTTACTTTACACCGGACTTCCGCAGCACTGCGCCTACGGTTTTGAACAGGATACGGATATCCAGCCAAGGGGAGACATTCTTTACGTAGTACATCTCCATGGCCTGACGTTCCCCGCTCTGATAGGTTGCATCGTTGCGGGCATACGCCTGCCAGTACCCGGTCAGACCGGGCTTGACGCTCTGAAATGCTGCGGTTTCCGCCGGAGTATAAAATTCAAATTCCCGCTCCATAATGGGCCGCGGCCCCACAAAGCTCATATCGCCTTTCAGGATATTCAGCAGCTGCGGCAGCTCATCCAGACTGGACATCCGCAGCTTGCTGCCGATCCGGTCACACGGGGATCGTTTTCCAGCTTGAACTCCTGCTGCAGCTCCACCTGCTGCTCCGGGGTCAGAACGATCCTCCGGTCCTGATACATTGTGCGGAATTTGTACATCTGAAATGTTTTTTCCACCCTTGCCCACCCGGGTGTGTTTGTAAAAAACCGGTCTGCCGTCTTCTGATAAAATCAAAATGGCGATCACCAGAAAGAGCGGGGACAACACCGCCAGAGCCGCAAGACTTGCCAGAATATCAAAAAGGCGTTTGACTGCCTGATAGACACCTGACCTCTCCGTGCATTTGATCACGACTTTCTCTCCTTTATGCAGTGATCACCACAGTCGATATGGCAACACTTCGTTTTTGTTCAGCAGCACTACAGCTACCAGAGTTTCTGCCGCAAAGGCAGCTGCCACCAACCCGGTCAGGATGCGGCGGCGGTGCGGGTCTGTTTCTGTCTGTAGCGCTTCCGGAAGCAGCAGGAACTGCGGGGCTGCATAGTAGTAATTCAACCGTTTCATCAACGGCAGCACCCCGGACAGTGCCAGCGCAAAAGTTCCTAACAAGGTCATGTTGTACCAAATAACGTAATAGGGACAGCGCTGCTTTGCTGCATTCCAGTAATGCCCGCAGAACAGCAGAACGCACAGGTTTATGACAAAGAACATCGTCTCAAAGCCGTCTTCACTCCATGCAGAACCCAGATAACGGGCATAATATCCCAGCCCGATCCGCGGCATCAGCCGGGCAGCAGCCGTACCCAAAACACCAGAACAGGCCAGCACGCCTGCTGTCAGCAACAGGGCATAGCGGGGATTCAGCTCGACCCGGCACAAAAAATAACACGGCAGCAGTACCACCGCTGTAGTGTGGAACAGCATTGCCACCGCCACGCAGGCCAGAAAAGGGAAGAGCCGCTTCTCCCGGATGATCTGTACGGCCACCAGCCCGATGCCAATGGCAATGTACTGCCGGATGATGTTCATGCTGAGGAAATAATTGCTGCTGGCTACATAGAGGTAGATAGCCAGAACCGGAGCAGAACACTGGGTGAATATGGCATAATAAACGCACAAACCTATTATAACAGATGTTGCCGCGATTACAAGACGAAAGTTTCCGCCCAATGCCACAGCAGCTTCCATCAAGACCCGATACCCGGCTCGCAATTGTCCAGCACACCCAAAAGAACTGCAAAGCAGACTCTGGACTCTCATACAGCCCCCCACCGGGTAAGATCTTCGCGCATCGGCGCAAACAGCTCCTGACACAGCGCATCGCCACCGCCTGCCCGCAGCCACTGCAGAGCCCGGAATTCCGGCAGATAGGTATAAAGAAAATCTGTGCCCACGCCCCACCGCGCCGCACTTACTAATATAAGCGGCAGGGAACAGAGCACAAGTGCTCCCCAGCGCTGTTTGCTGTCAATAGCGTTCAGAGCATCGGTGTTCCGTTTTTTCGCACCAGACTGCCAACAGGCAGGAGATCAGCGTGGCCGCAATATAAACCAGCATTCTTTACGGTCTCCTATATCGAATTTTACGGCTGAGAAATGCGGTGCCCTTTTTTGAGCCAGTGCTGATTTTCCAAAAACACCACGGGCAGTTCCGTATACGCAATATGGTTCGTTTCCATCCAGACGTCCAGCAGCCGCTCGGCCAGAAAAACCGTAAACACGGCCATTGTACGCATCATAACGGTCCGCATCGATACGCTTTTCGGCTTCTGCCAGCACATCGAACAACCATGTGCAGTATGCATCCAGAATGTCCCTGCGCATGACGAACATATTGAACCGATGCCCGCTGGTGCGCCCCATGACAGCTGCGTAGGCCGGCAGGTAGGCTGCGTATTTTTCTGCAAGGATACTCTGTACAGCATCCAGATCTTCCTTATGATGGGCGTGAATGTACTGGGTATAGGTCGTTTCGATCCAATAATTGCGCTTTTTTCGGCAGGATCACAGGGGCTTTTTCCAGTGCAGCATGGATCTCGGTTCCTGATGCGATGCGGTCAAACTTTCTGCCGCCGGGCATTCTGCGGGCAAAATAACGCCGGTAATGCACCAACCCCAGATAATCTGCCTGCAGGTTTTTCCAGCCCCAGTAAAGAGCAGTCAGCTCACAATAGGATCTGTTTTTGTTTGAGATATTCTCTCCGGTGTCGTCTCTCAGCGCATTTTCCATGCCCGGAATATGTACACCGCCCACCTGAATGGGCGCATAAACTGCATCTCGGCAGACAGTACGCTTTGTGCATCGCCACCAACAGCTTGATGTTCTCCATATATCACCCTGCCGTCTTACATCTTCCAGTAGTTGGCCACGGTCTGCCCTAACCGGACACCGCCGTACAGAAAGGTCGCTTTTTTCGCAGGAGGGACATCTGCCAGAAGTCTTTTGCCCAGTCTACCGTCGGCTGCAGGCTTTTTTTTGCAGCAGGCAGTTCCACACGGCAGTGCGCATACTGCCCAGAAACTGGTTCTGAAACGTATAAGCGGTCACGCGGTCAAAAACATCCAGCAAGCCGCCGCCGGATACCTCCGGCAGCTCGCCCTGTTCCAGTACAAAATACTTGGCAGGATAGTTCATTTTTCCTTTAACCTTTCGTTGTGATTTTGGTGAAGTCATTCTGGGAAAGAGGAGTGCTTTTTGATCTACAATATATTTTTTGCAATAAGGGTTTTATTTGCTGAAAAATAGTGATCTGTTACAGCACCAATTTCGCCCTGTCCGCAATATAAGCAAAAAGCTCTGGGTTTCAATGGATCCCAGTGCAATCATTTGTGCCCTATTGAATCATCTCATTCTGAAAGACAGAATAAGCCTATACTTGCAATAGTTTACCTCGTTTCCTGTCCTGCTGTCAAGTGCTTGTAGGATCATTGACCTATCTATGCGGACAGAAACGGGAAAATCTGTTTTCTCGGTTGTTCATATACATTGCTCCACGATCAAAAGCGTAATATAAAGATAGCACCATCGTGAGGACAACTTCTTTTTGAAACAGGCGGTCAGTAAAAAGCGTCGCATCAAGCGGTGTGACATACCACTTTTGCCAAAGGTCTTGATTTTAAAAAATCCATGGTATATTGAAACTGGAAAGCTCCAAACATGGAGTGGCATTATAATTTTGGAGACAAAGTGTTTTCGCTTATACAGCGAGGGTGCCTTATGAAAATCAAAGAAAGTCCGTCTATCATTCTGGCGTTTCATGGGATGCTTGGCCGCAAGAAGCAGACCAGCCTATTGCTGCTTTTGCTGACACTGGTTTTCTCGTTCCTGACGGCGGCGGTGATCTACTCCGTCAGTTCTGCACAGGTATTGCAGGACACCCGCTGTGAACTATATGGCGAATGGCAGTACCTGCGTTTGTCGGATACTGCTGCGGACGCTGCACAGGCACAAAACACCTTGCCCGCATCCGCACAGGTCAGCACAGTGATCCAAAAACGGAATCGTTCTCGGTGCAGACGATGGCGTGGCGGGCGGGATCGGAACGGTAGACGATACCTTTGCGCAGCTGGGACGTATCGTGCCGATCAGCGGTGATTTCCCCACGCAGTCCGATGAGATCGCCATGACAACGACGCTGCTGGATGCGCTGGGCTGCTCCTATGACGTAGGGCAGACGGTCACGCTAAAGGTCGCTGCCAATGATTACGACCCGCTGGCAGGCTCCGGCGCAGTGATGGAAAAAGCCTATACCCTGTGCGGTGTTCTGCCTGCCTATGATGTTTATTGGAATCTGAACGGCAATCTGACCGTCAGCGGCATTGTGACAGAGCCGCTTGCCTTGGACGGGCAAAAGTTCCAGACGTTTTATTACCTGAATGCAGCCGCACCCGTGACCGCTTCGACCGACCCTGCTTTAGTGGCAAACGAGTATGCCTACCCGCAGGAGGATACCGTTTCATCTTCTTTGCGCTTTTTACTGGTCGCAGCGATCATGGTCAGCTTTTTTGCAGTGGCGCAGTATTTCCTGATCGTTCTGCACAAGCGTGTACATACTATCAATACCTTCCTGACGCTGGGGGCTAAAAATCGGGATCTCCGGCTCATGTGCCTGTGGGAAGCGCTTTTTGCCGGGCTTGCAGCAGTTGCTGCTGGGTTTGCACTGGGCTGCGGCGCCGCTGCGCCATCGGTCTGGGGCTGCAAAAGCACGTTTCGTTCTTGGTGATCCCCGCTGTATCTCTTGTGCCGCTGGCGGTGCTGTTTCTGCTCTCCGTACTGCTGGCGCACTTTTGCCTGCGGTGCTGGTTCGCCCGCAGACCGCAAAACCCAAAGAGAAGCCTGCAAAAAAATTCCGCTTGGCACAGCTGCCGCTTGCACCGCAGATCGGTGTCGGCTGCGCGGTATTGCTGATCGCCGTCAGTTGTCTGTATGTCGGCTGGCGTGTCATGCTGCCGTATGATCTGGATGCACCGTATGCCTGTCTGTCCATCAAGATGAACGGAAGAACGTCCGGGATGCCGATTTTCTTTGAAAGGGATCTCGCTGCATTGCCCGGTGTGGAAGAGGTTTCCGCTGCAATTGACCTGACCGACACCTATACCGTGACGTCAGACAGAATCCAGAACAGCCAAATGCTTGCCGATATCTGGGTCAAGGACAACGGCAATATCCCGAGTGTTTTAATGCACAATGCCTCAAAAGGAACACTAAATACGACAGTCTGTGCTTTGCCGGATGATGAACTACGCCGCATTGCCGCAGATGCCGGCGTTTCGGACGAGGAAATAGAGACGCTGCTGGCAGGGGATTCTGTTTTGACCCTGTGGAGAGATTGCTATTATGACCCCGCTGCGGACGCGTACTATCAGAAGAACACCCAAACGGAGGGCAGCATTCCTGTTGAACCGGTTTTCGCAGCTGGAGACAAGTTGAGCATCCAATACCGGCGTTATACCGGGCAGGATGAAGCCGGGAATGATGTCTACCGGACGTATACCGCCCAGCTGCCCATTGCCGGGGTCGTAAAGTCTGCGAACAACTACACACTGCTGACAACAGACCGGCTCATTTTCAGCGGCACGATTTTTGTCAGTACGGCTCTTTACCATAAAATGTTTGAGAGCGCAGGAAGCTACCATATGGAAAAAGGAAGGATACAGCAGCCTGAATGTAAAGCTGGCTGCCGACAATAACTTCTCGCTGCGGCGTTCCATTTGCATCCATTGCCACACGCAGAAATGGGATTCTGAGTGCAGATAACTACGACCTGATCAGCCAGAGCTACACCGAGGGCACACAGAGCGCTTTCCTTGTCGGCATCCTTGCGGTATTCGGGGTCCTTCTGGGGTGTGCGCTGCTGGTGGTTTTGAACCTTTCGGCTTATGAAATCCAGCAGCAGCGGCTGTCGCTTCTCCTGACGCTGGGCGTTTCCCGAAAAAACTGGTGCTGTCCTATGCAAAGCTGCTGCTCCCGGTCATCGTTGGGACAACGCTGCTTGTGAATATCGTTGTCTATGCGGCGGTCTCGCGTATCGTTCCGATCCAGAGCATTCTCGACCTGATCCGTATCCATACAAGCGGACGGGTGTTTGCGTTCCATAAACCTGTGGGAAGTCAGATCATGGTCAGCATTCTGCTGATGGTGTTCTGGCTGTCCGCAGCGTTGCTGCCGATCTTCTCCTTTATTCGTAAAAAAGCATCCAAGGGGGATATCTTATGAAAGATAAAATTCTGGAAGCAGTGCAGATCTCCAAAACCTACGGGGAAGGAGAAAGCGCTGTTCATGCCCTCAGAAATAGCGACCTGACCCTTGAAAACGGTACATTTGCGTCCATCATCGGTTCCAGCGGCAGCGGAAAATCCACGCTCCTGAAAATTCTGGGAGGACTTTTGCCACCCACCACCGGTAAGGTGCTGCTGGACGGTCAGGACATTTATGCAATGAATGCGGAGCAGCTGGCACAGGTGCGGCGGCAAAAGATTGGCTTTATTTTTCAGGATTTCCGCCTGTTCCCGGAGTACACGGTGCGGGATAATATTCTGATTCCGTTCTATCTGGATCATAGAGCACCGGATGAGCAAATGCTTCATAAGCTGACCGGGATCTTGGGCATTGCGGGCAAACTGCATTCCCGCCCCGCACAGCTTTCCGGCGGACAGCAGCAGCGTGTAGCGATTGCTCGTGCGCTCATCGCAAAGCCCCGCATCGTTTTTGCAGACGAGCCTACTGGAAATCTGGATACGCGGACAGGTGAGGATACGATGCGGCTGCTGATGGAATGCGCTGCGGAGTTTGGACAAACGCTTATCGTTGTTACGCATAATCCGGAAATTGCGCAGAAGGCGCAGCAGGTCATTCGGATCGAGGATGGGCAGATTCTGAGAGGAGAACTGCAACATGAAAAAGGGAATTTGGATACGCAATAAAATCGTCCCCTACTACTTAAAAGGAGCAAAGTTTGCATTGGCCATGTTGCTAACTGAAAAAACATTGTCGGCATCCCAGATTGCAACAGCTATTTCGGAAAAAGGAATAAAATGTGACCGAAAAGAACTTGGAAAGATGCTGGCAAGTCTGGAACGGATGGGTGTAGTCACCTTAACAGATGGAGCCTATTCGTGTAGCACCAAGAAAAACTGAAAAACTGTCCGGTTGCATATTCTGAGGATCAGCTGATCGATTTAATTGGCATGACGCAGGGCACCGTAAACGGCAAAGCTTTTTATAGTGCAACACCGCCAATGAGCGTCAGTTCTCGCGGGAATAGCGGGGTATAAGAAAGGGAATGGATATAGGTTTTGATCAGTGGCGCAAGGTGATGCAAAAATAGCACGGTGCATTTCTGTATCGTGCTAAAATGGACAAACAAAAACCACGGTGCGTGTGCATCGTGGTTTAATCAAACGGAAGATATTTCTGCGCAAGACGTTTTTGCTCGGATATAAAGCCAAAAGCCGCCGCACCCTGCCCGGCAACCCGGCAGCAGAATGCGGCGGCATACTGTTAACAAAAAACTTACTAGAGATCTTCTGCCCGATCCAAATGCAGATGCAGGCACCGATCACCGAGATGGCAAAGGAAGAAAAGCTGCCGGAAGCGTGGATGCCCAGCAGGCCGAACAAAAACTCGCCCACAAAGCTGCCCAGCACGCCCATCAGGATATTACGGCCAAGGGAAGTTTCCGTGCCCATAAAGCGCCCGGCCAGATATCCGGCCAATGCGCCCACCAGTACGCCCACAAAAGGGAAGCCAGCACGCCCACCAGCGTCAGCAGGCCGGTCAGACAGCCCACCAGTACACACAGCAGGGCAACGATAAGTAAAATGGTTAAGGTGATCATAGATTATACCTCCTTGAAAATCACGGCTCTGCCTGCTGCCCGGCGGCTTCGCGGGCGGTGCGGCAGATGTCTTTCAAACAGCATTTTTCGCATTCCGGCTTGCGGGCATTGCACACCGCACGGCCGTGCATCACAAAGCGGTGGCAAAGGTCGCTGCCTTCCTCCGGCGGGATGATCTT
>VOFG01001232.1_pt1 | contig 18119 bp, 26 predicted proteins | sample 5384171 | NCBI WGS metagenome assembly VOFG01 (sample SAMN12384726, study PRJNA508395) | human gut metagenome | isolation source: healthy gut F | host: Homo sapiens
GCATCGACCTTGTCAATCAGGACGGCACCCCGACTGCCGACGGCGACACGGGCGAGATCTGCATCCAACCGCAAACGGCATTCCCTGCGGCCTGTTCCTCGGCTACTATCAGGACGAGGAGCGCACTGCAAAAGGCCGTCTGGCACGACGGACTGGTACCACACCGGCGATCTCGCGTGGCGCGATGAGGACGGCTTCTACTGGTACGTTGGCCGCGCGGACGACGTCATCAAGTCCTCCGGCTACCGCATCGGGCCGTTCGAGATCGAAAATGTCATCATGGAGCTGCCGTATGTGCTTGAGTGCGGTGTTTCTGCCGCCCCGGACGAGATCCGCGGGCAGGTCGTCAAGGCCGATTAGGCTCACCTCCTTTGACAAAACTCTTTGAAAACGAGCTTTCGGGAGGCTTTCGAATCCCTTTCCCCTTAAACTTCAAAAAGACCCGTATAAAATAAGGAGCGATAATATGGCAAAGCTTACCTTTAATACCGACAACTGCAAGGGCTGCGGGCTGTGCGTTGACGCATGTCCCAAGGGCCTTTTGGCCCTGTCGGAGGAAAAAATCAACAAGAAGGGGCATCATCCCGCCGAGCTGACCGACGAGGGTGCCTGCGTCGGATGTGCGTCCTGCGCGATAATGTGTCCCGACTGTATCATAAAGGTTGAGAGGTGAAGGAAATGTCTGAAAAGGTACTTATGAAGGGCAATGAAGCCATTGCCGAGGCGGCCATTCTTGCGGGCTGCCGCCACTATTTCGGTTATCCCATAACTCCTCAGACCGAAATCGCCGCTTATATGGCAAAAAAAATGCCCAAAATCGGCGGTGTTTTTCTTCAGGCCGAAAGCGAAATTGCCGCAATCAACATGGTATACGGCGTTTCCTCGGCGGGAAAAAGAGTCATGACCTCCTCCTCAAGCCCCGGAATTTCCCTTAAGGGCGAAGGACTTTCCTACCTTGCCGGATGCGACCTTCCGGCTCTCGTGGTAAACGTTCAGCGCGGCGGCCCCGGACTCGGCGGAATTCAGCCCAGCCAGTCGGACTATTTTCAGGCCACCAAGGGCGGCGCCCACGGCGATTTCCACATGATAGTTCTCGCTCCCGCCTCGGTTCAGGAAATGGCCGAGCTGACCGTCAAAAGGGCTTTGAGCTTGCCGACAAATACCGCATGACCTCCATGATAATGGCCGACGGCACCATGGGACAGATGATGGAGCCGGTTCAGCTTGATTTCGACATAAAGCCCGCCCCCGAAAAGCCTTGGGCCACCACCGGCACGAAAATGAGCCGTCCCCACAACATAGTGAATTCTCTTTCCCTCGTTCCCGAGGGCTTGAGCAGCTCAATTTCGCCCGCTATGAGCGTTATAAAACGGTGGAAAAAGAGGTTCCCATGTTTGAGGAATATCTCATGGACGACGCCGAGATATGCGTTGTTGCCTTCGGCATTGCCGCCCGAGTTTCCAAAACGCCGTTAACGAGGCGAGAAAACAGGGCCTCAAGGTCGGTATGATAAGACCCATAACCCTTTGGCCCTTCCCGTCGCCCCTTTGAGAAGGCTCTTTCCCATGTAAACAGATTTATTTCGGTGGAGCTTTCCATGGGTCAGATGATCGAGGACATCAGACTTGCCGTCAGGTGTCAAAAAGAAGTTACGCTCTGCAACAGGGTGGGCGGTATGATTCCCTCCCCGAGCAGGTGCTTGAAGCAATCAAAAACGGAGGTGCGGAATAATGGTGGTATTTGACAGACCTCATGCTTTAATCGACGTTCCCATGCACTACTGCCCCGGCTGTACCCACGGCATTGTTCACCGTCTTGTGGCCGAGGTAATCGATGAGCTCGGTATCGAGGGAAAAACCATCGGTATCGCTCCGGTGGGATGTTCGGTTATGGCTTATAATTACTTTAACTGCGACGTTATCGAGGCGGCTCACGGCCGCGCCCCCGCCGTCGCAACGGGCGTCAAGCGCGCCGACCCCGAAAACCACATCGTCTTTACATATCAGGGAGACGGCGACCTCGCCTCCATCGGTATGGCCGAGACGGTTCACGCCGCCGCCCGAAACGAAAATATAACGGTAATTTTCATAAACAACGCAATTTACGGCATGACCGGCGGTCAGATGGCTCCCACCTCTCTTCCCGGTCAGGTGACCCAGACCTCTCCCTACGGCCGCGACCCCAAGCTCTGCGGATATCCCGTCAAGATATGCGAAATGCTTTCCGAGCTTGAAGGCCCCGAATATCTCGAGAGGGTCACAGTCAACAATGTTAAAAATGTCAGAAACGCCAAAAGGCCATTAAAAAGGCTTTTCAAAATCAAATCGACGGCAAGGGATTTTCCCTTGTGGAGGTCGTCTCCTCCTGTCCCACCAACTGGGGCATGACCCCAAAGAAGCTCTCAAGTGGATTGACGAGCATATGCTGCCCTACTATCCCCTCGGGTGTATAAGGACAGATCGGCAAAGGAGGAAAAATAATGAGCACCAAGAGTATTCTTTTTCCGGTTTCGGCGGACAGGGCATACTTTTTGCCGGAAAGCTTGTGGCCTATAAAGGGCTTATGGATGACAAAAACGTAAGCTGGCTTCCTCCTACGGTCCCGAAATGCGAGGCGGTACGGCAAGCTGCAGCGTCATTTTAAGCGACGAACCGGTCGGCTCCCCCATAATTTCAAACGCCGACGTGCTTGTGGCCATGAATTTGCCCTCTCTCGACCGATTTGAAGAGTCGGTAAAGCCGGGCGGCATGATTTTTTGTGGACAGCTCCCTTGTGGAACGCAAGGTAAAGAGAGACGACGTCACCGCCTTTTACGTTCCCGCCACCAAAACCGCGGGAGACAAGGGCTTTTCCACCCTCGCCAACATGATAATGGTGGGGGAAAGCTGCTTAAGGAGCTGGGCGAATTCGACGAGCAAAGCGTTGAAGCGGCGGTTTCAAGGTTATTTCGGCCAAGCACGCCGACATGAAGGAAGTTAATATGAACGCCATTAAAACCGGCGCCGAATTTTAAATTTTGCAAAGGAGAAAAATTATGGACATTAAAATCGTAAAAACCGAGCATCCCAAAGAAAAACCCGATCCCAAAACCCTCGGATTCGGCAAAATCTTTACCGACCATATGTTCGTTATGGACTATTCCCGCGAAGAGGGCTGGCATGACGCAAGAATCGTGCCCTTCGGCTACCTCTCGATACACCCTGCCTCCACCGTGCTTCACTACGGTTCGGAAATTTTCGAGGGACTCAAGGGCCTATCGCCGCGCCGACGGAAAAGGTTCAGCTTTTCCGCCCCATCGAAAACGTCAGAAGAATGAACAATTCGGCCGAGCGCCTTTGCCTTCCCTCAAATTCCCGAGGAGGACGCCCTTAAGGCTCTCACCACCTTTGTAAATCTTGAGCAGGACTGGACTCCAGGCGAATTCGGCACCTCTCTGTATCTTCGTCCCTTTATGTTCGGAAACGACGAATCCCTCAGGGTTCACGCCGTTCACAACGCCACCTTCATGATTATCGCCTCCCCCGTCGGAAGCTATTATGCCGAGGGTATCAACCCCGTTAAAATCATGATTGAGGACGAGGACGTCCGTGCCGTTCGCGGCGGAACCGGCTATGCAAAGTGCGGCGGAAACTATGCCGCCAGCAACCGTGCGGGTGAGCGCGCCGAACAGAAGGGCTATTCCCAGGTACTGTGGCTCGACGGCGTTGAGCGCAAATATATCGAAGAGGTTGGCGCCATGAACGTTATGTTCAAGATAAACGGCGAGGTCGTCACCCCCAAGCTCACCGGCTCCATTCTCCCCGGCATCACGAGAAAATCCTGCATCGAGGTTCTTGCCAAGGAAGGCATTAAGGTAAGCGAGCGCCTTCTCAGCGTTGACGAGCTTGAAAAGGCCATGGAGGACGGCACCCTTGAGGAAGCATGGGGCTGCGGCACGGCGGCCGTCGTTTCCCCATCGGCGAGCTTTGCTATAAGGGCAAAAAATGCACCGTCAACGGCGGAAAAATCGGACCTCTCACCCAGCACCTCTATGACACTCTCACCGGTATTCAGTGGGGCAAAACCGAGGACACCTTCGGCTGGACCGTGGAAGTCTGATTACCTTTTAAATAAAAAGGAGTATCGGGAAGATACTCCTTATACTTTTAAGTGTTTATCTGATTTTGTCCTGCTTTTGCCGAAGTTAAGCTTCCACAGCAAAAGCGACAGTAAAAACGCTCCGCCGATTATTCCGACAAACCATACGGCCGAAATTGCGGCGGGATTTTTTGCTTTCTCATCAGAAAGGGATAGGGACCCTTCATTTTTCCCGTAAGATTGAGGGTTATTGCGGCTGCGGCATACAAAAGAACGGGAGCAATTCCCCAAAAGCACGCTCCTTTGCCGATTTTGGGCGAGCGTTCGAAAAAACAAAAATGAAACAAGGCACAAAATCGGCAAATCACATGATGAAAAATCATAGGATATGATATAAGCATGGGGCGAATTGCACTTGCTCCGCCCTGCAGGGGAACGAGCACACAAGCCGCAACAACGGCCGTCAGCGTCATGCAGCACACGGCCGCGTATTTCACAGCCTTGACCCACCGGGGAATTTCCACCATGCCCGCAAGAGATTTAATTTGAGACACACCCATTATGAGACAGGCAAAAAAGGCGAAAAAGTTGCTGTCGTTTGTGAAAAATTCAAAGGCCGAAAGCCCGTTTTTCGAAAAAGAACGGTTAGGGCGGCCGGCACCTCTAAAGCCGCGCAAAGCAGATTTAAAACCGCCGATGAAATTTTATTGAAGGTAAATTTTCCCATATAAATACTCCTCAGCCGACATTCGGCGACTCTATAATATGCTTTGATTTTCCGAATTTTATCATGCAAATTCCGCCCTCAAAGCTTTCGGCAAAGCTTTTTGCCGTCGATATAGGCCTTGACGCCGTCTCCGTAGAAAGCTTCGCTCATTTCAAGGGTGTTTTTATCGGCAAAGGCAAGCATGCTTGTGTAGGTGTTTTTACCGAGGCAGCTTTCGGGAAGGTATTTCATAAGGGCGCCAAGCGTCTCGGTCTTGCTGTCTCCCTCAAGCTTTTCGGAGGATTTTGTCATGTCGTAAAGGTCGCTGCCGTCGTAGAAATAGCTTTTCCCCGAAAGCGAGCCGTATTTTGCCCCGTTGAGCCTGAAAACATATTTATCACCGTCGCCGTCGGTGTATTTCTGAACCAAAAGATTTATCGTCCTTGAAAATATAAAATGTATATTCATTGTCCGACAGCTTAAGGGCAAGCTCGTCGTAAAGCACGCCCGCAAGCGCCGAATTTTCGGTTTTTACCGCCTGAGAATTGCCCTCAAGCCGCCTGCAGCCGCTTTCAAGCGCGCTTTTCGCCGACTCGGCCGTCACGTTTCCGAAGGATTTTGCGATTATAAGCACAATTGCCGCAACGACCAAAACAATAAGGACAATTCTCGTCTTTTTTCCCAAATGCCGCAGATTAAGTTTTTCCTTTTGTTCATTCCAAAAGCCGCCGACGCCGCTCATATTTTCACGTCCTCTTAAATATTTATGTAAACCATACCACAATTCCGTTAAAAAGCAAGAAAAAAAGAGCCTTTGAAGGGCAATTTCAAAGGCTCCTCGGTATTATTTCAAAAGCGCGGCAATATCGGGGAAAGGCTCCACCGAACGGCGGAGAATACCGTGCATTTGGGCGATTGCGATGCCGTAATTGGTGATGGCAACGCCGCGGGTTTTGCACCGCTCTATTCTCGATTTCATTTCCCGCTCGCCAAGCATACATCCGCCGCAATGAATGACAATGTCAAAGCCCGTCGGGTCGTCGGGGAATTCCCCGCCCGAGGTAAAAGCTTAAATCCAAATTTTTGCCGGTGTGGGTATTGAGCAATTTTAGCAGCTTTTCGGTTCCGATGTCGCCGCATTGACGGTGGTGGGTGCAGCCCTCGGAAATCAGCACCCTGCTTCCGTCGCAAAGCCTGTCAAGCTTTGCCGCTCCCCTTACCGCCTCGGCAAGGTCGCCCTTATACCGCGCAAAAGTATGGAAAAAGAGGTCAGCGGTATGTCGCTCGGGGTTTCGCCGTTCACCCGCCCGAAGGCCTGTGAATCGGTTATGACAAGCTTTGGAGGTCTGTTTAATGCGGCAAGAGCCGATTTAAGCTCGGTTTCCCTTGTGACAAAGGGAAGTGCGCCCGCCTCGAGAGCGTCTCTTATGGTCTGCTGCTGAGGCAGTATCAGCCTTCCTTTGGGCGCCGCCGAATCAATGGGAACCACAAGCACGACGACGTCGTTTGGCCCCAAGGTCGGCCACAAGACGGCGGTCGTTTTCTGAAGTCCCGCCGCTTTTCCTATCATTTCCTTAAGCTCGAAAAATGCCGTCGCCGGTTTTTGCGCTGACATATATTTCGTTCTTTTCGGCACTCGGAATGGTTTCAATCCCGTCCGATTTGTTGAAGGCTTTGATGAAGGGCAATTTTTTTTTGCTCAAAAAGCTTTATAAGCTCGCCGTCGGCCTCGGACATACCCTTGACGCCGTCGATGACAAGCACGGCAATGTCGGTCTGCTCAAGCACCTGCATGGTTCGCCTCACCCGCATTTCTCCGAGCTCTCCCTCGTCGTCGATACCGGGGGTGTCGATTATGACAACGGGGCCTATGGGCAGCAGCTCCATGGCCTTTTTAACCGGGTCGGTGGTGGTTCCCTTGACGTCGGAAACAAGGGACAGCTTTTGTCCCGTCACGGCGTTGACAACGCTGGACTTGCCCGCATTTCTCACGCCGAAAGAGCCGATGTGAACCCGCTCGGCCGATACCGTATCGTTAAGTCCCATTCAAAGCCCCCTAAAAGCGGAAATCCCGCCTGTTTGAATTCTTTATCTGCTCGATATTTTCCCTTGCGATTTCCTGACCTTTTCCTTTGGGTATCTTTTTTAAGCTCATCCTCGATAAGCTTATAGCCCACCTTTTGGTGTCCTCACTTGCATAGTCCTCGAGATATTCGGTCAGAGTCATCAGCGCGTTGGGATGGCAGCAGTTGAGAATCTGACCGTTTTGCAAAGGCTCATAAATCTGTCGCCGGTTCTGCCCTCGCGATAGCAGGCGGTGCAGAAGGAGGGCACAAAGCCCATGCTCATAAGCCAATTTACCACCTCGTCAAGGGTGCGCTGATCCGAAACGTCAAACTGCTCGGAATCGTGGGGACGCTCCTCCTCGCAGTATCCGCCCACCGAGGTGCGGGAGGCTCCGCTTATTTGGGAAACACCCAGCTGAAGCATTTTTCCCTGACGGCCTGACTTTCCCTTGTGGAGATAATCATGCCGGTATAGGGCACGGTAATGCGGATACAGGCGGCGATTTTTTCGAAAATCTCGTCGTCAAGGCCGTTGTCAAAGGCGTCGGGGTCAATGTCGTCGGCGTGCTTGACCCTCGGCACGCTTATGGTGTGGGGCCCCACCCCGTGCACAGCCTCAAGATGCTCGGCGTGCATAAGCAGCCCCGCGAATTCATACTGATAGCCCTCAAGGCCGAAAAGCACACCGAGACCCACGTCGTCTATTCCGCCCTCCATGGCTCGGTCCATGGCCTCGGTGTGATAGTCATAATCGTGCTTGGGGCCGGTGGGATGAAGCTCGAGATAGCTTTTTTTGTTGTAGGTCTCCTGGAAAAGAATATATGTTCCGATTCCCGCCTCTTTAAGCTTGCGGTAATTTTCCACCGTGGTGGCGGCAATGTTGACATTGACCCTTCTTATGTCGCCGTTTTTTGTGATGAACCGAATAAATTGTCTTTATGGACTCAAGTATATATTCGATAGGATTGTTTACAGGGTCTTCTCCCGCTTCGATTGCAAGGCGTTTATGGCCCATGTCCTGAAGAGCAATGACCTCGTTTCTGATTTCCTCTTGGGAAAGCTTTTTACGGGCGATGTGCTTATTCTTCAGGTGATAGGGGCAGTAGAGACATCCGTTGACGCAGTAATTCGACAGGTAAAGGGGAGCGAACATGACTATTCTGTTGCCGTAGAAGGCCAGCTTGATTTCCTCGGCAAGGCGGTACATTTTCTCCACCTTTTCGGGAATGTCGCAGGCAAGCAGCACCGAAGCCTCCCCTGTGGGTAAGGCCGGCGCAATGGGTCTCGTTTCCGCTTTTTAACCGGGCGCGCCTTTTCGAGAATACTGTCTATAAGTTCGATGTTATGCTTGTTTTTCTCGGCATATTCAATGGTTTTCAAAATTTCCTCGTGGCTGATAAATTCCTCGGCCTTGAGGGATTTCGGATTGTAAACTGACATAATAATTTCCTTTCTTACGGTCAGACTTTTCTTTCCGTCAGACTATAATTTAATGTCGCCGCGGCTTGTGACGATTTTATATCCTATCGACTCCATGCGGCGGTTAAGGCAGGAACGGCATTGAGCCGACTCCTCGCCCGTGCAGATTTTGTTGTCGTAGAGAGCATATTTTTTCTCACCGAAACGGGGGGACAGATTGGGCATGACAACATTTGCGCCCGCCTTTATGCCCCTTTTCCCGCCCAAGGAGGTCGATGGTTCCAAGCGCCGTGGTGGAGGGCAAAAGAATGTTGGGCTTTATAAGCCTTATGAGCGATAGCAAAAAGACCGTCTGCTCCGCCGTACCGGCGGGAAAATGCTCAAAGGGCGTGTCCTTTGCCGGAATAAAGGGGCCTATTCCGCACATATCGGGAGAGAATTCCTCGATGAATTTAAGGTCCTTTGCAAGGGTATTTTCGGTTTGGAAGGGCGAACCCACCATAAACCCGCAGCCCACCTGAAAGCCGATGTCCCGAAGGTCGTAAAGACATCTCATGCGGTTTTCAAAGGACATTCCCGCAGGGTGGAGCTTTTGATAGTGCTCCTTATCGGCCGTTTCGTGACGGAGAAGATACCTGTCGGCACCGGCTGCGAAAAAATTCTTCATAGCTTTCTCTGCCGTATTCCCCGAGGGACAGCGTGACGGCACAGTCGGGGAAATCCTTTTTAAGCCTTTTCACCGTGTCGCATATCATTTTCTCGGAAAAGACCCTTCCCGCCCTGAAGCACAAAGGTGCGAAAGCCAAGCTCATACCCCTGCGCCGCGCAAAGGAAAATTTCCTCCTTTGAAAGCACATATCGGTCGCAGCCGCCGTTTGATTTGCGAATTCCGCAATAAAAGCAGTCGTTTTTGCAGACGTTTCCGATTTCGATGAGACCTCTGACATAAACGTCGCTGCCGTAGATTTCTTTTCTTGCCCTGTCGGCTCTTTCGGCCGCGAAATCGGCAAGCTCGGCGTTGCGCCCTCTTATAAGCTCCTCATATTCCGAAAGAGAAAGGCCCTTTTCCTCTCGAGCTTTCGGACAAGGTCAAAAAGCTTTTTCACTCATTGCCTTTTATGCCGGAATAGGCGGTTTTAACGCTCAGTCCGTCGATGTTGCCGAGCTTGCCGGCAAGGGCCGAAATGGTGTCGGCGGGGGCGTCGAGAGCCACCGAAACGATGTTGATGTTGCGCTCCCTGTGGGAAGCCCCATGCGGCCAATGATAAAATCACGGTATTCGTGAAGCAGAGCGTTGAGCCCCTCAACGGCCTCGCCTTTTTCGACGATTATCGCCATAACCGCAACTCTTGTTTCCATAATAAAACCTCACTTATAAAAAATCCGCCGTACCTGCGAAAGGATACGGCGGCAGCCAAACGGAAATTGCCTCGCACCTTCACGCAGATCTCTCTTTGTGTCGGATAAAGTTTTCATTTTAGATCGGCAAAACCTCACAGGCGAAAAACGAGTTCGGCCCGCCGAAAAAGCCGTTTATTCGGCTTCGAAAGCGTCCTTGGAAAGGCCGCATACGGGACATACCCAATCATCGGGAATGTCTTCAAAAGCGGTTCCGGGGCAATTCCGCTGTCGGATCGCCGATTTCCGGGGTCGTAAACATATCCGCAGGGACATACGTATTTCATAATTATTATCTCCTTTTATCGTTTAAATATTTTCAGGTGTCAGCCGCTTATGATTTCGGAAATGACGCCCATAATTTTGTCGTGACATCCTCCGCAGCCGGTCGAGCAGTTTGTCACCTTTTGAACCTCTTCAAATTCTTTTTTCGAGATCGGGGAAACGGGTGTGCTCATGAACCGCCTTTTTTTCGATGTCGGCATAGCTTACTTTTTGCACTTGCAAATAAGCTCGTTGGGGGCAATATTCACTTTAATCACCAACTTTTCAAAAAATAGCTGTTTTAAGCCGTCTTTATTTTAACACACTTAAATTCAAATGTCTACATTATTCGATAATTTTCCGTCGAGGGATATTGTCACCACTGCCACGGAATGAATTTGCCGCTGCTTTTGAGCGCCTCCTTTGCCATGTGCTCAAGACCGCCGCAGCAGGGAACCTCCATTCGCACCACCGTCACGCTTTTAATGTCGTTGTTTTGATTATTTCGCAAAGCTTTTCGGAATAGTCGGTACCGTCAAGCTTGGGGCAGCCAATCAAAGTGACGCGGTTTTTTATGAATTTCTCGTGAAAATTTCCGTAGGCAAAGGCGGTGCAATCGGCGGCGATAGGAGATTGGCACCGTCAAAATAGGGTGCGTTTGTCGGCACAAGCTTGATTTGCACCGGCCACTGGGAAAGGCGGGACAAGGGCTCGCCTACCGCCGCAGCGGGAGCTTCTTTATCGGCACGATTGAAAACACGCAGCTTGTGACCGGGGCAGCCGCCCGCGTGAGGCTCAAAACCCTCTTTCTTTTTATTTTCCAAATTCTTTTTTGACCTCGGCCTCGTTATATTCGGCAGCCTCCCGCTCCACAAAGCTTATGGCCCCGGTGGGACAGGCGGGCAGACAGTCGCCCAGACCGTCGCAGTAATCGTCCTGAAGCAGCTTTGCTTTGCCGCCCACCATGCCTATTGCGCCCTCGTGACAGGCGTTTGCGCAGGCTCCGCAGCCGTTGCATTTTTCCTCGTCTATGTGAATTATTTTTCTTATCATAAAGATTACCTCCTTGATTTTTCGTCCTTATTATAATATACTGAGCAAAAACATTCTGTTGTTTTTCCAACAAAGGGGAGATTTTTTTGAAAAATTATTTTGATTTTTTAATCACAAATCCTCTTTTTCAGGGTGTGACCGACGAAGGGCTCACAAAGCTTTTGGGCTGTGTTTAAACCGACGGAAGAAAGCTTTAAAAGGGCGGAATAATCCTCCCGGCGGGGCAAAAACCGACCGATTCGGTATTCTGCTTTGCGGCAAGGGCGTGATTGCCCACGAGGATTTTTGGGAAACAGAAATATTATTTCGCCCCTTCTCCCGGGACAGATTTTCGGCGAGGTTTTGCCCTTAAGAGCGGCGCGGTGACGACGGTGGGAGTCTTTGCCGAAAGCGACTGCGAGGTTTTTTATGGATAAAATCTGAAAGCCTTCTGTCCTCCTGCACCGAAATTTGTCCCTGCCACGCCGCCGTCACGCGAAATCTCATCGGGCTCCTTTGCCGAAAAAAAATCTTAAAATGAACGAAAAAATAATTCACATGGCTAAAGAACCACCCCGCCAAAAGCTTATGTCCTTTTTGTCGGCAAAGGCGGCCGAGGAGAAAAGCGAAAGCTTTTACCGTTGATATGGACCGCCAGCAGCTTGCGGATTATCTTTCGGTGGAGCGCAGCGCCATGTGCGCCGAGCTGTCCCGCCTTCAAAAGGACGGCTATCTTTCCTATAAGGGCAATCGTTTCAGACTTTCGGGCAGGAATATGAAAAAAGTGCTTTGGATGATCTCCAAAGCACTTTTGATTTTAAACAGACAGTCGTCCCACGCAAAAACTCATACTAAAACCGTTTCAAAGAAGCCGATAGGTATCGTACATTCAAAGCCTCCCTTGTGTAAAGGGAGCCGAAGGCACCGAACCGCAGCCGTTTATATCGGGGAGCCGGGGACAGCACGAAAGGTCGATTTCAACCTTTCCACAAGGTTACCGACATTAAGCAGGCGTTTTCTTCCTCTGCCTTTGGGATAGGAAAAAAACGTTTGTATCGGACTAACCGAATTCGAATGACGTTTTCGACATTTGAACCTGCCCGACGGCGTACAAAGGTACGCCGAGCGGTGAGGTTTGTTCGCTACAGGCGTTTTAACATCCCAAATGTTATTTTTGAGACGTTTGTCGCTCTTTCTTGTCAATGCCGTACCCACCGACTGGAATACCTGAACAAGCACAATGAGAAGCACAACGGCAAGGAGCATAACCATATATTTATAGCGGTAGTAGCCGTAATTTATGGCGATTTTTCCGAGACCGCCGCCGCCGATTATGCCGCTCATGGCGGTGTATCCGAGAATGGTGGTGATGGCGATGGTGATGTTTGAAATGAGGAGGGCATACTTTCGGGCAACATAACCTTAACAATGATTTGGAAAGGCGACGCGCCCATGCTCTGCGCCATTTCGATAACGCTGGGATTGACTTCTCTAAGGCTGCTTTCCACAAGTCTGACCACAAAGGGAAGGCCGCAATGGTCAGGGGAACAATGGACGCCGCCGTTCCGACGGCCGTTCCCATTATGGCTCGGGTCAGCGGGAAAACCAAAATCATCAGTATAAGGAAAGGCACCGAACGGAGCAGGTTTATTATGACGTTGAGCACCTGCATAACGGGCTTCGGCAGCGGAAGCACCCCGCCCTTTCGCCGGCCACAAGCAGCACGCCCAAAGGAAGACCGATTATTATGGCAAGAGCCGTAGACAGCACGGTGACATAAAGCGTTTCCCACGGCGGACAAAAACTGAGTTTTTACAATTTCGGCGGTTTTGAGCCATTCGGGAGAGTTAAAAAATCAGTCAGCATTTCGGTTACCTCCTCGGCGGATATGTCCTCACTTTGGGACAGGAATTTTTATTGCGCGCCCAGATTATTCTGCTCATTTTTTCACGGCAAGAAGCATGGTTCCGTAGGCCTTGCCGCCGATACTTTTGGTGGAAGCATAGCAAATGCTGGCCTCTATCCCCTCTTTAAGCGCCATTTGAGCAATCATGGGCTCGTCGGTGGCGTCGGCGCCGTTGAAAACGACGCGTATATAGCGGTAATTTTCGTCCTTTTCGACAAAAACTCCTCGGAGGAGCCTTCGGGAAAACAAGACGTTTGGCCGCCGAGGACTTGGGATGGGAAAAGACCTCGGATACCGTTCCCTCTTCGGCAACGGCGCCGTTTTTCGAGAATCGCCACCCTGTCGCACACCCGCTCGACGGCACTCATCTGGTGGGTTATGATTATGACCGAAATGCCGGTCTTTTTGTTTATTGTCTGCACAAGGTCGAGAATGGAATTTGTGGTTTTGGGGTCGAGGCGCTGGTTGCCTCGTCGCAAAGGAGAACCTTGGGCTCGGTGGCAAGGGCGCGTGCAATGGCCACCCTCTGCTGCTGACCGCCCGAAAGCTGGGCCGGATAGGCCTTGGCCTTTTCGGCAAGCCCCACAAGCTCAAGAAGCTCGGCGGCCTTTTTCCTTGCCTCGGCCTTGGGCACGCCCTCAAGCTCGAGAGGAAAGCACACGTTTTTAAGGCAGTTTTTCTGCATAAGCAGATTAAAGCCCTGAAAAATCATGGTTATTTTTCTTCTTGTCTCCCTGAGCTCCTTTTTTCCGAGGCTGCCCATGTCGACGCCGTCGAAAATAACGTTTCCGGACGTTGGCCGCTCAAGCATATTTATGCATCGCACGAGGTGCTTTCCCGGCGCCGCTCATGCCGATTATGCCGTAGATCTCGCCGTCGTTTACGGTCAGCGAGACGTCCTAAGCGCCTCGACCTTTCCCGACGAAAGGGTAAAGGTCTTGGTCAGATTTTTATTTCAATCATTTTTTCACCTCATCGGCCGAAAACCGACCTATACAACAATTGGTACCGTGGTAAATCATACCCACAGTACCAATCAAAACGCAATTTAAATTTTTAATTATTCGCCCTTCAAAGCGTCAAGAGAGGTCTGCTTACCGCCGTAGAGACCGAGAGGCTCAACGTGAATGGCGGCGACCGAAACAATGTGTGTGTTGTTTTGGGCGTTGAAGTCATCGAGATAGGGCGTGTGCTGGAAGTAGTTTGCAAGAACGGTGCCGTCCTCTACCACATTATTGGGAACAACATAGTCGCTGTATTCCTGAATGTCGAGGGTTATGTTTTTTCGGCGAGAATGTCCTTTGCAACGGCAAGGATTTCGGCATGAGGTGCGGGAGAGGCAGCAACCGAAATTGTTTTGCCCGAAAGAGCGTCATAATCAACCGAAGCGTCAAAACCGTCGCCGGGATTGTCAACAACCGACACAACCGAGCCGGCATACTTTTCGGTGATGTAATCGGCTACCTTTTGCTGGAAAGAGCGGCCACAAGAGCCTTTACGAGGGGATCGTTCTGTTGCCCTCTTTAACGGCCACAATGTTTGAATAAGCCGAGGAGGAGCCTCTCGAGCACCAAAGCGTCCTTGGAAGGATTGAGGTTGGCGGCGATGGCATAGTTCGAATTGATTACGGCATAGTCAACGTCCTTAAGAACATTGGGGAGCTGAGCGGCCTCAACCTCGTTAAATTTGATGTTGTGGGATTTTCCTCGATGTCAAGCACGGTTGCGGTTATTCCGGCGCCGTCCTTGCTTTATGAGGCCCTGCTCTTGGAGAAGCAGAAGAGCTCTTGCCTCGTTGGTGGTGTCGTTGGGAACGGCAACGGTGAGTTCGGTCTTTTGTCGTCGGACGAGCTCTGACCGCAGGACGCGAAGGACAGGACAAGGGAAAGCGTGAGTGCTATTGCAAGAATTATTGATACAGTCTTTTCATGATAAAATTTCCTTTCGGTTTTAAAATAATTTAATGTGTGATTGTCTGCTCGGCACGGCAACACATTCGCCCGAAACGGAAATTGGCTCTGACAAGCTTTTCAAAACAGTTTTCATATCTTTCCTCCGAAACGGCAACGCCGTTTTTTCAAACGCGGAAATCCAATTTAAAATTCCCCCGCCGTTTGTTTATAACATAAAACCGAATATCTGTCAAGTGACGATCTTTCGTTCGGTTTTAAATCCTACCTATTTCGTAGGTTGGTAAGATAATAGCACACATTTTTCCCTTTGTCAACACTTTTTTAAAAAAACGCGGAACTGCGCCTGAGGGTTCAGACTGGCAGAGCCGGACTGAGGAGAGAAACCCCCGAACGCAGTCCCACAGATGTAAAAAAAATTACACTCGATGTCAATATTAAATTCGGCATTCCGCCGGCATTATCAGGCGCTCTTCTTGCGGTTGTTGAAGGAGTTGAGCAGAACGGCTCCGATGATGAGCAAACCCTGAACCACATACTGCATATCGGAAGATACGCCGGTAAAGGGTCATGATATTGTTGATGATTCCGAGGAAGATGATACCGATGAAGGTACCCCAAGAGGTTCCGAGTCCTCCGGCAAGGCTTGCACCGCCGATGATAACCGAAGCGATGACGTCCATTTCCCAGCCGCGTCCGAAGGTGTAGGTACCGGACATAACCTGTGCCGACATCATGATTCCGGCGAAGGCGGCGCAGAACTGAACGATCATCATAACGATGATGCGGACTCTGCGGACATTGATACCCGAAAGACGGGCCGACTCGGCGTTTCCGCCGACGGCATATACCGAACGGCCGAATTTGGTCTTTCTCAGAACTATCAGCGTTACGACAAAAAGAACAGAGCAAGGAACATTGCGGGGACGGGCAGGAAACCGAAGAGGGTTCCCGAGCCGAACCATTTATACCACTCGGGAAGTCCGGTCACGGGATAGGGAGCGAGCAGCGCCGCCACACCGTAGAGCACGTTGACCATACCGAGGGTAACGATGAAGGAAGGCATATTGAAGTAGGTCATAAGCAGTCCGCTTATAAGACCGATAAGGGAACATGCAATGAGCGTTCCGCCGATGGCGATGATACCGGCAAGCACGCCGTTTACACCCGCCGCAAGCGTCGCCTTTAGGATGAGCGCGGCCACGATACCGCTGAGGCCGACGGTGGAGCCGATCGAAAGGTCGATTTCACCGCAGATGATAACGAATGTCATACCGAATGCGATAACGCCCTTAAAGAGGCGGTACGCAGCACGTTGAGAAGGTTTCCCGAGGTGAGGAACGAAGGCGACAGGAAGGTCGCAACGATAAATACCACCACAAGGATTATTTCAAGTTTAAAGCGATCGGCCGCCGAAGCTACCTTCAAAAGCGGGGACGCAGGAGCTTTTGTATTATTCATTTCTTTCACCTCGTTAAACGTTTTCGGAAGGAGCTTCTTCGGTCTTGCCCTCCGAGCTGTCGCCCATGCACAGGGCATAAAGCTCGTTGGTCTGAACCTCGTCGGGATTTACCTCGCCGACGATTTTTCCTTCGCACATGATGAGTATTCTCTGACATACCTCAAGCAGCTCTTCAAGCTCGCTGGAGACCATGACGCTGGAAATTCCCTTTCTCGACTGATCCCACATGATTTTAAATATCTGCTGCTTGGCGGCAACGTCGATGCCTCGGGAGGGGCTCGTCGAAAACATGACCGACGGATTGGTGTTGAGCCAGTTGCCCACAACAACCTTTTGCTGGTTACCTCCCGAAAGGACGTGACCGGAAGGGCAGTGGAGGCCACCTTGATTTGAAGGTCCTTTACCTGTCTGTCGATGTATTCCTTTTCCTTCTTCTCATTCATAAATCCGAATTTCGAAAGAGAATCGAGGCTTGCATAAACCAAATTACGGTTAATGGATGACATCAGCACCAATCCTTCGGTCTTACGATCCTCGGGGTGAGCGCCATACCAAGTGATTTCATCTTTTGAGGCTGGAATGGTGTTTATTGATGACCTGGCCGCCGAATTCCACGGTGCCCGAGTCAAACTTATCGGCTCCGAAAATGGATTTGAGAAGTTCCGTTCTTCCCGAGCCGAGCATTCCGGCAATTCCGAGAACCTCGCCCTTATGAAGCTCAAAGGACACGTCCTCAAATATTCCTTCCTTGTCAGATTGTTGACCTTAAGCACAACCTCGTCCGAAACCATAAGGTCGTCGGGACGGCTCTGAACCTGGGTATCGCCGAACATCATGTCGATGAGCTCTCTGTGGGGAAAGCTCGCTCATATCCTTTTTTGCCGATGTATTTTCCGTCGCGGATGACGGTACAGTCGTCGGCAATCTCCCAAAGCTCCTGAAGCTTGTGGGGAAACGTAGGTTATAATAACATCCTTTTCCTTGAGCTTTCTGACCATTTTAAAGAGTGCGGCAACCTCATGACGGGCAAGGGACGAAGTGGGCTCGTCAAGCTGAAGCACCTTGGGGTTGAAGCTCATGGCTTTCGCGATCTCTATCATCTGACGCTGCCACATGCTCAGCGACGACACCTTTGCCGTAACGGGGATGTCTATGCTCAGCTCCTGAAGCAGATTTTTAACCTGCGTGTTGGCTGCGTTCCAGTCTATCATTCCGTACTTCATGGGCATTCTGCCGAGAAGTATGTTCTCGGTGACCGAGAGGGTGGGAACAAGACTGAGTTCCTGGTACACGGTGGCGATTCCGTCCCAAAAGGCGTCGGTGGTGGAAGAAATTTTAACTTCCTTGCCGTCGAGAATAAGAACGCCGGAGGTCGCCTGCTGCGCACCCGAAATTATTTTCAGCAAGGTGGATTTACCCGATCCGTTTTTTTTCCCACGATGGCGTGGACCTTGCCGCTGTCAAAGGAAACCGATACGTCGTCAAGAGCGACCGTTCCGGGAAAACCTTTGTAATATTACGGGCTTCTAAAACGCTCATTTAAATTCCTCATTCCTTTGAGTATGTTGACTTGTGTTTCCGGAGAAGCCGCCGGTGCGACGGCCTCTCCGGGGAAAAAAAACTGCTTTTAAATCAAGCTGTTATCAGCCGATTTTCTTAAGATCATCAAGATAGTTTTTGATTCCGTCGGGATCGGTGCGGGGAAAGCAGAATACCGTCAACATTTTTGACCTGTCCTGCTGCGCCGGTGTCCTCGCCCTTAATGGCCTTGATGAGCTGCTGCATGCTCTGGATAACCCATCTGATAAGCGTCCTGACCGGTAACGGCCTGGAGAACGTTTTTGTCGTTCTGGAGATAGGAAGCGATCTGCTCGGAAGCG